>Ga0316226_1001242_pt1 | contig 28515 bp, 31 predicted proteins | sample TBH18017metaG_FD_206009 | JGI IMG/M metagenome (GOLD analysis project Ga0316226, IMG submission 206009) | Freshwater microbial communities from Trout Bog Lake, Wisconsin, USA - TBH18017 | ecosystem: Environmental > Aquatic > Freshwater > Lake > Hypolimnion/Profundal zone | place: USA: Wisconsin...
GTCGCCTGGTCACCTGGTCACCTGGTCACCTGGTCACCTGGTCACCTGATCACCTGGTCACCTGGTCACCTGGTCACCTGAAAAGACAAATACCGGCCCCCCTTTCGGGAGGCCGGTATCCGGTAGCCGGTAGGACTAGGCAAAAAGTACCTTTTTGCCACCGGTGATGCATCCACCATTCTTAAACCGCAAGTCATGATGCCACTTAGGCAGGTCCATTGCAAGCGCCTTAGGGTCACGCATTAACTTACCGGCGGTAGATAGGTTAGTGTCCACTGTCTGCCAGAGAACCTCGTTAAGAACATCGGCAATTTCTGCATCAGGCGTAGTAATGGTGAGTCCGTAGCCCGCGCCCCACTTAGAAACGGTTTCGCCGTTAGCCTTCACGTATTCACCATAAGAGCCCGCTAGTTCAATACGGCGAAAGGCGTAAGCGCCGTCGGTAGTTTCGTCACGAAATATTGTGAGAGTGACTACTTTAGAGGTCGATGAAACAGTTTCAACGCAAAAAATTAGAGTATCTACGCCATTAGTCGCCGTGAACTTAAGGGCCTTGAAATTGTCCAACCGTTGTGTGTCGTAGTGAGTTGCGTTAATGAAACCGATAAGGCCGGCCGTAGCGTCAATTTCATTAATAGGTGCTAATTCTTCAATGATGTTAAAGCGGTTCATAGTAAGTCACTTTCACTTAGGACCGGCGCTGTCGCCGATAGTGACAGTATAAACACACTTAGCGCCAGAATGCAAATACCTCGCATAATTTTAGATCTAAGGGCAAAATAAAGTCGCCTGCACTTATACAACGTCAGATATGGTACGCACAAGCGGCAGAAGAATGGTGTGGTGTGGTGTCATGCACATTTTCACTTTTCACTATACCGAACATTTGTTCACCCCGTGAAACCCTGAGATATGAAATTTTATACCACAAGCGTAAGGGGGGTGGCAAATTTTTAGAGGGTGTGGTATCCTGGATTTGAAAGGAGTTACTATGAGGATACGAATCAGCAGTGGAATCCCAGGAATTAATGTGCGCACCACGCGCAAAGGCGTTAAACTAAGCAACCCAAAGTATGCGCTACCACTATCGGTGATAACCCGCCAACTGGGAAAGAACCGGTAGGGAGGACTTCCCCCGCCCAAAAATTTTCGGGGGGCCAGCCCCAGGAACGATTGCCGAAGGCTTTTGCATTTTTACTTGACAAACGTTTTGGGGGCTGGTACAATAGAGTCCTATGCCAAATACAAACCCAACTGAAAAGCCAGAACCAAACCCGATTAATTTTTTCTTAGCCCAATCGGAGCGTGATTTGCAGAAACGAAATCGCCACAACATCCGTACGTCGATTCTACACCTTGACGGCCGTTGGGAACCGAATTACTCAGCCCCCGCCAAAAAAGACGACACAGAGCAATCTAGCCCCCCTACAAGGCAACCTATTGCTGATTGGGCCGGCTACGGAAGCCTAGAGCACGCTTTTATCTCCGAGGGAAAGGTTTATACACTTTGGGCGTACGATGAGAACCGACCGGTGACGAAAAACTCAATTTCGGGGGCTCCCAAGAGTGAGGAAACAATCACCGAGCAGGAGAATAGTGCGATTAAACCTCCCGAGAACAAATGGTCCGTAGACGTGTTCCCTATCACCCACGATTTTTCTGAAGAAGAGTTTTCAAAGTTCGTGGAACACAAGTGGTACTGCGTAGAGTATTACGTAGAGGGCCCCGTAAAGATTGTGGCATCCGTGTCTCTTTCACCAGCCAGTAGCCCCACCCCAAAAATCGCCCGGGCGGGGAGTTCGTTTGTACGGTGTAACGGCACAATTGGTGTAATTCACAACACCCACAGCCCCTCACTTCTAAGCAAGGAACTCTAATGAGCGGAATCATTGCATGGGCAGTTATTACTTTTGGAAGCATTGCAGCCTACGGAATAGTAGTGGGAACATCCAAGAAAGGAGATAAACCCTAAATGTCAGGATTGATTGTCCTATTGGTAGTCATTGGACTGCTTATCCTTGCGGAGACGAGCGGGCCTCACCCACACGTTTAATTTTGTTAGAGAACCCCCCACAATGGCTGCGGCCGGCGTGGGGGGTTTTTTGGTGGGGTTTACGGCCGGCGGGAAATACATTATTTATTGAACAAGCGTTTTTTTGACACCGATTTTTACAAAATTTTTGAAAACGCCGCTGACTCTATATAAACTGCTGTGTTGTATTTATTTAATGGGGGGGCACACAATAATATGATTGTATACATGAATCAGAAAAGCCCCGGCCTTACACAAGGGCCAGGGCTTAACTGTACATCGCAGGTTTCCCGGACCATCCGGGTGTCGAACACCATGCTACAAGTATAGCAGGGTTTGCTACCGGTTGCAAATTAATCGACCGTATAAAACTCCGAATGCAAAACCAAGCACGTAAGCAATTACGCCTACCCAATTTGTTACGCTCATTGGTTGTCTCCTTTGTTTGCTGAGGGGGAGGGCGTCGAACCCCCAATAAAACCAGATTCAAAGTCTGGCGCGTCTACCAATTCCGCCACCCCTCATGGGTATTTGCAGAGGAAGCGGAGGGATTTGAACCCCCGGTGCTTTTACACACTTCTGCTTTCAAGGCAGACGCCTTAAGCCGCTCGGCCACGCTTCCAGAGCCCGGATGTTAGGAATTGAACCTAGTCGAGCAGTTTTGAAGACCGCCATGCTACCGTAACATTTCACCCGAATATCTTACAACATTCTATACTTTGTAACAGCGACCGGAATTGAACCGATGCTCCGGCAAAGGCCGGGTGCTCCCACTAACACCACACTGTCTACCAGCAGACGGTGGGGCTTGAACCCACGACAGGGAATTAATTAGATTCCCCAACGTTACCATTACGCCACGTCTGCTATTTTTGCAAGTCACTTAGTAAACATTTCCTTGCATTCAACCAGGGGTTAACGGGAATTATTCGCCAACCGATACATTGAGGCGGTTGCAAGCCACTCCCAACTTAAGTTTACTACTGGTCGCTACTTCTTTTTAATGGCCGGTGAGGTATACACAAAGGAATTACCAGCACGTCTGCCGAACCCTTGTTGCCCATTCTCCGTTTACTTTCCTTGCCACTGGTCGATGGGGAGGGATTCGAACCCCCGAACTCTAAGGAGGTCTGGTTTACAGCCAGAAGCGTTTGGCCACTTTGCTACCCATCGATTTAGCGGGTAGGGGACGAATCGAACGTCTTACCTAATCAAACCTGCCCTCAGGCTACCCACCGCAACCTTAACTTGGCTAGGTGCCCCTACCCCGGTATGCGTTTGTTGCAACAAATATTTCTTAGTGGCGGGAGTTGGATTTGCACCAACGACCTTCGGGACATGAACCCGCTGCTCTACTACTGCGCTACCCCGCTATAGAAATTATAGCACGTGCTTTTAACCTATGTCAAGTATTATTCGACAATTTTGCGTACTTCTTCAAAAATATGATGAATAAGAAGTGCTTGGTGAATTGGCGCTTCCATGTATTGCAGGGAAATAATAGAATTTTCTTCAAGAACTTCAACCCGCTCAAAAAACTCTTCTCTTGAAACGGTCACGACTTAAACGCACCTGGATGCTCGATTTCGTTAAGTTTCCTAAGATACAATTTGTGAGCATCTAATTCTTTTTGATGCGTCACCTTGGTATAAGCCATTGCATCTAGGTGCTCTCGGAGAACTTCAATATACTCTATTTCAGCCGCCCATTTTTCTGGGTCTTTTTCTTTGCTGAATTTTGCCTTTAGAAGAATGCTTTCAATTGCCATTGCCCCACCCCAGTGCGGATTCGGCGCTGGCAAACAATTCTTCTGGCGCCCCGTTGTTTTCAAGAACAATGTCAAACCCGTCATATGCGGTTTCGCTAATATGGCCATTGATTGGCTCATAGCCATCTCGCTTGACTCGGATAATAACCCCGCCTCTGTCTTGAATTGCTTTGGCTTCATTCGGAAAACGAACATCGGGAATTACCAGTTTGGCCAAATGCGGGCGTTCAAAAACGGTGCGGCTCCAAATGTCATCAGCAATGTGCTTGCGCCCCGCTTCGGTTCCAAGGCGCTGAAGGAGTTCCCGGATTTCTGGGTATTCCGATTTAGCGCCCTCCCAGCCAATTGCGTCAACAACACTTTGGACTCTTGTAACTTCACGGAAACGGTCTTCGTAAACAAGCGCCACAATTGGGTTTGTCTCGTAAAGCATACCACGGAGGGTGTCTGCAAAAGCAACGCGTTCAAACCCATGGTTTGCTACAAAGTGACCAGCCAAAAGGTCTTTGCCACTTTGAGCAAAACCGGCAATGCCAATAATCTTTTCCTGCTCAAAATAACTGCTGGCAACGTCAACTCGGTACATTGGCAAACCAAGCCGACTGGCAAAATCACGCTCAAGTCGGGCGCCCCTGGATTTTTCCCAACCGGGCATAAACGCAATGGCATCGCAGTCAAGGATTGCTCTGTAATCTCTTTTCATGGCGTCTTTGAAGTGTTGCTCGGTAAACTCTTCCGTTGCAATTTTGGGGTCAAAGCCAACGTTTTTATCCAACTCTGCTGGGTTTATAACATCCCAACCCAAAGAGCGCATGTAATCAGAGTTTGCATAAAATGCAGGAAAGTTCCACTCTTTGTACCCGGACATGGGCCCTGCGCAGTAAATCGTTTCCTTCATTTTTCTCCTTGTTCAAAGTGCCCCCGGAGGGATTCGAACCCCCAACCTTCACATTACAAAAGTGCTGCGCTACCGTTACGCCACAGGGGCAAATGCTGGTCAGGTGGGAGTCGAACCCACACTGGACTGGATAGAAGCCAGTTGCACTATCCATTATGCTACTGACCAATTTGCTGGCCTGGAAGGACTCGAACCTTCAACCTAGAAATTAACAGTTTCCCGCGCTGCCATTGCGCCACAGGCCAAGGCCACAGGGCATGAAATGTTGTTTAGCGCACTTCATGCCCCGCAAATCCCTTAACGCAAATTACGCTTTGATGCGGTAGAAACTCGCTTGGCTACGGTCTTTGCAGGCGCAGGCGTTACAGGGGCAGGCTCGGGAGCCGGCGCGGGGACGAGGGCGGAAAGTGACAACTCTACCTTTTGCACCTCAAGCAAAACGTTGTCAAATTCTGTTTCAATGTGGGCAATAAAAGCCTGGAACTTGGCGTTGTCCTTCTTTGCAGCCTTAACAGCATAGGCGACAAAACCCACGGCGCTAGCAGCCCAAGAAGTACCAACGGCAGTAAAAATGTTAGCGGTTGCTGACATGGTTTTCCTTCCGGTAGGAATGCCCACGTTTGTGAGCACTTACATTGTACCACACTGTAATTGCGGCTGTCAAGCCTTTGGCCATGTCAAATTTTGAGCATTATATTTATATATATATATTAATATATATACCCCTCCTCACTGGTGAGGACCCCAAAGTTTCAAGGGTTTTGGGAAATGCTTGACACAAAACCCTTGAAATGATAGGGTTTTTGCATATGAAAAAAGCATCTCAAAACAAGTATGTCATTCTTGCGCATATCAATCAACCCGAGTTGACATACCACAATGTTTTTGTCCCGGACCTTGTTCCCCTTCTGGTAAATTTTGACCAAAACGAAAACGTCGGGGCCGCGCGTTTGAAGCAAAAAGGCGAAAGAATTTATGCAATTCTTGAAATGACAGAAGAAATTAGCGCATACGGCAATTCGCCCTCTGTGGCGCTTGGCCTTAAAAACGCAACACAAGTGATTCGCAATGGGACCGCGTATGTTGAAAATGGTGTGGTATCATGTGCTTCACTGGTCAGCAACAAAGCGTGGTCAGAAATCTACGGAGAGCAGGAGGAAGAAAATGTCGGTTTGGATTGATTGCATTTTTGGGTACGTCACCGTTTCGGTTTTTTTCCTTGTGCGCATTTGTTACATTACGCAACGAACGTTGCAGGAGTGGAAAGAACAAGAATTCCACGTTCAATTTTACACTTTGATTCTAAAGATTCTTCGAGACTCTTTTTCGTGGCCAATTTACATTATTTGGTTTGGTCTTAAAAACGTCATTGGTGAACTCAAGTGATTTCGGTCGGCCCTAGCCTTTTCGGCAGCCATTCCGCGCGTGGTTCGGTAATTGCCGAATGCCCTAAATGCGGCATCCGATGCGAAGACGATTCGATTGTTATTACCATTAGCACCGTTTACGGTCGTCAGGGTGAAGTTGTTGATGAAACCCGAAGTATGCGTTCAACAATTAAAACCGTCTACACCTCCGACGGAAAAGAAGAATGGCTTAAGCGGCTTTGCCTTGTCTGTGAGTATTCATGGGTTGATGAAACGCTGGAAAACACATTGGCTCAACTATGAGCAAAGCACGCGCCAAAGGGACTTCGTTTGAAAGCGAAATTGTAAAAATCCTTAACGAAGACGGTTTTCCTGAGGCGCACCGCCCCGGTCCTATTAACTGGGAATTCGGAGACATTGATGGAATCCCAATTGTTCTTGAAGCAAAAAACCAACAAACAATGGCGTTGGCTGCTTGGATGAAACAAGCCGAAATTGCTTCAGAAAAAGCCGGCAAACCGTTTGTGGTAGTACACAAGCGTCGAGGCAAAAATGCCCGCAAAGCGTATGCCACCCAAGACTTTGATTCCTGGCTTGTACTTTTGAGAGCCTACGATTATTGCGTTAAAAATCAGGTTGACCTAAATCCTTGACTTTGTAAATTTTTTGTTGTAACTTTACATTAGAGTGGGTGCTTTTGTCGCCCCCTCGCTATAGCCGGAGGAACCAATGGCAAAGAAACTAAATCGTCGTTCTCAGCAGCGCCTTAAGCGGATGACCGATTCTCTTGAAGCCATTGGGCGTTTTACCAACAAGATTTCTGCCGTTGAACTTGAGAATCTTGTGCGCCGAGATGAAATTGGCCTTGACACTTATGCCGTTTCCAACACGGGAACCAGTATTGCCGCATCCAATCGTGGCTCTTCTTCGGAGTTGACCCCGACCGAACGCGCGGCAGAAGCGAGCATGAGAAGCAAGAAGCCCAAAGACACCGTGCGTGAAGAAGTTCGTAAAATCGAGCGAAAGATTATTCAATCGGAAGAAAACCTGCGCCAAATTCTTGAAAGCATTAATTTTCTTAAAGAAGGCGTTGAAAAAAAGCGCAAGCGTCAAGCAAGCGAACCTTGCGAGATTTGCACGATTCTCCCTGCCGTTAAAACCGCTATGTGTTCTGATTGCTACGTCCAATGGGTCGATGCAGGAGCGCCGGACCGTTTTCGCTGGCGTGCTTATATGCATCAATTGACCTCATCCGATGGTCAGGTTTTGGTGACGGAAGCACCCCCCGCGCGCCGCCCAATTTTAAATACTTGACATTTCAGAAAAACGTGGTAAATTATGAACAAGAATCGGCCTCACTCTGCCCCGAGCAATGAGGAACTTTTTTACCTCGGTTTTGAACCCTGGCAAGTATCCATTCTTCGGAAACTGCCGATAGCCCTCCAATGGGAGGCTCACGATGAATTTATTCGTCGTCTTATGTCCAACGATGACGTGGACAACTTAAGGTTCTAGGTAATTATGGAAAACGACAACTCAGAAGCCCGTTCTATTATTGATAGCCTTGGCTACCTTGTAGGTGAGGGCGAAATCGAAGCGCGCAAAATTATGGGCGACACACAATACGAAGAAACCCTGGGTTTGATTCGTATGAATAATGCTCTAAGCATTTCTCAAGCCGCCGTCCACATTGAACTTGTAAAGGCTTCTTGTTTTGTCCGCTCTACATTAGGTGTAGCCATTTTGACAAGCAGCGCTCTTGCTGTTGCATGGTCATTTGTACTTTGGTTTAGGTAATGTCTTCCTTTAGCAAGTTTATTTCGGATTCGGTCAAACCGCCTGAAGTTAACGTGTTTGAGATTCTTGGCTACGTTCCCACAGAGCGCCAACAGGTTTTTCACGCTGCTTCTGCCGAACGAGTTGACGCTATTTTGTATGGTGGAGCCGCCGGTGGTGGCAAAACCGCCGCCTTTTTGATGGATGCGCTTTATAACGCCGCCAACCACCCTGGTATGAAAATCGGTTGTTTCCGGCGTTCGTACCCAGAGTTGGAAGAATCATTCTTGGCTCAATTGGCCAAATGGAACTATGGTCGTGACCTTGGTGCCAAGTGGAACTCAACCAACAAGGTTTTAAAGTTCGCTAACGGTTCTATTATCAACTTTACATACGCCGAAAACCTTGTAGACGCCTCCCGAATTCTTGGTGGTGAATACCAAGCGTTTTACATTGACGAAGCCTCACAAATGCTTCCCGCGGTTATTCAGCACATTGAAGAGCGTCTTCGTTCCGGCAGCCGCTTGGTCCCAGTTATCGGCCTTCGTTTGGCAACGAACCCTGGCGGAATTGGCCACAAGTACCTCAAAGACCGTTTCATCAATCCCACTAAGCGTGGGAAGGTGCGGTACGAAGAAAAAATTGGCGACAACAACCGCACTAGAAGCGTTGCTTTTATTCAAGCCAAAGTTACCGACAACCCTCACGTCAATGAAGGGTATCACGCAGTTCTTGACTCTATTCCTGACCCGCGCCGCCGCGCCGCCATGCGAGATGGCGATTGGGACGCAATGGTTGGACAGTTCTTTGAACAGTGGCAATACTCAAAGCACGTTGTTCGTTCTTTTGACCTTCCCAAAGAATGGCCTCGATACGCAGGAATTGACTATGGATTCAAGGACCCTTTTGCGGTCGTGTGGGTCGCAATGGACAATGACGGTCGTATGTGGGTGTATAGGGAAATTTGTACGTCTGGTTACAACTCGGACGAACAAGCCAAACTAATTATTGAAACCGAACGCGGCGCTGGCGAAAACGAAGTTATTCGTGTTGCCGACCCTTCAATGTGGGGAAGCCGCGGAACCCCGCTTTCAATTGCAGACGATTACGGCATCAATGGTTGTGGCATTATGCCCGCCAACAACGACCGTATAAATGGTTGGGCCCGAGTCCACCAATACCTCAATGATGCGCCCGCTTGCGAGTTGCACCGTTTAGAGGGAAAAACCAAATGCCCGATGCTTCATGTTTTTGAAGACAAATGCCCAATGTTTATTGAGCAGATTCCGGCATTGCCTAGAAGCGCCGCAAAACCGGATGACTCTGAAACGCGCAACGTTGACGACCACATCCCCGATGCTTTGCGCTATGTTTGCATGTATGCAGGCGTTTACGCTCGGCCCGTTATTTATAATGATTCAGCAATGCCCAAGGCGGGTGTTCCTGATACAATGGTTATCGTAAAAGAAGACGATGCCCCTCCACTAAGGCAGCCAAACTTTGGTGGTCTATTTGTTGGAGACTTTGGGCTTAGTCCCTTTTAAAGAAAGATAACCAGATGGCTATTACATCTTTTAGAAGGGGTCTCGAAGAGGCCGCAAGCACCTTCGACGAAATCCTAGAGGCGCGGCCCAAAAGCCTGCCAAAGCGCGCCGGTTATGCAACGGGCGTGCCTGTTGGCGGCTCAACAGAGGTTAACCCCGGTGAAAACGTAACCGCTGGAACCCTTGACCGTGCAACGTTTATGCAGCAGTTGTTGCAAGCGTACCTTGCTTGCCCTTGGTCTTCAGCGGCTATTGACACAATTGCGCGCACCGCTACCGCAGGTGGACTTGAAGTTACTTACGATGGCGGCATGACCGGTCCCACAAAAACCCCTAAGGCGCCTGAAGAGGTTTCAAAGGTTCAGCAACTTTTGAAGTATGTTAACCCCACGGACGACATTCGACAGTTGATGCGCCAGGTTATTACAGACCTTATGATTTTTGGCGACTCATTCACTGAAGTCGTTTGGGTTATGGGCGAGCCGGTGGCTCTTTACCCGCTTGACCCAACCTCAATGAGCGTTCTTGCCGATGAGCACGGTGTTATTAAGGGCTACTACCAAAAGACGCCGACCAACCGTGAAGCGCGTTTTCGGCCTAATGAAATCATTCACGTTAAGTTTGACTCCCCCGGAGCGACGCTGTATGGTGTTTCCCCGACTCAAAAGAACATTCTTCCTATTACCTCGTGGCTGTTTACTGCCGCTCTTGTCAAAGAGACAATGAAGCGCGGAGACCCCCTGCGAGCACACGTTGACTGGCCAATTGCTTTGCCTGAAGCGGAAATGAAGAAACTTCAGCAACAATACGCTATTCGTAATCTTGGTGCTAGAAACATTGGTAACTTGTTTGAAACCAAGGGTGGCGCGGTCGTCACCGAAATGGGTTCAAACCAAATTAACAATTGGCTTAACACCTTGCAACAGCGCCGTGACGAGATTTTATCTGGATACGGCGTCCCTCCATCCAAGGTCGGCGTTATTGAAGCCGGTAACCTTGGCGGTGGAACGGGAACCCAACAGGACAAGACTTTCCGTGTTAACACGGTTGGCCCTATTCAGGAACTTGTCCTTGAAAAGTTTTCGTTTTCTCTTCTTTATCTTGCCTACGGCATTACCGACTGGACTCTTAAGTTTGGCGTTGTTGACTGGCGAGACGACGAAGTTATTGAGTTGATTCGCGACCAGAGAATTCGTAACGGTACGTGGACCCTCAACAAGGCTCGCTCTGACATTGGCGAACCCCCCGTCAAGGGCGGCGACGACGCTGTTCTTATTGACCGGCAAAACATGGTTCTTTGGTCTGACCTTAGCGACCTGTCAGCCGCCAACCTTTTGGTTGTGCAAAACCAGGGCGGCACGATGAACATGCCACAACTGCCAAACACTAATCCAGGGGCACCCAAAGGCGCGGGCGCAAAGAAGCCACAGTCTGCCGCGAGCCCTTCGTCGGGAAAGCCAAAGACAAGCCAAGCGCCTGCTTCTGTAGCAACGCCCAAGGCTCCATCTGGCACGGAAACGCTTTACGCCCCCTACCTGCAAGAGGATGATGAAGATGGCAATTAATCAACAACCCGAGCAAATTAACGGTGTTGTTTTTTACAGCGAAGGACAGCCTGTTTACCCCTTCTTGGGTCTTACCGCCGCCAAGGCGGCAGCACTGGTGCCAAAAGAAGTAGGCTAATATGGCTACTTCACCAACACCACAGGTTTACCATGCTGGCTATATGGGTCAAGCGGGTGCGTTTGCCACCCATTATCGATACCCGGCCGGCAGCCAAACGTATGCTCAAATAACGGCTGAGCGGAATAACCTTATTGCAGCCCGAGCGGCCAAGGGCTATTACCACAAAACTTCAGCCGCAAAGTCAAATGCGCTTAACTATCAAAGCGCCAAATATCGTGGGAACAAAACCCGAGACCGCGTATATGCCGAATTGTATCTTGCTTCCATTAAGCAACATGCAATAGGTGTTCGATGGATTGGGTATCACCAAAAAGTGACCCTCAAAAAACCGAGCATTAGCGGTAAGGTTAAAAAATTCCACGGAGAACTTGCCCCCGGTCGTTTTCTTGAACGAACCGCATGGGGCACAGCGAGAAAACCCGGTTTTAAGAACCGAATAAAACCTCGTTCCAAACGGTTTCACCATGTTCACAAATGGCGAGGCCGCGGCAAGTCGTTTACGCCGCTTTAACCACTATTTTTACAGGAGATTTAGAAATGGCCTCAACCAAGGCAGCCACTATTCGTGGTATTTTTCTGAAGCCCGGCCTTTCAAAAAACCGCCGTTTGTACACACGCGGCAATATTTCAAAAGCCGTAGAGCGTATGCAGCAACAATTGGCTTCCGGCGACGGTATGCCTTTGAGCATGGCCACAAGCCATGGTGCCGCATTTAAGGACGATGCGCTTTCAACCGTTGGCAACATCACCAGCGTTTGGCTCAACAAGGACGGCTCGGCTTCTTTCGAAGCAGACGTTCCCAACACGGCGCACGGCCGTGACATTGCCGCTCTTACGGTTGGCAAGTTCATTAAGGGCGTTTCTATTCGTGGCGAATGGCGAGGCGAGCCGCAATCGGTTACTCACACCGACGGCGGTGAAGCCACAACGGCCGATGACCTTGCTATCCACGGTATCGATTTTACAAATAGCCCTGGTGTTGATGGGGCCGAAATTCAATACGCCGCCCTTGCCGAGTCACACCGTGCCGGCAATCGCTTGGCAATCTACGAGTCTGTTGACCCTGTGGAAATTATCTCTCGGGAAGAGGAAGTCGTGATTGCAGAAGCCGCCGATATTATTCGTGACGCTGTAGAAGAGGCTGTTGAAAACGCCATTAACTCTATTGGCGAAAAGGACACCTCAAAGCCCTACGGTGACGTTACTTACGCCGACCCTGGCTACCAGAAGGACAAGAAAAAGCGTTACCCGATTAACACCGCTGCGCATGTTCGTGCTGCTTGGTCATATATTAATCAGGGCCATCACGCCAGTCTTTACACCGTCGCGCAACTTGCCCGAGTTAAGTCTCGCATCAAGTCTGCCGCCAAGAAGTTTGGCATCAACATTGTCAGCGAACACGCTATGTTGGCCGCTGACGTTCAAGAAGTTCTCGAAGCATACGCTTCTATCGCCCTTGTCAACGATGACGATAGCATCAGCATTACCGGCTATGCCACTGACCCTCACCAGTTGAAGGTTGTTGCAAACCGCATTGCTTTTGGCGCAATTGCCGCCATGCACGCCATTGACCCCGATGACGACGGCGACATTTACCTTTCTAAGCCTGACTGGTCACAGGTAGATGCAACTGGCGACGCCAGCGGCATGGGGCCAGAGGATGACGACCTAATGGCTAAGCATGACGACAACAACATGGAATGCGCCGAGTGTGGCACCGAATGCGCAGAAGACGCAATTTTCTGTCACCAGTGTGGCACGCTAGTGCCTCAAAGCCCCGTTGACTGGGATGGTTGCGATGGTTGCGGAATGTCTATTCCCCAGGCGGCCATGTACTGTTCCACTTGTGGAAAACCCGTATCACAAGCAGAGTCGAGCGACGATGCTTTAACCAAAACAGAGGAGGAAGTCACTATGACTGACGACCAGACCACTGCTGAGGCTCCGGCTGAGGAAATTGCGCTCGAATCGACCGCTTCCCGCACCATGTCCGATGCAGACCTGAAGGCATTGGCCGGCTTTATCTTGGCCGCCCAGAAGCCCGTTGAATCAACACCAGAAGAAGAAGTTGCCGCTGAGGTTGCTCCCGAAGAGGAAGAGGCCGCTGAGGCTCCTGCCGAAGAGGAAGTTGCCGCCGAGGCCACTGCTGAAGAATCTATCGAATCACAGGAGAATACCGTGAGCGAAAACCTTTTTACCGCTGAGCAAGTTCAAGCAATGATTGCTGAGGCTGCCAAGTCGGCTGCCGAGGCTGCTGTTGCCGAGACAAAGAAGAATGCTGTTGAGTCGTACCGCAACGGAGGCCAAACCTTCCGTAAGGGTTACGTCGGCAGTGGTTCAGTAGGAAACGACGCCTCTGACTTGTCAGAGTCGGAGGAACTGGACCCCCGCAAGTTGGCCGAAATGTCTTCGACGAACTTCCGCAAGGTCCAGAGCGAAATCTGGGGTTCATCGCCCTTCTTCGCACACAAGTTTGCCCAGGCCGACCGCGGCTACTAAGCAAAAGCAACAACAAACCCCCTATCCAAAATATTTAAGGAGAATTAGCCATGGCTAACGATTTGGAAGAGGCCCTTACTGCCGCGGGTGCTGCTGCACTCGTACAGAAGCAGATTGACCCCGTATTGCTTGAGTACCAGCGTCGCTATGCGCCGCTCGTTCGCTCGCTGCCGACGGTCAAGTGGGGCTCAACAGTTTACTACTTCAACAAGCGCACTCAGTTGCCTACCGGTGGTTTCGTAACCGACGGTGGTGCTCGCTCAGTGTCCGTGTCCAACTACGCTCAGGAGAACTTTCAGATTCGTCTGCTTCAGAGCGTTGGCGCCGTTACGGGTTACTCGCAGGCTGTTACCGCAGACCTGATTGGTGACTTGCGCGCCCGTGAAATCGAGGGCGCTGCCCGCGGTCTTTACTGGGACATGGAAGCCGCTATCATTTGGGGTGCTGAACTGCCCACAACATACGGCCCTTACCCGCAGTTCGACGGTCTTGACGTCATTTGCTCATCGTTCACTTCTGCTTCGACTGGTGGCCCTGCTCAGGGCATCGGCGGCGGCACAATTGACAACTACGGTGGCGAAGTTACATGGGGCGGCATTGCCAACCCCTGGACAGACGGTATCGACCAGAACGCCATCAACATGGGCGGCAACAACCTGTCTCTGGGTTCGCTTGACCTTCTTATCGACATGGTTGAGTCCAACGTTGCCGAGCCGGTTGAGAACTCCGAGTGGATGTTCGTCATGTCACCCGCGGCCAACAGCCGTCTTTCGCAACTGCTTATCAACCAGCAACGTTTCGTTGACCAAGTGGAAATCCAGTCAGGTCTGATTGTTCCGACCTACCGTGGCGTCCCTATTGTCAAGTCTTCGTTCCTGTCGCCTCGTACCAACCAGATGGGCACGGTCACAACGACCACTTCGTCCATCACCGGTACGTTGAATGGCACCTACGGTTACGTCGTTGCTCCTGTTATCGCCCGCTTTGGCGAAATCCAGGGTTCGGTTGCTGCCTCGGCGGCGCCCGCCACCGGTGGTGTTAAGTTGTCTTTCTCGACCCCCACGGGTCCCGAGGGCTCGCAGCCTACGCACTACAAGGTGTACCGCACCGCCGCTGGTGCTTCGCAGTCGGTAAACACCAACTTCACCCTTATCGGTATTGTTGACGCGTTCTACCTCGACAGCACAGGCAACACTTGGTCCACGACCACTATCACCGACACCGGCGCCGCCCTTGTCGCTGGTAACGGAACCAACGCCATTGGTGTTGCGCCCACGTCGTACTACTACAAGAACACCGGCCTCAACCCGTTGACTTCAAACGGCGAGCAGAGCATCTACCTCATGTCACGTGACCCGAACTACATTGTTCGTCCGTTCGTGCGTGAAATGCAGCCCGTCAACGTGTTCCCGACCACCGCTTCGCCCGACAGCCTGCCGTTCGCCTTTGTTGCGGACACCACGCTCGCTATTCGCGCTCCGAAGTACATTGGTCGTTTGGCTAACGTTCGTGCCGCGCTCGACAGCACCGCTGGTAACGGCTACACGCCGACCAACACGTCGTACACGCCTAACTTCATTGTTGACTAATTTAGTCAACTTGTTGTTACTGGTTAAGTAGCACACACTTCTAGTGCAGCGGGCGGGGCCCCTCGTTCCTCCCCCGCCCGCTGTGCTGGATTTATCGAAAGGTTTTGAAAGTGGTTTTGTTAGCAAAGAAAGAACTGGGCGGCGCTGCCGGACTGGTTTGGGAAAAAGTAGGCGCGGAGGGCGCTATTGAGGTACATCCTCGCCTTGCGCACGAACTACTTTCAATTCCTGGAGAACTCTTTTTTGTTGTTGAAAAAGAAGTAAAGAAGATTGAAGAAGAAGTAAAGGTTGCGGTCGAAAAGGCTGTTTCCAAAAAGGCGGCTCCTAAGCCACCTGTTGTAGAAGAAAAGCCCGGAGACGACCTCTCAGAGGCTTTAGAAGTAACATCAACCACCAAGCGACGCTCAAAGGAATAGGCTACTATGGCAAATAACGGGTCACAATATTCGGACCCCGTTGCGCTTGCCACGGTAGAAGAATTTTCAAAGCGGTATCCTGAACTGGTCGTTGATTTAGAAGCGACTACAATCGCTGATATTCTTGTCGAAGCAACGGCACACATCGAAGACATTACCGGTCGCCGTCTTGCCCCGTTTACTGGGCACATTTACCAAGACCGTCTTTTCGGGATTGACCCCGCAGAATACGGCAATAACGCTGACATGCCAATGGACATTTATGGTTCATTGGGAATGTCCCAGGCTATTGCGCTAGGCGCCTCAACACTGGTCCGCCACTTCTGGCTTGACCACTGTGCGCCGGCATACCCTGAACTTTGGACTTACACCATTGAGTCCATGACCATTTTCCGCACATACGGCGACTACCAGCCTATTGACTTTTTGAACGGTGGCGTTCGCGGACCTGACGTAACTGACGGTCACGTTTGGATTCGCCTCGGAACATTTGCGCCCGAAGGCTCCAGAATTCAAGTTGTTTACAGCGGCGGCTACACCAACGGCATACCGGCCTCGCTTCGCCGCGCCTGTCTTTTCCAGGCCGCAAAATTTATCATGCTTGAATTCGAACCTCAAACGCGCCGTGAAATGAATCTTGACCAGATGGACCAGCAAATCAATAAACTGATTGGTCCTTGGGTCCGCGGCTAATGCCAGTCAAGGCAATTGTTTATGGCCAAGGCGTTTTTAAAAACTCAAATGCTTTTAAGGACATTTCATCTCGCCTTGAGTTAGTCAAAGAGCGCCTTAAAGACCCCCAGCCCGCCCTAAACTCCATTGTTGCCGAATTCGGAATGATGGAAGCCCGCCGGTTTATGAGTGGCGGTTACGCGCCAGAATTTGGAATTAAAACTTTTTGGTCTTCGTTGTCGGAAGGCTATGGCTATGGCAGCAATTGGTCTACTTATAGCGAACGCGCCGTTAAGGGCGGAAACCCGTCGGACACAGCATTGCTCAATTTTGGTTATTTGGCCAAAGCCGCTTCGGACCCCAATTTGAAATATGTTGGCACCAAAGCCATCGAAATGACAATTGACCCAAACCGTGAAGCACCGGGCGGTTATTCACATAACCACAATTATGGAGCGGTTCACCAACTCGGACTCGGCAATAATCCCAAACGACAATTTGTTACAATTAGACCGACATTTATTGCAATTGCAAATAGAATTATTAAATTCTACGTTCTTGAGGGAACCGCCAAGGAACAAAAACGAGAGAATGTAAAGATTCCCTCCAACTCTTATCGCACCGATGCTCTTAAAAGAGATTTGCGCAAATTTGAGAACAAGATTAAAAAACGAAACCCCAACGAAGAATTTCGTCCGTTTGGGCACCCCATGGACATTCACTATGGGCGAGGCCATAAAATCGGTTCGGAACAGACTAAACTTCTTGGCGGCAAAACACTGGGCAAGAGGACGCGGTAATGGTTAAAAGAGAATGGTGGACCGATTGGTCCATGAACAATCTTGATGACGCTTACGGCCCCGTTTACGGCGGTCACTCTGTTCAAGAGGCTTTTTATACAACGCTTCAAACCTGGTTTCCAACTTACATTGCAGAATTCAATCGTGCATTGGGCAGCAATGTTTTGTCGGTTCCTTTTGAGTACCGGCACCGCCCCGATTTTCGGACATTGCCCAAAAACGCCAAAGCGGCCGTTCTTGTAACGGTTCCAGGCACGGCGGGCCAGCCAGAGATTTACCAAAGCAATGTGCGTGCTCACTTCCACGTTGATGTTATGGTCTACCTATACGGTACTACCGACTGGCAAGAAACCGAAGCGTTGACACAAGCATACGCAGCCTGTATTCGTACGTGCATCGTGCAAAACCGCGCCCTTAATGGTCTTGCAGAAAACACGCTTTGGATTGGCGAAGAATACCTTGAAGGCGAACACAGTTCAGGCCGCACAACCGGCGTTGCTCACATTCGCTTTCTTGTCACCATCGCAAACGTAATGAACATTTACGGTGGCGTATCGGTGCCTTCAACTTCGGCCCCAGCGGCAATTCCAGAAGTTGAAACAACCAACATTTCTATCACTAAAGTCCCGCTAGGGGGAACTCTATGAACTTAGTTACAATCATCATCCAGTCGGACTATGTAGTGTTTGACGACTTGGGGCAGCCGATGGCAATGGGGGAAACCCATGTTGTTAATCTAACGCCGGTTATTGAGAACCTTATCTCAAATGGTCAGGCTTCGATTATCCCCGACCCAGTTGTTTCAGAGGTCCAAGAAGTCGCGCCCAAGCCCGCATCAACAACAAAAAATTCTAAGAACCAGGAAACTGTTTCAACTAGTCCCACAGGAGAAATCTAATGGCTCAAGCCCCAGGTACCAATATTACGGTGACCGCTGCCGCCTCCAACACGCAAACCAATAACCCCACGGGCACATGGTTTGCGCTTGGAGTTGCCGCTGGTCCCGCCAACATCCCGGTTCCGATTCAATCAATGAGCGACTTTAACGCTGTTTTTGGTCAAATCGTTAACGGCCAAATCACCGGTCGTTACGCGCTGACCAACGTAAACAGCACCTTGCTTTACGACTCGCTGGACGTGTTTTTCCGCGAAGGCGGTATGCAGGCGTTTGTCGTCCGCGTTGCCCCCGGCGCCGGAACAGTTGCCACCTCAGCCGCCCTTGGAGGCGTTTGGAAGTTGACCGCCAACGGTCCCGGTACTTGGGCCAACTCGTCCAGCGCTTCGGCCGCCGGCGTCATTCTGACCGTTAACTACATTTCAACTGGTAACTACAGCGCTACTATTGCCTACAACGGCAACGTCAACGCCGCCGTCTCCGGCCTTTCTGGCGACAATGACGTTATCAACTGGGTCAACTCGTTGCCCGGCTACCAAAGCATGGTTACCGCTGCTTCCATGGCCGGTACTTCTACGCTTCCCACCACGGCCATTGCCCCTCTTATTGTTTACCTGACGCTTGGCGCCGACATAGCCGTTGCCGACGCCGACGCTGTTACTGCTCTTGCTGCTATCACAGACGCCTACGGTCCCGGTCAAGTTTCGTACCCCGGCAACACCGGCGCCGCGGTTTACACCAGCATTGCCAACCACTGTGTTAACTTTAACCGCGTTGCGTTGCTGGATGTTGTCAATACGCCTACCGCTGCCACAATGTCAACCGCCGTTGCCACCTTCCAGAGCAACGCGGCCGTTTTGGACCCGTCGTACGCCGGCTTCTTTGGCCCGTGGCTGACCTGTCCTGGCGTCGTTAACACCAACCCTTCAGCGACAAACCCGTACGCGTTCAACCGCACGGTTCCTCCTGTCGCTTTGGTCGCGGCCAACATTTCGCGCAACGACGCCGGAAACGACGCCAACGTCCCTGCCGCTGGTGTGGTTAACGGTTCTGCAAACTACGTTACTGGTGTTACCCAGTCTTACGTTGCTTCTGACCGCGCTGCCCTCAACGCGGCCGGCGTGAACGTTGTTCGCAACATCCCCAACACTGGTACAATTGCAATCTACGGTTTCCGTTCGGCTGCTTTGAACCCCAACTGGACCTACCTCAGCAACGTTCGTTTCCGTATGCAAATCATTGAACAGTTTGACTCAATTGCCGAAGGTTTTGTCTTTCAGGAAATTGACGGCAAGGGCCAATTGTTTGGCAAGTTGGCTGGCGCTCTTGGCGCTCAGTGCCAACTGTACTGGTTGCGCGGGAGCCTTTACGGCGCCACCGCTGGTTCGGCTTACGTCGTCAACGTTGGTTCTTCCGTCAACACTCCTTCAACAATTGCGCTGGGTCAAATCAACGCTGTGGTCAGCCTGAAAATGTCTCCGTTTGGTGAATTTGTCAACATCAGTGTTGCCAAGTACTCGGTCACTGCCTCGCTTCCTCAATAACTAGAACAAACTTCTAAGGAAAAAATATGTCTATTACAAACACAGGCACCCCGACCTACTTCGGTTCAGAACAGCAGTTTCTTGTAACCCTGTCAATTTTGGTAACGCCCGCAAGCGTAACGCTTGGCTCAAGTTTGGCAAAGTCCGCCCCCTACGTCTTCGACAAGTTCAGCGGCGGCGACGTGCAAGCGTCAATCAGCAAGCACCGCCCCGGTGGCATGGGCCCGGAAATTTCATTTCTTGCCCTTCCCACGTACTCAGACGTTACAATTTCAAAGGCGTGGAACACCGGAATTGACAACGCGGTCTGGTCCGACCTGATTAACCTTATCGGCAACAGCATTGCTCAGGTTACTGTGCAACCTCTGGACGATGGCGGAAACGCTTGGGGCGCTGGCACGGTTTACACCGGCCGTATTGCCAAGGTGACACCTGGCGGCGCTGACGCAAACAGCAACAACGTGCGTATGCTTGACGTTGACCTTTCCGTTGAGACGATTGCGCTTACGTCTGGCTCTTCCAGCAACGGCAGCACAGCGCCCAGCGCAAGCCTTGGTGCTATCACCTGGCCGGTCGTCACCGTAATCTAAATTGTAGTATACTAAAAACAAAACCACTGGAGGAAACATGGTTGATTTTATCATTGAGGGGCAGGAACCTTCTGTTGTTACAACAGGGGAGGCCGTTAACGTTATTGCCGAAACGACTCCCCTGTTGTCGCTGAAGAAGCGTCGCGAACAAATTGTTAATGACTTGTTTATTGACATTAAGGTTCCCCGTTGGGACAGCCCTGAATTGTACATTCGCTTTCGCCCTGTATCGGCAACAAAGTTGAGCAAGACAATTCAGAAGTATCAGGACAAGGCCAGAAAAGACACTAACACTGACTGGTCTTTCTTGGCTAACGCGGAGATGCTGTACGACGCCTGTATTGGCGTTTACGCCGTTGTAGACGGTGACCGGGACAACAAGTTGTCTCTTCGCCCCAACGACCCTAACGGCACTTGGACGCGGTTTGACGAGACAATGGCAGACGCCCTTGGCCTTGAAGCAAATCGTGCCACGGATGTTGTCGTTGGGACCTTCTTTGCCGAAGGCGACCTGATTGACACCGCGAACCGTTTGTTCCGTTGGAGCAACATTGCTAACGGCGAGGCTGACGAAACTTTCTAAAAGCCCTGAGCGAAGACCCTTACGTGGAAGCGTCGGGGTACGCCATTAACCTCGGCATGGACCCCAACGTTCTACTAAGCCAGGGCACTGAAGACTACATTATTAGCGTTGCAATGATGCAAAGCGCTCTCAAATTAAAGAATTCAGACAAAATCGAAGAAATCAAAGTTCTCGCGGAACTTATTGGTTACGAAGTCGCAAAGACTATAGCCAAGATTTTTTAACTACCAACTCCGCTTACAAATAAACTTGGGCGGCAGGACGGCCGCTACCTCTCCGGGGGTAGCGGTTTTCTTGTTTTAAGGGTCAAACATGGATGAACAATTAAGTTTTAATTTAGACATACAAACAGCCAAGGCTGTTGAGAATGTTGACGCCCTTTTAACGGCTATTGATGACCTTACTAAGGGTCTAGATGACAACTTTGGCTCGGGTTCAGAAGTAGTTAAGACTTTTGGTAGCCTTACCAAAGAAGCCGACTCCCTTTCAACGTCCATTTCCGACCTTGTTAAGGTCATGGCCGACAACACCAAGGCAACCGAAGACAACACGCTTGCCACGGATGACAACATTAAGGCCACCGAGGACGCTATTGCGGCCACCGGAAAAGAAGTTGCAGAACTTCGCTCCCTTATTGTCGCCCTTAAAGAAACCGCGGCTGCAAATCGAGATGCCGCCGTTGCCGAAGAAGAGCGCGCAACCGCCACCAAAACAGCCACAACAACAACCACCGAATCCAAGGGAATTCTTGAGAGCCTTTCAGGGGTTGGAACGCCCGCCATTCTTAAGGCGGCCACTTGGGGCGCCCTAGCCGTTGGCGGTGTTGCGTACGAAGCGATTAAGCACTACTCTTCGTTCAACGCTATTCTCATGCAGTCAATTACGCAAGCCGGCCGAGCGCCGAGCAGTTTGCCGTTCTTGACTAGCGATGCCGTAAGCATTGCAAAACAAACTGGCGCTAGCCTTAATGACGTTGCCAATATGATGTATCGCGTTTCATCGGCTACGGCCAACTGGAACGATGGCATGGGCGCCTCTAACAAGCAACTTGCTCAAATGACCAAACAGGTTGCAAATCTTAACGTCCTTGGCGGCGTTGCTGGTGGCGCGCCCGCCGAACAATCTGCGCGAATCATGGGCGCCATGATGAACGCCAACCTTCCGGGAACCGGCCACAGCGCGGCGGGGGTTGCCGCTTTGGTTAACGCTGCTGTAGGTGGCGGTGACATTAAACAATCCGAGTTTATTTCTGCCATGGGTCGTGGCCTTTTGGCTTCGCTTTCGGCTCACCACATCTCTGCATCAAGTGGTGCTTCGTTTGTTGACCTTTTGACAACCCTGGGTACGCCTGGTTCCACCGCCGGACAATACGCAAAGACCGCCCTTACTCTTATGACCGCGCCCAGCGCCCAGGGAAGTTCGGGCCTTGCAATGCTTGGCATTAATACGGGACAACTCGGTACACTTCTTTCGCAAAAGAACGGTATTACTGCTGCCGCCGAATACATGCACCAGGCCGTGCAGAAGTTCAACCCGTACGCTTATAATGTTGTAACAACAGAAAAAACCGCAAGTGGTTCAAGCGTTGTTTTGAACGGAAAAGCCGCTGCCGTTTACCAGTTGGAAAAATGGGCAACCGGTCAAATCCCCCAGAGCGTTATTAACGCATGGTCGGCCAACAAACTAAAGGGAATGACCGCGGCAGAACTGGGTACAACCAAATCTGGTGCACACGGAACCGCCATTAGCGGCGCTCAATGGCTTAACACGCTTCAAAACTTGATTATTACCAAATCCTTTGGTGGTTCACGCAGTTCCGCGACTCTTGACGCTCTGATTAACAACCCGGCCATGATTGCGGGCATCCAATCTTACATTGACGCCCACTCCAATGTTGCAACCTACAACAAAGACCTTAAATTAGCCCTTAATACCCCCCAGGCTCAAATGCACCGCATGGAGCAAAGTGTTATGGGTTCATTGGTTACAATTGGTCAAGAACTTACGCCAACTGCCCTAAAACTTGCGCATGGCCTTACGGATATTGTGACGGGTCTTTCTAAGTTGAAATGGGTGCTCATTCCCCTCGTGAGCCTTATTGCTTCCGCCGGTGCGGTAGCGCTTGTTTCCAAAACGGCAACTCTTATCGGAGGCGGCATTAAGGGTGTTGGTGACCTTTCTAAAGTCAGCCACACATTCTGGGGCGGCCTTGCGGGCAAGACGGAAAAAGGTTCTTTTTTTAATAAATTGTTTGGCGGCCTTGGCAGCGGCTCAATGCTTTCCGGCAAGAGCACAGTTGAAATTGGGCTTTTAGAAGAAATCGCTACAAACACCAAAGTCGCTTCTATGGGAAGTGGTGTTGGCGGAACCATTGAAAAACTTCTTGGCGGCAAGGGCGGCCCAACTCTATCCGAAGCAGAAAAAAGCGTTCTCAAAGGCGGCTCAACTGTAACAAAGAGCGCCGTTCGTGACGCCATGGTCGCCAGGGGAGAGGTTGGAAGTTACGCAGAATCTATGACCGGCGAAGGGCTTGCAAAAGTAACCGCAAGTTTTGATAAACTCACTAAGATTCAATCTGGCGCTTTGAAGGGCGTGGGGGCGGCTGCCAACGCCGTTGAATCGGCCGCTCCAGAAGTCGCGGGAATTGCAGAGCGAGTCGGCTTTGGCGGCTTGGCCGAAAGCGCGCTAGGCATTGCGGGCGGACCGGTTGGCATGATTGCCATGGCAACATTGGGCCCCATTCTTCTCCCCCTTATTACCAAGGGCCTTGGTGGTATATTTTCGCATCTTTTTAGCAGTCCTGCCATTGTGCCCAAAGTTGTTTCTGCTGGCGGAAAAGTTACGCTAACTCCCAACCAACTAAAAACAGATATTCTTTCTGGCCAAGCGGAACTTCCTAATTTGTACAAGGCCATAGCAAAGGGCGGCCCGGGCGCCGCCGCCGCCGCAAGCAAATACTATAACCTTGAACAACAGATTAAGGGGTGGCAAGGTTTGCTCCCCCATGCTTCGGTGGCAAAAGCCGCTAAAGCCAACAATGCCGCTATAGCGCTGCACGAAAAACAAGCGGCCGCTGAAAACGCATTTTTGAATTATCTGACCCCACCCGGCACTGGGAGAACACGGCCAATTAATTCATTAAGCGACTTGAAAAAAATGCCAGGTTTTAGAGAACTTCCGGCAAACGTTAAAACAAGTCTTTTGAAAGAGTTTCGTCCACTTTATACAAACATTGGCGGAATTGGAAAAACAACAAAAATTGTTAATCCTTTGGCGGTCCTTGCTGACCTTCGAGGGGACATTAAGGCGCAACACCATGCGCTTATGCACTACCCTCAGTATGCAGCGCAGACAAACGCAAAAGCAATTGGAGATGCTCAAAAATCTTCGGTTGCCTTGTCGCAAAAACAATGGGCTGAGTCCAAGAAAAACAATCTTGGTGCAAAAGCAGTTCCCTTGTACGTTGCTTTTGAAGCCGCTTCGCTTAGGGCTGCTACAGACGCAAGCGCAGACAAAGCGGCTGCCAAATTGGCGAAAAGCCTTGGCGAATCAAAAGCGGCAAGTAGTTACGAAAAACTGGCCGATGTTTTTTCAGCAAAAAGCAGAGCCGACGCTGCTGCCGCAACTGGAATTAAAAACAAAAACAACCTCAGCACCAGAGACCTTGAGGGTATCACCAAGGCGGTTGCCAACGGGTTTCTTGCCGGTCAACCCGCTATGCAATCTGCGTTCTCGGCCGCTTTGGGCAACAAGGGTCTTTCGGGTGCGGTCAGTGCGGTTTTGGCGGGCGCCTTAACGGGCAAGGGCAAGTAAATAGTTGAAAAATTCAACAAACGTGGTAAAGTCAATTAACGACAACAGGAAAATTTAATGGGATATTCAAACGGACTACGCATAGGTCAATCACTGTCTAACAACAGCGCTGATTTAGCGACGCAAGTGGTAATGACACCGCGAGGAGTCACGGGCAAATCATATTTTCCAATCACCGCCAACTTGATTGACGACGCCCAGTATTCCCAAGTTACGGGCTCGGGCGGTTGGCAGGTTGTTGACCGTCCTAAAAATGTTGCGGCAACCCAATGGTACGACCGCTCCCCCTTCCAATTGCAAATGACGTTAGTTTTTCAATATGACATGTTAAAAAGCGGCCATACTGTTGACGATATGTGCAACCAATTAGAATCTTGGGTTGACCCAATTCCCAACACGTATCAACCCCCTGTTTTTACAATTTCTGGACCAGTGCCCGGGGGGCGAAGCCGACTTTGGTTTGTTTACTCAATCCAATTTGAAGCCGCTATTCGAGACAAATCTACGGGCGAGCGCCTTCAGCAGGGTTTGCAAATTACTTGTTACGAATACCAAAGCCCAATTCCAGGTTCGGGCGGTCACGCTAAATCAAAGCAAAATCCAAATACCACAGCGACAATTAAATACCGTGTAACAACGGCGACGACCTTACAGCAAATTGCATCTAACCGCTCTCACGGCTGGAAAAAAAGTTCAGCGTTTCCTTCTATGTCTCGCTGGATTGCCGAAGTTGGAAAATTAAATAACATTACAGACCCAAGAGACGCAACAAAAATTTCCAATAGGACTCTTCTTTTACCGGTATAATGTCAAGCAAACCAGCCACAAAATCAAAAGCAAAAAGCGCAACTTCGGGCATTGCTAACAACACGTCTTCTAACCCCACTTTGGTTCCGTCCAAAAACGGCGCTTTGCACCTACAGAAATTGCCGACCGGAATTGGTTTTGGAATTAACGACCTTGAAAATTTTGTAACGCTAGACCCCACTACCGGCACCATTTATCAACGCCTCGGTTACCAGTACGAAAACGCAATTACGGACATTATTCTTCAGCAGAACATGCTGGGTACGTCCACAATTACCATTCAACTTACCGACCCAACACGCCAAATTTTGCGCGGTACAGGCGTCGGAAGCAACGCGTCAAATAAAGGGTTTCTTTCTTACGCTGAAATTAATGTTCCAGAATCCAATGGGGGGCTTTCCGGCGGCCTTAGCATTAAACAGGGAATGACCCTCATTGTTGCCGGTTCCGGTAACAGCAGAACACAACCTTTTATTGATTCAAGCGGTTTGGCGGCAGCCTCTAATTATGTTTTTAACACTGCCGATAAAAAGGTTTTGCAAAACGCCAACAAATTGGTTTACACTCTTGTTCAATTTGTTAAAGCATCCGACCAGGTTCAACTGGTGTTTGAGTCTGAAGCAATTTTTCGACTTAGCCAGCAGCGCGGGAACGGCAACGTAACCAGTAAAACCGATGCCGGCGTGACGCCGTACATTGCCAGCCTTGTCGGGGCACTTAACCCTCCGCCAAAAAACAGTTACTATTCTGACATTAGCCTTGTTGCGCCCGATTATGCGACAATTTGGAATGACCTTACCGGCAACCACGGCGTCAAAGTAATTACGGTTGCACTTGGGCGCGGTACAACAACTGACCCATACGAAGACTCTTGGACCGCCATTAGCCGAATTGCTTCAAGCATTGGTTGGAGGGTTTGGGAAAACGCCAACACAATTTATTTTGGGCCCGACGAATATTGGCTGGGAACTCTTCCTAGCCAAAATGGGATTCCCCCCATTAACGCCATCAAGGGCACAACGGGCGCCAACATGCAAGTAATCTCAGAGTTTAACGAGACAATTCAACTAATTGACTTTGACTGGGACGTGGGCAAGCCTTTGGGCCAAGCAACAGTAACATGTATGTTGGACAATTGGCAATTTGACATTGGAGAAATCGTTAAGGTTTCTGGTTGCGGCATTGCTGACGGAGAATGGATGGTTTCATCCATGCAACGAGACGCATTTAACCCGCAAGCATCTGTTGTTCTTCAGGTACCAATGCCATACGGTCAAGTGTACGACCCAAGTTCGCAACCATTGGCACCATTCCCCATTGGAACATCATACGATGCTGCCGCGTGGGCGGCAATCGCCAAGGCAAACGCAGGAGCGTAATGAGAAGCCAAGACGCTTTAACACTTTTGCAGCATCAACTGAAGTACCAGGGCAACGTTTTCGCTTCTGGTCGTCAGTTCGAAGGCACCTATTACGGCGTTGTAATTCAAACTGACGTTAGCACTGCCGACGGCGCCGTTACCGCCGGCAACATGACTATCACCATCCCGGCGCTAAGCGGTACGCAAGTCTGGGGCCCGGTTCCGTACCCCGGCACCACGGCACCCCCTCTGGGCACTCACTGTACTGTTACCTTTGACCAAAACAACGTCCCCGTTGTTCACGGGTTTATCGGCTTTGGCGGCTCACAAGGCCCCCAGGGGCCCGCGGGAACAGGTGGCGCCAATGCAACGTGGGGCGGTTTTTATGACACCACAAACCAAACTGGGTCCGTTACAACGGTAAATGTTGTTGCAGTAGGCCACACGGCGTTTGGCAACGGTGTAAGTATTGTTAACCCTGGCTCTACCACGGTGGGCACTAGCGTTGCTACGGCGGGTTCGGCTCTTGTAATTGCAAACGCCGGTAATTACACCATGACGTTTCAGGTGCAATTTACCAACAATAGCGCTTCGACTGCAAACTCCGACCTTTGGATTCGCTTAAACGGCGCCGACGTCCCAACAACCAATATGTATGTTACGGTTCCCGCCACACACGGTGGCGTAAACGGGACCGCCATTGGTACCGCCACATTTAACCTTCCCGCGGCCGCCGGGGACTACTATCAACTTATGTGGGCACCGTCTTCTTCGTCGGTTAGCATTGTTGCTTTTGCCCCGCAGACCGGACCAACCGTTCCCGGTGGCGACTCGGTTCTTTGGAACATTCAGCAAATTGCCTCTAACGGAATCCAAGGTTCACAAGGAGTTCAGGGCAACCAGGGTGCAACGGGGCCTCAGGGCGCACAAGGTGGTCAAGGCATTACTGGTTTTCAAGGAAACCAGGGGAACACCGGCCTGCAAGGCAACCAAGGTTTTCAGGGCACGCAGGGCAACCAAGGTTCAACAGGTTCAACAGGTTCACAGGGTTCACAGGGTTCACAAGGATTAACGGGCTCACAGGGAAGCCAGGGTACAACCGGTTCAACGGGCTCGCAAGGCACACAGGGAAACCAGGGCTTGACGGGTTCGCAAGGCAATCAGGGAAATCAGGGTTTAACTGGTACGGGCTCTCAGGGCTCTCAGGGCTTCCAGGGCTTGACGGGTTCGCAAGGCAATCAGGGAAATCAGGGTTTAACTGGTACGGGCTCTCAGGGCTCTCAGGGCTTCCAGGGTGCACAGGGCTCAACAGGTTCGACCGGCTCGCAGGGCAACCAGGGCAACCAAGGGACAACTGGTTCGCAGGGCAACCAAGGAAATCAAGGCTCAACACCCACAACATATGTTTCTACTTTTGCTGGCGGCACCACTGGCCTGACACCCGCGGCGGCAACTTCGGGCGCCATATCTCTTGCCGGGACGCTTGCCGTAGCGAATGGCGGCACAGGTGCTTCAACCTCGACAGCGGCCCTGACAAGTCTTGGCGCTATGTCTGCAAGCGTCACTTCGCTTCCTTCTGTAACCTCAGTAAACGGCACGGCCATCCCCGCGTCTGCGAACCTCGCATCTTACGCAAGCCCTAACGGTATCGCTTCCGCCGGTACTCTTCTCGCGAACCAGTACAACGTTTATCAGACCGCATCGGCCACGACCCTTACAATGCCCGCAAGCGGAAGTTGTGTCATCGGTGCAACCACAACGCTTTACAACAACACCAACTACGTTGTAACCCTCAATGCCAACACCAGCCAAAATATGTTTAGTTACCCGAACTACAGCGGGTCTACAACGCTTTCCATTACTGCTGGCTCTGCAA
>Ga0316226_1001253_pt1 | contig 28206 bp, 17 predicted proteins | sample TBH18017metaG_FD_206009 | JGI IMG/M metagenome (GOLD analysis project Ga0316226, IMG submission 206009) | Freshwater microbial communities from Trout Bog Lake, Wisconsin, USA - TBH18017 | ecosystem: Environmental > Aquatic > Freshwater > Lake > Hypolimnion/Profundal zone | place: USA: Wisconsin...
AGGGCTGTGGCTCTTTTTCGATTTTTCCGCGTTGCTCACTCGGGCAAGATCGCAGCGGATATTGCCGCTCGTTCGCGCCTTGAAAAATCGAAAAATAGCCGACAGCAAAGGTCTAGTCATTTATGGGACACACCACTAGCGGAGTTCCAGCCGCACGATGCCTTCAACCGTTGCGCCGGGATTGAGGGGCCGGTGCGGAGTGACGTGCTCGCTGAAGAAAGGCGGCGCGCCCTCGTTGGTGTAATCGGCCACCAGCAAGCGCACCGCGGCGCCATCGAGCCAACTCCGCACATGCTGCGAACCGTCGGAGAGCACCCGCACGCCGTTCCCTCCGGCGGAATAGAGCGAAGCCTCCAGGATATTCATCTTGGTGGAGCGAAAATCGTTCGTGCCGTATTTGTTGCCATCTACGCTCCAACTCCAGTTCGGTTGCACACGCGGGCCGGCAAGACCCGAAAGCGGCGCGCCGCTTACGAACGCCGTGGCGACGCCCTGCGGCCGACCGATGTGATCCGGGGGATACGCACTCCAGTGCGCCTTCCTTCGCCAGGACAAGGTCTGGCAATCAGCGGGCAACCCAAATACGAGGCCGATCTGCCGGGGATCGCACTTGCCCTTTTCGATCACGGTGAAGGCATACTTTACCGTCACAATGCCATCGTTGCCGAAGGACAGCCTGTAGGTTCCCTTCGCTTCGGAGTAAGCCCCTTCCATGCGCACTTCGACGCCGCTGTCAGTCTCCTGGGCCGTGACCGAGGCAGCCTTCCAATCGTGGCAGGCATCCGTGAAGGCCGCGACATCCTTTTCGCTCCCTGACATTTGGACGCCCCCGCAATTGTCACCGTTCAGCGGCAGCAGCAACAATTCCGGCCCGGTAAGCATCGACGGTTTGCCGTTGCCGCCGGTTGCTTGAATCAGGCCGGTCTTCGCATTCACCGTTGCGGTGAATCGCAAGCCACAAATCACGAACGCGCCCGCGGTCTTCTCCAGCTTAACGGGAGCGGATTGGTTTGTCGGAACGGGCGGCGCGATGCGTGGATCGGCGCCAAGAGGCACGTTCCAAACGTCCTCGACAAATCCGCGGGGGCCGATCGCTCGCAGTTCGAGCAACTCACCGTCGCCCCGGCCCGGAATTTCCAGCGTGCCCGAAGCGCCGGGCGCGGCGCTCGTCTTGACGACGCCGGACTGACCGCCGAGGTTCCATTCGAAACGCAATTCCTTCAGGTCGGTAAAGTCATGACGGTTCTCCACCGTCAATCGCACGGGTTGGCCCGCCGATACGTTTGGCGTGAGCAGGCGCAGAGGCGAATAGACTTTCTTCATGTGCCAGAACTCCGGCTTCGGTCGCCGCCAACCGTCGATCGGTCCCCAGGTGCCGTAGCCGACTGTCTCGCCACCAGGCAGGAAAAAGGTGTCGTCAATCGCCGCCCAGATCGAGCCGCCGAGGCACCCCTGGGATTTTCGCATCTTCTCCCACATCAACTCCAAGCCCTGCCCCCACAGGTCGCGCAATCCCGGGTCGGTGGCCAGTTCGCGGCGGTTATAGGAATTAAGGTGGCAGTATTCGTCAAAGGTAATCGGACGGGGGGCGGCTGCATATTTGTCCGGGCCGCTGAGTCCCGGATAGTGATGATTGCCGATGTCGCAAAATCCAGCGTCCCCGGTTGGAGAAAACTGGCTGAAATTGAGAGGCCGGGTCTGATCGAGTTGTCGCAAGAGCTTCGCGGTCGGAAGGAAATAGGTCCCCCAATTCCGGGATTCGTTTCCCAGCGACCAGTGCGTGACAGACGGGTAATTACGATAGAATTCCAGCATTTCAAGTTCCTGCCGCGTCATCAGCTCAGGGATCTGCGATTTAGTTAGGGCGGTATTGTCAGCCCAGCAAAAGGGGGCTTCGACTTCAACGAACATCCCCAACTCGTCACACGCCTCGATGAACTCCTCCGCCGGCGGATAATGCGAGGTGCGGATAAAGTTGCAGTTGCCTTCCCTGAAAAGCTCGGCGTCCTTGCGCCACAACTCCGGCGTCAGCGATCGCCCGCGCAGCGGATGCACTTCGTGGCGGCAGACCCCGTGAAGTTTCACCGGAACGTTGTTCACGAACATTTGGTTGCCGCGCACCTCCACCTGCCGGAAACCGATCCGTTGCTTGACTGTTTCCAGAACTCGGTCCCCGGCTTCAAGCGTCGCTGTCAACTCATAGAGGCGCGGATGTTCGTTATCCCACTTCAATGGGGCGGCAACCGGAATGCTCACGCGCCCCTTCAGCGCTTCAAGCGCCACTCGGTCGGGCGACAGCGGAACCGGTTTGCCATCGGGCGCCTTCAATCTCAGCGCCACATGCAGATCCTTCAGACTCGCCGTTCCCTCGTTGGTTGCCTCGGCTTCAATCTCCAGGGTGGCATTGCGGAATGCCTGATCGAACTTCGTCGCCAGGCGCAACGCCGAGAGATTCACCTCCGGCAACGCCATCAATCGAATCTTGCGAGAAATGCCTCCCAACGGATGGGAAGCATATTGGCTGCCGCTGGCCAGTTTGTCCGCTAATGCTTCGTTCAGGACCGCAACCGAAATCGTGTTTTCGCTACCGGGCTTGACCAGCGTCGTCACATCCAGTTCAAAGGGCGTAAAGCCGCCGATATGCCGACCTGCTTCCTTGCCGTTGATGAAGACTGTCGCGCCGCTGTAAATGCCGTCGCACCGCAGCTTGATTCGGTTCCCGTTCCAGTCGCCCGGAATGTTGAAGGTGCGCCGATAACCGGCCGCTTTGCCGGGGGCGACCTTGAACCCCTGCATGACCCATTCGCCGGGCACCTGAATATCCGCCCAGCCAGTGCCCGGTTTATCGTTGGCCGTTTCAAATCCCGGAGGGGGCCCGGGGTTGAATTGCCACAAACCCGCCAAATCGACCGCTGCCGTTGAAACGCCGGACACTTCGACCGGACGCGGACTTAACCGCGGCATTGCCAAGGACGGTGGCGGAATCGCCCCCAGCGGCGACGGATCACTGGACAACACCTCGACATCTGAAACGACGGCATTTGGCCCCTTGATCCGTTCAACTGTAAGAGACAATTCGCCGGACGCATACGCTGCCGCGGGAATTGCTATTGCACGTTCCACCACGATTCCCTTCCCGACTCCGACGGATTTTAACAATTCGGTTGTCCCTGTCGTAACACGCATCTCGCGCGGCGCATCGGAGAAGAACCGGAGTTTGACCTTATACGCGGCGGCAGGCTTGAGTCCGGTGTACGCGAACTTCACCGGATCGCCAAAATGCGCCGTTCGAACCGCCTCGTCCGCGGTGCCGGGATTTGCAAATCGCCAGGTGCCTCCCTCCACTTCGTGTGGCCCCCCGTCCGCCACGCCTGCGCGATCGTAGGCGACGCGATGCCAGGTTTGGGCGAACGCAAGGTCGGTCGAGAGCAGAACGAGCGCGAAAGCAAGGCCTTTTGTTCGCTGGAGGAAACATGCAGATTTCATGTGGTTTGGATTGGGTTGTTACCAGAAAATCACGTTCAAGATCGCACAGCAAATGAGCAGCACGACACCAAGGACGCCGGGTTGCAAATAGAACGGCAAATGATCCGCCTTGATCTTCGGGGTGAGGGAATAGACCAGGCCCGTGAGTTCCTCGTCGGTCTTCCGCGATTTGGTTGCGAGCGAAACCGTCAGTGTCACGATGAAACAGACGACAAAGGCGAAAGCGGCGAGCCAGAAATTCTGCGCCATTTCGCTGGGGAATTTCGCGACGACGGCGAGATAGCCGCCCTTGACGCCGGGCGGATTGCCTGTCGCGATGGTCACAGCATGGAACAAGGTCGAGGCGCCAATGCCCCCAAACAGGCCGAGAAAAGCACCGGTCCCGGTGGTGCGCTTCCAGAACATCCCCAGCAAGAACGTCGCAAAGAGCGGCGCGTTCACAAAGCCGAACACGAGTTGGATGATATCCATCGCGTTGTTATACATCGAAGCGAAATACGCGGCGGCAATGCTTAATACAATGCCGACGACGGTGACGACCTTGCCTGTCCAGAAATAGTGATCGTCGCTCTTGTTCTTCGCAAAGTATGCCTGGTAAAGGTCGTAGGTGAAGACGGTGTTAAACGCCGTGACGTTGCCGGCCATGCCGGACATGAACGACGCGAGCAGGGCTGTGAGCGCCAGACCCAGCAGGCCGGCGGGGCAATATTTCTTTACGAGCGAGAGAATGACGCCGTCGTAGTCATACTCGGCAATGCTGTTGTAGATGACGGTTTTGATTTGCGCGTCTGAATAGTTGGTTTTGGCTGCAAGAATCAGAGACGCAATCCGCTCGCCGTTGACCTTTCTGCCAAGGGCTTTGCCGACCGCCAGAACGCCGGCGGCGGCATGGGCTGGGTCGGCGGTTTTCACGGCGGCGACCGCATTGGCGTAAGCTTCCTCCGCTATGACCGGTGGCGGAATCCGGTACCCTTTGTCCGGCATCGAGGTTAGCGCCACGGCGATCATGCCGGGAACAATGACCAGAAACGGAAAGAACATTTTCGGAACCGCAGCAACGAGCGGGGTGTTGCGGGCTGCCGTCATATTTCTGGCTGCCATGGCGCGCTGGACCACGAGGAAGTTTGTACACCAGTAGCCGAAGCCCAGCACGAAACAGAGACCAAACGCCATCGCGAAGAAATCCACGCCCATCGGATTGTGCGCCGACCCGGCAAGCAACGGTTGCCATGCGCTGGTCCAGGCATTTGCGCCGTAATCCGCGCCGTTCGCCACGGCCGATGCCCTGGCATAATTATGCAGCGAAGCGTTCATGGCGTGCCAACCGCCGACATCCTTGAGGCCCAGGTAAACCACCGGCGCGAAGCCGAGCACGATCATGAAGAATTGCAGCACTTCGGTGTAAATGGCCGAGGTCAAGCCACCTTTCAAAACATAGAGCAGCACGACGCCCGAACAGACCCAGAGCGCGATGTCGTAATTCCAGCCGAGCAACTGGTTCAACAACTTCGCCAGCGCGTTCATCGAAATGCCGGAGGCGAAAATCGTCATCACCGCGAAGGCCACCGAGTTGAGCGCGCGAATGCGTTCGTCGAACCGCATCTTCAGGTATTCAGGGACCGAACGCGCCTTGGACCCGTAATAAAACGGCATCATGAACACCGCCAGGAAGACCATCGCAGGAATCGCGCCGGCCCAGTAAAAGAAACTGGTGGCGATGCCGTATTTGGCGCCGCTGGCCGCCATCCCGACCAATTCCAGCGCGCCGAGATTGGCGGAGATGAACGCCAGACCGGTCACCCAGGTCGGGATGGCGCGCCCCGACGTCAAAAAGTCCGACGAGGTTTTCATGTAGCGCGCCAGCGCCCAGCCGATGCCGATCACAAAGGCGACGTAAGTGAAAAGCACGGTGTAATCGATCCACTGAAGATGAATGGGTTGCATAAGAATTTTGGTTTAGTTTCTGGGCCGATTGTTGCTCACTGCTCCCGGATCGCTTCGATGAACGCCTCGACATTTTCCCACGGCACATCCGGTTCGAGCGTGTGCGTGGGCGCCAGAAACAAGCCCCCGCCTTTGCCCACGGTGGCGATCAGATCGCGCACGGTGCGCTTTACCTCTTCCGGGGTGCCGAAAGGCATGGTTGTTTGTGTGCCGATGCAGCCCCAGAACGACAGCTTGTCCCCATGCTTCTCTTTCATTTTGCCCGGGTCCATGCACTCCGGTTGCACGGGATTGAGCACCTCGACCCCAATTTCAATGAGGTCGGGCAGGATGGCCTCCATGTTGCCGTCGCCATGGTAGAAAATCAGGATTTCCGGTCGGGCCTCCTTGGCCGCGCGAATGACCCGTGCCAATCGCGGCTTGAGGGCGTCGCGCCAGAGTTCGGGGCTCAGCATCATGTTGAGTTGCGTTGCCACGTCATCGCCGAGCATCAGCAAGTCCACGCCCGCCGCGGCGTACCGCCGAGCCATGCCCACGCGCATCTCGGTGAGGATGTCCAGCAGGGCAAACGCGATTTCGTCGCCGGACATCAGATCGATCATGAACTCCTCCATCCCGCGGAGATACCAGGCGACCTCGAAAATCGTCATCTCCATGAACGCAGCGCACACCAGATCCCGCCTCTGGATGCACTGCACGGCTTCCTCCGCGCCGGCCCATCGATAATCCGACAGGAAGTCCGGCCAGGGGTAATCCCGAACCTGTTGAACGTCGGTGAACTTCACCATCGGGTGGAGCATCTCCTGAAAATGCGCGACAGCCCCGGGCGCGCCCATCACGCCCCATTCCGGATTCCAATCCAGCGGACGGGTTCCGGGTGGCAGCGAATCGAAAAACTCGGTAAAATCCGTCTTCAACCGTGTGGGACGCAATTCCAGACAACGAACGGGAAAATTGTAGTATTCTTGGTAGTCGTCGCGTCCGGTGCGGCGCTTGAACTCCTCCAGCAACGCAGGGGAAAAGACGAAGTCAAAGCCTACGCGCTCAGGTTGTTGGCGGCGCAGGGCGCGAAGGATGTTATCCCGGTTGGTCATCATGGTTAAAAAAAAAGGCTGGTGAAATTCGGTGAGGCGGACGGGGGTTCAACTGAAATATTTAGCAACCGCGCCTTTTTACACCGATGCCCTGGTTTTGAGAATGGAGAGTTTGGCCAAAGAAATGGACAAAACGGCCATGCGCGACCGTTGAAGAAAGGAGCAGATCTGAATGGCACTAATTCAAGGGCGGCTTTGGGAGCGCGTGCGCTCCCCGGAAGCCGCGTCCGTCGCCGCTCCGCTGGCTTCCCGGTTCAGAGGCGGGACGCCCAGCCACTTTTTGTGTCACTCCGCATCCTCCGTATAAGGCTGTCTGAGCCAGCAGGAGTCGCCCTTTATTGGAAGCGCAGGCGGTCAGCCGTGAGCCGTCGGCGCAGGGGCTCGTAGGGCAGTTCCTGCACGGTGCATTGGGCGTCGAGCGCCTGGCAAGCAGCCGTGGCGGAAACCTGCCCCAGCATCATGAAGACCGGCTCCATGCGGATGGAGCCGTAGGCGGCATAGGAGGAGGAGAGGCATACCGGGACCAAAAGATTGACACATTCGGCGCGCTTGGGTGTGAGGGCGCGATAGCTGATGCCAAAAGGCTTGGGCACTTTGACTCCAAAGCCGCCCTCAAGCCAGACTTTGCCATCGGGCCCGGCAAAATATTGCACGCTGTGGGAATCCATGTGGTAGGACCCATAGACGACCGGGTCGGGCGCAATCTCTTTGCCTCTGGCCGTGTTTTCGGTCACCACCGCTTCCCCCACCATCCGCCGGGCCACCCGGATATAGAGCGCGGTGGGCCAGTGGCCGTTGTCGGCAAATTCGTCCCTGGAGAGCCCCCACGGCGCATAAAAATCCCGTACCTCCTTGGGAACGCGGGGATGATTTTGAATAGTCCAAACCAAACCGCGCTGCCATTGCTCATGTTCCTTCGCGATCCGCTCGCGCGCCGCGTAATCCGCCTCGGCGTAATCCCAGCTCCGGCTAATAAGGTCGGTGGAGATGGGGCCGTGATTGTTGGTGTCCGTTTTTCCGTTGGGAAGCCTGCTCAATTTGAGAATACGGTCTTTGGGCAGGCCCGCTTCAAAGGCGCGAAAGAGAAGCTCATATTGCTTTTCGTCATAGCCCTCGGGCCTGGCAATCATGATCCGGTTGGAAGGCACGTCGGTCAGACACATCCGGAAATTGTAGGCTTGCGAACCGCGATGAGCGGCGCCCGGCTCGCCCCCGGGACCGGGGTTCACCCGCGGCAAGAGGCCGCTGGCGGAGTCGCCGGGAACGACATACGCGTCGATCGGGTTCTTGATCAGGTTCTCCATCGACGCGGAGGGACGGATGCCATTGAGCGTTTCGCCATACCGGGCATTGCCTTCCCGGCCCACCACATACGAAACTTTCGCGGCGGCCATCAAATCCCCCTCGTAGGTGGCATCGATAAACATTCCCCCTGTAAAATCCCGGCCCGACAGGGTGCGCATGCGCGTAATGCGGTGGTCCTGCACCGTGACCCCGCCCTCGGAGCGGTCGAGATACTCGTTGCGCAGGACTTTCACCCCGGCCTCCTGGATCAATTGATCGAACAGCCGCTCGCCAACCGATGGTTCCACAAGCCACATCGTTTGCTCGCTTTCCGGCAGGGGGGGATGCTGCCCCTGCAATTTCTTCGGTTCCACGTGGATCCAGGCCTCCCGTTTCTGGTAGTGCGCCCACACTCGGTGAAAATATTCACGGGCGAGCCCGCCGACAGTGTCAGGATTCCCCACATCCACAAATCCCAGCCCGCCGCTGGTCAAGCCTCCCAGGTGTTTGTCCGGGCTGATCAGAACCACCGACTTGCCCATTCCCGCGGCTTGCACCGCAGCCATCACTCCCGCGCAATTGCCGCCATAAACGACGATGTCATAGCGTTCCACCTCGGCGGCGCGGCAGTTGGAAGAAGCGGCAACAATCAAAACCAGGAGAAGTTTAAGCATGTGGGCGATGGACAGATACGAATGCCAGGTTTGCCGGACGTCAAGTGTCAAGCGGGCGCGGGACAAATTTCTTCCGGCGGATCGCAATCACCGGGAGGTCTGTATATACCTGGGTATATACACGGATTAAGAAAACGGTGTCGGCCTGCAACTCTGGGGAGCAAACGCGCCCTCGCGTGTTGGCGTCGGCGGCCTCGCCGACGCGAACTTTTGCTTTATCGAAACCACGGATTTCACGGATTGGCACGGATGAAACCTATCCGTGTTCATTCGTGTAATCCGTGGTTGATCGGTTGAATGCGAGCTTCTTGAGAGATGCCTTTGGCGGGGCGCCAAAGGCCGCACGCGAGGGCGCGTGCGCTCCCCAGATCCCGGTCTCCGACGTTCTCGCAAGAATCGGCGGGCCAGCAGCTTAAATATAGTTATTGGCTGTTTGCCAGCCAGCGGGATCCGGCAGTTATCCTGCCAAAAGTCGAATCCGGTCCAATCGTCAAGATTGTCTTTGTCTTTTGGTCCTTTATGTCCCTTTCGTCTTTTATGTCCCTTTTTCAAACCGCAAGAGGACGAAAAGGACTGAAGGGACGAAAGGGCAAAGTCCGCAGTTAGGATGACACTATTCGAGGCTCGTCCCGCTGCTTGCTTACCGCATCCCCTCCGGACGCGGACCGCCGCCAGTAATCCATCCGCACAGGGCATGCATCTCGGCGCCAATCCGCTCCCAGGAAAAACGCCCGGTGACCAAAGCGAGCCCGTGCCGGCCCATCGCGGCGCGGTTGCCATCGGACATCTCCAGAAGCGTGTGCAACCCCCGCCTGATGCCGCCGGCATCCGTTGTTATTTCAAGTGCGGCAGACGCGGCGAACCCCTCGGGCAGATTGCAATGCGGGGTCATCACCACCGGCTTGGCATACGACCACGCTTCGAGGACCACCATCGGCAACCCCTCGCTGAAGGAGGGCAGAACGAACGCGTCGCAGCCCGCATAGGCAGCCGCCTTTGCCTCGCCAAACTGCGGCCCCATGAAAACGACAGATTGCGAAATATCCAACTCCGCGACGATGCGTTTCAATTCCGCCTCATGGGAACCGCAATCCCAGCCGGCAATCGCCAATATCCAATCGCACGCGTTTCCCCCACTCCGGACAATCCCGGCCCAGGCCCGGAGCAAATTCATCAACCCCTTTTTCGGATGCAGCCGCCCCAAGAACAACAACACCTTGCGGCCCGCGGGAAAATGCGCGTTGGCGCCCCCCGTGATCGTTGCCGAATCCGGCAAGTCGATGCCGTTCGGAACGATGCATACCGGATTCGTCAACCCGAAGGCGCGGATGGCTTCCGCTTCGGCGGCGCAGAGCGCCCGGATGCACTCGGCCTTCTTGAGATGCGCGGTCTGAAAAAGCCAGCCTGCGATTCGCTTCTTCAGCGGCGAGTTTCTCAATGCCCACGTGTCCAGCATTCCGTGAGGGGCGACGATCATCGGTTTGCCCGTGCGGCGCGCCCAGTCCATCGCCGCGACCGACGGATATTTCCAGAGGCCGACGCAGTAGGCCAGGTCGGCTTGGGAATTCAACAGCGCATCGCAAAATCCGGGAGCAAACCCAAACGCAAGGGGGCCCTTGACGGGCACTGCAATCGGTTCGAGCGGAAGCCACTCCCGCCGGTCCGCTTCGGTGTACGGGTCTTGCAATCCGACCACCGAAACCCGCACGTCATACCGAGTATGCAGCGTCTGCTGGAGCCTTTTCTCGGCTTCGAAAATCCCGCCATTCGCGCGGGAAACAGAATCCATGGAGCAGACGAGTCTCATGGGGCTGCTTCCCCTCCACCGGCGCGATTCGAGAGGACTTTCAGCAGCAACCTGTCGCAAATCGCGTTCTTGCGCCGGGGCAAGGCGGTTGCCGCCTCCGCAGCCTGCCTCATCGCTCTGCCAAACCGGTCAGCACCCCATTCCGCCACGATTCGCCGGCTTTCGCCGCCCATAGCTTCACGCTTGGCCGGTTCGAGCGTAGAGATCTTCGTCATCGTCCGCGCGATCGCATCGGTGTCGGCAGGCTCGAAAGTGAAACCGTTTCGCCCCTCGCAGACCAGAGCGGCGGCCCCGCACCGGTTCGACACCAGCACCGGCAGGCCGCACGCCATGGCTTCGTTGACCACCAACCCCCACGGTTCGATCGTGCTGGTGTGAACCAAGGCGCGCGCGAGGGCGTAGTACGCGGGCAGTGAGTCATACTGCTGGAACCCCGGCCAGTGAACCCACTCCGCCACCGCGAGTTGCGAACACTGCGCGCGCAATTGTTCCCGGAGTAGGCCGTCCCCGAGTAGTGCCAAATGCCACGCACTCGCGCCCGCATCGCGCCGGTAGGAGGCGTACGCGGCGAGCAACCCAGCGAGGTTCTTCTGCGGAACAAAACGCGCCGATGCCACAAAGTAATCCTCGGGGAGATTCAATCGCCGCCTCAGTTCCAAGGCCGTCGCGCGGGCATCCGCGGCACGCTGTGCGAAGTGGTTGTTGTCCACCGCATCGTAGCCGGCAAAAATGCGATTGTCGGGAAGACCGAGCTTGCGAAGGTAAGCCCTGTGCCTGTCGCCGCCGACAATCGCTGACGCGAACAACCGTACGCATCGGCGTTTTACGGCTTCCTTCCAGCCGGCACGGGCCCCGTCGTTTTCTTGTGTTTCCGACATGAGAATTGCCGGACGTTTTTTGGCGAGGCACCACTCCAGGGTGGCCAGCGCCTCCCTCGAAGCCCAGCCGGGAACAGCGACGGCGTCCGGTTGAAACCGTTCGAGCGCATCGGAAAGCGCCTGGCGCAAGGCGCGACCGCCCGGCTGCTTGGCTCGACTGCCCTGAAACAGCGTGATCCGCGCAAACGGACTCGGTCGCTCGACCTTGTCCCAGGCGTAAACCCCGGTTTCCGCGTAATACTCCAGCCCCAGCACAGCGTCGAATGCCGCCGCCGCGCCGGCAAGCCGTGCAACGTGGTACGGGCCAAAACGGTCAAAGGCGATGGCGATGCGCATGCCTGAAGCATCCGCAAAAATGGAATCTGTGAAAGGAGAAACGTCCGCGGAAAGAAGAGAAGTGTCCGCAGATTACGCAGATTGGCGCAGATTTTTGAGGAGGGGCGGTGCCAGGGTCGCGTGTTCGACGCCTGTCAGGATCGAGCTGCTTCCGCCGAAAGCATCGCCTGTTTTCGCGTGCTGCCCCAGCGATAGCCGCCAATCTCCCCTGTTCCGCGAATGACCCGGTGGCAGGGAACCAAGTAGCCAACCGCATTTGCAGCCACGGCGGAGGCTGCCGCACGCACAGCGCGAGGTTGTCCGATGGCCTCGGCCAGCCGGCTGTAGGAAACCACGGCACCGCGCGGGATTCGCGCCAGCGCTTGCCATACGCCAATGCGAAATGTGCTTCCCCGAACGAAAACGCGCAACGGCGGAACAGAGCCTGCGTCTGGCGCCGGCTCAAAAATTAGATGAGCCAACCGCGCCGCCTCCCGGTCATCTCGCACCACCTTGGCTCGCGGCCATTCGGCTGAAAGTTCAGTGAGCGCCGCCTGTTCGGCGCCCGGTTCTGGAAATCCCAGATGACAGATGCCGCGCGGGCTTTCAGCGATCGCGCAAATGCCAAACGGACTCGGCGCGAAACCGACCGTGATGGTCCATCCCTCGCATTCGCTTTGCGATTCCCCAAGCAAGGCCATTTCGAGTTCGACTCGCATTCCGTTTGGCAGAATGCAGCCGGACGGGGCGCCTTGGGACTCATGGTCTGCGCGCAGAATGCGGTCGAGATCGGTCATCCGGAAGCTTGCCACCACGCCGGCGAGTTTCCAGTGCTTTTGTGGCAGGTTCGTGCCTCCGTGAGAGGATTTCCATGCGGAGGCGCTTGGCTGTGGCTCTGCCGCGCTAAGCGAGTTTGCTTCATCGAAACCACGGATTTCACGGATTAGCACGGATGAAACCTATCCGTGTTCACTCGTGTAATCCGTAGTTGATCGGTTGAATGCGAACTTCTTGAGAGCAGATGCTTTTGGCAGGGCGCCAAAGGCCGCACGCGAGGGCGCGTGTGCTCCCCAGAGCCCGGTCTCCGACGTTCGCGCAAGAATCGGCGGGCCAAATAATAGAAGAAATTTGTCCTGCGCCCACTCCCACTGCTGGCCGTTCGCGAAACTTGTATTTCCCCGTCGTTTCAGTCCATGATGCGGCATCTCTTAACCACATTTATGCTTATTGTTCATGTTCTTGTCCACGTGAAACCCGACTGCGTCGAGGCGTTCAAGGCTGCTTCCATCGAAAACGCCCGGTGCAGCCGGCTCGAACCGGGGATTGCCCGCTTCGATGTCTTGCAACAATCCGACGATTCCACGCGGTTCGTGCTGGTGGAGATTTACCGGACGGCAGAGGCGCCCGCGGTTCACAAAGATACTGCCCATTACCAACTTTGGCGGAACACCGTCGCCCCGATGATGGCTGAACCGCGCACCGGCGTGAAGTTCCAGGACGTCTTCCGCGCCGTGTCCCGATAGGGTCTCCTTATGCGCTTTGAGTTTTCCGCGGGACGGATCGTTTTCGGATGGAATACCCTCGCCGAGGCGGGCAAGCTGGCGCGCGGATTGGGGAAGCGCGCGCTGGTGGTGACCGGGCGGGACCCCGGACGCGCCGACGAATTGCTGGCGCTGCTTCGAGGCGAAGGCCTCGCCACGACGGTGTTTCCCGTGCCGGGCGAGCCGACGCTCGAGATCATTGAGCACGGGGTCGCCCGGGCTCGCGAGGCTGCTTGCGACTTTGTGGTCAGCATCGGCGGCGGCAGCGCCATCGATGCCGGCAAGGCCATCGCCGCGATGGTGACCAACCGGGGCGGATTGCTCGACCACGTCGAAGTCGTCGGACGGGGCCTACCGCTGCCCGAAGCGCCGGCCCCCTTCATGGCGATTCCGACCACCGCCGGGACGGGCGCCGAAGTCACGCGCAACGCCGTGCTCGCTTCGCCCGCGCACCGGGTGAAAGTCAGCCTGCGCAGCCCGCTCATGCTTCCGCGAATCGCGCTGGTCGACCCCGCGCTGACGCTCGATCTGCCTCCCTCGCTGACGGCCACGACCGGCCTGGACGCCCTCACGCAAGTCATCGAGCCGTTGGTGTCCTGCCGGGCCAACCCGATGACTGACGCGCTCTGCCTGGAAGGGATGCGCCGGGCGGCGCGCTCGTTGCGGGCGGCATTCGACGACGGTTCCAATCGGCAGGCCCGCGAAGACATGGCCGTCGCAAGCCTCTTCGGTGGCCTGGCCCTGGCCAATGCCGGGCTCGGTGCCGTCCACGGATTCGCCGCGCCCATCGGCGGAATGTTTTCCGCGCCCCACGGGGCCGTCTGCGCGGCATTGCTCGGCCCCGTCATGCGCGCCAACCTCGCCGCGCTCTCCAGCCGCGCCCCGCAAAGCGACGCCCTGCGCAAGTACGACGAAGCCGCGAGGGTACTTACCGGCGATCCGCAAGCAACCGGCCCCGACGGCGCGCAGTGGGTCGAGGCTCTCGTGGCTCACATGCGCATTCCCGGCCTGCGCACCTACGGACTACAGGAAAGCGATCTGGACCTTCTGGTATCCAAAGCTGGTCAGGCCAGCAGCCTGAAAGCAAATCCGCTCCCGCTGACGTCTGAGGAACTACGCGGAATTTTGACGGCGGCGATGTAAGAGCGCCTTTTCACAGGCGCTTAAGGGCCGAGGAGCCGCAGGCGGATGAAACGGCCCTGGCCTGTCGATGCCGGAATAAGGTCGCTTGCTTTAAGTGTCTGCGTCTGGTCGTCCTGTGTGACGAGCGCGGGCGCGGTGGTGTAAGCGGCGCCCGAGTTCCATGTCACCATGTCGCCGGAGACTTCGGCGATGAACGTGAGATCGGTGGCGGCGCTGTTTATGACATAGGTCAGCGTGACGAATCCGCCTTCCACGGAAACCGATGGCAGGACGGTGCGACTCGGGAAGAGCGAATTGCAGTTAAAGGCGTATTTGAGCAGATTCGGGATGCCGTCACCGGCCGGCGTGGCAGGCGCTCCGCTGACGGATGAATCGGCCAATTGGGTCGCGGTGAAAGTGCTTGCGGCCCAGGCGCTGTAGGTCTGGGCCTGGAAGGTGGCCGTGAGGATGCGGTCACCGTTCATGGTGAAGGTGTAGTTGGTCGAAGTGCTGACCGGGTTTCCGTTTTCGGTCCAGCAGACGAAACGGTAGGCCTTGTTTGGAATGGCGGTGACTGTGGTGTCGGTTCCCGGGCTGTAAGCGCCGCCCCCGTTCAGTTGACCGCATATGGGGTTGCCGGCAAGCGAGACGGTGTAATTGCCCGGCAAGCGCGTGACGACAATGGAATAGGCCAGGGAGGTGATGCCGTCCTGCGCGGTCACGGTTACACTAATTGTGTTGGCGCCGACAGCGAATCCTGACGTGCCGGTGATGGCGGTGAGCGTCGCGGTGCTGTCGGAAAGTGCAACCGTTACCGTTTCGCCCGTAATCTCGTTGGGCACGGTAGAAGTATAGTTGGTTCCGCTGGAAGAAAATATTGGGGTTAAGGTTCCAGAACTGAGCGCAAGACTGGACAGCGTTGCGTTGGAACTCGGCAGGCACGTTACTACGACCGTGTAAAGCATCGTCGTGACACCGTCCTGCGCGGTCACTGCCACAGTGATCGTGTTGGCGCCGACAGCGAATCCCGACGTGCCGGTGATGCCGGTGATGGTTGCGGTGCTGTCGGAAAGTGTGGCTGTTACCGTTTCGCCCGTAATTCCGTTAGGCACGGTGGCTGTATAGTTGGTTCCGCTGGAAGAAAACACCGGAGTTAACGTTCCGGAACTGAGGGCAAGCCTTGAAAGCGTTGCGTTGGAACTCGGCAGGCGCGTCACAACCACCCTGTAAAGCATCGTCGTGACACCGTCCTGCGCGGTTACGGCTATTGTGATGGTGTTCGAACCGACAGCGAATCCCGACGTGCCAGTGATGCCAGTGATAGTCGCGGTGCTGTCGGAAAGGGTTGCCGTTACCGATTCGCTCGTAACAGCGTTTGGCACGGCGGCCGCGTAGTTGGTTCCGCTGGACAAAAACACAGGGCTCAGCGTTCCGGAACTGAGCGCAAGCCTTGAAAGCGTGGCGTTGGAACTCGGCAGACGCGTTACGACCACCGTGTAGAGCATGGTTGTGACACCGTCCTGGGCGGTCACGGTTACAGTGATATTGTTCGGGCCGACAGCGAATCCGGAGGTGCCTGTGATGCTGGTAATCGTTGCGGTGCTGTCAGCAAGGGTGGGTGTTACAGAAATTCCGGTGACGCTGTTGGGAACGGTCGCGGTATAGCCAGTTATGGCGGCGTTGAATGCCGGGTTGAGCGTTCCGGCGCTGAGGACGAGGGCAGACAGACTTGCATTAGAACTGGGCAGACGCGTGATCGCAACGGTGTAAGTCTTGACCGTTACGGTGTCCTGTGCGGTGACCTTTACGGTGATGGTGTTGGAGCCCACGGCGAGGTTGGTGCCGCCGGTGACCTGCACCGTCGCCGCCGTGTCGGAGAGCGTCGGCGCGACAGTCACGGCGGTGACGTTGTTGGGAACGGCAGCGGTGTAGCCGGTGGTGTTCGCGCTGAATGCCGGGCTGAGCGTTCCGCTGCTGAGGGCGAGCGCGGACAAGGTGGCGTCCGAATTTAAAAGGCGCGTCACAAGAAGCGTGTAGGTCTTGACTGTGACGGTGTCTTGCGCGGTGACTCTGATCGTAATCGAGTTGGAACCCAGCGCGAGATTCGTGCCGCCTGCGACCAGCATCGTCGCCGCGGTATCGGAGAGGGTGGGGGTTACGCTTTCGGTAGTGACGTTATAGGGGACACTGACGGAATAGCTGGTTCCGCCGGCGGTAAACGCGGGGCTGAGCGTTCCGCTGCTTAGCGCCAAAGCGGACAAGTCGGCGTTGGAGCGCGGGGTGGGGGAGTAGGAGGTAAATGCGCTGTTTTGGAAGCCGGTGGGTGTTCCGCCGCCCTTCGAAAGGCCAATAATCCCATCGGTGCTCCCAAGCGACAGAACGGTGATGCGGATCCGCCCGTCAAAAAACATCTCGATCTGGAACGAGTTGTAGCTCGATGTGCCATAGGCCGGAACGCTCTGGTAGGTGACGGCGGCGCGGTCGCTCAGTTGCATCCACGAGATCGTTCCCGAGACCCCCGGATTGAGGTCGCGGAAGAGGCCGGAGATTCTTGCCCTGTTAAAATGCGCGCTGATCGATTGCGACCAGGTAGTATCGCCGGAACCAAAGGTAATGAAACCGTTGCTTCCGACATAGAACGTGGAATAGGCGGTTCCATAGAGGTACACACGCGCGGTGCCGGTGAGCGTGGCTGTGGCGTAGGAGTCGTCGGTCAAAGTCAGCTTTGTGTTTGACCCGCTGGAGAGGCTTGTGGGGAAGGCGTTGGTTCCGTCACAATGTGCGAGGTAATAGTTTACCGATCCATTGGGTGTGAACGTAAAGGAATGATAGGCTGTGTTGTTCGAGCCTGAAGCGAACATCTGTGTGAAGTAATCCGGAGTAACAATGAGCTTGCAGGAGACGGCGGTGCTTCCGAGGCCGTTGGTGAGGTTGGTGAAGGATAGAGTGTCCGTGAAGGTGCCGGTTACAAAGTTGTTTGCGGCGGCGGTGACGGTCGTGAGTACACTTGCGCTTCCGCCGACGGCGAGTGTTCCGCCGGTCGGGGAGACGCTCAGCCAGCTTGAGGTATTGCTGACCGACCATGTCATCGGCCCGGCGCCCACATTGATAACGGTGTAGGTCCCGCTGGCTGGGATAAACGGTCCGCCAGCGATTCCTGACGGTGCGAATGCGGTGCTCGGGCTGACGCTCATGGTGGCGACTGGCGGTTTGACCACCAGAGTTGCCGAACGGGACTGGCCGACCCCGGAGGTGGTATCGGTGAAAGCGACACTGTCGGAGTACGTGCCCGACGCGAGGGCGTTGGCATTGGCGTTGATCGAGGCCAGCACTGTCGTGGAGCCGCCGACGGCGAGGCTGCCGCCAGAGGAGGAGAGCGTCAGCCAGCTTTGCGTTGCCGACGCTGTCCAGGTCAACGGCGCGGTGCCGGAGTTGGCCAGTGCATAGCTGCTGGAAGCGGGGCTGAACGGTCCGCCTGTGAAACCGGAGGTGTTATACGATGAGCCGGTAACTGTCAGTGGATCGGACAATACCTGGAGCAAAGCGGGGCAATTGGGCGTTCCCCAGCCGGTGCAAAGATCGTAGCCTGCCACCGCGGAATACTTGGTTGTGCTGCTGGTGCTGAAGTTGTTGCCTGAGGTGACGTCGTGAAAGTCCTGGCTATAGTTGGCGGACTGGCCGATCCCATAGAGGGTCGGATTGAGAAAACCCACCGTCGGGCGACCGTTGGCGGCACACTGTTGGTTGACCAGCGCCGTGAATGCCGCCCACAAAGGCGCCGCGCAGCTTGTGCCGCCGAAAGTCCCGGTGCCGCCGTTGTTGTAGAGCACATAAATTTGGTCGCCGGCGAGCGCCACGTCGGGAACGTTTCGGTAGGCGGACGAACCTTGGTTGTTCAGCATGCTGACGCCCTGTTGCCAGGCGGGGATGGCGTAATAGGTGCTGGTTCCCCCGGAACTGCCGGTCCCGTTGTTCCAGTTCCAGACGGTCTCCGAAACATACGAACCGCCCGCGCCGGAGGTGGTGAGAGTCGTGGCGCCGACTTCGGTGATGTTGGGGCTGTCCGATGGAAAGGGAATCGCTGCCGTAAACGCATCGGAATCCCCCGTTGCATTGAAAAACGACTGTCCCTGGGCGGCCATCTGCTGGAAAATCGTCTCGCACGTCGGATTGGGGCCGCCGCCGCCCCACGAGCAGCTCAACTGCTTGGCGAGGTTGTCGTTGGCCATCTTGCTGAGAAGATCGGACCAATAGCCAGTGTTATTGGGGGCTTCATAAACGTAGATGGTCGAAATCCCCGGCGCCATGGAGATCACCATTTCGATATCCAGGCACACCTCGGAATTGCCCGTTCCCGGCGTGGTGTTGCCGCCATCGACCGCCACGTTCACCAGCGGAACGTTGGGCAAGCCGAACTGGGTCTCGTAAGCCGTAATATCGCTGGCGTAATAGCCGTCGTATTGCAACAGCCCGACGCATTGCCCGGAACCGGTCTGCGTTGTTCCCGGAGCGTAAGCCGCCCGAAAATCGCCGCCGGCGTAGCTGCCGCTCGGCCCGGAACCGGTGTTGGGCGCAACGCCAGAGCGCGCCAGCGCCGGCTGAAGCTTGTGGTTCGGGTGCGGCAACGAGTAATTGTCCAATCCGTCGATGTGCAAGACGGGCACGGCAAGATCGAGCGAGGGTTCGGTGTCCGGCGCATAGTACTCGCGCGGTTCGAGGGGATGGCGATACGTCCGCATGGTGACGTGAAGCGCCTTTTCGATGTCAGGAACCGCGCCTTCGACATCGAGTACCAGGCGGTTCGGATGCGTGCCGGTCACCGCCAGACCGTGTGCTCCGGCAAACCTGGCGACCGCCGCGTAATCGCTTTCGGCAGGACCAAATCGCTCGGCGAATTGCGCGGGCGTGAGGTAGTGGCGATAGTTGGGGCTGCCCGGATCGTACAGCTCTTGAAGCAGCTTGGTGAGCTCCGCCTGGTTTCGGGCCGGCAAGCCGATTGCAAGCCGCAGCCGTTTGGAGCTTGCCATTTGGCCCGTTTGAACCGATTTCGCCGCCGCAGCCGGCACGTGACCGCGGATCGTCTGCCTTTCCGCAGGCCCCGCGGAGGCAATCCAAACCGGGCAAAGGGCGATCAATGCCAGAAGGAGCGGCAATACACGCCGGGCACGCCGGCTTCTGAGAGGATAAAATGTGTGCATGGCCGGCTTTGAGTCGAGTGAGGAAAATACGCTTAAACCGCCCGCAAAGGCATCACCGCGTCGAAGGCCTCCAGGCAGCGACGAATCGCGTCGGCCTGCTCGTGGAGGCTCACCGGCAGGGTTTCAAGGAGCAGTTTTACAAATATATTATAGGGGCGAACGGTATCCTGCGCAACTATTCCGTTCTTACGATCAATAAATTCCTCCTGTCGCAAGTTCTTTGAAGCCTGACTCCGTTGAAATGCTCGCGGCTTTCGTGCCATTAACCGTCAGTTGAGGCTATCCTGGCGCTCCGGACCAAGAAAAACAGGTGAAGAAGTAATGCCTGACCCGAATGGCGCTAACTTAAGGGCGTCTTGGGACAAATGTCGGCGTTTTTTGCAGTCAGCGCCTGGGCTAGGGACTCCGGGGAGCGCAGGCGCCTCGCCTGTGGTCCTTGGCGCCCCCGCCAAGGGCATCGTTGAGAGGACGAAGGCGCCTTGGCACCCTGGACGGCGTCGGCGGGGGCGCCGACGCCCGCACGCGAGGGCGCGTGCGCTCCCCGGAACCCGCATCCGTCGCCGCTCCGCTTGTTCGTGGCTCCAATACCCAGCGAAAGTTTTCCTTAAGTTAGCCCCATTCGGGTCAGTCCTGAATGGCGCTAAGTTAAGGAGGCTTTCGGTAGGCACGGGAGACACGAAGAAGCTGATGAGCGTCGGATGCAAGTTTCGGGGAGCGCACCCGTCCCGGGTGTTGGTTGAGGCGTCCCGCCTCGACGAACTTCTGGCGTGGATGCGCCTACAGCCTTCGGAGGCTGAGGACCGCAAGGCGATTCGATGGCCAGAAGTTCGCGCTGGCGGGACGCCGGCGCCAGCACGCGAGACGCGTGCGCTCCCCGGAGTCCCCGTCCCGAGCGCTATCTGCAGTACGAACCAGCATCAATCCAAGACGCCCTTAAGTTAGTGCCATTCATGCCTGACCCCGCCATCCTGACCCCGCCATCCAGAGGATTTGGGAATGGTCAGACGGTGTCCATGAACGAGCGTTCCACGCGGAAGAAGAGCATCAGGCTTGCGACGCTCATCACGATCATGCAGCCAAAGCTAAATGCCAGGTGCGCGGGCGACACGGTGCCGCCGCCGAGAAACCCGGCCCGGAATGCCTCAACGACGGGACTCAGCGGGTTGAGCCAGACGATCCAGCGATATTTCTCCGGCACCATCGAAATGGGATAGATGACCGGGGTGGCAAACATGAGCAGTTGCACGCCGAAAGTTACCAGCATGGCGAGGTCGCGGTAACGGGTGGTCAGTGCGGAGACGGCGATGCCGCCGCTTAAGGCGAATCCGGCGGTCGCAAGAACCGCCAGCGGCGCCGCGAGACTCCACCAATTCGGCGATACGTTTGCCCCCGTCCACAAATAGAAACTCCAGACGAGGAGGAAAACGGCAAATTGAATGCCGAACGAGACGAGGGTCGAAAGGACCGTGGCAATTGGGATTGCCAACCGGTGAAAATAGACTTTGCCCAGAAGACCCGCGTTGCCGACAAACGTGTTGGCCGTTTTGGTCAGGCAACTTGCGAAAAAGTTCCACAGGATGTTGCCGGAAAGGTAAAAAAGAAACGCCGGGTGGCCGTCGGTGGGCAATCGGGCAATGTTCCCGAAGACAATGCTGAAGGTGAGGGTCGTCAGCAGCGGCTGGATGACGTGCCAGGCGGGTCCGAGAACGGTCTGTTTGTAAAGGGCAACGAAATCGCGCCAGACCAGCAGCGAAATCAGGTCCCGGCAGCTCCAGAGCTCATGGAGTCGCCAGTCGAAACAGCCCTGGTGCGGCCCGATTACGAGGGTCCATTGCAAGGGGGAATCTGGAGCTCGCGTATCGGCGGACATGGAAAAGAGGGCGTAAATCGAGCGCAATACTGGCACTCGCCCGCCCCCCATGCAAGTTTTTGCCGTCCACCCCCTTTACGGGCGTGATTGGAATTGGGTGGGCGCCGAGTGGCGAATCCGGGACGCGAACGCTCTCCGCGTGCTGGTTTTGGCGTCTCGCCGAAACGAACTTCCTGTTCGGTGGCGGATGACGCGTCACATCTCGCTGACAACGCGGCCGCCATCTGATAGAAATCCCAATTGCCAACAACTTCTCTCAATCCAATATGCACAACAAAAAACTATTCCTCTGGGCGCTGACTTCGGCGCTGGCCGGCTTTCTCTTCGGGTTTGACACTGTCGTCATCTCCGGGGCGGAGCAGAAAATCCAAACGCTCTGGGCGCTCAGCCCGTTCCTCCACGGGCTGGCCATGAGTTCCGCCCTGTGGGGGACCGTGATCGGATCGCTCGTCGGCGGTTGGCCGACCGAAAAGCTCGGACGCCGAATCACGCTGCTCTGGATCGGCCTGCTCTACGTGGTCTCGGGGATCGGCTCGGGCATTGCGCCGGACTCGATCACCTTCATGATCGCCCGCTTCATTGGCGGCCTGGGCATTGGCGCCGCAACGGTGGCGTCCCCGCTTTATATCTCCGAAATCTCGCCGCCCGAACGCCGCGGCCACCTCGCCGGCCTTTTCCAGTTCAACATCGTTTTCGGCATCCTCGTGGGGTTCGCGTCGAACTTCCTCTTCGCCAAATATGTGGATCCTAATATCGCCTGGCGGTGGATGCTCGGCGTCTCTGCGATTCCCGCGCTGATCTACACGCTGATGTGTTTCACCCTGCCGGAAAGCCCGCGCTGGCTCATCTCCCACGCGGGACGCCGCAAGGAGGGTATCGACGCCTTCCGACAGATCAACCCGGGGTTTTCCGAGGTCCAGATCGACGCGCTCGCCGACTCCGTCGAGCAGAGTATGGGCGACCGCACCAAGGCCGCGAACCTTTTCACCTGGCGGCTGAGAGTTCCGATCATGCTGGCTTTTCTCGTAGCCTTCTTCAACCAGCTTTCGGGCATCAATGCCATCCTCTACTTTGCGCCGCGCATTTTCGAATGGACCGGGCTCGGCCAGCAGGCTGCATTGCTTCAGTCGGTCGGAATCGGCCTGACCAACCTCGTCTTCACCTACGTCGGCCTTTGGCTGATCGACCGGTTGGGGCGCCGCACTCTTCTCTATATCGGCTCCTTCGGCTACATCGCCTCCCTCGGGCTCTGCTCGTGGGCGTTTCACACCCATTATTTCAGCATTGTTCCGTTCTGCATCTTCGCGTTCATCGCCGCGCACGCCGTTGGCCAGGGCACGGTGATCTGGGTGCTCATCTCGGAAATCTTCCCCAACCGCAACCGCGCCTCCGGGCAGGCGCTGGGCAGCTTCACCCACTGGTTCTTTGCCGCCTCGCTGACCTTCGTTTTCCCGAAAATGGCAACCGCGTTCCCGCCCTCGGCCATCTTCGGCTTCTTCTGTTTCATGATGGTTCTCCAACTCATCTGGGTGCGGACGATGGTTCCAGAAACCAAGGGAGTGCCGCTTGAGGAAATGCAGAAAAAGCTGGGCATCGCCGACGAAAATGACGGCGTCCAACGCTCAACCGTTGCAAACACACGATGATCCACACTGATCCACAATCCCTTGCCCCCGTCATCGCCGACTTCAAAGCGAAGGCCGGGTCCCCGTCCCCTGGAGCGCTTTCCGGGCTCTGCGGATTCGACGGCTTCATAGACACCTTCATCCGCATGGAGACGCCGGACACGATGGCCGCTTTCGGTCCGAAGGTCGCGGCCGCCGCCGGCATTGCCGCTTCGTATTCCGTGCGTCACGAGGGGGACAAATTCGGCGGCAACGGCCCGCTTTTCGCCTCTGCCCTGCACGGTCTCTGGGCCGGCGGGATCGACGTGACCTACATTGGGGCGATGGGTCGGGACGAGGTGCTGCCGATCTACCGCGAGGCGCTTGCGGGCAAGACGAAACGCCTCGTCACGCTCGCCGAGCCCGCCCATAGCGATTGCCTCGAATTTCGCGACGGCAAAGTCATGCTGTCCGACCTTCGCTCGTGTGCGGAAATCACCCTGGACCGTCTCCTTGAGCGCGCTGGAGTCGCCGCTGTTGACGCCGAGCTGCGCGACGCCCGTTTCATCGCCGCGGTCAACTGGGGCAAGCTGGTCAACGTCGGCGAAATCTGGAGCTACCTCGCCAGGCGTCTCGAAACGCTCGGGCGTCCCGCAAAAGAAGTCGTGTTTTTCATGGACCTCGCCGAGTTCGAGCACCGTCCGGAAGCCGATGTCGCCGGACTTCTCGCACGACTCGCCCCGGTCACCCGCCAGTGCCGCACCGTCCTGAGTTTCAACCTGAAGGAGGGCTGGCAGATGGCGGCCCATCTCGGCGGCGACTTTCACGGCAAGAAGCAACCCGAAGCCGTCCTTGAGCTTTGCCAGTTCTTGCGCGCGCGCATCGAGGTGGATCGCATCGTCGTGCATCCGAACGACGGGGCTGCCGCCGCCGACGCTGACACTGCGGTTTATCTGCCCGCGCCGTTCTGTCGCGAACCGCTGATCTCAACCGGAGCCGGAGACAACTTCGGCGCCGGTTGCCTCTCGGGCGTGCTTTTGGGACTTGACGCCGCCGGCACATTGCTCACCGGCAACGCCTCCAGCGGGTTCTTCGTCCGCGCCGGCCGCACCGGGTCCTTTGTCGAGTTGGCAGGGATGCTCGATGCCTGGACCGCCGGACGCCTCGGCGAACGCCTGTAAGCAAACAGAAGCAGTGTAACTTGTGTTTACGGTTGTTTAACAGACTGTCAACCCGATCTGCCGAATTTTTGCCGAATTTGCCGTTTTGCCGATTCGGCAAAAATTTGACGGATTGTGTCTCCGAATGTTAATTTCAGGGTTTCTCCCTCGTGAATGCTTACTGGGAGAGGGGGCTGCCTTACTAGGATTTGAACCTAGACAAGCAGATTCAGAATCTGCTGTGCTACCGTTACACCATAAGGCAGTGTGCGAGAGTGCTCGTTGAGCGGAAACGAGTCTTTAAACGGAAAGCGGGCGGGGGGCAACTGGTTTTTTTGGCGTTTTTGGGGACGGGGTGCATGGAAACCACGGATTTGTCTCATCCGGGTCAATCGGTGAAATGAGTCAACTCCCTGACGATTTGCCGGGTCCACCGGGCCAGTAGCGAGTAATGACCGTCGTCCGGAAAGAATTCGGCGTTGCAATTTGGCAGGACTGCCGCCATGCGCCGGGCCATGGCCGCAGGAACGACCGGGTCCTGTTCGCCGTGCCAGAGCTTAACCGGCCCGCGGATTTCGCCGGGATCGAACCCCCACGGCGAGGAGTATACCCGCATTTCGTGCTCGCTGCCGCGCGAGCCCTGCCTCTGCGATTCGCGGAAGGAACCGGAGAGCACCTCGCGAAAATCCGGGTCGTCGAGGGCGATGCGGTCCTGCTCCGGCAGCAACGCTTTCCGGGAGTCGAGCAGGGCCAGCGGCCAATGTTTGAAGACAAGGGAAAAGGGCAGGTAAGCCGGTTTGATCAGCTTCGGAAATCGGCGCAGGAGACCGAGAAATCCGCGGTTAACGGAGTGCAGTCCGGCGCTGTTGACCGGATCGTCGAGCGGTCCGATGCCGCAGACGAGCCCCGTCGCCTGGACGCGGTCGGGCAACGCCCATGCGCAGGAGGCGGCGTACGGCGCCCCTCCCGAGACGCCCAGAACCGTGAAACGCCCGGCGCCCACCGCGTCGGCGAATTGCGCGATGTCAGCCGGCCAGTCGCACAAGGAGCGCCCGGGCAGGTAGTCGGAAAGCCCGATGCCGGGGCGGTCGATGGCGTAAACCCGGCAGGGGAGGGGCCCGTTGCCGTTCCCTTGACCGTTCCGCAGCCAACTCGCTTCCAGCCGGGAGCCGGGAAATCCGTGAAAATAGAAGAGCGGACGGCCTCCCTGCGGTCCGAAGGTCTGGAACCCGAGCCGTCGACCGTCCGAAAGAGTGATTTGTCCCTCAAACTCGTTCCTCATGGTGACGCGCATTCTAGGCTTGACCGGCGAACCGCGCAACCCGAGATTCGGCGTTCATTTTTTAGTTATGAGCATAGCCTACCAGATTGTCGTTTGCGGCAGCATCGTTCCCGACCCGCTTCAGACGCTTGAACCCGTGAGCGGTCCCACCGGACCCGCGCTCAAGAACGAAACGATGCTTCCGTCCGTCCTGGACCCGTGGGCGGGCCACGCTCTTTTCGAGGCGGCCAACCTGGCGAAGAACGTTCCCGGCAGTAAGGTGTGGCTGGTGAGCATGGCGCTGAAGGCCAAGCTTCAGCAGACCATGATGACGCTCGCCCAGAAAGCGCCTTTTGAACTGGTCGCCCTCGACGGCCCCTCCGGCGGGTTCACCGACGCATTCGAGACCGCGGCCGCACTTGCCGACGCCATCCTCGCCATTCCCGGCCTGGATAAATCAAAGCTGCTGGTTTTCGGAGGCTGGGAATCCGCGTCGCGCGGCGCGGGCGTTACGATGCAGGTCATCGGGGAGCGGCTCGGGATTGTCGATCAATTCCAGGGCGTGGACGAACTGAAGATCGCCGCGGACGGTTCGTTTGAAGTCTTCGAGCGCATCGACGGCGGGCGCCACCAGATTTCCAAATGCGCGGGCGCGCCGGCTCTGCTCGGCTGGGCCACCGGGAACTTGCCGGAACCGAAGAATAATCCGCAGGTGGGGATGGTGAACATGCGCACAGTGATGCCGGCGTTGCAAAAGGCCAAACCGGCGAAGGCTGGAGCCGAAGGTGTCACCTTCGAGAGCGTCACCCTGCCCAAACAGATGCGCGAGACCCGCATCGTCAAGGACGCCACCCCGGAGGCGATCGCGCGCGAAATCGTCGAGTGGATCAAGCAATAACAACCGAACCGATTACCCTTTTCTCCACCATGGAAACCATTCTTCTTCTTATCCACACCGAATCGGACGGCAGCCTTGCCAAGTCCGCTCTGGAATCGTTGCAGGCGGCCCAGGCGCTTTCGGGCTCGCTGCCGGATTCGAGCCTGAGCGTCGGCATTGTCGGCGAACGCGTCCAGGACGCCGCAAACCAGATCGGCGGGGCTTCCCCTGCGAAGTGTTTTGCGGTCGAAGGCGCCGAGTTCGCCCAGCCGCGCTACTCTTCGGATGCGGCGGCGACTGAGGCGATTTGCAAAGCCGCGGGAGCGACCGTGGTTGTTGCGCCCGCAACGGCGCGTTGGAACCGCGTTCTCGCGGGGGTGGCGCAGCGATTGAACGGGCGCATCGAAACGCATGTGACCGGCATTTCCGCGTCAAGCGGTGCGATTTCGGTTTCGCGCTGGTATTATCGGCAGCGGATGGAGGCTGTCCTCAGCCGCGTGCAACGTCCATGGTTCATCCTGCTCGATCCCGGCAGCCAACCGGCGTGGCAGGGGAGCGCCGGGACGGTCGCGGTGGAGCATGTCGCCGTCGCGCTGCCCGAGGCGCTCAAACGCACCACAGTCACCGGTATTCGCCAGCCCGCCGCGGACGCGCAAACAATCCGCCCGGACGCGGAGTTGCTCTTTGTGACCGGCGCAGGCTGGACCAAGAAGCAAGCGGACGGCCAGACGCACGTACCCGAGGCCGAGAAACTCATCCTCGGGTTCTTGAAAGCGACGCGCGCTTCGCTGGGCAGCAGCAAATCGCTGGTGGATCTCGGCGGCGAGGGGCAGGCGGTGCTTTCCTTCCTCTCCCACATGAACCAGATCGGACAGACCGGTTCGACGCCGCGTCATCTCAAGGGCCTTTCTACTTGCTGCCACGGCGAGGAACCGCACGCGGTCGGCTGGCGGTTCATCAAGGAACGCCGCGCCATCAGCCTGGACGCCAATTGCGGCTGGGCGCGAGGGAAAGCGGACGTGCTGTATGTCGCGGACGCATTTGCGGTGATTGCCAAAGTCAACGAACTGCTGGCGGGGTCAGGCATTACTTCTTAACCGGAATCCGCCGCCGCAAAGCGATAATCGCGGCGTTGATTATTGGGCAAGAACCTGCGGTGCGTCGGCTTCCGGGGAGAACAACATGCCTCGCCAAGCGAGGCACCACGCGGGATGAAAATGCTGGCGGGGTCGAAAATGCTGGCGGGGTCAGGCATTACTTCTTAACTGGAATCCGCCGCCGCAAAGCGATAATAGCGGCGTTGATTGTTGGGCAAGAACCTGCGGCGCGCCGGCTTCCGGGGAGCGCACGCGTCCCGGGTGTTGACCGAGGCGTCCCGCCTCGGCGAACTTTGTGCGTGGGTCGCCGGAATGCGCGGCAGAGACTGAAAGTTCGCGCCGTCGGGACGCCCAATACTGTTTGGATAAGCAGCGGCTTTAAAATCAGAGGGAGATTGGCGTTCGCGCCAGCGTCGTGGAGTGCGGCAGTCCTGTCTTTCCATTACCCACAGATCGAAAGCCGAGCACGGAAACCGGAGCGGCTCATATTATTTGTCATCCTGAGCTTGCGAAGGATCTCACGGCAGGCCAGCCGGCGTTATGTCACCATTCACCGTTCTCGAAGCTGACAGCGCCACCCGATGAGCCGTCCGTTCCGAGTACGGGCCGACTGAAACGAACGTCGCGATCGCCTCGTGAGATCCTTCGCAAGCTCAGGATGACAACGTTCGGGGCTCCGGTTTCACTCCTGGTGGTGGCGGGGTCAGGCATTACTTCTTAACCGGAATCCGCCGCACATCCGCAACAAGGACAAGCGCCGGAAGCTGGCGAACCGGTTCAAGGACCCGAAGGACCCGTTCCGTATCGTGATCGTGATCGTGCGCGACATGTGGTTGACCGGCTTTGATGCGCCCTGTCTGCACACGATGTGTGCTGGCGGGGTCAGGCATTACTTCTTAACCGGAATCCGCCGCCGCAAAGCGATAATCGCGGCGTTGATTGTTGGGCAAGAACCTGCGGCGCGCCGGCTTCCGGGGAGCGCACGCGTCCCGGG
>Ga0316226_1001266_pt1 | contig 27953 bp, 42 predicted proteins | sample TBH18017metaG_FD_206009 | JGI IMG/M metagenome (GOLD analysis project Ga0316226, IMG submission 206009) | Freshwater microbial communities from Trout Bog Lake, Wisconsin, USA - TBH18017 | ecosystem: Environmental > Aquatic > Freshwater > Lake > Hypolimnion/Profundal zone | place: USA: Wisconsin...
CCGGTTCTTCTCTTGCCACTTCGTTAATCTAGCTTGACAACGCTAAAAATATAGTTTATAAATCACGCAGTGATTTATAAAACAAAAAAGAGCGAAGCACATTGTCCTCTCGGTAACGCTAAGCTCCTACAGTCATCTAGCTGCGAATCCCTTCCCTACTTCGCTTTATCTAGCTCACATCGTCATTCAGTACGACCAAGCTAAACTGCGAAAGCTCGGTACCTCTACCAAGCTCCATTAAGCTAACCCCACCCGGTAGGTACCCACCCTTTTAGCTAAATGGGACCCAGTCGGACTCTATACATTTGAGTTCGCTCAAATCACCACGTATTTTCCAAAGTCCTCTTAAATAGTACAACCCCCACCCCCTCGCTAATAGGATGACCCCCCGGGTAGGATTCCTTACCTCCCCCTAATTCTTCTGCTATATTTCGCCAAACTTGGGGGATCCCATGCAAGAACTTGTGCCAGATATTAGGTCCGACGTACCCATACCGTCTCGTGCCACCCGAACTCTTCCGGAAATAAATCCAAACGAAGAAATTCGTATCCGTGCCACGACTATAAAAATGCTAGCTGATCTAAAGGGTGAACCAATTTCCCCCAACGTAGAACAGCAGGTAGAAGCGGAAACCCTTGCTCACGAAATGATCAAGGATCCCAAAAAGCGCCCAGAGTTCTCCAAGTACTCCAATGAGGCAATGGCTTACCTCGCAGGCATGGTTCAGCAGAGCAACGTCCAATTGGTGGATGAGCTATCTGAACTGAAAATGTACGTGATCAATAAATTGATCCACGAAGTAGAGCATGCAGCTACCGCTAAAGACCGTCTGGTGGCCCTCAAGAACCTAGGAGAGGTAGATGGGGTAGATGCCTTTAAGAAGCGCTCAGAGCTTACGGTGAAAGTACAGCCCATAGAAGAAGTCGAAATGGAGCTTAAATCCATTTTGGAAGGCATTACTTACGAGGAAGCGGAGTACGAAGAAGTAGAGGAAATTGAGCCTGAAGATGACGAATAGTCTAACTTCTGCTGAAATTTTTAAGCTTAAACAGGCACTTCCGACTATGCCTGATGCTCAAAAACGCAAGACTTTAGAGTTATTGAAGACCTATCAAAACGAAAAAACCAAACAGTTGGGCCGTGACTCTTTTTTAGATTTTATTAAACATGTCTATCCCGGCTACAAGGTAGGTCCGCACCACCGCAAGCTTGCAAAAATCTTCGAGGAGATTGCAGCGGGCAAGAAAAAACGGGTGATCGTTAATATTGCGCCGCGTCATGGCAAGTCAGAAATGATCTCCTACCTTGCCCCGGCATGGTTTCTGGGCAAGTACCCCCAGAAAAAAGTCATCATGTCTTCCCACACTGCGGATCTCGCGGTTAACTTTGGACGGAGGGTTCGCAACCTTGTCGGATCAGATCTTTATAAGAATATCTTCCCGCAAGTCGAACTTCAGGCGGATAGCAAGTCTGCTAGCCGGTGGGGCACAAACTTTAATGGCGAGTATTTTGCTATTGGCGTTGGTGGCGCTCTTGCCGGTCGTGGTGCTGACCTCTTTATTATCGATGACCCTCATTCGGAACAAGAGGCCAAACAGGGTCGGGCAGACGTATTTCTCCCGGCATGGGAGTGGTTCCAGTCGGGACCAATCCAGCGACTGATGCCCGGAGGGGCCATAATCATAGTCATGACTCGTTGGTCGAAGCTGGATCTTACCGGTCAGGTTATCGACCATATGATGCACAACGAAGACTCGGCGGAATGGGAAGTCATTGAATTCCCTGCCATTTTGAATGATCAGCCGCTTTGGCCCGAGTTTTGGCCGCTTGAAGAGCTATTGTCCAAAAAAGCCGACATGGACCCCCGGTACTGGCAGGCCCAGTATATGCAGGAGCCAACAGCCGAAGAAGGCGCTCTTATAAAAAGAGAGTGGTGGAAGGTCTGGGAGGATGATAAGCCTCCTGTGTCTGAGTTCATTATTATGAGTCTGGACGCGGCGCAGGAGACCAACAACCGCGCTGACTACAACGCCCTGACTACGTGGGGGGTCTTCATGAACGAGGAGACCAAGTCTTACAACATAATCTTGCTTAATGCTATTAAGGAACGGTTAGAATTTCCAGAATTGAAGAAAATGGTGCTGGAAGAGTACGAGGAGTGGAAACCGGATTCTTTTATTGTTGAAAAGAAATCCAACGGAGCCGCGCTTTACCAAGAGATGCGGAGGATGGGCGTACCAGTAGGTGAGTTTACTCCGGGCCGTGGTCAGGACAAGATCAGTCGCGTTAATGCGATATCAGACCTATTTAGTTCAGGCATCGTCTGGGCACCAGACCGCCGTTGGGCTAGGGAGGTTATTGAAGAGTGCAACGACTTTCCAGCCGGTAAAAACGACGACTTGGTTGACTCCACTTCCTTGGCCCTATTGCGCTTTAGACAAGGAGGGTTCCTACGTCTACCGACGGACGAGCCGGAACCGGTGAAATGGTTTAAGTCTCCCAGATCCAAGATGCGAGGGTATTACTGATGGCTGACGACGATATTAAAAATCCGATCTTTGGCTATCGTTACAACTACAAGAAAGACGGTATAGAAAATACCGCCAAGAAGTTTGACGCGGACAAAATGAAAGGCTACCTAGAGGCGCTGCGTAATGCGCGGGCCATTGGGATGTCAATTCCGTCTCCCGAGCATTTGGCGGCTACCGCGCTATTAGAAGGGAGAAGTGACTTTGGGTACAACAGTTACAATACTGACAATAAACAGGCGAACGCTCTATATAATAAACTAATGGGAGATCCGTTCTTTCACTCTCCCAAACAAGCGGGTTTTGCTGCCGCTCTACTTGATAAGTTCCAGACCGCAGCTAGGTTGAATATACCTGAGCCAAAAGCGTGGAATGGAACCGGAGTAAACAAAGAGACGGGACTCAGCGGGGATGACTACGCTGCCGCGCATCAGAGTACTTTGGATACGGCTATCCCTTTTCCAAAAAACGATAAGTTTTTGCGGTTTATAAAAGATAACCTGCGTGATCCGGCACCTCCGCCCCCCGCTCCTTCTGCTTCTACCGCCCCTGCCCCGCCGCCTCCAGAGAAATCATGGTGGCAGAAGTTGATAGGCGAGAATCAGCCAGTTCAGACTGATAATCCTGTAGGTCAAGACACTGACGTAACACTGCCAGAAGACTATAGTCCCGGCGGGCGTGAGAGGCTTATATGATCTATCCAGCCATGCTGTTGGGCTTCCTGTTTTGTCTGGCCTACCTGATTTCGAATCTGGCCCTGACGGTAGTTGGCTTTTTTGTTATCCCCGTGGCGATCCTGTTTGGCAAAACCAAGTTGTCTCTTACCGGAGTTAATATTTTCTCGGCCCCCCGGGGGCTCTGGCTTTTTGGCAATGACGAAGACGGGTATGACCCTAATTGGTACCGGATACTGCACCCCACATGGGGTGTGTTTAAACGGCGCTGGGTCTGGGCGGCGTTCAGGAACTCGGTAAATAACCTCCGGTTCATCAAAGTACTCAATCCCCCGCCGCAGATGGACAAGATCCAGTACCGCAGGTGGGGCAATCTCTATTTTATCTGGCAGGGTATTTTTTGCCGGTTTGTCTATATTGGCAAAACAGGTACATGGTACACGCTGGGCTGGAAGTACTGGATCATAGATGCAGCCCTGCCCTGCAAAGATATTCGTAAATTTGGCGTTGGCTTTGGAGCAAGAAAACAATGAGCGTAGATAAATCCCTATCCCAAGCCCCGTCGGGGCTTAGTTCTTTATCCGAAGCTGAACCGATCACGGTAGAAGTTGTAGACCCTGAAGAGATGCACATCTCTGGTCCCGGCTTTGAAATGCACATGGAGCATGTTGAACCAGAGTTTGATGCCAACTTGGCCGAAGAGATGGATGAAGGACTCCTTATGTCCATTTCAAGTGAGCTGCTGGGCGACTACGACACAGATATTGCTGCACGTAAGGATTGGCTGGATACCTACGTCAAGGGACTGAAACTGCTGGGCCTGAAATATGAGTCTCGCTCCGAGCCGTGGCCGGGGGCCAGCGGTGTGTTCCACCCGCTCCTCATGGAGTCGGCAGTCAAGTTTCAGGCTGAGATGATCACGGAGACTTTCCCCGCTGCGGGTCCGGTTCGGGCCAAGATCATTGGCAAGGAGACTCCCGAGAAGAAGGAAGCGGCTACTCGTGTTGAAGCGGATATGAACTATACGCTTACTGAGGCAATGCCTGAGTACCGTCCGGAGCATGAGAAGACCCTGCTCACCGTGGCGCTGGCGGGTAATGCGTTCAAGAAGATTTACTATAATCCGTCCATTAGCCTTCCTGAAGCCCCGTTTATCCCGCCTGAAGACGTGATCGTCCCTTATGGCGCACCCAGTATTGAAGCCGCAGAGCGCATTACGCACCGTATGCGTAAGACCAAGAATGAATTGCGTAAGCTTCAGGTTGCTGGTTTTTATTGTGACGTTGATATGGGCGATCCAGTTACCGTCATGGATGAAGTTGAAAAACAGAAAGCCACAGAGCAAGGCTACCAGACTTCAATTGATGACCGTTTCCAGCTATTGGAAATGCATGTAAACCTAAATTTGGAAGGTTATGAAGACAAAGACAAAGAAGGCGAAGAAACCGGGATCGCGCTCCCCTACGTCGTCACCATTGAAAAAGGCACCAGCACGGTCCTCGCCATCCGCCGCAACTGGGAGGAAGAAGACAAGCTCAAGCGCCGTCGCCAGCACTTCGTCCACTACGGTTACATCCCCGGTTTTGGCTTCTACTATTTCGGGCTTATCCACCTCATCGGCGGGCACACCCAAACAGCGACTTCGCTTCTTCGCCAGCTTATCGATGCGGGTACGCTCAGTAATCTTCCGGGTGGCCTTAAAGCTCGCGGGCTTCGTATCAAAGGGGACGATACGCCTATTGCCCCCGGAGAATTCAGGGATGTAGACCTCCCAGCAGGGGCCATTCGGGACAATATCCTGCCGCTTCCGTACAAGGAGCCGAGTCAGGTTCTCATGGCCCTGATGGACAAGGTAGTACAGGACGGTCGGCAGTTTGCTGCTACGGCTGACTTAAATGTCTCCGATATGTCGGCTAATGCCCCTGTGGGCACGACAATGGCGGTGCTTGAACGTGTTCTTAAGGTGATGTCGGCTGTTCAGGCCCGCATCCACTACACGATGAAGCAGGAGTTCAAGCTTCTTGCGGCAATCATTCGTGATAACACGCCTGAAGATTATGACTATGAGCCTGAAGTTGGGCTCGCTTCGGCAAAACGGGCTGATTACGACTGTGTGGATGTACTACCCGTATCTGATCCCAATGCCAGCACAATGGCCCAGCGGATCATCCAGTATCAGGCAGTTATCCAGCTAGCCAGTAGTGCTCCGCAGATCTACGACCTTCCATACCTCCACCGCCAGATGATTGAGACGCTAGGCGTTAAGAACGTACAGAAGATCATCCCGCTCAAGGAAGACATGAAGCCGGTTGACCCTATTTCAGAAAATATGGGAATCATGGTGGGAAAACCTGTCAAGGCGTTCATGTATCAGGATCATGAAGCTCATCTGGGCGTCCATATGGCAATGCTGCAGGATCCAGTAATGATGCAGACTATTGGACAAAACCCACAAGCGGCACAGATTACTGGGGCACTGCAGTCTCATATCATGGAGCATGTGGCTTATAAGTATCGCAACGATATACAGACGCAGTTGGGTGCCAATCTACCGCCGCCTCCGCAGTCGGTACAGGCTGGATCCAGCGAAGTTGATGATGACGAGACAGGCTATTTGCCACCTGAACTTGAGGTTCATATTTCTCAGTTGACAGCACAGGCAGCACAAAAACTTACGCAGACTAATCAGGCGCAAGCCCAACAGCAGCAGATTCAGCAGCAGCAGCAGGATCCACTTATCCAAATGCAGCAGCAGGAAATCCAGATCAAGCAGCAGGAGCTTCAGCTTAAGCAGCAGGCCCAGCAGGCTGACCAGCAGTTCAAGCAGCAGCAGCTACAGCTTGAGGCGCAGATCGCGCAGATGCAGAACCAGTCTAAGAACCAGAAAGACATACTAGATGCTTCTACCAAGGCACATCTTGCTGCGTCTCAGCAAGAATTGGATGGCGCTCGCCTTGGCGCAGAGATAACTAAACACAAAGTCGAACACCAGCATAAGGCCGCGCAGTTGAATTTGGATGCAGCTAAGCATCTGACTTCCATGGGTCATGAGGCTGTTCAGGCTAGTGCAGACCGTGCCATGCAGGCATCGCAACAGGTACAACCAAAACAGGGTGAATAATGGATGAGCAATCAGCGTTTGGTTTTATGCACCGTCATCTTGATGAGCATAGAAAACTTGCTGCTGAAGCTGTACTCGCTGGAAGAGCAAACCCGGATGAGTACCACAGACTTTGCGGGGTTATTCAAGGTATTGACTTCGCTAAAGACGTAATTAACAACCTTGCAAAACGTATGGAGGATGATGATGAGTGATATTTTGCTATTGGAGACGCGAGAAGAAGCCGAAGCGCGGGAGAAAGCCAAACAGATCCCGGAACCCAAGGGATATCACATCCTGTGCATGGTCCCCAAGATTGACGACTCATATGAGAGCGGCATCCTGAAAGCTGACTCGACTATGCACGTTGAATCCCAGACTACGCTGGTTCTATATGTTGCCAAGCTGGGCAACATGGCTTACGCCGATAAAGAAAAGTTTCCTACCGGTCCTTGGTGCAAGGCGGGAGATTTTATTATCACGAGGGCTTACGCCGGTACTAGGGTTCTTATCCATGGAACCGAGTGGCGCATCATCAATGACGACACGGTGGAAGCGGTGGTTCAAGACCCCCGTGGTATCCGCCGCGCAGGTTAAGGAGTAGATAATGGCTGACTTTGAATTGCCAGATATTAAAAAAGACGTAGAAGACCCCGTTGACGATCTTAAAGTTGAGATTGTCGATGACACACCTGATTCAGATAAAAATCGTAAACCGCTTCCAAAAGAAATAGTAGAAGAAATTGAGAACGATCAGCTTGATGACTATTCTGAGAAAGTTCAGAATCGTATCAAGCAGATGAAAAAAGTCTGGCATGACGAACGTCGCGCTAAAGAAACTGCTTCTCGTGAAAAAGAAGAAGCATTGCGTTTTGCCCAACAGGCTTATGAAGAAAATAAGCAGCTAAAACAAAGACTTGGTGTTAATGAGCGGGCATTTATTCATGAGGCTACTCGTGCTGCTACGGGTGACCTTGCTGCTGCTAAAGACAGACTCAAGCAGGCTTTTGAGTCTGGGGACTCTTCACTGCTAGCCGACGCTCAAGAACATCTAACGGATGTAAAACTCAAACTAAGAGAAGTAGAAAAATTTAAACCTTCTTTACAAGAGTCGGAAACAGGAGTACAACCACAGCAACAGAGACAAGTATCTCCTCAAGTTGTTGATCCAAAAGCGGAAGCTTGGCGTCAGCGTAATACTTGGTTTGGAGGTAATGAGGAAATGACCGCCCTCGCGCTTGGACTGCACCAAAAATTGGTCAAGTCGGGAGTAGATTCTCGTAGCGAGGAATATTACCGACAAATTGATTCGACAATGAGAAAGCGTTTTCCAGAAGAATTTTTGGATACGGGTTCTCCAACGGAAGAGAGGGAGGAAAAACCTACTCTCCGCAGATCGCCTACTGTTGTTGCGCCAGCTACACGTACAACCGCACCTCGCCAGATACGCTTATCTTCTTCGCAAGCAGCCATTGCTAAACGCCTTGGTCTGACGCCCGAAGCATATGCGCGTGAAGTGATGAAACTGGAGAACAACAATGGCTGAAAATCGTCTGACTCGTGAACTCGAAACCCGCGACATCACTAAGCGCGAAATGACGTGGAAACCCCCGCAGCTTCTGCCTGATCCGAATCCGGTTCCGGGTTGGAAGTTCAAGTGGGTACGGACTATGTTGATGGGTCAGGCTGACCCTACCAATATGTCTGCAAGACTCCGTGAGGGTTGGGAGCCGTGCAAAGCGGAAGACCACCCGGAACTCATGATGCACTCAGATCCAAATTCCAAATTCAAAGGGAATATTGAGATTGGAGGGCTTCTCCTTTGCAAGACTCCCGAAGACATGGTTAGGCAGCGCACAGATTACTTTGCGAAGCAGAATCAGGCCCAGATGGAGGCTGTGGACAACAATTTTATGCGGTCGCAGGACGAACGAATGCCTCTTTTTAACGAGAAGCGTTCGACCACCACTAAAGGTGCAGCGTTTGGCCGTGGTAATAAATCTTAATTTTTAGGAGACTTTAATGGCTTATCCTACTGTTTCGGCTGGTTACGGGCTGAAGCCCGTTAACCTGATCGGCGGTCGGGTCTATTCGGGTTCTACCCGTATGATTCCGATTACTGAAGCGTACAACACGAGCGTGTTTAATGGTGATCCGGTCGGCCTTGCGGCTGGTACCCTGATCAAGAGCGGTATCGTTTACAGCACTAACTCGGCTGTCGCCGGTACGCTGGGTGTGTTCGTGGGCGCGGAATACTCGACTTCGGGTGGTCCGATCTACGGCAAGAGTCGTTACCAGTATTGGGCTGCTAACACCGTCGCGCAGGACGCGGTTGGTTATGTGGTCGATGATCCGCAGGCTTGCTTCCGTACGGCGGTGTACGCGCAGGCTTCGGGTAGTGCGTCCAGCACTCCCTCGGCGCTTGGCTATGCCTCGCAGGCATATGTCGGTACGGGCGTCAATCCGGTGAATATCGGCGTTGGTAGCACTGCTACGGGCGACTCGACTGCGGGCGTGTCCACGATTGCTGCCCCGACCAACGGTTCGGGTATCGTTCGTAATACGGCGGGTTCGATGCGTATCGTGCAGCTTGTTCCGGATACGGCGGTCACGCTGTCGGGTTCGGGTACTTCGTCCAGCACGACGGTTACGCTGGGTGCTGCGGTTACTGGCCTTCAGGCTGGTATGCAGATTATCGTGGCGAGCACGGCTGGTACGGGCTACACCACGGGCGGTTACCCCGGCGACTACAACTATGTCACTAACGTCAACGGTACGACCGTCACGATTGCCAACGCGATCACGGCGGGTAGCACCGTCAACATGACGTTTGTGGGTTACCCGGAAGTGATCGTTAGCTGGTCTGGTGGTTACCACAGCTATATGAACGCTGCTGGCGTCTAATAAAGGGAGCATATAAATGGCTATTTCACGCGCACAACTTCTCAAGGAACTGCTCCCCGGCCTGAACGCTCTGTTCGGTCTTGAGTACGCTTCCTATGGTGAGGAACACAAGGAACTGTACGAGACTGAAACCTCGGAACGTTCGTTTGAGGAAGAGACCAAGCTGTCGGGCTTTAACGCGGCTCCGGTCAAGAATGAAGGTCAGGCGATTGCGTACGACAACGCGCAGGAAGCTTGGACCGCTCGTTACAACCACGAGACGGTTGCTCTGGGCTTCTCGCTCACCGAAGAGGCGATTGAGGACAACCTGTACGACAGTCTGTCGAAGCGGTACACGAAGGGTCTGGCCCGCGCCATGGCGTATACCAAGCAGGTTAAAGCTGCTTCTATCGTCAACAACGGGTTCAACACTCAGTACACGGGCGGCGATGGCGTCCCCCTGTTTAGCACGGCCCACCCGCTGGTTAATGGCGGCACGAACAGCAACACGTTCTCCACGGCTCCGGATCTTAACGAGACTTCGCTTGAAGCCGCCGTTATTCAGATCGCTGCTTGGACTGATGAGCGTGGCCTGCTGATCGCGGCCAAGCCCCGCAAGCTGGTTGTCCCCCCGAACAACATGTTCGTTGCCAAGCGCCTGCTTGACACCGAGCTTCGCGTCGGTACCTCGGACAACGACATCAATGCTCTGAAGAGCATGGGCGCGATTCCGGAAGGCTTCAAGGTCAACCACTTCTTGACAGATACCCACGGTTGGTACCTGCTCACGGACGTGCCGAATGGCCTGAAGCATTTCGTGCGTACCCCGCTTCAGAACTCCATGGATGGAGACTTCGACACGGGCAACGTGCGTTACAAGAGCCGCGAGCGTTATAGCTTCGGCTGGAGTGACCCGCTGGGCGTGTTCGGCTGCGCCTAACGGCGATGAGGGGCTGGGGTAATACCTAGCCCCTTTCTCTAGGGATTTTGAGCTATACAGACCGACCTAGCGGATGTTGCACAAACTGTATAGCGACTAGTGCATTAGGAGATTTATCATGGGTTTGCAGACTTTCCTTGGTCCTATCCTTTCTGGTACGCAGAAGAACAACAACCCAGTTGTTGCCACTTCGGCTACCCCCAGCGCGACTTTTCTTCAGCCGGGTACTGGCGGCAGTTACCGTAATACCGGAGCCGGTGATGCGCTTCAGTTTATTAGTATCCCTGCCTCGGTTCTGACGGCGATTCCCGCTGCGTCTTTCCCGTATACCTTTATCCCGACCTACTCCGCGTCTGGTGTCAATTATCCGATTGTGCTCCCGGCAGGCGCATATATCGACAATATCGATTTGAACATTTACACAGCACTGTCTTTTAGTGGATCCCCCACGGGGTTCCAGATTGCGGTTAACTTGATTGGTGCTCCGGGATCGACGTATGCGTCGGCTCAGAATATTGCCAATATTGGTTCTTCGGCCAATACGACGGTTCTTCCTACGGCGGGTAACTACGCTCTTGGAAGTACGACCACTGCGATTGCTTCGACTAACCCGATTGTTGCGTCGAGCAACGTCAGCGCGATTACTAATACGGGTCCGACAGATACCCTGCTTCAGCTTGTATTTACGTTTACTGGCGGTACTACTCCCGCGATTTCTGGCGGATCGATTGGGTTTATGGTTAGTTATGTCGTTCGTAACCCGGACGGTTCGTGGTACCCGCAGACGCCGACTAGCCCGATTGCCAACCCGCCGGTTGCTACGTACTAATAGCTGGATACTGGCAGGGCTGGTAACCCCAGCCCTGCTTAATTGAGGGTGAGATAATGGCGCAGATTTTAGGTAAGACTAATCCTAGCCCGACCTTCCCGATGTATCCGGCTGGTGCTAAAGCTGTGACGCCTAGCGACACGGCTAACTTGGCATATACGTCTGTTATATATGTGGGCGGCGCAGGCAATATTCAGGTCACGACTCCTACGGGGGATCAGGTTGTATTTCAGGGGTTGACGGCAGGGTCTATCCTTCCGATTCAGGTCGTGCGGGTATGGGCAACTTCCACTACCGCAACTAACTTGGTAGCGATTTACTAAAATGCCATTCGGGTTTGGTAATAGCCTACCAAGCTACCGTGCAGCGGCTGCTGCCGGTACACCCACTGTAAGCTTTGCTTATGGGGTTACAGGCGATTTTGGTTTTGCGGCTGGCGCTGTATCGGCTACATATACCCCACCTACGGGCACTCATCTGGCTCTTGTTTCTGGTGGGTTATTTGGAGCCGCTGCGGCTAATCTGACCGCCACTACTGGTTCTGGTTTTATTCAGCAGATTGGCGGAGGTACATCAGTCTATACTCAGAATGGTAGCTATATTATTAGCGACAATACCCGTCTTAAATTAGCTTCTTGGTACGTACTTTCTCCTCCTACCCCAGCAACAACAGCTAATCTTCACTATAACTACGCAAGCACCGCGCCAGATGAAGTATCAGTAACGGGTGCGTATTTTACAGGGGTCAGCCAAACAACTCCGTTCGGTACCGCTGTTACCGCGCAAGGTACCAAGACTACTTCGGGAACGGTTTCTGGTTCTGTAACGGTAACTACGGCGGTAGGGGATTACGTTTGCGTCGTGGCGGGCTTTATAGATTTGAATAACGCTCTGGGTACTATTTCTTCTCCCACGGCTACGGTATTGTCTTCTGCACAGCCTACGTTGTATAGCTCATTGTCTGGACAGGCGATACTTGGGATTGTAGCTACTACCACTTCCACTACGGTGACGGTAAATTGCACTACTACTGCGACGCCTAGCGCGTCTTGGCAGCTTCAGGCATTCGTAATTAAGGCGGGTTAATAATGGCTAGTAAAAAGAAAAACTGGATTGCCGGGGCTATTAAAAAGCCCGGAGCATTGCATGAGCAGCTAAAAGTGCCCAAAGGCGAAAAAATCCCGGCCAAGACGTTAGCCAAGGCCGCATCGAAACCGGGGAAACTGGGTCAGAGGGCGCGTTTGGCGCAGACGTTGGGGAAGATGCACGGTGCCAAGTAGTAGTTCCAAACAGCACCGTCTTATGGCAGCGGTTGCCCATAACCCAACTTTTGCACGGAAGGTTGGGATCCCTCAATCTGTTGGTAAAGACTTCTCTGAAGCCGATAAAGGCAAGAAATTCAACAAAGGTGGCGAAATGAAAGAATCTAAGGCAATGGCTGACGCCGAAATGAAGGCGTTGAAGCGTGGTCACGCTCCTAAAAAAGTGATGGAGCATGAGCGTAAAGAGCATAAAGAGATGGGATACAAGCGCGGCGGAAAAATCGAGACTGCAGAGACCGGTTTTGGCATGAAAGATGACGAAAAAGGCGGTCGTAAGCCCCCGCATAGCAAAAAGGCAGGACTTGAAGGTGATACGCACCTGAAAGGCTACGGCATGAAGAAGGGCGGGCATGTTAAGCACCACAGCAAGCACATGGCTCGTGGCGGTCTGGGCGCTCCTCGTAAAGCTGCTGGTCGCATGGCTCCTCGTCGCGCTCCTGTTAACCCCGCTGCTCTCGCTGCGCTAATGGGCGGTGCTGGTGCTCCTCCGATGGGTGGCGCTCCTCCGATGGGTGGCGCTCCTCCGATGGGTGGCGCTCCTCCGATGGGTGGCGCTCCTCCCGGTATGAAGCATGGTGGTCATGTGCATCATGGTCATGGTGGTATTCATCACCACTCTCATCACCACTATTACACTGGCGGGCATGTGGGTCCGGGCGAGCCGACTACTCCGGGTCCGGAGCATATGATTGGACCGAGCAAGGGGCGTGATGGCGCTGCTAAGAAGGGGCATACCAAGGGCAAGGTACGTTAAATGGACGGCCAGAATTTGATGAAGAGGCTAGGTAATATGCCTTTTAGGAATCAGCAAGGGATGCCTCAACGGGGCGGTCGGCTTCCGATGCAGAATCCAACTAACTTTATGCCGGGTAATTCCCGGCTTCAGACGCTGTCTCCATCTCAAAATCAGCTTCCGGGATCTACGCAAAACGTACCGCCCGGAGTACCGATGTTTGCACCGGACCCTAATCAGCCCTTGGGTCGTATGATGCCTGAATCTTCTCAAGGATCTATTACTGCACCTCAAGGCGCTCCTCCGACACAGAATCCGGCTCCTTCTGGGGCGCCTATAGGGTATATGCCTACGGCTATGGCTGCTATGAAGAAGGGCGGTAAAGTAGCTCCTAAAAAGCATGCGAAAAACATGAAGCGTGGGAGTCTTAGTGCTAAAAAGGAGGACAAAGCTGTACCACATAAGTCTTCCAAGCAGGTAAGCGCTACTATGCCTAATGCTGAGCATAAGCCTATGCACAAGAAAGCACATGGCGGCAAAGTTAAAAAATACGCGGGTGGCGGGTCTATCCGTGGCAGCGGTTGTGAAATCAAGGGCCGTACTCGCGGCATTAATCGTTAATCAGGAGATTTGAAATGGCTAAGCATCATTCGGAACATGGCAGTCACAAGTCGCATGGTAAGCACCGTGTATCTCATGAGGATGGGCATTCTCCAAAGCATCATCACGAGCATGAGACGCCGTTTGTGCATCACCACAAGCATGGTGGTCATGTGGATTCGCATATGCCTCATCATGAGCATATCCGTAAGCACTTTCACGGAAAGTAAGCCATGATGCCTTCACGGGGCATGGGTGCTGTTAGCCCTAGTAAAGTTCCGCATAAAATCCAGCGGAAAGATGCTCATGTGCCCGTGAAGATGTTTAAGTCGGGAGGATCCCCGGCTTGGCAGCGTAAAGAAGGCAAAAACCCCGCTGGCGGGCTAAATGCCAAAGGTAGAGCTTCGGCTAAAGCGCAGGGTATGAACCTGAAGCGCCCACAGCCAGAAGGTGGTTCGCGTAGGGATTCTTTTTGCGCGAGAATGTCTGGTATGAAGCGTAAGCTGACAAGTAAGAAAACGGCTAGCGATCCAAACAGTCGGATCAACAAGTCCTTGCGGGCATGGAATTGCTAATGGCTAAAAAACCCGGACTTTATGAAAATATCCACCGGAAGCAGGTTCGTATTGCTGCTGGATCCGGGGAAAAAATGCGTAAGCCCGGGGCAAAAGGCGCACCCACGGCTGAGGCTTTTCGTAAAAGCGCTAAGACCGCCAAGAGAAAGTAAATGACATCCGCACTAGGCCAAACAACGGGCACTACATCATTTCTTCCTGATCTTAATGAGATTGTGGAAGAAGCGTTTGAGCGTTGTGGGGCTGAAGTTAGGTCTGGTTACGATCTACGCACGGCTATACGTAGTCTTAATCTATTGCTCATGGAATGGGCAAACCGGGGTATCAATCTCTGGACGTTGGATACGGGGACTATCACGCTTAGCAACGCTACGGCTACGTACACACTTCCTTTGGATACTGTTGATCTACTTGATCATGTAGTCCGTACCGGCTCTGGTACTACTCAGCAAGATATCAATATCACCCGTATTTCCAGTTCTACGTATCTGTCTATTCCTAATAAGAACGCGACAGGTCGCCCTATTCAGGTTTGGATCAACCGACTAAGTGGTCAGACTAATTCCCAGACAAGCGCAGTTTCGGCCCCGACTATTACGGTATGGCCCACCCCGGATAACAGCACGACGTACACATTTGTTTATACGCGTTTGCGGCGTATGCAGGATGCTGGCACGGGAATTAACGCGCAGGACGTACCGTTTCGTATGTGGCCTGCGTTGATATCTGGTTTGGCCTATTATTTATCTATGAAAATTCCCGGCGCGGATGTTCGGATGCCAGTGCTTAAAGCTGCATACGAAGAAGATTGGCAGCGAGCGGCAGATGAAGATCGTGAAAAAGCTGCTATCCGATTTGTGCCACGAGAGACTTTCATAGGCTATAGGTGATTCGTGCCTAGCAGGTTTGCATCTGGCAAAAATGCGATTGCAGAATGTGATCGCTGCGGGTTCAGGTACAAACTAACCCAACTTAAAAACTTGGTTATCAAAACCAAGAATGTAAGCATAAAAGTTTGTCCTGAATGCTGGGAGCCGGATCAGCCGCAGTTGCAGTTGGGGCTTTATCCGGTTAATGACCCGCAGGCTGTACGAGAGCCGCGCCCTGATCTGAGCTATTATGTTGGTACAGGTTCGGTAGGCGGGGACGGCGGTAGTCGGATTATACAGTATGGGTGGAATCCAGTCGGAATGAATACGTCGTTCCTGCCGAATACACCTAATGATTTACGTGCCAAAGGTGTTATCGGTACGGTTACCGTAACTTAGGAGATTTAGATGGCTAGCAAGAAAGAACATGGGAAATCCCCGTACCCCGCTGGCAGTGCTGGCAAAAAGGGTGAGGGCGTTACGTCGCTGGCGATGAAGCAGCATGGCCGCAATCTGGCCCGTGCTATGAACCAGCGCAGCCACGGCGGTGGAAGGGGCAAGTAATGAGTAACGATTGGCAGGACTTTAAGTACTTTGGGTGGGATGAGAAAGATCCTATTGGGAAGTATAAACAGCCGATGAAGAACCCTCGGTTCACCAAGGGTCAGGGCTATCCGGAAGATGATATTGACCTGACTGGGACCAAGACCTATGGGCGGTACCCAAAGCCTTATGGCAAGAAAAAGCCATACATCGAAATGCGTGGTTATGGTGCTGCGGAGCGCGGACGTAAATTTCATGACGACGATATGGATCGGGATCCGGTAAAGACCAATCCACGTGTCCCGGTTGATACTGGTAAGGATTAATACGTGGCTATTACCTACGTAGCGGGAACCAACTCCGTCTCCAACCTTTGGCAGATGGTGCAGGACTATTGTGAGAATACGGAGTCTACCTTTGTAACTTACATCCCTACGTTTGTGCAGGTGGCAGAAGAGCGGATATATAATTCTGTTCAGATCCCGTCGCTCAAGAAAAACGTGACGGGTACACTGACTGTAGGCAACCCTTATCTGGCGGTACCGTCTGACTGGACGGCGACGTTCTCCCTAGCTCTTTACCAGACTGATGGCTCTGGCAATACGTACCAGACATTCCTTCTAAACAAGGATGTAGAGTACATGCGTCAGGCGTTTCCCTATCCTAGTCCTGCTTCGTATTATGGCCCGCCTACGCACTATGGGCTGTTTGACACGACTAGTTTTATCCTTGGCCCGACTCCTGACCAAAACTATACGGTAGAGCTTCACTATTATGTTTACCCAACCAGTATTGTGACGGCTGGATCGTCATGGCTGGGTAACTATGCGGCTAACTGCCTGCTGTATGGGACTCTGCGTGAGGCTTACCTGTACATGAAGGGTGAGCAGGATATGGTCAATTACTACGAGCAGAAGTATCAGGAAGGTCTGGAACTGCTCAAGGGTCTGGCTGAAGGCAAGGGTCGCCGCGACGCATACCGCAGTGGTCAGGTCAGGGTCAGCCCCCCGTAAGGAATCAATATGGCTGGAAGTATTTCTCAGACAATGGTATCGAGCTTCAAGGTTGAACTCCTTGATGGGTACCATGCTTTTGGGCCGGGATATAGGTCGGCGGATACGTTCAAGATTGCCCTGCTTCAAGGCACGGTTAACGGTACGTATAACTACGCCACGACTAATTATTCTCAGGTAACCGCTAATTCAGATGAAGTAGTTGCGTCCGGTTATACAGCAGGGGGGAATACCTTGGTTATTTCCAATCCCCCCTCATCCGGTCCCTCCCCGGTCACGACTGCGTGGCTTAACTTTAGTACCACTACGTGGGCTACTTCAATCGCGTCTTCCGGGGCGTTGATTTATAATGCTACTCAAGGTGGTAGGGCGGTAGCAGTTTTGTCTTTTGGCGGCATCATTACGGCTTCGCCGTTTGTTGTTAACTTCCCAACAGCGGCTGCAAGCACCGCTATTATCCAAATTCAATAGGTAATTTATGGCAATTCAATACTCGACTACTCACCGTACCAATAACGTCACGGACATCGTGACTCAGGCCGGTTCGACGGGTTATCTGGCGATCTTCACGGGTACTCAGCCGTCCAACTGCGCTACGGCGTTCAGCGGTACGCTGCTGGTTTCTATGCCGTGTTCCTCGACGCTGGGTACGGTTACCTCGGGCGTTTTGACGTTCAACGCGATTACGACGACCAATACGGTTACGTCGGGTACGGCTGGGTACTGGCGATTGTTCCCAAGTTCTACTACGACGGGCACGAACGCTATCGCACAGGGTACGGTGGGTACTTCGGGTGCGGACCTTAACTTCGCAGGTGGCGTGGTATGGACTTCTGGCGAATCTATCGCCATTAGCTCGTTTGCTATTACCGCTAACGGTGCCTAAAGGAATTATCATGGCTAACACGGCAACTTTGACTTGGACGTTTCCGACTTCAAACACGGATGGTAGCCCGCTTGCCCTTTCGGCCTTGACCGGCGTTGATGTTTACGCGGGTACGAGCAAAGCGCAGCTTAATAAGATCCAGACTATTCCGGGTCCGTTCACGACGCCGACGGCCAGCGTGACGGTGGATGTAACCAACTTGGGCTACGGCACAATTTACTTTGCTGTAGATGTGACTGACGCGGCTGGGACAAGTGCTTTTAGCGCAATCGGTTCCAAGACTTTTGTTGCCCCGGTACCGAACCCGCCAACAAATTTTTTGGTCGCCTGATAGCGGCTTTACGTCGGCTGTTGGGCGTGTTTAGCTAATGCCAATTTCTATCTCAAGCAGAGGGATCATTGGGTTAACTAGCGGTAGTGTATGTTTAAACGCTGGCCGCATTGGTGGAGTATCTGGTGGCACTCCGTGCTACAGGAAGTAGTCTATGGCTCTCGTATTTGCAGATCGCGTTAGGGAATCCACGACCACTGCGGGTACGGGTACAGTCACGCTTTCTGGCGTAGCCCCGGATAGCTATCAAACTTTCAGTTCAGGTATAGGTAATAGTAATACCTGTTATTACTGCATAGCCTCACAGACTCTAAGCACTTGGGAAGTAGGTATTGGTACCTACACCACTAGCGGTAATACTTTAGCTCGTACTACTCCAATCAGCGGTTCCTCTGGCGCCTCCACTCTTGTTACATTTGGTTCTGAAACCAAAGACGTATTTGTCACTGTAGCTGCTGCGATGATGCCCAGCTATTCAGGCCCATTAGCAGGGCAGACAAAAATTACTTCATTTACGAGCGGCGGCACGTACACCAAAAGTGCTGGGGTTGTAGCTGTTCATGTACTCGCAGTGGGCGGCGGCGGCGGCGGCGGGTTTGGAGGCACGTATGCTCCGGGTGCTACGGGTGGCTCGGGTGGCGGCGGCGGCGGCGGTGCGGGTTATGTGTATCAAATTTTTGCTGCATCAGCCCTTACGTCCACTGTAACGGTGACCGTTGGCGCTGCGGGCGCTGCGGGCGCTAGTGGTGTGACCCCGACTGGTGGGTCTATCGCGGGTCAAGGTGGACAGGGCGGCATTACGAGCTTCGGTACATATCTATACGCGGGTGGTGGTGGAGGCGCGGCCCCCGGTGCGCTTAATTCTGCCTCTGGCGGCGGCGGCGGAGCCGTTCAAGTTAACTCGCAAGGTGGCTTTGGCACCAATGCTGCGGGCGGTACGGGAGCTTCAGGAATAGGTCTTGCTGGAGGTTTTGGTGCTGCGGGATCTGCATCGAATACTTATTCTTTTGGTGCTAGCGGTGCAGGAGGTGGAAACGCTGGCGTAGCATTTGGCGGTGCAGGTAACTATATTGCAAGCGGTGGTTCTGGTGGTGGGCTAAACACTTCCGGTACAGGCATTGCGGGTGGAAGTGGCGGGGCGTCCATCATAAACGGTGTTGTTACATCTTCTGCTGGTGGCGCAGCGGGAGCCGCAGGAAGTCCGGGAGTTGGCCTTACCACTGCTTTTTATGGAATGTACACATTTTCTACCGGCGGTGGCGGCGGTGGCGGCGGTAGTGCAGCAAACGGTGGCGCTGGCGGGGCAGGTGGAAGCTATGGCGCTGGCGGCGGTGGCGGTGGGGCAGGCAGTAGCACTTCTTCCCGTGTCGGCGGTGCGGGCGGCGCAGGTGGCGCAGGTGTTGTCTTCGTAATAGAGTATTTTTAATGGATACTTACTTAGTCATTACCACGGTAGATATAGAGCAGCAGATGGTTGACGGCTCTGTCGTCCTGATTCCGGCTGGCAGCGTGGTAAATACGGTTTTATGGGATGGCGTAACGGAGTGGACTCCCGGCGAAAATCTTATCGCACAGCTAGTTAGCTAACCCATGCTTGGCTTATATGCCATTTCTGCGGCTCCGGTTTCTAACGCTCAAGCGTTACCGATCCCGGGTGTTAGCGCCACAGCTTCTATAACGGAAAGCGCCGATACCGTAGCAGCTAGCGGTACTGTCTCCGTTTCGGGTTCGGCTTCCATCACGGAAAGCGCGGATACCGTTTCCGCCTCCGGTACGGTTAAAGTTTCGGGCACGGCTTCCATTACGGAAAATGCGGATACTGTCGCAGCTTCAGGCTCCGCCTATGCGTTGGGTTCAGCCTCCATAACGGAAAGCCTAGATACCGTTGCCGCTTCCGGTACTGTTTCTGTCTCGGGTTCGGCTTCTATAACGGAAAGCGCAGATACCGTTGCCGCTTCCGGTACCGTTAAAGTCTCGGGTTCGGCTTCTATAACGGAAAGCCTAGATACCACGGTAGCCGTTTATGGCAGTGCAGCAATTACAGAAAGCTCTGACTTTGTAATTGGCACGGGGTTGGTATCGGTATTTGGTATAGCTGCCATAATTGAAGCTGCTGACACGGTTCTGGCTTCGGGTTTGGCCCTTAATTACGGCTCTGCCTTTATTTTGGAAGGCGTGGATACCGTTTCGGCTACGGGCTTAACCTCCATAACCGCCACTAGCGTCTACGGAATAGGTGTTGTAAAATCCGTGCTTATCTGGGCCAATGTCCCGGATAGCCAAAATCCGAATTGGACCCCGGTGTCTGACTCGCAAAGTCCGAATTGGATTCCGGTATCTGACTCGCAAAGTCCGGGTTGGATTCCAGTTTCCGAAGCGCAAAGCCCGAATTGGACCCCCGTTACAGACTCCCAGACCCCCGGCTGGGGTCCCGTAACTACATAAGGATTAGGCATGGCTAGTACATATTCGGCAAATCTTAGCACCCAGTTAATTGCTACAGGCGACCAGTCTGGTACATGGGGTAGCACTACTAATACCAATCTTGGCGTACTGATGGAGCAGGCTATCTCCTCCTACGTCACACAGCAGTTTTCCAGCGCGGATGTAACCCTTGCGATAGCCCCCGGCGCAGATGCGGCCACGCAGCCAAATTATGGGATCTATACAGCAGGTACGGTAGCTACGCCTGTTTCTGCTCGAAACATGTACATCGAGTGCCAAGGCACTACGTCTGGTGGCGGTAATAACCTGATTGTTCCCGCAGTCAGTAAGTTGTATTTCGTTTATAACAATACTACGGGCGGATCAATTACTGTCAAGACAGCCTCGGGTACGGGCATTGCTGTCCCTGTCGGAACCAAATTGTTGTTGGTTTGTAACGGCACAAACGTAATCAGCGCTACTTCCTACCTGACGACGGCTCCTCCGGGCGGCTCCAATACCCAGATCCAGTATAACAATGCAGGATCTTTTGGCGGCTCAACGCTGACCTATAACAACTCTACGGGCGGGTTTTCGATTGCTGCGCCGACGAGCGGAGTAGCGTTGACATCTATTGGCGTAAGCGGTCAGTTCGCTATCTCCGCTGTAGGCGCCAATGTGTCCGGCAGCAGCTACGGCTTAGGAACTCAGGCTGGCTTTACCTCCGCCGATTACAGCGCGATTTTCCGTAACTACGGAGGGACTACGCTTGCGTATATTCGCGGCGATGGTCAGTCGTTCTTTAATCAGAACGTCACGATTGCTGCGCCGAGTAGTGGAACTGGGCTGACGGTACTAGGGAGTATGCTGGTTGGTGCGCCGACTGGCGGTGATAAAGGCGTTGGTACGATCAATGCCACGGGCTTGTACATCAATGGCTCCCCGGTAAGCACTTCTACCGGCACACCCCCGGGTGGCAGCTATACCCAGATCCAGTACAACAATGCGGGGTCTTTCGGCGGCTCAACGCTGACCTATAACAACTCAAACGGTTCGTTCTCAATTGGTGCCCCAACGAGCGCAGTGGCACTGACTGTTACCGGAACTGGTGCGTACAACGCAATAAACGCTCAAGGGGCCATTCAGGTTTCTGATAGCACGGTTAACTACCTAACTACTATTTCGTCGTCCGCAGCAAATAGTTATATAGATTCTTCTTACACTTCCGGCTCCACCTTAAACTTCCGAACTGCCAATACGTCTGGAGTCGTTACTCAGCGGGTTTCTATAAATTCTGCTGGCGCCGTTACGATCAACGCGTCTACGAGCGGTACGGCTTTGACTGTGAATGGGGCAATTAATTCTGTTGGAGATAGTTCTGCGGTAGGTTTGTATATTGGAACTACGGCATCTGCAATTAGATATATACAAAGTGGCGATTCATACATTGATTATTCAACAGGATCAACAACCGGAACTTTGCATTTTAGGGCCGGAAGTGGTTTTAGAGATACATTAGATATTGGACCTAACGGCAACGTCACGATCAACGCGCCGAGCAGTGGGACGGCGCTGGCTATTACCGGGCTTGCAAGCCAGTATGCTTGGTCTGTTACTGATGGAACTTCCACTACCGCACTGTATTTGAATGGCGCAAGCGGTTCTCAGATCGGAACGTACTCAAACCATGCGTTTACCCTATACAGCAACAATGCCGCCAGAGTGGCAATCGCAGCCGCCGGCAACGTCACGATCAACGCGCCGAGTAGTGGCAATACGCTGCTTATCAATAATATCGCCGGCCAGTATGCGTTCTCCACGGCCGATGGAACGACGCAGACGTTCTGGTATACGAATGCTGGCGGCGCTATCGGCACGATGTCGAACCATCCGTTTTCGCTTTACACGAACAACGCATCGCGTGTAGTCGTAGCCGCAGCCGGCAACGTCACGATCAACGCGCCGACTTCTGGCGCAGCCCTCACGGTTACTGCTGCAACGGGTGGTACGACCAATGCGGGTCTAGTCGTTACGGGTTCGGCGTCTACCCCGACTTCTGCGGTGACGTTCTCTGCCACGGCGATGACGATTGACTGCACCAGAAGCAATGTGTTCACCACGACCTTTACGGCCAACGTGACTACGGCACCGTCGTACTCCAACCCGCAGGACGGCCAGACGATCAACTGGTTCATCACTCAGGACGCCACGGGTACTCGCACAATGACTTGGGGAACCTCGGTCAAGTGGCCGGGAGGCACGGCTGGCGTTCTGTCCACCGCTGCCAATGCGGTTGACCTGCTGGTGATGACTTATCGTTCGTCCACGGGCTTCTGGTACGCCACATTGTCGAAGGGCTTCGCATAATGACTTTTGCGGCTAGAACTGTTGGGTACTTAAGCCTCGCCTCCGCCAATACTGGCACATTGATATCTGGTACTGGAACAGATGGATCTGGTGGTAACTATACTGGTTTTGATCTTGTAACAGGAACTAACCCTACGCGGCCTTTTGGTAGTGTTTCCCCTAATACTTTTGTTGACGGAAAAACATTCTACTCGGCTTCGGAAGTTGCATACCTAATTGTCCCGTCTTGGACCGCAGTAATTCGTGTTTCTGGGTTTAGTTCTGATCCGGGTATAAGTTACTGCACCAGCTTTACAGTCAATGGCTATACCAAAACAACCGCCAGTGCCGGGTACGTCTATAACCCTTCTGGATACCCTACTGGAACCGCGCAATGGAGTTGGGTTGTGGGTACGGGTACGATCTGGAATATGACTAGTGGCAATACGTATACTTGGACTAAGACTTAAGGAGTTTGTATGAAAATCATCCTAGGAATTTTGGCCGCCGCCGCTTTTTTGTTTGTGGCGCGATGGCTACAGAAAAAATTTAGCAAAGATTCATCCGTAATCATTTCTGCCCCTACCCCTGCTTCGGCCCCTACGGATCCCGCTACTGCCGCAGCGCTCAAAACGTATGCGGATAATATCAAGGGCGGCGGCGCTCCCTAATCACGACAACGGAGTCGGAAATTCATGACCATCACAACGACTTTTAATATCCTAACCCTGAATGTCGCCCCGTCTCTGGATGGGCTGAGTCAGGTTGTAACCTCTGTGGTATCGCAGGTTATTTCTACGGACGGGACTTATTCAGCACAGCAGACGTTTACCGATCCTGTTGGCGCTCCCAATCCGGGCGATTTTACTGCCTACCCCAACCTGACTTCAGCGCAGGTGATGGGCTGGATTCCTAACCACGGCGCGGATCAGGCGGTCCTTGATTACCTTTCTGCTAACATCGCGGAACAGGCAAATCCCCCTATCGTTCAACCCCCCCTGCCTTGGAGTGCTTAATGGACATCACTTTGACCCTCGCCGTTGACGAGGTAAACGCAATCCTGACTACGCTTGGCGAGCTGCCGTCGAAGACCGGCGCGTGGCCCCTGATTGTCAAGATCAAGACACAGGCCGAACAGCAGGTTCCGAAACCTGAACCGACTGCTTAATCATGGCTAGCGAACCAGAGCTATTTGACCGGTTGCGGAAAGTAGAAATGCAGATTGGAACACATGAAGCGGTATGCGCCGAACGGTACAATGGAATCCTGAAGTCTGGGGTTGAGACTAAGGAAGCTCTGGATAAGATGAATGGCCTCGCTGTTAAAGTAGGGCTTCTGCTTATTGCGGGTATGTCCGGTATCCTCGTGAAGCTGGTGTTCTTCCCACACGGAGGGTGATATGGGCTGGTCAGACATAGTTAGTGGTATCTTTAAACCGGTATCGGATGTCATAGAACACGTCCTTCCTTCCGGCGATGCCAAGATCCAGCTTCAACAGAAAATACTTGAAGCACAGATGGCTGCTGCTGAGCAGACCATGGACTATGAACGACAGCTTCTGGACTCCCAGAGCAAGGTGATTCTTGCTGAAGCGCAGGGTAGTAGCTGGCTACAGCGCAATTGGCGACCCCTGATGATGGTCTTCTTTGCTGGCCTTATTGGTGCTCGTTGGTTCGGGTTCTCCGCTCCAAACATGACTGAAGCAGAAGCTATGGAGCTTTGGACTATCGTTAAAATCGGTATTAGTGGGTACATCATTGGGCGCAGTGTCGAGCAAACCGCACCTCATATCGCTAATGCGTTCAACAGCAAAGGCAAGGATGATCAGTGATCAACTCGCGCAACCTGAATGACCTCGTGCCCCCCGTAAAACTTAAGGTTGAGCGGTTCATGGGTCTTTGCGTTGCCAATACGATTGATATTCTGGTTACGTCTACCTACCGTGACTATGAGTCGCAGGATGCCTTGTACGCGCAGGGACGCACGGCCCCGGGCAAGATCGTCACCAATTCCAAGGGTGGAGAGTCTTTCCACAACTTCCATTGTGCTGTGGACGTGGTGCCGCTGGTCAATGGCAAGCCTGACTGGGATGGGTCTCATCCGATCTGGGAGAAGGTCGGGGCGCTGGGCAAGGAGGCTGGGCTGGACTGGGCCGGTGAATGGGAGACCTTCAAGGAGCTTGCCCACTTCCAGTATACGGGCGGCTTGACCCTTGAGCAGCTTCGAGATGGCTTGGCAATCAAGTAAGAATAACGATGCCTATTAATGCCATTTCATTTCAACCGGGGATCAACAGAGAAGTAACAAACTACTCTGGTAAAGGTGGTTTTTACGACTGCAATAAAATCCGGTTTCGTGCAGGACACGCTGAGAAAATTGGCGGGTGGATTAATGCCTACTATCCTAATACGTTTTATGGTGTAGCGCGACAGCTTTGGAATTGGGAAACTAGCGTATCGCAAAACTTAATTGCTTTTGGGACAAATCAAAAATACTACGTAAATTTTGGTAGTACGTACTACGACATTACCCCTATAGCTGGTACGGCTACGCTTACGAATCCTTTCTACACGACTTCCGGTAGCCCATTAGTTTCCGTAGTTGATTCAACGGCAGTGACGCTAGGTACTTGGATTACCTTTTCGGGGGCCACGGCTGTAGGTGGTTTGACCATCAGCGGCTCGTACGAAGTCATTGGCACAATTACCTCTCCCGGTATTGGCTACACAATCATCGCGTCTTCGGCTGCTACATCTACGGCAGGTCCGGGCGGCGGCACGGTTACAACTACGTATCAGATCAACGCGGGTAATGCCACCGTTACCAATAACGGTTCTGGATGGGGCGGTCCTGCTTGGGGGCAGGGCGGTTGGGGCGGCGTCACTTCTGGCGGCTCGCTAATCACGACTTACCTGCCGCTTCGGCTCTGGTCGCAAGCTAATTTTGGTGACAATCTTGTCATGGCGATTAGTGATGGGGCAATGTACTACTGGACGCCAGCATACTCAGGTAGTGGATTTTCCCCCGCCGTAACGATCAATACGGCTGCTACGCAGTACGTCAAGACCACTCAGACGGTAGTTTCAGCGGTTACTTCGTCTAGTACTTTTGTGGTAGCTAATTCGCAGGGCGTGGACTATGGCGCTGTAATATCGCTCGGCACAGGAGCTAGTGGCGGATCGTCTATCCCGGCAGGGACTTATGTATCTGCATCTCCGACTTATACTGGCTATACGACTATCACGGTAAATAACGCTTCGGGCGGAGCGGGGTCTGTAACGCTCGCCGCTGGCGATCCGGTTAACTTTAGCTACTCTGGTAAGACTGCGCCCACAACGGTCAACCAAGTCATCGTATCCACTACCAATCAATTTGCCATTGCGCTGGGGGCCACTCCTTATAACCCTGCCACATTTACGCAGGTATTCAGCCCCATGCTGGTACGGTGGTCAGATCAGGCTATCCCTTACGAATGGACCCCCGCTACCTATAACCAGTCTGGCGAGCAGGTGTTATCAGCCGGTTCTTATATCGTTGGCGGCTTAAGTACTCGTCAGGAGAATTTGATTTGGACTGACCGTGCCCTTTACTCCATGCAGTACGTTGGTGCGCCGTTCGTATTCAGCTTTCAGTTGATGATGGACAATATTTCCATCGCGTCTCCCTACGCTATGATTTCGGTGAACGGAGCGACTTTTTGGATGGGCACAGATAAGTTTTATACCTACAATGGTACGGTAACGCAGTTGCCCTGTTCAGTTCGTAAGTACATATTCTCGAATATCAATCAGTCGCAGTCTTATCAGATTACCTGCGGTCAGAACGAACAGTTTAACGAGATCTGGTGGTTTTACCCGTCCTTGTTTGGCGGGTCGCAATCTTCAAATACGGGTTACGTGAACGACAGTTACGTTGTCTATAACTACGCTGAAAATACGTGGTACTACGGAACGCTAAACCGTACGGCTTGGTATAACTCATCGTTGCAGTCATACCCGCTAGCGGTATTCAGTATTCAGACTTCGTACTTGAGTGCAGCCATCACTACGACTGCGGCTATTACCAGTATCCAGATTATCAACGCCTACTCTTATCCAGAAACGGGTACTGTAGTTATCAATAATGAACAGTTTACCTATACCAGCAATACTGGCACGGCACTTAATGGGGTTACTCGTGCAGCTAACGGTACGACTGCTGCTACCCACACTATCTACACTAAAGTATCTTTTTTATCCCCAAACCAGATTCTGTTTCATGAGTTTGGCGTAAACGACGGTTCAATTGATCCGACCAATCCGCTGCCGATCTCTTCCTATATTCAAACTTCGGATTTCGACATAGCCAATGGCGACCATTTCGCATACGTCTGGAGAATGTTGCCCGACTTTACGTTTGCGGGATCTACTGCAACGACTCCGCAGATCTATCTGACGCTCAATCCCCGTAACAATTCTGGCTTGCCCTACATGACGGGCGGGGATATCGGTAACGTCTCGGACTCTACGGTATCTAATACCGTGCCTGCCCCAGTCCCACCAAATACTTACCCAATAGAACAGTATACCGGGGCTATCTATACTCGTATTCGCGGGCGTCAAATGAGCTTTAACGTAAACTCATCGGCATTGAATGTCCAGTGGCAGATGGGTACGATGCGTATTGATATGCGCCCGGATGGAAGACGCTAATGGCAACGTATTCCATAAATCTTGGCACTAATGTTCTGGTCCCCTCCAAAAGCCCAAACATGCAGGTGCCCCCCGCTACGTATGATCAGCGACAGCAAAATCAGCTTGTTAACCAGCTAAAGATTTACCACAATCAGTTAGATAGCAACAGCCAGCAGTTGATTACGGCAGCGTTGGCTTCGTCCGTATTGCAGTGGATCAATACAGGTAGCGGCTAATGTCACAGTTTCAAAACATCGTTGCTGCCAAGTTGTGCCAAGCTTCTATGGGTACGGCTTACTCTACTATATATACTGTTCCGCCAAATACGCAGGGATATGTCAAAGATATTGATATCTCCAACACAACTGGTGGAGCAATTACGGCTTACGTCCATTTAGTTGGGTATGGAGCCACGGCAGGTAACACAGGAAACAACTCTAATGCGGTTCTGTATAACGTGCAGATACCTGCTTACAGTACGTTGCAATGGACCGGCACTCAAATCTTGAATACCAGCGATAGTATTCAGGTTAAAGCTTCTGCTACGGGACTAAACATCACCGTGTCTGGGGCGCAAGCAACATGAGTATTAACCTTTATCCTACTCAATCAGGCAGTACTGAGTCGAGCCTTGCGGCTCCTTGGTACACACAGGTCGCTCGGGGCCTCGTGTCGGGCGTATC
>Ga0316226_1001273_pt1 | contig 27796 bp, 23 predicted proteins | sample TBH18017metaG_FD_206009 | JGI IMG/M metagenome (GOLD analysis project Ga0316226, IMG submission 206009) | Freshwater microbial communities from Trout Bog Lake, Wisconsin, USA - TBH18017 | ecosystem: Environmental > Aquatic > Freshwater > Lake > Hypolimnion/Profundal zone | place: USA: Wisconsin...
CGCCAGCCATCAGTCCCAGGCGCTGTTCCACCGTCACGCCAGGGAAGTTGGCAATCTTCTGGCGCAATCCCGTCAGCCGGTTAAAAAGTGTGGATTTGCCGCAGTTCGGTGGCCCAATCAATACAACCGTCTGTAGCGCTCCGTCGGGCGGCGGAGTGGCAGGGGGAACAAAGGCTGGCGGAGTGCAGCAACTGCTCATCGCGCCGCCTCAACAAGTTCAGCAGCATCCGCTTCCGTCTCTGTTTCAGCCTCAGGTGGCCTTACCCGGATCGCCTCTGCCGTCTCGTGGCGCAGCGCAATCTCCATCCCGTCCACGCCGTAAACAGTCGGGTCCCCAGCCGGCGCGCGACGCAGCACCGTCACCAGGGCATCGGGAACAAATCCCATATGCATCAAGTGGTTCTGTACGGATTCGCGAAGGTCAAGGGCAACCAGCACCCCGCTCTCGCCCACATTCAAATCACTTAATACGCTCACCCGAAGAACTCCCAAGGCCAGCCGGAATGGCAGCACTTTAAAACTACGACCGGAATGGTCGTAGTTAAGTATACGTCCATCAGCCGCAGTCTCGCAAACTCTGGCTTTCAAGCTGGTCGTTCCCATGATTTTCATTGTTTTGTTTCAGGCTCCAGCCCTTGGGAACGCACAACTGGCCGGGTGTCGCCAGTCGATCCCATGCCCCCCTGGCGGGCCTCTCATCCATTTATCGGAACGATGAATAATTTCTATCAGTATCGATAGTTTCTGAATGTGATTGTAATCACATATTGCAATTGGAATTCGCCATCGCCCCACCCTCCAGGCTGAGTGGGCACTGCTTGTTGAGGGTTTCCCAGCCAGCTCGGATAGCCGCATTCCTTCCTTCACTTCATGGGAGTAGAATCCTTTTCTGAAACCGAATAAGAGAGAACTCCACTGTGCAATATCGCTCTTTCGGAAGTTTGGATTGGAAGGCCTCAGCGCTCGGCTTTGGCTGCATGCGCTTTCCCACTCTCGACGGGCAGCGCAATAGCTCTCAGATCGACGAGTCCGCCTCCATCCGCATGATTCACCACGCCATTGAGAACGGCGTCAACTACCTCGACACCGCCTACCCCTACCACGAGGGCCAAAGTGAACTCGTCGTCGGTCGTGCCCTCCAGGGCGGCTTCCGCGAGAAGGTCAGGCTAGCCACCAAGCTCCCCGTGTGGCTCGTCAAAGCGCCCGGCGATTTTGACACCCTCCTCAACGAGCAGCTCCGCAAGCTGCAAACCTCTCACATTGACTTCTACCTCCTCCACGCCCTGAACAAAAAAAGCTGGAGTGAAAACGTCCTCCGTCACGGCCTGCTTGACCAGGCTTCCGCAGCCCTCGCCGATGGCCGTATCCGCCACCTCGGCTTCTCCTTCCACGACGGCTTCGACTCCTTCCGCGAGATTCTCGAAGCCACCAATCTGTGGAGCTTCTGCCAGATTCAATACAACTACATGGATATGGAGCATCAGGCCGGTACCCGCGGTCTGCGCCTCGCCGCATCCAGGGGGCTCGCCGTTATTGTCATGGAGCCGCTCCTCGGTGGCCGCCTCGCCGAGCCGCCCGCAGATATTCGCGATGCCATGTCCGGCTTCCCCCTTCTTCGCACGCCCGCTGAGTGGGCCTTCCAGTGGCTTTGGGACCAGCCTGAAGTCTCCATGGTCCTCAGCGGCATGAGCACCATGGCCCAGGTTGAAGAGAATCTGCGCTACGCCGACGCATCGCGCATCGGCTTCTTCAGTCCCGCCGAGCAGGACCTCATCGCACAGGTTCGCGAAATGTACAGCGAGCGTATCGTCATCCCCTGCACAGGCTGCGGCTACTGCATGCCATGTCCCGTCGGTCTCGACATTCCGCTCAACTTTGAGCTCTTCAATTACGCCCACGCATTTGACGATGAGCCCAGCGCCCGTTTTCGCTACAAGGCATTTCTCTCTGAGGCGCAGCGCTCCACCGCCTGCATCCAATGCGGCATCTGTGAGGACCTGTGTCCGCAGCGCATCGCCATCCCTGGGTTTATGCCTAAAGTCTCCGCGTTGTTAAGCTGAGTTAGAGCGCCGCTACCGCGCTCGTGCCCCAGCGAACCAGCAATCGGCAGGGAAACACATAACGTTTCATTTCTCCAGTTCAAATCAGCTTCACTATATGAAAATAAATTCATAATGCGGTATTCTTCCCCCGCCCTGTGTCCCGCATCACTGCCACTCCATCCCCCTCCCAGACGACACTCACCCTAGCGGTTGATTAACGCAGGCCGCGCCATGAGGCAAAGCGAATGAGTGAACAGAAAATGGTCATCCTTGATGGGAACGAAGCTGCTGCTTCGGTTGCCTATCGTCTCTCCGAAGTAGTCGCCATCTACCCGATTACACCCTCGTCCCCAATGGCCGAGTGGGCTGATCAGTGGCGCTCGGAAGGGAAGAAGAATATTTGGGGCGCATTGCCCGTCGTGGAAGAGCTTCAGAGCGAGGGCGGCGCCGCTGGCGCGCTGCACGGCGCGTTGCAGGCTGGTGCTTTTGCAACCACCTTCACCGCCTCGCAGGGCCTCCTGCTCATGATTCCCAACATGTTCAAAATCGCCGGTGAGCTCACCCCGGCCACAATGCACGTGACTGCCCGCACCCTGGCCACCCACGCGCTCTCCATCTTCGGCGACCACTCTGACGTCATGGCCTGCCGTTCCACCGGCTGGGCTATGCTCGCCTCCAATTCAGTACAGGAAGTGCACGATCTAGCTCTCGTTTCGCAGATCGCTACTCTTGAATCCCGCATTCCTTTCATTCATTTCTTTGATGGCTTCCGCACCTCGCATGAAGTCGGCAAAATCCTCCCCATCTCGGATGACACCATCCGCGCCCTCGTCGACGACAAGTTCCTCATCGACTTCCGCCAGAAGGCCCTCAGCTCTGACCGTCCCATGATTCGCGGCACGGCCCAGAACCCTGACGTCTTCTTCCAGGCCCGCGAAGCCTGCAATATCTTCCACGACGCGGTCCCCGGCATCGTGCAGTCCGTCATGGACCGCTTCGCCGCGCAGACCGGCCGCGCCTATCACCTGTTTGATTACTACGGCGCGCCCGATGCCGAACGCATCATTATCCTGATGGGTTCCGGCGCCGAAGCTGCTGAAGAAGCTGTCGACCTCATGGTCAAGCAGGGCGAAAAAATCGGCATGGTCAAGGTTCGCCTCTTCAGGCCCTTTGACTCCAAGGCCTTCCTGGCCGCAATGCCCTCCACCGTCAAGGCCATCTCGGTTCTCGACCGCACCAAGGAGCCCGGTGGCGCAGGCGAGCCGCTCTACCAGGACATCCTCACCGTGCTGGCTGAGAACGCTCACAACCTGCCCTTTGCCGCCATGCCCAAGGTGGTCGGCGGTCGTTACGGCCTCTCCTCCAAGGAGTTCACACCGGCCATGGTCAAGGGCATCTTCGATGACCTAGCCAAGCCCGTATCCAAGAACCACTTCACCATTGGCATTGAGGATGACGTAACCCACACCAGCCTCACTTACGATCCCGCCTTCTCGACTGAAGATCCCAAGACCGTCCGCGCTCTCTTCTACGGTCTCGGTTCTGACGGCACCGTCGGTGCCAACAAAAACTCCATTAAGATCATCGGCAGCGAGACCCCGAACTACGCGCAAGGCTACTTCGTCTATGACTCCAAGAAGTCCGGGTCCATGACCACCTCGCACCTGCGCTTCGGGCCCAACCCCATCCGCTCCAGCTACCTCATCACGCGTGCCAGCTTTGTCGCCTGCCACAACTTCAGCTTCCTTGAGAAGATGGACGTTCTGGAAGCGGCCATGCCCGGCGCGGTCTTCCTGCTCAACTCGCCTTACTCCGCGGCTGAAGTCTGGGACAAGCTTCCTAAGAGCACCCAGCAGGGCATGATTGCAAAGAAGATTGAGTTCTATGTGATCGATGGTTACACCGTCGCTCGCGAAGCCGGCATGGGCACTCGCATCAACACCATCATGCAGACCTGCTTCTTCGCCATCAGCGGCGTGTTGCCACGCGATGAAGCCATCGAGCAGATCAAGAAGGCCATCAAGAAGACATACGGCAAGCGCGGTGAGGCGGTCGTCGCCAAGAACTTCGCTGCTGTCGATGCGGCCCTCGCTCACCTCGAAAAGGTTGTGCTGCCTGCCACGGCTACCTCTGACTTCGACATCGTCGGCGCCATCTCTGACAAGGCTCCCACGTTCGTCCACGACGTTCTCGGCCAGATCGCCGGCGGCAAGGGCGACCTGCTCCCCGTCAGCGCGCTTCCGGCTGGCGGCGCCTTCCCAACAGGCACGGCGCAGTATGAAAAGCGCAACATCGCGCAGTTCATCCCCGCCTGGGACAAGGACCTTTGCATCCAGTGCGGCAAATGCGCCATGGTCTGTCCGCATGCCGTCATTCGCGCCAAAATCTACAGCGCGGATCTTGCGGAAAAGTCTCCTGCCACATTCCAATGGGCCAAGCCCAAGTGGAAGGGCATGGAAGAGGACCACTACACCCTTCAGATCGCTCCCGAAGATTGCACCGGTTGCGGAGTCTGCGTAGAGGTTTGCCCGGTCAAGAGCAAGAGCGACGCCAGCAGGAAGGCCATCAACATGGTTTCCCAGCCTGAGATTCGCGAAGCCGAGCGCGAGAACTGGGAGTTCTTCCTCAGCTTGCCTGAGGTTGATCGCTCCAAGATCTCGCACACGCAGGTTAAGGACATTCAGCTCCTGCAGCCGCTCTTTGAGTTCTCCGGCGCCTGCGCCGGCTGCGGAGAGACGGCTTATGTCAAGCTCCTCACTCAGCTCTTCGGTGACCGGCTCTACATCGCCAACGCCACAGGCTGCTCGTCCATCTACGGCGGCAACCTGCCAACTACGCCCTATACCAGCAATATTGAGGGACGTGGGCCAACGTGGGCCAACTCGCTCTTTGAAGACAACGCGGAGTTCGGCTTCGGCATGAGAACCGCGCTCGATCAGCAGAAGGAATTCTCTGAGCTTCTGGTCAAGCGTCTTGCGCCGGCCATCGGCGACGAACTCGTCACCGCTCTGCTCACTGCTTCTCAGAACACTGAGCCAGAGATCAACGAGCAGAGAAAGCGCGTTCTGGCCCTGCGTGATTGCTTGGCTGGCAACAGCACCTCGGACGCACGCAACCTGCTTGCCATCGCGGATGCGCTGGTTCGCAAGAGCGTCTGGATTCTCGGTGGAGACGGATGGGCGTTCGATATCGGTTTCGGTGGACTCGACCACGTCCTCGGCTCCGGCAAAAACGTCAACGTCCTGGTCCTCGATACTGAGGTCTACTCCAACACCGGCGGCCAAATGTCCAAGGCCACCCCTCGCGGCGCAGTCGCCAAGTTCGCTGCTGCTGGCAAGCCCAATAGCCGCAAGGATCTGGCCATGGAAGCAGTCAGCTACGGTTCGGTCTATGTGGCCCAGGTCGCTCTCGGCGGCAATGACACGCACGTAGTCAAGGCCTTCCAGGAGGCTGAGGCCCACGACGGACCGTCGCTCATCATCGCTTATTCAAGCTGCATCGCCCACGGCTACGACCTGATTCATGGCCTCGAACAGCAAAAGCTCGCTGTCCAGTCAGGCTACTGGCCGCTGATGCGCTACAACCCCTCGCTCCGCGAGACCGGCAAGAACCCCTTCCAACTTGACTCGAAGGCGCCTTCTATCCGGCTCAAGGAATACACCTACCGCGAGGCTCGTTACACCATGCTGGCGCGTAGCAATCCCGAGCTGGCAGCCAACCTGCTCAAGGAAGCGCAGGATGACGTCGAGCGCCAGTGGCGCGTCTACTCTGCTCGTGCCGCAATGCCGGGCCGGGGAGAAACTCCCAACATCGCTCCGCTTGAAAAGACTGAAGAAAAGGCGGCCGTCGTGGCTGTCGGAGGTGAAAAATGATCGACCTGTCAATGCAGTACCTTGGCATGAAACTGAGCGGCCCTATTGTGGTTGCGTCCACGCCGCTGTCGGAGTCGATCGACAACGTTCGTCGTATGGAAGATACCGGCGCATCCGCCATCGTGCTTACCTCGCTCTTTGAGGAGCAGTTGGAGCTTGAGTCCCGCGCTCTCGACGACGATCTGTCTCGCGGCACCAACTCGTTCGCCGAGTCGCTTGATTATCTCCCCGACCTCGATGATTACCGCATGACGCACGAAGTTTACCTCGAGCATCTGCGGCGCGCCCGCGAGGCCGTTCAGATTCCCATCATTGCCAGCCTCAATGGAGCCACCACCGGCGGCTGGGTGCGTTATGCCAAGGATATGGAATTGGCAGGTGCATCCGCCATCGAGCTCAACACCTACGCCCTGGCTACAGATCGCAGCCAGACCTCGGCCGAGCTCGAACTGCAACTGCTAGACCTCGTTTCGAGCGTTTGCAGCGCAGTCAAGGTTCCCGTTGCCGTCAAGCTCTCGCAGTCCTTCACCAGCGTGCCCCATCTGGTCGCACGACTGCAGGACGCAGGCGCCAGCGGTGTCTCCCTCTTCAATCGCTTCTACCAGCCCGACTTCGACATCGAGGCTCTTGAGGTGCGGCCCACGCTGCACTTCTCCACACCCTCTGAGTTGCTGCCCCGCCTTCATTGGGCGGCAATCCTCTACGGCCACGTTAACCTGGACATCGCCATCACCGGCGGAGTCCATTCAGCAGAGGATGTGCTGAAGAGCATCATGGCTGGCGCCAGCGTCGCCATGATGGTCTCGGCTCTCCACATCCACGGCATCGACCACATCGGTCGTGTCCTGGCTGACCTCCGCTACTGGCTTGAAAAGCGCGAGTACACGTCGCTCTCTGAGACGCGTGGCTGCCTCAGCCGCCGTTCCGTACCTGACACCTCGCCCTTCGACCGTGGCAACTACATCAAGACGCTCAGCTCCTACAGCCTGCGTCAGACCGTAGCAGCTTTCTAAACGCACAACTCTCTTGTACAGCAACGGCGGCCGCACTTCAGTGCAGCCGCCGTTGCTGTTTATATCCAAAGCAAACCGGGTGGCAGAGAATCCAAATCAAGTGGCCAAATCAAGAAGATTGGCAGACGCGCTCACGCTGGCTATCATGCAAGGTGAGCAATCTTCCGCATTGGCTCATCGCCAATGAAAATGAGGAAACAACACCATGCGCAAATCAGTTTTTTTCGCCATCCTGCTGGCATCACTCGCCGCCCTCTGCACTCTCTCCCCGGCGCAAGCTCCCATCAAATACCAGCCCACCATCGAGTCGCTTGATCGCCATCCGCTCCCCCAGTGGTACGCCGACGCCAAACTCGGCATCTTCATCCACTACGGCCTCTACTCGGTACCCGGCTGGGCACCCCTCTCTCATCCTGATCACGACTTCCAAACCACCGACTACATCGTGAACAACCCCTATGCTGAGTGGTATCTCAACGTGATGCGCATTCCCGGCTCGCCCACGCAGTCTTATCATCGCGAGCACTACGGCGCAAACTTCAGCTACTACGACTTCGCCCCCGTATTCAACCGCGAAAGCAAGAAGTGGAACCCTGACCAGTGGGCGGCCACATTCCGAGAGGCCGGCGCAAAATACGTCGTGCTCACCACCAAGCACCATGAAGGCTTCACGCTCTGGCCCAGTACCACGCCCAACCCCAGTGCCACGCTGCCCTCGAACAGTCAGCATGCCGAGCGCGATATCGTAGGCGACCTCACTACAGCCGTCCGCAAGCAGGGCCTCCGCATGGGGCTCTACTACTCCGGCGGATATGACTGGACCTTCAACACCGGCCCAATCCTCACCACCGCCGACTACGAGGCCGTCAAGCCTGAGACTGAAGCCTATGGCCGCTACGCCTTTGCTCAGATTCACGAGCTAATTGAGCGCTACCATCCTGCCGTTCTCTGGAACGACATAGACTGGCCAAGAACCGGCAAGCCGATGCAAGTCGAAGCCGACTACTACAACGCCGTTCCCGATGGTGTCGTAGACGATCGCTTCGGAATCGCTCACACGGACTTCACCTCACCTGAATACCAGAAGCTCGATCAGATCAGCCCCAAAAAGTGGGAAGAGTGCCGTGGCCTTGGACGGTCCTTCGGCTACAACCGCGCTGAAGGCGAAGCGGAAACCATCGCTCCGGAAGAGCTGATCGCGCTGCTCGTAGACATCGTCAGCAAGAACGGCAACCTCCTCCTTGACGTAGGCCCCGAGGCCGATGGCACCATCCCTCCCGTGCAGATGGAGCGCCTCAAAGCCCTCGGAGCATGGCTTCACCAGAACGGCGAGGCCATCTACGGCACCACCCCCTGGACGCACGCAGTTGGCAAAAGCGCTGAGGGAGATGATCTGCGCTTCACCCGCAAAGGCGATGATCTCTACGTAACAGTGCTGGGAAAACCAAAAGGGCAGACGATCACAATTCAGGATCTTCCCGCGAAGTCCGGAGTTCAGATCACCCAGCTCGGAGACCATAATGAACTCAGCGCAAAAGTGCAGTCCGGGGAGACAAGAATTGTCCTCCGTACTCCATTGCAAGGCGAGTATGCCTACGCCTTCAAACTCGCCGGCTACGCGCGCTGAAACTTGCTGCGCAGTCGCATAGAAATCAGGCAGGGAAGAACCCGTCAGCATGCATCAGGTCCCGCTTTTGGAACCTGGTGCATGCTGATATGAAGTTAGTTATTCAATCAAGCAACTGAGTCTGCAAGCAGCCGCAGAATCGTCTCTTCCAGCAGGCTGCACGCATTTGGCAGCGCTGCCTGCACAGCGTCGCTGAACTCCTCGCTCAACTCCGTAGCGCCTGCGCCAATCGTCATCATCAGTGCGCAGCGGGGCAGGGTACCGTACAGTTCTTTTCCCATCGCCAGCAGTTCCGCCGCGCCCATGTGGTGCGTGCCCAGCCCTTCAGGGCTTGCAGCCGGCTCCACCGGAACCAGCCGGATCAGCCCCGGTGCCGTATCGGCAGAGCAGTCTATAAATAAAATGGACTCCGCGCGCGCCGTATCTTCGGCCAGCTCCGGAGTCCATTGATGCATTGAAACTACGCGCACATCGTCCCGAGTGCGAAATCGTTCTTCAGCCCAATTCGCCAGCCACGGCCCCACGCCGTCATCCCCGCGCAGCGTGTTTCCGCAGGCGAGGATGAGGCAGCAGGATGGGCCCTTTGTCATGCAGGTGCCGCCGATTAGCGTACAACCTGATCGACAACCTCGCCATCAGGCGAAATGAGCGACAGAACCAGGGGCATCTGTCCAAAGGCATGCGTTGAGCAGCTCAGGCACGGATCGAAGGTGCGGATCACGGCCTCCACGCGGTTCAATGCGCCCTCGGTGAACTTGCCGTCCTTCACGTAGGCCTTCGCCGCCTGAAGAACACCCTTGTTCATCGCGTTATTGTTATGGCCCGTGGCGACCACCAGGTTTGCCCAGGTGATCTTGCCGTTCTCGTCCACCTTGTAGTGGTGGCTTAGAACGCCGCGTGGCGCTTCAATCTGGCCCGCGCCTTCCAGTCGGTTTACGCCCGCCGTAGCCCGCACATGCTTGTCGAGAATCTGCGGATCGGCAAGAATCTGCTCGATCTTCTCGATGCCGTAAAGTGCTTCCACAAGTCGCGCGTGATGGTAAAAGAACGAGCTCTCGATCGGACCGCTCGACAACTGCTTGTACTCGGCGAATTCCTTCTCCGCCAGCGGTGTGCCGATTGCCTTCACGATGTTCAGCCGTGCCAGCGGGCCTACCCGATAGCTGCCCGCCGGATAGCCAAGCGGCTTGTAGTAGACAAACTTGGTATAGCTGAAAGGCTCCACGGCTTCGCCGATTACCTCGGTAAAGCGTGTGGCGTTGATGCCATCCTCGATGATCTTGCCCTGCGGATCGATCAAGCGCAGCGTGCCATCCGTAAACTCGATTGTCTCGTCTTCGTTGATCAGGCCCATGTAGTTCGATGGGAAGTTGGCGAAAACTGAGATCTCCTGCTTGAAGCGGTCGGCAATCTGCTTGTAAGCCGTCAGCGCCAGGTTCACGTTGGCATAGGCCTCTGGCAGCATGGCCAGAATCTCGTCGCGCTTTGAGGGCGACAGAGGCTCCGTTACTCCGCCTGGCACCACCCAACCCGGATGGATGCGCTTGTTGCCCAGCAGTTCGATAATGTGCTGGCCAAAGCGCCGCAGGCCAATCCCGGCAAGGCCAAGATCGGGCCGAGCCGCCGCTACGCCGAAAATGTGGCGATTCGCAGGGTCTGAGTCCATGCCCAGCAACAGGTCGGGCGAGGAGAGATGGAAGAAGCTCAGTGCATGAGACTGCACCATCTGCGCCAGGTTCAGCATCCGCCGCAACTGCGCCGCGGTATGAGGAATCCGGACTGACATGATGGCTTCGCAGGCCTTCGCCGAGGCGATCAGGTGGCTTACCGGGCAAATGCCGCAGATGCGCGCCATCAGGCTCGGCATCTCGTAGAACGGTCGCCCCTCTGAGAACTTCTCAAAGCCGCGCACCTGTGTCACGTGGAACTGTGCGTCCTCTACTTCGCCCTGGCCGTTTAGGTGAATGGTGATCTTGCCGTGTCCTTCAAGGCGCGTTACCGGGTCGATCGTAATTGTCTGGCTCATGGCTCAGGCTCCAAAGCGGGTAAGCGCTGATATATCCAGCGGCCCACCGGTTACCAGCGCGGTAAGCGCCGTGTGAAAGGTCTCCGCGGATGGCGGACAGCCGGGAAGAAATACGTCCACCTTCACAAACTCGTGAATCGGACGAACAATCTTCAGCAGCTTCGGTACAACTACGCACGGAATCTGCTGCTGTATCGTCGCGTTCTCAATGTACGCCCGATCCAGAATCGCCTGCGGTCCAATGGGATTCCGCATCGACGGCACGTTCCCCGCCACTGCGCAATCGCCCATCGCCACCAGCAGCTTCGAGTGGGCGCGGATCTTCTTGATCTTCTTCTCGTCGTCCTCTGACGCTACCGCTCCCTCGACAAGTGCGATATCCACTTCATCGGGAAACTCCTTGGCGTCCACGATGGGGCTGTAAACCACATCGACGAGCGCCGCCAGCTCGAGCAGCCGTTCGTCCATGTCGAGGAACGACATGTGACAGCCCGAACATCCGTCCAGCCAGACTGTTGCCAGTTTCAGTTTGCTCATTGCGCTTCCCTCATGAGGTTCAGGTAAGGCAGAAAATCGGGATACTTGGGATGATCGGAGCCAATCTTGCTCTTGTCGAACAAGGCGCCCGTCGGACATACCTGAACGCACTTGCCGCAACGGGTACAGGTTGAGCTGCCCCACTCATCGTGCAGATCGGTAATCACCGTCGAGTTGATGCCCCGTCCCATCACATCCCACACGTGCGCGCCTTCAATCTCGGCGCAGACCCTCACGCAGCGAGTGCAAAGTATGCAGCGGTTATGGTCCACCGTAAACCGCTCGTGCGATGCGTCCACATTCAGTGAAGGATTCCTGTAAGGCAGGCGAATGTGCGTCAGACCCTGCTCCTGGCCCAGTGATTGCAACTCGCAGTGGCCGTTCGATACGCATACCGCGCAAATATGATTGCGCTCGGCGAACAGCAACTCCAGAATATTGCGGCGATAGCGCTGCAACCGTTCCGTGTTGGTGCTCACTTCCATGCCCTCGAAGACCGTGGCCACGCAGGCCGGCAGCAACTTGTTGCTCCCTTTGATCTCCACCAGGCACATCCGGCACGCGCCCACATCCGTCAGTCCCTCCATGTGGCAAAGCGTGGGAATGTTGATGTCGTTCTCCCGCGCCACCTCCAGGATGGTCTGGCCCCTGCGAGCGCTCACTTCCTGCTCGTCGATGATCAGTGTTTTGACTTCCACGGCTTCGCTCATGCCAGCACCTCCACTGGAGCTTCAATGGCGCAAACGCCCGCTTGGCAGCGCTTGTGCACAATGTGCTCGATGTACTCGTTCCGGAAATACTTCAGCGTGCTCAGCACCGGGTTTGGCGCCGTCTGTCCCAGCCCGCAAAGGCTGGTGCTCTTCACCGTATCGCACAGGTCTTCCAGCAGTTCCAGGTCGTCCATCGTCCCGGTTCCGTTGCAGATGCGCGTCAGCAATGTGTGCATCTGCGCCGTTCCTGCGCGGCAGGGAATGCACTTGCCGCACGATTCGGTCATGCAGAACTCGATAAAGAACCGCGCCACGTTCACCATGCACGACGTATCGTCCATCACGATCATGCCGCCCGAGCCCATGATCGAGCCCATCTTCAGCAGCGCGTCGTAACTCACGCCAATGTCCAGCATGTCCGCAGGAATGCAGCCGCCGGAAGGTCCGCCCGTCTGCACTGCCTTGAAAGTGTGCCCGCCCGGTACCCCGCCGCCGATCACCTCGATGATCTCCCGCAGCTTGATGCCCATCGGCACTTCCACCAGGCCCGTGTTAGCAATCTTGCCCGTCAGCGCAAACACCTTGGTGCCCTTGCTCCGCTCCGAGCCCATGTTGGCAAACCACTTGCCGCCGTTGCGCACAATCGGGGCGATGTTCGCGTAGGTCTCGACGTTGTTGATCAGCGTCGGCTTGCCCCAGAGTCCGCTCACCGCCGGATAAGGCGGCCTCGGCTTCGGGGTTCCGCGCCGGCCCTCGATTGAGGCCAGCAACGCCGTCTCTTCGCCGCACACAAACGCACCAGCGCCCAGCCGGATCTCCACGTCGAAGGTGAACGTCGTTCCGCAAATATTGCTTCCTAGCAGCCCGCGGCGCCGTGCCTCGCGCAGTGCCGTAGTCAACCGGGCAACTGCCACCGGGTACTCGGCACGTACGTAGATAAATCCCTTGCTCGCGCCCACGGCATAAGCCGCAATCGCCATACCTTCAAGCACGCGATGCGGATCGCCTTCCATAACGCTGCGGTCCATAAACGCGCCGGGGTCGCCCTCGTCGCCGTTGCAGACCACGTACTTCACGTCGCCGCCTGCCTTGGCAACCGTACCCCACTTCAAGCCTGTGGGATAGCCGCCGCCGCCGCGTCCGCGCAGTCCGCTCTCGGTAATCCGATGGATCACGCCGTTCGGCGTCATCTCGGTCAATGCCGTCAGCAAACCCTTGTAGCCTTCGCAGGAGATGTAGTCGTCGATCTTTTCAGGGTCGATGTGTCCCGCATTCTCCAGCACTACCCGTACCTGCTTGTCGAAGTGGTCGCTCAGGTCGCACTGCAGTTCAGGAACAGGCTCGCCGCCCAGGCTGGCCACAATGGCCTCTGCATGGTTGAACTTTACGTGATGGTAGAGCGTCTCCTCGGGGTCCACACGCACCAGCGGGCCAGACGAACAGGGGCCCATGCAACCCGTACGGCGAACCAGTACAGTCTTGTCTGAGGCCTCTGCGGCCTTGATCAGCGCATCCCGCAGCTTTTCTGAGCCCTGGCTGGCGCACGCCAGATCCATGCACACATTCACTTCAAAATCGAACTTTGCGTTCTCAAGCCGAACGCTTTCCGCTATCTGTTCGAGCTCCTCGATTGTCATTCCACCGCCCACCTTTCCAGTTGCTCGAGCATCTGCTCAGTGGTCACTTCGCCTGCCACTTCGCCGTCGCACAGCACCACCGGCGCACGGCTGCATGCGCCCACGCAGCGAGCCGTCATCAGGCTGATCTGTCCGTCCTTTGTCGTTTGCCCTGTCGGAATCCCCAGCTTCTTCTCGGCCGCCAGAATCAGGTTGTCGGCGCCCTTGATGTAGCATGCTGTTCCCGCGCACACCGTCACTGTGTGCTTGCCCGGCGGTTTCAGGCTGAAGTAGTGGTAAAACGTCACCACTCCATAAGCCTGGCTCAACGGCACCCGCAGAGAGCGCGCTACAAATCGAATCGCATCGTCGTCCAGGTAGCCAAACGAGGACTGCACAGTATGCAGCGTTTCAATCAGTGCGTGGCGGGCAAAACCATTCTTGCGCATGGTGCCGTTCACGATCTTCCATCGTTTATCGTCGCTCGGAAGCGGCGGAGGTGTGAAAGTTGGCACGATTTCCTCCCGGAGGTGTGCCATCAATTGCGCACGAGATTCCTTCCTCGTCCCGCTGGATGGCTGTCACCTTTTTACGTGAGCCGGGGTATGACTATCCGTGATAGTGGTCACGGGAGTGCGGGGCTATCTCGTTCTGCGGCACGGATTTCCGCCTTAAAAGGCCCCAAAAAGTGACCCTGATCACCAACCGGCGCTTGCTTGTGCAAAAAAATCGCATTATCCCAGGGAGGGAAGGCGATCCGAAATCCCGAACAAAAAGATGAATCCAATAATGCAGCTATAGGCCGCGCCCGTCCATGCAATCACATGATAAAAGCGCGGATGGTGCCCGCTTGCACGGAACGCTCCGCCCATGGATGCGGTCATCAGCGCGTTCATTGCCACCAGTCCAACAGCAAATGCCGCCAGCCCCAGCATGCCCCTCGATGTCCCGCCCAGGTTGGCGGTCAAAAAGAACAGAGCCAGTTGGCTCGGCGTCTCCGCGCCCACCCCGTGCAATACGCCAATCAGGAACACCGATTTGCCGTTATACATCCACTGGAAACGCTCCGGCTTCTGCGCCTCCGGGTTCCACAGGCTCCGCACCTTCCAGGCCATCCACAGCACACCGTTAATGGCAATCGCCAACCGGCTCTCAATGCGGCCATGGCTATGCCCGTGCGCATCCTTTCGCAGAATGCCCGCCACTACCCCTATCCCCAGCACAATCAGCGTCAAGCCAATCAGCCGCTCGGTCCAGTGGTCCAGACCCTCCGGCAGGCCCATATGCAGTTCCAGAACCGCCACGCCCAGCGCCACCACTGTAAAGGCGTGTCCTAGTGCGTACGTCATCCCCAGGCGCAAGCCGCTGCGCCAGTTACGCTGCACCGCTGTAATGTCTGAGATGGCAGCCAGATGATCGTAGTCGAACCCGTGCCGTAGTCCCAGCAACAGGCAGGAACCCAGCGCGGCATCAACTTTCCAGTCGCCCAAAATAGGTATCACAAGGCCAAGTATAGTGCACAATCGGCTCAATTGGCGCCAGTGAAATAGCGATTACCCATCTCCTGCCATAGCGATGCAATCTGCGAGTAAAACGGAACAGCTCCAGGTGCCCAATGTCCCGCTCTTGGCGCACGGGAGGCTTCAAATTCACGCGCTCCTATATCTAATGCCCCGCCCGCAAATCCACCTGGTAATCCCGGTAGTCAATCTTCACCACCGTCTTCCCAAACAGAAAGCTGTCTGACTCCGCTCGCGCATGGGTCGCCTGGGCAAACCCGCTCACCTTTGCATACTCGCGCATAAGCTGCGTCGGGCCGGTCACAAATGAAAAACTCTTGGATGCCTTGCCCTGCACCTGTGCAATCGATCCATCCTTCGCATCCACCCAGATCGTTCCCTCCAGCAGATTCGGCGACTTCCGCCGCGGACTGATGTCCAGCACATAGCAATCCTTGCCATACACTTGCACCGTTTCTCCGGACCTCAGCTTCATCTCATAGTTTGCAGAGGTAAACCACGCCCCCTCGCGCGTACCAGGCAGGTTGATCTGCTTCTCATGGTCCAGAATCGACCCCAAAACCATGTTCCGTATTATCTCGGAGCCGCTCTGCGAAAGGATCGCATAGCTCTTGCCTGTCTCCTCGCGATAGGTCGTCTTCACCGTCATCTCGGCCACCGGATGCGCTTCATCGGCATTCCTGTAGACGGCATAATGCTCCGTAACCGTGTAGCCCGCAATTCCGTCCAGCCGTGCTTTTACGGCTGCGTCAATCTGCCGCACTATCTGTGCGTTGTCTGGTTGCTGTGCAGCAACGGTCATCGTCCCTAGGCCCGCAAAAAGGGATGCGGATGCCACCGCACATGCCAGTCCACCTCGCGCAAAAACAATCATGCTCAATACTCTCCGCTGACTCTCCCTTCAGACTAAACCTCTCTCGCTCCAGGTCTGTTCCCTATGAGACACTTCCGCCTTCATCTCTCCTCCGTGCCTCACTGCTGCCTGTGCGCCTCTTGATACGCTATGCTGGTCTCCTGTATGAGGCGTGGAAGTGACCCAGCAGCACCAGCCAATACGAGACCGCCACAGGCATGGAATTCTGGTTCGCGGCGTCGTCCAGGGTGTCGGCTTCCGTCCCTTCGTCTATCGCCTTGCGCTTGAAGAGGGTCTCGCCGGCTTCATCGGCAACGATACCGATGGAGTAACCATTGAGGTGGAAGGCCCCTCCCCCGCGCTCAGCTCATTTCTCGCTCGGCTCCGTGCGGAGGCTCCACCCCTCTCTCGCATCGATTCCGTCGATCTCCGTGAGATCCCACCCATCGGCGAAGCAGGCTTCCACATCGCCGCCAGTGAAGTTCTCGGCCGCGTCTCCACCGGAATTCCCGCCGACGCCGCCACCTGCCCTGACTGTCTTCGCGAATTACTCTCGCCCGCCGACCGCCGCTATCGCTATCCCTTTCTCAACTGCACCAACTGCGGTCCCCGCTACACCATCACCCGCCGCATTCCCTATGACCGGCCCCAGACCTCCATGGCGTGCTTCAAAATGTGCGCCGCCTGCCAGTCCGAGTACGACGACCCCGCCAACCGTCGCTTCCACGCCCAGCCCAACGCCTGCTGGGACTGTGGCCCGCAACTCACGCTCCTGAGCGCAGACGGTTCGTTGATTCCTGCTGCCGATCCCGTCGCGGCAACAATCAATCTTCTCGCCGACGGGCAAATCCTCGCCATCAAAGGCATTGGCGGCTTTCATCTCGCTGTCGACGCCACCAGCGAGCCTGCTGTCCAAAGGCTCCGTCAGCGCAAGCGCCGCTACGGCAAACCACTGGCTGTCATGGTCCGCGATCTCACCGCCGCGCGCTTGCTCTGCCGCCTCACTGAAGCTGAAGAAGCGCTCCTCACCACCCCCGCGCGGCCCATCGTGCTCGCCCACCGCCGGCCAGACGCTGCCATTGCCTCATCGGTCGCTCCCGGCATTCCCTGGCTCGGCATCTTTCTCCCCTATGCCCCGCTCCATCACTTGCTCTTCGCCGATGGCCGCCTGCAGGCCCTCGTCATGACCTCCGCCAACCTGAGCGAAGAGCCCATCGCCATTCACAACGCCGAGGCCCGCGCACGCCTCGCCGAAATCGCAGACGCCTTCCTCATGCACGACCGCGAAATCCTCCAGCGTTGCGACGACTCGGTTATGGCGCTCGTTGACGGTGCGCCGCAGCTTATCCGCCGCGCGCGCGGCTTCGTTCCACTGGGTGTGCCGCTGCCTCTTGATGCGCCACCGCTGCTCGCTGTCGGCGGCCATCTCAAAAACGTCTTCGCCCTCGCCCGCGGCCGCTTCGTCTACCAGAGCCAGCATCTCGGCGATCTTGAAAACCTCACCGGCCTCGACTTCTTCCGCGAATCGCTGGACCATCTCATGCGCACCTTCGAGATCGAGCCGCAGGCAGTCGTGCACGATCTCCATCCCGGCTACCTCTCCACAACCTGGGCTAAGCAGTGGGCCGCAGAGCGTGGCCTGCCTCTCATCGCCGTACAGCACCATCACGCCCACATCGCCGCCTGCATGGCTGAGCACTCGCTCGACGCGCCTACAATCGGTATCTCCCTTGACGGCACCGGCTACGGCGCAGACGGCCGCATCTGGGGCGGGGAAGTCCTCATCACGCAGCTGGGCAGCTTCGAGCGCTTCGCCCATCTCGCCTACGTCTCCATGCCCGGCGGCGACGCAGCGGTAAAAGAGCCGTGGCGGATGGCGCTGGGTGCGCTACACGCAGCGGGTTTCGATGTGGAGTCGGAGCAGATAGTGAAGCTGCTCGGGGCCCAGCCGAGCGAGGTGCGCGTGCTTCTGCGGATGATTGAGCGCAGCATCAACTCGCCGATGACTTCGAGCCTGGGGCGGCTGTTTGATGCGGTGGCTGCGGTGGTCCTCAATAGGCGCGTGGTGGACTATGAGGCCCAGGCGGCGATTGAGCTGGAGGGAATCGCTGTGGAAGAGCCGGACCGGTTTGAGCAGGGAAATTACGTTCCGGAGCTGCACGAGGCCGACGAGGGATCAGGCAGCGTGGCTGTGATTCGAACGGGAAAGCTGTGGAAAGCTGTGCTTGATGACCTTTGGCGCGGTGTGCCGGCCAGACGCATTGCGGCGAGGTTTCATGCGGGCGTTGCGGAAGGGTTCATCAATGCGGCTGCAAACGCTCGGATTGAGACGGATATCAATACGGTTGCGCTGAGTGGTGGCTGCATGGCGAACCGCCGCCTGGCGCGACTGCTGCGCGCCGGGCTTGAAGAGGAAGGGTTCACTGTGTTGCAGCACCGCAACGTAAGCCCCGGTGACGGCGGGCTCAGCTACGGCCAGGCCGCGGTTGCGGCGGCCACGCTCCGCTTATGATCCACGCGTTCAAGAATCCCTTGGAACCCGAGCGAACCCAGGCAGAGAATAGGCATATAATTTGAGGTCGATATTTTTGTATCGGCACGTCGTAAATTATCCCGCTGCCCTACGGCGGGTGAGGCGGGTCGTCATGAAGCGGCTTACATACATTCTCATCGCAGGATTTCTAGGCTTCGCCGCAGTGTGTGCTGCGCAGTCAGACTCCTCGCAGCAATCCGGAACCCTGGTCTTCTACCTGAAAAGCTATACGGCAGACGTGAAGATACCCAAGAACTCGCAGAAACAATTGGAGCATGCAGGCGTTTCGTGGGCTGTGCTTGGTAACACTCTGCTGATTTCGCTTGTGAACCAAAAATACGTCAATGTGGACACACTGTATCTGACGCGGTTCGGTGAGCAGAAAAAGCTGGAGATGAAGCCGGGGGAGTACACCGTCACTTGCATCGCTCACGAGTTTAATTCGACCTCGGCGAACGCGGAAAAGTTCCTGTCAAAGAATGCTTTCTTCAATAACGATGTTGTGAAATTTACGGTTTTAGCGGGCAAGACAACCACGCTGGAGGTCTCTCCGGACTATGTGTCCGAGTCAGCCTGGTTCCGTTTGTCAAAGTTGACGATGTATATTCCGCTTCTCAAAGCACGGGTTCTGGAGGATGGCGCACAGCAGAGTGAGGTTGTGGAGATTAACCGGCGGACGGATAAGTCAGTGGCCTGGGATAACTATAAGGGGCCGCTGAAATTCTGACCTGTCTTGATGTTCAGATTCCGCGCGCGCGTTTACAGGAAGGCTCGGTTCGTCTGGCTGCCCGCAGCCAGGTGCACACAGGCTTACCGGCTTGTTGCCCCGGCGCAACGCGGGCCTGCTTCTTGCAGGAATTGAAGAAGAAAGCTATCAGGTTTTCCAACATCGCAGTGTGAGCTCCGGCGATGGGGGGTGATTACGGGCAGGCTGTGACAGGCGCAGCGATCCTGAGGAAAGCAACCGCAGCATCGTAGCCGGCCAATCCGCCGGTACGCGGATTGGCCGGACTTATGTGTTCCCTGAAACTGGCTCTGTTATGACGCGGCGAGAATCGTAGGCGTCAGAAAGGTTCCCCGATGCGCTGGATCCTGGAACCAAATCTCCAAGTCGATGCCGGCTACGACGAGGTCGGTCTTGCCATCGCCATTCAGATCCCCGACGGCCAGCATGGCAGGGCTTGCGTAGGCGTATTTCACTCCGGGCTGAAAAGTCCCCGCGGCAGCAGTGCTCTGCAGAAATATATAAACGCTCGCACCCTCGTAGCCGCCCATGTTAGCGACCGCCAGATCAACCCTGCCGTCGCCGTCCAGGTCTGCGGCCGCGACGCCCTCTGAACGAAGGCCGCTGGAATAATTAGTCGCGGGCAAAAATGTTTTGGGACTGATCGGATTCTGCAACAGCACTGAAAGGCTGGCCGGCGTAGCGCCGTCGGCACTTCCCAGGTTGGCGACAGCAAGGTCGGGCAGGCCATCCCCGTTCAGGTCGCGGACCAGGATGAAACAAGGTTGCGCCCCGGCACTATAGGAGGTTGGGGGCAGAAACGTTCCCGGCGAGGCCAGGTCTTGCGAATATACATTCACACCTGTGGCAGTCGTGGCCAGCAGTTCGGCCGTGCCGTCTCCGTTGAGATCAGCAATTGCGACGGCCGATGCCCCGCCGGACCCAATCGCTAAGGTCTTCAAAGGCAGAAACTGGCCCCGGGCTGCGGTGCTCTGCAAGAGAATCGAGACGCCAGTTGTGTCGGCAACAGCAATATCGATGAGCCCATCGCCATTCAGGTCTCCGACGGCAACCTGCACAGGTGAGAATCCAGTGGTGAAGCTTTCGGCGGGAAGGAAGTGACCGGGAGCGGCTTGATCTTGCAGCAGAACAGACACGCTGCTCGACCCTTTCCCATCCGAATTCATGATCGTGTTTGCCGTAACGATGTCCAGCTTGCCATCGTTGTTCAAGTCGCCAATGGCGAGTGCTACGGGATCATTTCCTACGTTGTAAGTGGCGGGACTCAGGAAACTTCCCGGCTTGCCGGAATCCTGAAGATAAACCGCTACTACGCCTGCATGAGGCGGAGATCCGGACATGATGGAATAGGAAACGACGATGTCGAGTTTGCCGTCACCATTCAGATCAGCAGCTGCAACCGACCAGTACTGGTTGTAGCGGGGCAGTGTTTCCCCTCCATCTCCCGATGACGATTTCCCGCCTCCACATGACACTCCGGGGGCAAGGCTAGCGAGGATCGCAGCATTAAAAAGAAGACGTTGGAGGGCAACTTGCCACGCCATCTGAGCCTCCCTTCGTGAGTTCCGGAAGAACTTCTGGAGATGCCGGAATCGCTTTGGAGAATGTCAGTATAATAGCGCAGTTGTTGAATGTGCCTGCACAATTCGTTTCAGGGAAACCTGTACCCCTGTTCGTCTCGACACTTGAGGTGATAGGCATTACCGGCGGACGTCGCAAAGTGTCTTCTTGCGAACGGCGCAAGGAATCACGCGTCCCGTTAGCTCTACCCTGAGATCCTCACCAGCTCCTGCGCCTCTTCCTTCGGCCCCAGAATCGAGATCCTCGGAATCCGCCCGCGCACCATCGCAACTTCGTCGCAGCGGTGCAGCCTCGGGCAGCTCTGGCAGTCCTTGAATATCTTGTCCGGCAACTCCGCCTTGTCTTCCACCGTGCGGAAACCGTACTTGAAAAAGAAATCCGGAATGCGTGTAAACAGGCACACGGACTGAATCCCGTGCTGTTCGGCTTCTTCAATCAGTCCAGCCAGAATCTTTCCGCCGGCTCCTTGCCCCTTGGCCTCAGGCTTCACCACTATCGAGCGCACCTCACAAAGGTGCGGCCCATAAAAATGCAGTGCGCCGCAGCCCAGAAACACGCCGCCGTCGGACTCCGCAACCGTAAAGTCGCGAATGTTCTCGCATATCTCCGCAAAGGCACGCTTCAGCAGCGTGCCATCGGTTGAGAGCGAATTCACCAGGTCGTACACATTCGAGGCATCCTGCAAAAGGGCCTTACGCACCTGCATTCAGGGCCTCCTCGCGCGTATCTGCCGTCAATGCGGCAATGCGCTTTGCGGCAATCTCCAAGGCCGTGCGCACACGTCCGCGCGCGGTTCCTCCCGTCACGTCGTGGCAGTCCAGCGTCGCTGTCAGCGTCACGGCCGGGAAAAAGTCTTCCCCAAACTCCGGCCCAAAAGCGCGCAGCTCGTCCAGCGAAAGCTCGCCCAGTTCCACGCCTTTCTCCAGCGCAAAACGTACCGCATTGCCAATCTTCTCGTGCGCCGTGCGGAAGGGAACGCCCTTGTGTACAAGATAAGTTGCTGCGGCCATTGCATTCAGATAGCCCGAGTGAGCCGCCTCGTTCATCCGCTCGCGATTGAAGGTAAGCGCCGCGGTAAACCGTGCCACCAGCTTCAGCATCGGTGCCACAAAGCTCACTTGGAAGGCTGGCTCCTGTGTCTCCTGCATGTCCTTATTGTAGGCCAGGGGCAACCCCTTCAATTGCAGTGTCACCGCCTGCGCCGCGCCGTGAATCCTTCCCACCTTGGCCCGAATCAGCTCCGTCAGGTCGGGATTCTTCTTCTGTGGCATCGCGCTTGAGCCTGTAGAAAAGGCCTCGGGCAGCATCACAAACCCATACTCCGCCGTTGCAAATAAGGTGATCTCTTCGGCAAACCGGCTCAGATGCAAGCCCACAAACGTCAGCGCCTGCAAGTACTCCAGGATAAAATCCCGGTCGCTTGTTGCATCCATTGAGTTCGCCGTCGGCGCCGTAAATCCCAACTCCTTCGCCGCAATCGTCCGGTCAAGCTTCAGCGTTGCTCCGGCCACGGCCCCTGAACCCAGCGGACAAAAATTCAGCCGCGCCGCGCAATCCTTCAGCCGCGCCGCGTCCCGCAGCGCCATCTCCACATACGCCAGCAGCCAATGCGCCACCAGTACCGGCTCCGCACGCTGCAAGTGCGTATAGCTCGGCATCACCGCATCGCCCGCGGCCTTCGCCTGTTCCACCAGTGCCGCCGCCCATGCTGCCAGCCCTTCAACGGCCAGCCCAATCTGCGCCCGCACATACAGCCGCAGATCGGTTGCAATCTGCTCGTTGCGGCTGCGCCCTGTGTGCAGCTTCAGCCCCATCGAGCCAATCCGCTCCACCAGCTTCAACTCCACAAAGTGGTGAATGTCCTCGGCCGTCGCGTGGTCCCGCACCTCCGCCTTGCCCACATCCGTCGAGTGTGCCTTGGCAATCGCGTCCAGTGCTGCGCGCAATTCTGCGGTCTCGCCTTCGGTCAAAATCCCGGCGGCGCAAAGAGCCGATGCATGAGCCTTGCTCGCGGCAATCTCCTGATTCAGAAGTTGCCAGTCAAACACGATCGACCGCTGCCAAGCTTCAAACTCCACGTCCAGCGGTTCGCGAAATCTTCCCGACCACATCTTCACAGGTTGTTGTTCGCTCGACACGCTATTCCCTCTCCTTCGCGCTGCTCAACATGGGCATCTCGTTCCCCGTACTGAGGGTCAGAAGTCCGGTTGCGGCGTAGGTCATTAGCTTATCGCGCGTGTCCGTAATGTCTAGATTCCGCATTGTGAGCTGGCCGATGCGGTCCCGCGGTGAGAAGGTGGATTCGGTCTTCTCCATGCTCAACCGCTCCGGATGAAAAGTCAGGTTCGGCGACTCGGTGTTGAGAATTGAATAGTCGTTCCCGCGGCGCAGCTCTACAGTTACTTCGCCCGTGATGGGCTTCGCGACCCAGCGCTGTGCGGATTCACGCAGCATGATGGCCTGCGAGTCGAACCAGCGGCCCTGATAGAGCAGGCGGCCAAGTTTGCGGCCGTTGTCCCGGTACTGCTCGATGGTGTCCTCGTTGTGAATGCCGGTGATGAGCCGCTCGTAGGCGATGAAGAGCAAGGCCAGCCCGGGTGCCTCGTAGATGCCGCGGCTCTTGGCTTCGATGATCCTGTTCTCGATCTGATCGGACATTCCAAGCCCGTGCCGGCCACCGATGCGATTGGCTTCCAGAAGCAGTTCAACCGCGTCGTCGAATGTGCGGCCATTCAGTGCGGCAGGCAAGCCCTCCTCAAAGCGGATGGTGACCTGTTCGCTCTTGATTTCAACATCGTCGCGCCAAAAGGCCTTGCCCATGATGGGGACTACGATCTTGACCGAAGAAGAAAGATGCTCCAGGTCCTTTGCCTCGTGGGTCGCGCCCAGCAGGTTCGAGTCGGTGGAGTAGGCCTTCTCTGAAGACATCTTGTAGGCAAAGCCAGAGCGCTGCATGAACGCGGACATCTCGGCCCTGCCGCCCAGTTCGTCAATAAAAGCGCCGTCGAGCCAAGGCTTATAGATACTCAGGCCGGGATTGACCAGCAGCCCGTAGCGATAGAACCGCTCAATATCGTTGCCCTTGAAGGTCGAGCCATCGCCCCAGATGTGGACGTCGTCTTCCTTCATCGCGGCCACCAGCATGGTGCCGGTCACGGCGCGCCCAATCGGAGTGGTGTTGAAGTAGGGAACGCCCGCAGTGGTGATGTGGAAAGCGCCTGCCTGCAACGCGGCGATGCCTTCACGAACAAGCTGGCTCCGGCAGTCGATCAGGCGGGCCTTCTCAGCGCCGTATTCAAGCGCCGCGCGCGGAATCGCGTCGTAGTCGGTCTCATCGGGCTGGCCCAGGTTAGCCGTATAAGCGTAAGGGATAGCACCCTTCTGTTTCATCCAGTGCAGGGCGGCAGAAGTATCGAGTCCACCGGAGAAGGCGATGCCGACCTTCTGGCCGACGGGCAATGATTCAAGAATTGCAGACATGCTTTGAAACCTCTGATCAAGTCTTTGTTTTGAAAGGGCACGACTTCAGTCGTGCCGTAAGTTCGCAAAAATGATGACGTGCTTTAGCCCCTGAGGGATGTTCCTCGGGAGATTTCTGTTCAGCCGGGTTTCCCAGGTCTCGCCTTTGAGACCTGGGAAACCGCAGAATTACGTTGCCGGTACTAGGAGCCGAACTTCTCCACGTTCGACAGCCCGCCCAGCAGCAAAAGCAGCAGCGCCTTCTGCGCATGCATCCGGTTCTCCGCCTGGTCGAACACAATCGACTGCGACCCATCCAGCACCGCATCACTCACTTCCGCATTGCGCCGCGCTGGCAGGCAATGCATGAACACCGCGTTCGGCTGCGCCTTCTGCATCAGAGCTTCGTTCACCTGGAACGGCCTGAAGATGGGCGCGCGCTTGGCGGACTCGTGTTCGAATCCCATGCTGACGCATACATCCGTGTAAATCGCATCCGCGCCTTCGGCGGCCACCTGCGGGTCCTGCATCAGGCGCAACTCGCAGCCGTTCGCTTGCGCAATATCCCGTGCCAGGGTCACGATCTCGATATCGGGCGAGTAGCCGCGTGGCGTGGCGATGGTCACGTTTGCGCCCAGTTGCGCGCCGGTAAGCATCAGCGAGTGGCACACGTTGTTGCCGTCGCCGACGTAGGTAAAGTTCGCATTTGCCAACGAGCCCATGTGCTCTTCGAGAGTCATAAAGTCAGCCAGTGCCTGGCAGGGATGCTCGAAGTCGGAGAGCGCGTTGATGACGGGCACGCGCGCGTTTGAAGCCATCTCGGTGATGGTGTCGTGCGCATAGGTGCGCAGCACAATCACATCAACCCAGCGCTCCACGTTACGCGCCACGTCGGCAATTGACTCCCGCTCGCCGAGCGGAGAATTGGTCTGGTCGAAGAAGACTGCGTTGCCGCCTAATGTGTTGATGCCTGTCTCGAAGCTAAGCCGCGTGCGCAGGCTCGCCTTCTCAAACATCAGCACCATCTGCTTGGCATCCAGCGCATTGCGGTAGTCGCGCGGATTCCGCTTCACGTCGTGCCCCAGCTTCAGAATCGCGCGTACCTCTGCGCTCGACAAATCTGCAATCGAGCAAAGGTCTTCGCCTGCCAGCCGCGCTGCCGCGGCAAGTACGTCCGGGTCATTCTGTACCGGAATGCCAACATCCCGGTGTTCCAAAGTTGTTCTGCTAGCCACGTTGATGTCCTCCTGCGGTTGCGGCTGCGTCTTGCGCTGTCGCACATTGTTCGGCTGCATATTCGGTGAAAATCTCGTCCAGCGCTGCTATGGCGGTATCCACATGCGCGCGCTCCAAAATGTACGGCGGCAAAAAGCGCAGTACCGTATCGCTGGTGCAGTTGATCAGGATGTGCCGCTTCAGCATCTCCGCCACGGCCAGCTTCGCCAGCGCCGCGGAGTCGAGTTCGGCAGCCACCATCAGCCCCTTGCCTCTCACATCCACAATCGCGTCGTGCTTCTTCGCCAGCCCGCGAAGTTGCTCCTGGAAGTAGTCGCCCACTTCCGTTGCATGCGCCAGCAGCCCTGCCTTTTCAATCTCGTCGATTACGGCAATCGCAACCGCGCAAGCCAGTGGTCCGCCGCCGAACGTCGTCCCGTGCATCCCTGGGTGGAATGACCGCGCCACCTGTTCGGTGCACAGCACCGCGCCCATGGGAATGCCGCCCGCCAGAGGCTTGGCCAGCGTCGTCACATCCGGCTGAATGCCGTAATGCTGATACGCGCACCACTTGCCCGTGCGGCCCAGCCCGCATTGAATCTCATCGGCAATCAGCAGCGCTCCGGTTGAAGTCGCCAGCTTCCGCGCTTCGGCCAGAAACTCCTGCGTCATCGGACGCACGCCGCCCTCGCCCTGAATCGCCTCCACCAGGATCGCGCAAACCTCGTTTGAAAACTTGGCGCGCAAATCCTCCACGTCGTTGAAGCGCACAAACTCCACGCCCGGCATCACCGGCGCAAATGGCTCGCGGTATTTGTCCTTGTAGGTGGTCGCCATCGACCCAAACGTGCGCCCGTGAAAACTCTGCTCCAGCGCCAGAAACTTGGTGCCGATATTCACGCCTTCTTCGCGCAACACGCCCGCATGGGCCCGCGCCAGCTTCAGCGCGCCCTCCCAGGCCTCCGTGCCCGTGTTGGCAAAAAAGCAGCGGTCCAGCCCCGTGCGCTCGGTCAGCAGCAGCGCAAGCTCCGCCCCGCCCTGGTGATAGTAAAGATTTGACGTATGAATCAGCGCCTTGCTCTGCCGCGCAATTGCATCCACAATCACGGGGTGGCTATAGCCCAGCGCATTTACGCCGATACCGCTCAGCAGGTCCAGGTAGCGGTCGCCCTGCTCGTCGATAATATGCACGCCTTCGCCGCCCACAAACAAGAGCGGATTCCGGTCATAGGTTGATAGCATCAGCCGCGCTTCAGCGGCCCGTGTCTGATCGAGTTTTGTCAATTCAATTTCTCCTCAAGCCACCATCACTTCGGTGCCGTGGGCTACGCGAGAACTGCACAGGTCAGGAAGGGAACTGGCAGCCTCGGCGGGCAAAATCCTTACGCGTTTCACGCCATTCAAAAGTGCCTCGCGGCAGGCGCCCAGCTTGGGCAGCATCCCGCCGGTAATCACGGCGCTCTTCGCCATCTCGGCTATTTGGTCGATGCTCAGCCATCGCAGCACCGCGCCGGTTGCATCTTTCACGCCCGGCACATCGGTAAGAAACACAAGTGCATCCGCGCCGCATGCAATCGCGCATGCCGCCGCCATCTCGTCCGCGTTGATGTTGTAATACTCGCCGTCAAAGCCCAGCGCCATCGATGAAAGCACCGGCACGCCGTTCAGCTGCCAGATCGCCTCCAGCCAGCGCGGATCGCTCGCGGCAATCTCGCCCACAAATCCCAGGTCCGGCGCCGTCTTCTTCTTGCGCGCGCGGAACAGCAGTCCATCGCCGCCAGACATGCCCACGGCAGGCTGCCCCAGTGCGCCCAGTGCGGCCACCAGTCCCTTGTTCACCTTGCCGGCCAGCACCATCAGCGCCACATCCCGCGTCTCTGCGTCGGTAACCCGCAGTCCGTTGATGAACTCGCTCTGTTTGCCCAGCGCCTTCAGCGTGCGTGTCAGTTGCACGCCGCCGCCATGCACCACGGCCACCTGGTTGCCGTCACGCACCAGGTCGGCAATCGCGCGCACGCAGCCCTCAAGCAGCGAAGGGTTCTCCAGGCCGGCTCCACCCAATTTCACCACGTACTTCATTCCAGCCCCTCCGCTTCGCCCCAGCCCTGCATCACATTCATGTTCTGTACAGCCTGCGATGAAGCGCCCTTCAATAAGTTATCAAGGCAGCTCACAATCACCGCCCGCCGGCCATCTCCGTCCAGTTGGAAACCGATGTCCGCATAGCCCGTCTTCACCGAATACTGAATCTGCGGCAATGCGTGCTCGTAGAGCCTCACCATCGGACTGTCCGCAAAAAACTCGCGGTACACACGCGTTACGCTCGCCCGTGTCTGCGCTTCTTTGAAGTGCACATAAATCGTCGACAAAATTCCGCGCGGAATCGGCAGCAAGTGCGGCGTAAATACAATCTCGCTCGCTCCCAGGCCAATCTGTTCCAGCAGTTC
>Ga0316226_1001274_pt1 | contig 27776 bp, 28 predicted proteins | sample TBH18017metaG_FD_206009 | JGI IMG/M metagenome (GOLD analysis project Ga0316226, IMG submission 206009) | Freshwater microbial communities from Trout Bog Lake, Wisconsin, USA - TBH18017 | ecosystem: Environmental > Aquatic > Freshwater > Lake > Hypolimnion/Profundal zone | place: USA: Wisconsin...
CGGTGGCGTACTGGCGCACGAACTGCTCGGTCAGCTGCGGCGGCAGCCAGCCGAGCAGCGGGAGGCCGACGTCGCGGCGCAGGACCTCGCCGAGCTCCGCGCCGGCGCCGCGCTCGTCCGCGCCGACCACGATCACGCCGGCGATCTCCACGCGCTTGGCCAGCGCCCTCACCCCGTAGACGGCCGCCGCCGCGGTCGCCCCGCGGTCGCGCGCGTCGACGACGAGCACGATCGGGGCATCGAGCCCGGCGGCGATGTCCACGGCGCGTGAACCGGGGACGCCCTGCCAGCGGTCGAGCGCCGGCTCCACCGCTGTGAGCAGGACCAGATCACTGCCCTCGCTCCAGTAGTCGAACAGCTCCAGCGCGGTGTCCTCGTCGTGCAAGGCAAAGTCGAGGACGCGCGGCGCCCTCGCGGCGCTCCCGTAGAGCAGACGCCAGAGAGGTACGTCCAGCCCGATGCTGATGGGCCGGACGGCCCGCTGCCCGCCGAGGCCGGCAAGCACCGCGCCGGCGGCGAGGGCCACGGCAGGACCGGGCTCGAGCCCGCAGAGGACGAGCCTGGGCACCGACATGTAGGGGGGTCCTCCTTTCGGCGGGCCGCGCGGCGAGTTCGGGCGCGATCCGCGCGCGAAACGGACTTCGGGTCCCGGGATAGAATACCCTACTGCATCGCCGAGGACCGGGGTGGGGATGGACCTGCGCAAGCAACTTCGTGACGCTCTGTGGGCGCGCGTGCTTTTCACGCTCGCCCTGCTGATGGGCGTCCTCTGGGTCCAGTTCGACGATCACGGGTTCGTGCTCTGGGAGCTCGCCATCGCGGCCGCCGTGGTCGCCATCGCCAACATCCCCTTCTTCCTCCTGGAGCCGCGCGTCGAGATCCGCTCGCTGGCGGCCGAGATCATGGTGGTCGACCTGGCACTCGTCACCGTGGCGATCATCTACAGTGGCGGGGCGCTGAGCGCCGAGGCGATCTTCTACGTCTGGCCCATCGTCTTCGCGACCGTCTTCCTGCCGGCGTGGGCGCCCTACGGGGCCGCCGTGGCCGCTGGAGTCTTCTACACGGGCATCTGGATACTCCAGCACTTCGGCTACCTGCACCCGTCCGCTGTGGTCGACGAGATCCACGTCCCGCCCAACTGGATGCTCATCACGACCTTCCTGCACGTGGCCGCCTTCCTGCTGGTCGCGCTGCTCGCCGGCCGCCTCGCCACGGCGCTCATGCGCAGCACCGCGCAGCTCAGCAGCGCCAAGGCGGACACTGAGGCCCAGCTGCGGCGCATGCAGGCGACCAACGAGCAGCTGCGCGCTATGAGCGAGAGCAGCCGCGTCTTCCTGCGCCACCACGACGCCGAGGGGCTCATGCCGGAGGCGCTGGCCCAGATCGCCGAGGCCTCCGGCATGAGCGCCGGGTTCGCGCTCGTGCTCAACCGCAACAGCGGCGAGTACGACGAGCGCGCCCGCCATGGGCGCGTCGACGAGGCCCTCGTGCGCAAGATGCGGGAGCTCGGCCTCGCCGAGGCGGCCAGGGTGGGCGTCCGCCGCTGCGAGGAGGTCACGGATCCCCAGATCGGCCGCCTCCTCAAGGTCGTCGAGAGGGACGGCTTCCGGGGCTTCCTGCTCGCGCCACTCGAGGCCAAGAACGAGGTCCTCGGGATCATCTGCCTGCTCTACGACAAGGACCACGCCGTGGCCGACTCGGCCGTCCCCACGCTCGGCGCCCTCAGCGGCCAGGTCGCGCTCGTCCTGCGCAACATCCAGTACAACGAGGAGCTGGCGCGCAAGAACGACGAGCTCACGCACCTCGACCAGCTCAAGAGCGACTTCATGGCCACCATGAGCCACGAGCTGCGCACACCGCTCACGTCGATCATCGGCTACAGCGACATGCTGCTCAGCGGCATGACCGGCGAGCTCAACGAGAAGCAGTCGACCTTCGTCGACAGCATCCTCAAAGGGGGCGAGTCGCTCCTCAATCTCATCAACGACGTCCTCGACCTCACCAAGATCGAGGCCGGCCGCCTCGAGCTCAACCGCGAGCCCGTCGACCTGCGCGCGGCCCTGCTCGGCGTGCTGCCGGTCGTCAAGCCGCGCGCCCAGGACAAGCGCATCCGCATCTCCACCTTTCTCCCCACCGATCTTCCGCCGGTCCTCGCGGACCCCGGCAAGCTCAACCAGGTGCTGCTCAACCTCATCACCAACGGCATCAAGTACACGCATGAGAACGGCAGCGTGAGCGTGGAGGCGCGCACTTCGGGCGACCTCGTCGAGATCTGGGTCAACGACACCGGCATCGGGATCGCCAAGGAGGACCAGGTGAAGGTCTTCCAGCGATTCACGCAGATCGATTCTTCGGCGACCCGCTCGCAGGGCGGCACCGGCCTGGGGCTCGCCATCGTCAAGGAGCTGGTGGAGATGCACGGCGGCTCGATCCGCGTACAGAGCAAGCTCGGAAAAGGCTCGAGCTTCGTGTTCACCATGCCGATATCTAGCAAGCCGGCGGACCCGCTGGCTGCTGGCAAGATCAGCTGAGGAGGCACACATCGTGGCGAAGGTCATCCTCGTCGCCGACGACGATCCCGACATCCTGAGCATCGTGTCGATGTCGCTGGAGACCCAAGGCTACACGGTCTACAAGGCGGCCAACGGGCGCGAGGCCGTGGACCTGGCCCGGCAGCACCATCCGGACCTCGTGCTCATGGACATGATGATGCCCGTCGTGAGCGGGTACGAGGCCGTGACCGAGCTCAAGGCCGACGCTTCGACGCACGACATCACCATCGTCGGTCTCTCCGCCAAGGCGATGGCGACCGACATGGAGCGCGCCACGGACGTCGGCATCGACGGCTACATCACCAAGCCGTTCCGCATCGCCCAGGTGCTCAGCGTCGTCGAGAGTTACCTGCAGAAGTGACGCCGGGCGGGCAGGAGCCGACCGCCGCCCGGCGTACATCACAGCAGACACTCGATGAACAACCGACGACGCACCCAACTCCAGCCCATGCTCTGCGTGGCCGACGTGGACACGCGCCTGCAGTGCAGCACGTACTGCGCCGTGTGCGTCTACTACGTACGCGACCGCCGCATCGGCGAGCGGCGCGACATCCCGCGGCGTACTTTCGATCGCCGCATCCTCGGCCGCCTCTAGCGCGGCCGGCGCGCGCGCCCGCCGCCTCCACGGCGGCGGCCTATCATGGAAGCCTGCCTTTTGCCGATACCGTCAGTGATCCCCGGCGAGACGAAAGGCGCCTCCGACGGACAAGCCCGACGAGCAGAAGCGAGGCGGGAGCCTCGGCTACAAGCGCGGTGTCAGCCTCGAGCTGAAGACCACGGCCGTGGTGGCGCTGGTCCTCGCCGCGTTCTTCGTCGCCCTCACGCGCTGGCTCGACCCGAAGTCCCTCTGGCAGGTCGGCGCGGCCGTCATCGCCTTGTTCGCCGTGCTCGCGCTGGTCTTCGACATCCTCATCTACCGCCCGCTGGGCTCCATGATCAAGCGCTCGCGCGCGCGCCTCGGCGGCAACTACGAACACAGCGACCCCTACTACCGCGACGAGATGCGCGAGCTCGGCTACCTCGTCGGCACGCTCATCTCGGTGTTCACGGCGGCGGAGGACAAGGAGTGGGTCTCGCAGAGCATCAAGGAGGACCTGGAGCGCGTGCGCTCCCTCAACCGCCAGCTCATGGACGTCGGCGTCCTCGGCAAGGAGATGAACGCCGCCCTCCCGTATGAGGAGACGGTCGAGCGCGTGCTGTCGCGCAGCAAGGCCTTCCTGCACGCCGACTTCGCCGCCCTCCTGCTGCTCGATCCCGATGCGCGCGCCTTCTCGCTCGAGGGCGCGCAGGGCGTGCTCTCCCCTACCATGTCGGCCGAGTGCTGCGCGTTCACGGCTGACTGCCCTGTGCGTCAGTCCATCACCAGCGGGAAGCTCGTGCGCACGATCGATCACGCCTGCACGCTCTTTCCGCGCACGATGAGGGACCAGGTCGTCATCCCGGTCCAGGTGGAGAACGTAGGTGACATGGCGGTGATCGCCACCTCGACCAGCGGCGACTACTCGAACCTGCTCACGGACGACATCCTCGAGGCCCTGCAGAACCACGTGCAGAGCGCGCTCACCAACGCGCACAAGTACGACGCCATCCGCCGTCAGGTGGTCACCGACCACCTGACGCACCTCTACAACCGGCGCTACTTCATGAACCGCGCCGCAGAGGAGATCGAGCGCAGCCTGCGCCACCAGGCGCCGCTGAGCGTGCTGATGATCGACATCGACAACTTCAAGGCGTTCAACGACACCTACGGCCACGCCACCGGCGACCGCGTGCTGCAGACCGCGGCGCGCGCCATGCAGGACGCCTTGCGCAAGCTCGATATCTGCGCCAGGCACGGTGGCGAGGAGTTCGCGATGCTGCTCCCGAACACACCCGGCGAGAACGCCTACTTCGTGGCCGAGCGCATTCGCCGCACCCTCAGCGGCACGCGCTACACGGGGCTGGGCCTGCCGGCAGAGGTGAACATCACGATCAGCGTCGGCGTCGCCACCTGCCCCCGCGACGCAACGGCCTTGGACGAGCTCATGGAACTCGCCGACAAGGCCCTGTACCGGGCGAAGGCCGCGGGGCGCGACCAGGTCGTGCTCCACGGCGCGGAGCAGCGGGAGAGAGTCAGGAACTGACGGTGGTAGCCGCGGGGCGCGGGCCGAGGCCCATCCCCCAGGCGATGACCGCCGGCGGCAGTGATCCCCACGAAAGAAGCTCATCGTGGAACTGCTTGAGGCTCCCGCCGCGACGCTCGCGGTAGGCCTCGGCAAGACCCGTCACTTCGCGCTTGCCGAGCAGGTAGCTCATCGCCTGTCCCGGCTCCTCGGCGTACCGCCGGCACTCCAGCTCGGCCTCACGGCGGTTCATGTGCGTCTCCGCCGCGAGGAAGTCGACCGCCTCGGGCAGGTCCATCAGGCCCAGATGCAGCTCGAGGTCGATGATCACGCGGCAGGCGCGCCAGACCTGGTCGTTGAGCCGCATCAGCCGCGCGGCCGGATCGGCGAGGAAGCCCTCGCGCTCCATGAGCTCCTCGCAATAGAAGGCCCAACCCTCCACGAACAGGGCGCCGCCGTCGGGGATCGCGGCGACGCGGCGGGCGAGCGTCGGCGCCCGGTTAGCGGCGACCAACTGCAGGTGGTGGCCGGGATAGGCCTCGTGGACGCCCGTGGTGCCGAACGAGGCCCAAGGGTGGCTGCGCATCGCCGCCGCCAGCTCGGCTTCGCCGAGCCCGTCCGGCGGCAGGGTGACGTAGTACATGCCGAGCTGGCGAGCCTCGTAGGGCCCCGGGGGCTCATAGGCCGCAAACGGCAGCAGCGTGCGCAAGAACGTCGGTGTGGCCAGGACGACTAGCTCCTCGCCCGCGGGGAGAGAGACAATGTCGTGCTCGACGACGTAGGCGCGTGCCTCCTCGACGGCGCGCCGGTAGGCGCCGACCAGCTCGTCCAGGCGCGGCGTCCGCGTCTGGATCTCGGCGATGGCCTCGGCGGCGCTGGCATGACCGAGCTCGGCGGCGACCTCCTCCATGCGCGCCCGGGTCTCCGCCAGCGTGCGGCGGCCGTAGGCGACCAGCGCCTCGGGCGGCTCGTCCAGGACGTGCTCCCAGCGCAGGAGGTCGGCGACGACGGCGCTCCCGGCGCCGCACTCCGCGGACGCGCCGGGGGCCAGCTCGTCGCGCAGGTAGGCGGTGAAGCGCTCGAGAGCCGCGCAGGCCCCGCGCGAGGCCTCGTCGAGCGCGCCTTCGCGGCCGGCGACGGCGGCGAACTCCCGCACCGTCGGCCCGAAGAGCTCGGTGAGGCCCTCGGCGTACTCGATGCCGCCCGCGACGGACGCGGCCGGCAGGCCCGGTTCGAGATTGGCGCGGGCCTCCTCGAGCAGACCCGGCACGGCGCGCAGCCGGCCGGCGACGGCCGCCACGCGCTCGTCCGGCGTGCCGAGCTCGCGCACGAGCAGAGGGAACAGGCCCTGCGCGACGTCGAGGTATCTCGTGGGCTGGCGGCTCTGGACGCGGCGCAGCTCGAGGTCGCGCAGCAGCCGGCGCGTGATCTGCACGCCAGCGAAGGCATCGATCGCGGTCCCCGTGTCTTCGTCGCCGAGCAACTCCCGCAGACGCGCCTCGTGGCCGTGCAGCATGCGCACGCGCGCGGACAGAGCGGACGCGGACCACGACGGGAGGCGGCCGGCTCCGATGGTCAGGCCGAGACTCGTCGCCAGGACGGGGTCGTCGGCGACGAGGTCGTCGAGGAGCGCCTGGATGAGCGGCTCGGCCGGGTCCATGGTCGTCAGGGAAGAGGGCGCTGCAGGTACTCGATGAGCGGCTCGCGCCGGCCGCCCATGATCTTGTCCACCACGGCGTCGAGGATCCCGCGAGCTACCTCCTCGTCGCTGACGAGCGGCCGGTAGACGTAGGCCGCCGCCGTCTTGTCCTGCGCGAGCAGACCCTTGACGGCCAGGTTGCGCAGGACGCTCATCACGGTCGTGTAGGCGATGCGCCGGTTCTCGCGCAGATGTTCGTAGACGTCGCGCACCGTGACTTCGCCCTTGTCCCACACCACGCGCAGGACGTCGGCTTCGAGCCAGCCGAGACCGGTGAGGTCGCGGCTGCGTTCGCGGCGCCGCCAGGCCGATGACTTCTCGTCAGACACCATGGACCTCCGTGATACTCCGGATGTTTGCTGCACACACGGGGACCGCGCGGACGCGAGGGTGGACGACGCGAGGGCGATCAGGGACGGTCGCCAGACCGTCTCGGCGTGGGTGCGGGGCTTCTCAGGCGAAGGATGCTAACCGCGGCGCCGGGGGTTTGCAAGACGGCCCCCACAGGTACCACGAAGGTACACTCGCTTGAGCGCACAAGGAAGTGATCGCGTGACGGTAACAACGACACCAGGCACCAGGCTCACCGTGCAGGAGCTCGCCGCGTGGCGCGGCATGTTGCGCGTGCAGGCCGCGCTCCTGCGTGAGATGGACGCGGAGATGACCGCGGCGCACGGGCTGCCGCTGCGCTCCTACGAAGTGCTCGTCCATCTCGAGGACGCCGCCGGCCACCGCCAGCGCATGACCGAGTTGTGCCGCGACGTCGTGCTCAGCGCCAGCGGCGTGAGCCGCCTCGTGGATCGGCTGGAGAAGGACGGCTACGTCCGCCGCGAGCGCTGCGTCTACGACGGTCGCGGCTTCTTCGCGGTGCTCACGCCCAGCGGCGAACGCAAGCTGCAGGAGGCGCGCGCCACTCACCTCGCCGGCGTGCGCCGCCTGTTCCTGGAGCGGCTGCAGCCCGAAGACCTTGTGCGCCTCGCACAGTACTGGGAGACCGTCGTCCCCGGTTCGACCGCTCCCACGGCGGACTCTCGCCCGGACTGAGGCCGCGTGTGACCGGCGGCCGCTGGCCCCGGCGCCGGCTGTCTATGCCCGGCCGACCAGCACGCCGAGGCACATCACCACGAGCACCGTCGCCGTGATCAGCACGTAGGCGCGGTCGCGCTCGACGGCGAAGGCCACCAGCGACCCCACGACACGCACGAACGGCGTGGCCACCAGCACGATGAGCCCCAGCGACACGTAGGCGGCGGGGTCGAGGCGCGCGAGCGCCGCGGGCAGCGCCGAGAGCGAGACCATCGCGCGCGGCAGCATCGTGCCGCGCGCCACGCCAAGCACCAGCCCGACGGCCATCAGCGCGACGCTGACGGCGATGCCCGCAAGCAGGATATCCCTGATCGTACGTTCGACCGGGTCCATGTGGTGGACGTGCGCGTCGCGCGGAGGGGCCTGCGCGGCGCTCCGGCCGGCGTGCGCGCCGTCCCGATCGGCCGGACCGCCGCTCACACCGGCACCCCGACTGCCTTGAGCAGCATGAGCAGGCCGAAGACGGCGAGCACTACCTGGAACGTCACACTGAGAGCCCGGGCCGACATCTTCGCCGCCAGCCGCGGCCCGAGGCGCGCGCCGGCGAGGATCCCGAGCGCGGCCGGCACGACCCAGTGCGGGTCCATGTAGCCGCGTCCGTAGAAGATCGCGGCGCTGGTCGCCGCGGTGACGCCGATCATCAGGTTGCTGGTGGCGATCGTCGCCTTGAGCGGCGCGCCCATGAGCAGGTTCATGATCGGCACCTTGAAAGCGCCGCCGCCGACGCCGAGCAGGCCGGAGATGTTGCCGGCGCCGAGGCAGAGCACGAACCCGAGGCGCGGGCGCCGCACGCCGTAGCGCACATCCTCGCCGGAGGCCGGGTCGTAGTAGCCGGCCTCCAGGAGGCCCGTCTGCTCCGGCGCGACGTCGCCACGACGGCGGCTCATCTGCCAGACGACGTAGAAGAGCACGACGGCGAAGGCGGCCTGCAGGAAGCGCCCGCTGACGAGCACGGCGGTGATGCCTCCGGCGACCGCCCCGATGGAGGTCGCGACCTCGAGAAACATGCCCAGCCGGATGTTGGTCATGCCGCGGCTCACGAACGACGTCTGCGCCATCGACGACGTCGCGATCACGCAGACGATGCTCGTGGCGACGGCGATCTTGATGGGCACCCCGAAGGCCAGGGTGAGCATGGGGACCATGATGATGCCGCCGCCGACGCCCAGCATGCTGCCGAAGACGCCGGCTGCGAACGCGACGAGCAGGAGGCCGATGAGGACGGCCACGCCGCTACGCTCCCCTGCTCATTCGTCGGCCGGCGGACGGCGCAGCCGCTTGACGCCGGCGCGCGCCTTCTTGGCGGTGAGCCGGCGCTCCTTGGCGGCGCGTGACGGGCGCGTCGGGCGGCGCGGCGGGGGCGGCGGCTCGTTGAGCCTGCGGAGCTTCAGCCGCAACCGCCGCAGCGCGTCCATCTTGTTGAGGTACTGGCTGCGCTGGGCGCGGCAGGTCACCGTGAGCCCGCTGGGCAGATGCCTCAGGCGCACGGCGCTGTCGGTGACGTTCTGGTGCTGCCCGCCGGGGCCACCGGCGCGGAAGGTGTCGACCTGGCACTCGGCCAGGAGAGCCGCGTCGCTCTCGGGGATGTCGATGGGCAGGTCCATGTGGCCTCGCAAGCCTACCATCGCCCCGTGATAGCCTCTGGCCATGCTCGGCATCGTCCTCGCCCTCGGCGCGTCCGTCTGCTGGGGCTCCGGCGACTTCCTCGGTGGCCTCACGACGCGCCGCGCCAGCCTCTGGGCGGTGATCATCGGGAGCCAGGCCGTGGGCCTCGTGGGGGCGGCCCTCGTGACGGTCCTCACCGGTCACGCGTGGCCCGGCCTCGCCGCCGTGTGGCCGGTCCTCCTCGGCGGCGTCGCCAGCGTGATCGCGATCTCGTGCTTCTACAAGGCCCTCGCGATCGGGTCGATGAGCATCGTCGCGCCGATCAGCGCGACCAGCGCCATGATCCCGTTCCTCGTCGGCCTGGCCCTGGGGGAGCGGCCGGGCGCCGCGCAGCTCGCCGGCGTCGTGCTCGCCGCCGCCGGCGTGGTCCTCGTGGCCAGCGAGCGGGCGCGCGCCGGCGACACGATCGGCGCCGCGGCGCTGCCCAACGAGCCGGCCATCCAGCCCGCTGCGCTGGACGCGCGCCCTGAGCGCCGCAATCAACGGCGCGCGATCGCGCTCTCCCTGCTCGCAGCGGTCTGCATGGGCCTGGTGCTCATCGGCTACGACGCCACCGCCCGCCACGACGCCCTCTGGGCGATGCTCGGCGGGCGGATGTCGTCGGCGGTCCTCTTCGTGCTGGTCTTCCTGGCGCTCCGGCCGAGAGTCGAGATGCGCCGGTCAGCCGTCCCGTTCATCGTCGCCGTGGGGCTGCTCGACACGGGCGCCAACGGCCTCTTCGCCCTGGCGACGACGCGCGGCTACCTGAGCATCGTCGCCGTCATCGGCTCCGTCTACCCGGTGGTGACGGTCGTCCTCGCCTACGCCGTGCTGCGGGAGCGCCTCGCCCGGCACCAGCTGGTGGGCGCGCTGGCGACGCTGGCCGGCATCGCCCTCATCGCCGCCGGATGAGCGCCGTGCGCGGAGACGGAGGACCGGGTCCGGCGCGCGAGGGGCGGCCTCGCCGGGCAACGCCTCCTCCCCGCGCACCGGAGCCGCCGCTCGGCCTCCTGCCGCTGCGCGGCGCCGGCGGCGAGCCCGTGGACCTGCGGCGCACGCTCGGGTCGCACGGCGTCGCCGGGCTGCCGCCCGCGTCCATCGCCGCCGACCTTGCGAGCATGACCGTGACGCTCGCCGCCCCCGGAGGGCCGCGGACCGTGAGCGTCTCGCGCGCGCGGCCCGGCGAGCCGCCGGCGGTCGCGGTGAAGAGAGCCGATGCCGGGCCGCCGCCGGACGCAGCGGCCGCGGCGGCGCTGACGGCGACGGTGCGGCGCATGCTCTGCCTCGACGACGACCTGAGCGGCTTCTACCGGCGTGCGGAGGCGGATCCGGACCTGGCGTGGGCCTGCGCCGGCGCCGGGCGCATGCTGCGCAGCGCGACGGTGTTCGAGGACGTCGTCAAGACGGTGTGCACGACGAACTGCGCCTGGTCGGCGACGGAGCGCATGGTCGGAGCGCTGGTCGCGCACCTCGGGGAGGTGGCGCCGGAGGCGAGGCGTGACGACGCAGGCGCGCCCGATCCGGACCCGGCTCCAGGGGCGAGCGGCGGAAAGGCGTTCCCGACGCCGGGCGCGATGGCCGAAGCCGGCGACGAGTTCTACCGCGACGTGGCACGCGCCGGCTACCGCGGCGCCCGGCTGCGGGCCATCGCCGTCGCGGTCGCGAGCGGCGGCCTCGAGCTCGAGGCGCTGCGCGCCCCGCGGGAGGGGCTCCCGGACGCCGAGGTGGAGGAGCGGCTGCTCGCGCTGCCGGGCGTGGGCCCGTACGCGGCGGCCCACGTGATGATGCTGCTGGGCCGCCACTCGCGCCTCATCCTCGACTCGTGGACGCGGCCCAAGTACGCGCGGCTGACGGGCAAGCCGCCCGGCAAGCTCGTAGCCGACAGGATGATCGGCCGGCGGTTTCGCGCCTACGGCGCCGACGCCGGCCTCGCCTTCTGGCTCTTCCTCACGCGCGACTGGCTCGACTAGGCCGAGCGCCTCGCGCCCGACCCGCCACGCCGCGCCTCTCGCAGGTCCCCGGCCGCGCGCGGCCGCGGCTGCCTACGGCGTCTGGGGGATCTTCCAGTCCTTCTCGACCACGTCGAGAACGGCCTGGGCCATGCGGTCGCCGCCGGCGCGCGTGAGGTGGATGCCGTCCGAGGCGCGCATCAGCACGAGGTCGCCGTTGGCGTCGCGCAGGTAGTCTGCGTAGGAGCCCTTCTTGTCGGCGAAGAGGGACCAGGTGGGGACGTAGGTGACGCCCGGATGCTTGCGCGCCTCGTCCTGGTAGATGTGGTCCATCATCGAGATGCGCGAACGGTACAAGGGGTCGCGCATGATCGGGTTCCCGACCCAGTACACACGTCGTCCCCCCTTCGTGAGGATATCCATCGCCTGGCTCACACGCTGCGCGTACACCTGGCGCCAGCCGGCGGAACCCACGTTGTAGACCTTGCCGTTCACGGAGACGGACTGCGCGTCGTTGGCGCCGAAGAGGATCACGGCGGCGTCCGGCTTCTGCTCGACGATCATGTCGATGAGGCGCTGCGGCCAGTCGAAGAAGTCCGGCCGGCTGAGCCCGGTGGAGACGTGATAGTCGAGCTTCCCGACGATCACGTTGGTCGCCTCTGCGAGGTTCACGAGCGACGAGCCGAAGACCTGGGCCATGGAGTCGCCGGCCACGTACATCCTGAGCGGGTGCGCATAGGAGACGCGGCGCGGCCACAGCGGCTTCTGCCGCCCCGCCTCCGCCAGCGTGTGGTGCGCGCCGCCGCCGCGGCCGAGGGCGGTGTCGATCGCCTGGGCCGGCCGGTCGAGCTGCAGCGCGCCGCTGACCAGCGTCATCGGCTTGAGCAGCGCGAGCGCCACGCTGCGGCTCGCGCCCAGCGGCTCGCCGCTGATCCTGGTCTCGATCGCCTTGGCATCGAGCAGCCCGGCGACGAAGAAGCCGAGCAGCATCGCCGCCAGAGCGCCGCCGGCGGTCACGCGCCGGCGGCGGCGGCCGGACGGCGCGGGAGGACGGCGGCGCTCCGCCGCACGCGTCTGCGTCTCCGGTCCGGGCGGATGGCTCGGGCCGGGCTGACCGCGCTGCGCGCCGGCGCCCGGCTCGATCCACTCGTCCCACTCGTCATCGAGGCTCGGCTCCGGCGGCCCGGGGCGGCCCTCGTAGGGCCGCCGCCCCATCCGCTCGTCTCCGCGTCCGTCGTCCATCGTCCGTCCCGCGTCAGAACTTGAAGTAGAGGAACTCGGCCGCGCCCTGTGGCCCCAGTGTCTGGATGAGGAACAGCGCCAGCGCCAGCACCGCGCCCTGCCCCGCCCAGCCGATGCCCGCCATCCCCAGGCGCAGGCGCTCCATGAACGCCTCCGGGATGTACTGGATGCCGATGCCGAGCGCGATGAGCCCGACGACCGGCAGGGTCACGGCGCTGCCGATGCTCCCCAGGCCGGCCACCAGACGCCACAGCACCGAGAGCGCGGCGCCGATCGAATCGGCCCTGAAGAACACCCACGCCACGGTGACGAAGGCGAACGTGGCGAGGCGCTGGAGGGCGCGCGCGCCCGCGGTGGCGCCGGGTTCAGGGATACCCCTCCGCCGGCGCACGTCCGCGCGCCGGTGCTCCAACGCCAGGCCGGTGCCGTGCATGCCGCCCCAGAGGACGAACGTCCAGCCCGCGCCGTGCCAGAGGCCGCCGAGCAGGAACGTGAGGATCAGGTTGACGGTGGTGCGCCCCGGCCCCTTGCGGTTGCCGCCGAGCGGGATGTACAGGTAGTCGCGCAGCCAGCTCGAGAGCGTGATGTGCCAGCGGCGCCAGAAGTCCTGGATGGTGCGCGCCGCGTAGGGCGCGTTGAAGTTCACGGGGATCTCGAAGCCGAGCAGAAGGGCGACGCCGATGGCGATGTCGCTGTAGGCGCTGAAGTCGCAGTAGATCTGCACCGAGTAGGCGACGATACCCACCAGAGTCTCCCAGGATGAGTACTGCTGCGGCGACGAGAAGACGCCGTTGACGATGTGCGTCGCCAGGTAGTCGGCGATCAGCATCTTCTTGGCGAGGCCGCCGAGGATCATGACGAAGGCGCGGCCGGCGTCGATCGTGTGCGGGTCCCGCGGCGAGCGCAGTTGCGGCAGGAACTCGCCGGCGCGGGCGATGGGGCCGGCGAGCAGGTACGGGAAGAAGGCGACGTAGACGCCATAGTCCAGCGTGGTCGCCGGCTCGAGCTCGCCGCGGTAGATGTCCACAACGTAGGTGAGCATCCGGAACACGAGAAAAGAGATGCCCACCGGCAGCGCGACGCGAAGCAGCGGCAGCGGGGCACCGAGGCCGACCCGGCCGAGCAGGTCGTCGAGGCTCGAGGCGAAGAAGTCGAAGTACTTGAAGTAGCCGAGCGCGGCGAGGTTGGCGACGATCGCGACGATCAGCCAGCCTCGCCCGGCGCGCGCGACGCCGCTGCGCCCGCGCGCGCGCCGGATCTGCACCGCCAGCGCCTGGTTGACGAGCGTGGCGGCCACGAGCAGCAGGACGAAGCGCCAGTCCCACCAGCCGTAGAAGACGTAGCTGGCGGCGATGATGAACCACTTCCACAGCCGCAGGCGCGGCATCAGGAGCCAGCTCGCCGTGTAGACGACGAGGAAGAAGATCGCGAATGTGATGGTCGGGAAGAGCATCGCGCCGCCTCTGGTCTCCGCCCGCCGAGGCTGTGGCCCCGCGCCGGTGGCGCGATGCTACTACAGCGGCTGCGTCAGCGGAGAGGGCGGGCGGACAGCCGGGAGGTCGCAGTGCGGAATGCGCGCCGCAGGCGCCTCAGCGCCGGCCGCCCCGGGCCGCGCGCCTGCGCCCGGCGCTCAGGGCTTGGTCGTCGCCTTGGGTGAGGGCCTGCCGGACGGCTTCGGCGGCGGCGCACCGGTGCCCTTCTTGCTCAGCCAGTCCTTCTTGATGAGCGCCATCAACGCCGTCGCCAGCCGCATGCCGCCCGCGTAGGTGAAGTGCTCGCCGTCCTGCTCGCGCACCTGCTGCATGGTGCCGCTCGCGTCGGGCAGGTACTGCGCGTAGCCACCGCTCGGGTTCGTGAACAGCGACCAGGCGTCCACGTACTGCACGCCCGGGTGTTTGGCGGCCTCGCTCTGGAAGATGCCGTTGATCACCTTGATCTGCCGGTTGAAGGTCGGGTCCGGCATGATCGGCTGCCCGACCCAGTAGATGCGCCGCGTGCCGCCGTCCTGCAGGATCGCGATCGCCTCTCGCACGCGGCGCCGGTACTCGGCCGTCCAGCCCGGCTGCCCGAACCAGTACACCTTGCCGGACGACGTCTGCAGCCCCTGGCGGTCGTTGGCGCCGAACATCACGACCGCGGCGCCGGGGCCAAACGCCTTGGTCTGCATCTGCAGTTGCGCCGGCCAGTTGAAGAAGTCCGGCCGCGCCAGGCCTGTGGAGATGTGGTAGTCGAGCAGAGGCTTGATCAGGTGCGTCTTGTTGGAGAGGTTCACGAGCGCCATGCCGGGGATGCCGGCCATGGAGTCGCCGGCGATGTAGAGATGGAGCGGGTGACCGGGGTACGGCCGCGGCAGCGGCTTGTCAGGGTTGACCTTGCCGGGCTTGCCGGACGGATGCGCGCTCGGCGTCACGACCACGACCTTCACCGGCGACGGTCCCGGCGCCGGCTTGCCGAGGGCCTCGGCCGTGAGGCGCGCCGGGCGGTCGAGGAGGAGCCAGTGGCTGACGGTGGCGAGCGGGCCGACAAGCGCGAGCTTGAAGCTGCGCGCGCCGCCGAACGGCATCCCTTCGGCGGTCTTCTTCATCGCCGGAGCGTTGAAGAAGGCGCCCAGGACCAGCGCCACCATGATGGCGATGAGGGCGCTGGCCGCAGTCCTGCGGCGGCGGCCGAACGGCAGTCTGTTCGTGTCGCGCTCGTCCATCAGAACTTGAAGTAGAGGAAGCTGGCGGGGCCGGCGGGGCCGAGAACATCGAGCAGCATGAAGCCGACGGCGAGCGCGAGGCCCTGCAGGAGCGGGTTGAGCACCGAGAAGCCCGCCTCGGCGCGCTCCATGAAGCTGCGCGGGACGTACTGGATGCCGATCCCCACGACGATCACGAGGAGGACCGCGGGCGTGACGGCGGCACCGACGGAGCCCCAGTGGCGGAACAGCTGGCCGAAGACGCTGAGCGCCGCGCCGAAGCTCACGGAGCGGAAGAAGACCCAGGCGAACGTGACGAACGCGAACGTGCCGACGCGCGGCCAGACGCCGCCGCCCCACGGCCGCAGGTCCAGCTGGGATCCGGCGGCGGGGCCAGACGCCGACGCGCGGGCTGCCGACGCGCGAGCCGCCGCTCTGCCGGCCGCGGCCGAAAGCATCGGCGCGCCGTCAACGGTCGCGCCGGCCGGGGCCGGAGCGGCGAAGCCGAAGTCGCCGGTGTCGGCGAGGCCGAGGTCGCCCGTATTCGCGCCCGCGATGCCGAAGTCGCCGGTGTCGGCCTCCGCGCCGGTAGGCGCAGGCGCACGCTGCCGGCGCTTGAAGCGCGCCTTGCGCACGTCGATGCGGCGGTGCTCCACCACGAGCGCACCGCCGTACAGCGCGCCCCAGAACACGAAGGTCCAGCCGGCGCCGTGCCAGAGGCCGCCGAGGACCAGGGTGAGGAACAGGTTCACGTAGGTGCGCGTCTGCCCCTTGCGGTTGCCGCCGAGCGGGATGTAGAGGTAGTCGCGCAGCCACCGCGACAGCGTCATGTGCCAGCGGCGCCAGAAGTCCTGGACCGAGACGGCGGTGTACGGGGCGTCGAAGTTGTCAGGCAGTTCGAAGCCGAGGAGCAGCGACACGCCGATGGCGATGTCGCTGTAGGCGCTGAAGTCGCAGTAGATCTGCACCGAGTAGGCGACGATCCCGACGAGCGTTTCGAGCGATGTGTAGGAGCCGGGCGTCGTGAAGACGCCGTTGACGATGTGGGTGGCCAGGTAGTCGGCGAGCAGCATCTTCTTCACGAGCCCGCCGAAGATCAGGAAGAAGGCGCGCGACGTGTCGATGGTGCGCGGGTCGCGCGGACCGGCCAGCTGCGGGAGGAACTCGCCGGCGCGCGCGATCGGCCCGGCGAGCGTGTAGGGGAAGAACGCGACGTACACGGCGAAGTCCATCATCGACGAGGTACGCAGCTTCCCGCGATACACGTCGATGCCGTAGCTGAGCACGCGGAAGGTGAGGAACGAGATGCCGACCGGCAACACGATGCGCAGCAGCGGCAGATCGGCGTTGAGGTGGAAGGCGTGCAGCGTGTTGGCGACCGAGGTGATGAAGAACCCGTAGTACTTGAACCAGCCCAGGACGCCGAGGTTCACGGCGACGGTCGCGGCCAGCAGCCACTTGCGGGCCGCGGCGGCCGCTGCACGCTCGATGGCCTTGGCGAACAGCTGGTTGGCCACGGCGCTGAAGGCGAGCAGGAAGACGAAGCGCCAGTCCCACCAACCGTAGAAGACGACGCTGGCGAGCAGGATGAACGGCTTCCACAGCCCTTGTCTGGGCATGAGGAGCCAGCTCCCGACGAAGACGACCAGGAAGAAGATCGCGAATGTGAAGGTGGGGAACAGCATGCGGCGCGTCCGGCGACCAGTCTAGGGGAGGGGACGCCGTGCTACCAGCGCAGGTTCGACGCGGACGCGAGAGAGATTCGATACTGGCGCCCGCAGCCGGCTGCCCGTGCCTCGCCCCGGGCGAACGGTCCTTCCCGTATCATGGCGGCATGGACGAACCCGGCGGCAGCACGCAGAACTTCCTCCGGCACGGGGTCGTGGAGCTCACCTTCGGGGAGCCCGACCCGGGCCTGCTGCCGGTGGAACTCGTGCGCCGCGCCGCGGAGGCCGCGCTGGCGCGCTCCGCCGCGGCCCTCGCCTATGGGCAGGTCGAGGGGCCGCCGGGGCTGCGCCACGCGCTGGCGCGCCGCATCACGGCGCGGGAGCACGTGGCGGCGACGGCGGCCGATGTGTTCGTCACCGGCGGCAATTCGCAGGCGCTGGAACAGGTGATGACGGTGTTCACCAGGCCCGGCGACGTCGTGCTCGTGGAGTCGCCCACCTACAACCTCGCCCTCGGGATCGTCCGCGACCACCCGGTGGACATCGCCGGCGTGCCGCTCGACGCCGAAGGGCTCGACGTCGCCGCCCTCGAGGCCACTCTCGACGAGCTCGCGGCGGGGGGCCGCCGCGCGCGCCTGCTCTACACCATCCCGACCTATCACAACCCTGCCGGCGTCTGCCTCAGCGAATCGCGCCGGGCGCGACTGCTCGAGCTCGCGAAACGGCGCGACCTCATCGTGGTGGAAGACGACGTCTACCGGGAGCTCGGGTACGAGGGGCCCGTACCTGCGTCACTCTGGGCCCTCGACCGGGAGGCCCCGGTGATCCGCCTGGGCTCGTTCTCAAAGACACTCGCGCCCGGGCTGCGGGTGGGCTGGGCGAACGCGCGCCCGGACCTGCTGGAGCGGCTGGCCGGCATGGGCATGCTCGAGAGCGGCGGGGGCGTGAGCTACTTCGCCGCGCACGTCGTCGAACAGGTGCTGGCCGCGTCCGGCTACGACGAACACGTGGCGAGGCTGGGTGAGGTCTACGCGCGGCGCCGGGATGCGCTCGCGGCCGCGCTGCGCGAGCACCTGCCGGCCGGGTGCCGCTTCGCCCTCCCGGCGGGCGGCTTCTTCGTCTGGCTCGAGTTGCCGGAGAGGTCAGACGCCTCCGCGCTCCTGCCGGTGGCGGAGGCGCTGGGCGTCTCGTTCGCGCCCGGCGCCCGCTTCTGCCTCGAGGGCGGCGAGCGCCTGCTCCGGCTCGCCTTCAGCCTGTACTCCGAGGACACCCTGCGAGAGGGCGCCCGGCGCCTCGCGGAGGCGATCGCCGCCAAACCCGCTTGAGCGCGGCGTGACGGCCTCCGGCCGCGCCGCCTGCCGGCGCTCTGCCCACGCCGCGGCGGCGGCTCAGATCTTCGGGTCTGGGGACCCGCCGCCGTGCCCGACGCCGCCCGTCCGCTTGCGCCCGTCGCGGTGCGTAAGGTGCAGATGGGGCTTGCCGCCGATGAGGTCCCAAACGGCGTACTTCCGCTCCCGCCAGCGCGCGAGGTCCGCTTCGCGCTGGCAGGCGCGCTCGAGCTTGGCGGGGACGGTGCGGTACTGGAGGTGCGCCCACGGCGAGCCCGGCCGCGCCAGGCGCAGAGCGCCGATCACGGCCACGGGGAGCACGAAGATGCCGATGGTCCCCATGTACGGCTTGCCCTTGAGATAGCAGACGATCACGAACGCGGCGGCGCTGAGGATCAGGGCGAAGGCGGTCCACCGCGACAGCGTGATGAAGTCACCCACTTCGAGGATGCTCGTCGGCAGCAAACCGGTGAGCAGCAGCGTCATGAAGGTCCCACCGAGGATGATCGCGTCGATGGACTGCCTGCCCTCCCCCGTCCAGTACACGTCCTCGAGGTGCAGGATGAGTGCGAACTCGTCCAGCGTCAGCGCAGCCCCGACCCCGAACGCGAAGGCGAGGAACTCGAGCAGCGGGCTGCCGGGCTGCATCGCGAACTCGAGGATGCCGAACACGATCATCCCGATGATGCCGAACACCGAGTGGTGCACGTGCAGCCCGCCCGGCGTCACGATGCTGCCACTGCGCTGGCCGTCACGCTCGCCGGCGCGCGCCCGGCGAGTGATGAGGCGCGCCGCGACGAAGCAGAGGATGAAGCCGAGCAGCAGGAAGACCAGCGCACGCTTGGGCTCTTCCAGCAGGTGGCCGGGGACTGTGGCGAGGTAGGTCGTCATCGTCCCTCCATTATCGGCCTCCGGGACGGGTGCGCACCACCCCGTTCAGCGTCCGCCGTCCGCACCGCCGAGCGCGTGACGCCGTCGGGCGTCATCCAGCGAAGGGACCCGGCCCGGCGCTATCAGGGTGATGGGCTCGCCGAGCCGGAAGAACTGGGGCTCGGCGTCGCCGAAGGCAGCCCGTAGGGCGCCCACTGCTTCTTGATGACGGCGTAGACGGCCTTCGCCAGACGGTCCTGCCCGGCGACCGTGAAGTGCACGCCGTCCGGGCCGCGCCACTGGGGGTCGAAGGCGCCGCTGGACGTGGTGAAGAGCGGCCAGATGTCGATGTACTGGGCCCCCGGGTGCTTGGCGGCCTGCTCCTGGATGATGCTGTTGATGAGCTTCATGCGCGAGTTGCGCCAGCTCTCCTTCATGATCGGCATGCCCACCCAGTAGATGCGCCGGGCGCCGCCGTCGAGCATGGTCTGCATCAGCTTGCCGACGCGCTTGCCGTACTTGGTCTTCCACGCCGACGTGCCGTAGGCGGTCCAGCCGTTGCCAGTGCTCGATATGGACTGCGTGTCGTTGGTGCCCATCATGATGGCCACGGCGTCAGGCTTGGCGGTGGCCATGACCGACTCCATCTTCCTGCCCCAGTCGAAGAAGTCCCAGCGGGCGATGCCGGACGACTCCTTGTAATACAGGGTGGGCTTGAACACCTTCGCCTTGTCGAGCATCGGGCCCAGGCCCCAGCCCAGCTCGCCGCCCATCGAGTCGCCGCCGACCCAGACGCGTACGGGGTCCGCCGCCGTGGCGACCCAGATCTTGGGCGGTGGCGTGGCCTTGACGGCCGACGTTGCACCGCCGTTCGAGCCGGGAGCGCCGGCGCCGGGGGCCTTGTGGCGGGTCAGCGCCAGCGCGGCGATGACGGCGACCACCACGACGATCACGACGACGAGCAGGAGGAGTCGCCGCCGGGCCTGCCGGCGCCGCCGGCGGCGAGGGTCGCGCCGCGGTCCGTATGAGGAGGTTCCGAAGTCCATGGTGTGAGGCAGCTCCCGGCGAGTGTACAGGAAGCCCGCGGGCGGCGCAGGCACGTGGGCGACGGGCCGCCGCCGCGACGATCGCCCGCCTTGCGCGGCGATGGCCGTGCGATACAGTGGCGCCATGGCCACGCCCGCCTCGCAGACGCCTCAGGAGCCGCACGTCGACGACCATGCGCCAGACAAGCACCTGCGCTTCGCCGACAGCTACGGCCTCGTCCTGCTCCTGCTGATCCTCAGCTTCTTCGCCTCCGCCGTGGCCGGCGACAACCACTTCGGCCGGCTGGCGACGCTGGTCCTGCTGGCCGCGACGACGTGGCTCGCCCTGCGTGCCTCCCAGGTGGAGCGCCGCCTCCTGAGCTGGGCGGTGACCCTTATCCCGCTCGCCACCGCGGCGGCGATCGTCGCCAGCGTGCTCGGGAGCGACGACACGGCGAAGATCGTGACCGCGTCGCTCACCGGACTTCTCGTCCTTGTCGCGCCAGCCGCCATCATCAAGCGCGTCGCCACGCACCCGGTCATCAACCTCAACACCTTCTACGGCGCCGTGTGCGTCTACCTGCTCATCGCCATGTTCTTCGCCAGCTGCTTCGCCGTCATCGGCGCGGCGAGCGGCCAGGGCTACTTTGCGCAGATCCAGCCACCCGCGAAGGCGAGCTCGACCGACTATCTCTACTTCAGCTTCGTCACGATCACCACCGTCGGCTACGGGGATCTCACGGCGCGCGGCGACGTCGGCCGCATGACGGCCGTGCTGGAGGCGATCTTCGGCCAGCTCTACCTGATCACGGTGGTGGCGCTGGTGGTGCAGAACCTCGGCCTGGCGCGCAAGCGCAAGCTGCTCGAAGATGAGGAACGCGGGCCGCCGGAGACGTGACGCGCCGCCGGCGACGGTCGTCACCGGCGGCCTGTTCAGTCGTCGCCGGCCGGTTCTTTGGCGGTGACGCTCTTCGCGGCGGTCTCGTCGATCTGCTCGACCTCGCGGTCCAGGAGACGTTCGCGCGCGGCCTGCCACAGGAACAGCGCGAGCGCGGCTATGACGGCGGCGGAGGCCAGCCCCGGCGCCAGCAGGTCGCTCACCCCGTCCCACGTGAGCGCCTGCCCCAGGAAGATCACGGCGATGGCCACCACCACGACCCCGGCGAGCAGCTCCTTCAGCTGCCCGAGGTTGGTGATGCGCAGCCAGCTCGGCATCGGCACGCGGTCGTCGACGAAGAGGCTGTAGAGGCCGAGAGCCAGCACGTACAGCACGGTGGCGAGCAGCGCGTAGTCAGCCTGCTTGATGAGCTTGCCGATCACTTCGTTCTGCGTCATGTGCTGGCTGACGGCGTGGAGGATCGTGAGGATCGTCACGATCACCGTGGACACCATGACCGCGATGAAGGCAAGGAACAGGCTGATGGTCGCCAGGAGCACGAAGAAGCGGCTGGAGGCGACCATCCTCGCGATGAGCACCGACGGCTTGCGGCGCTCCCCTGAGGGCTCAGGACTCACGTCACGCCCGGCGCAGCGCCAGGCCCTGGGCGATCATCGAGATGCCGAACAGGATCGCGTCGAGGCCGACCAGGACCATGAGGATGGCGATGGTCGGGCCGGGCCACGCGACAACGATGATGCCGACGATGGCGAGCAGCACGCCGAACCCCGCCGCCACGCCCCAGCCCTGGCTGCGGTCGACGAACGCCGCGATGGCCATGATCACGCCCCAGAGGATGAACGAGAGGCCGACGACGACGGCCACGGTCTTGACGCTCTGCTCGGGGATGAAGATGAGCGCCAGGCCGGCGACGAGGAACAGGACGCCGGCGATGATGCGGCCGGCCTTCCTCTCGGCGCCGGCCGCGTTGACGAACTGCATGAGGCCGGCGAAGGCGAGGAACAGGCCAGCGAAGATCGACACCAGGTGCACGCTGGCCCAGATGTTGGCCAGCACGACGATGCCGAAGATGATGGCGACCACGCCGAGCGCGGCCATGAGTCCCCAGTAGCGGTGCGCGGCCGCCCGGCCGTCCACCACGATGATCGTCTCGCCCTGCTGCTCTTCCATTCTGTTCCTCCTCAGGCTCGCGGCGCCCCGCGCGAGCACATTCGCCTTGACGGCCCCGGAGTCTTCGCCTCCGCGGCCCCGGAATCCTCGATACCCGCGAGAGGGCGAGGCCAGTCGCACCGCTCCTTGCGGCGGCTACTCACCCAGTACCTTGATGATCAGCCGCTTGCTGCGGCGGCCGTCGAACTCGCAGTAGAAGACGGCTTGCCAGGGCCCCAGGTCGAGCCGCCCGTCCGTGACCGGCACGATCACCTGGTGGTGCACCAGCAGGTTCTTGAGGTGGGCGTCGCCGTTGTCCTCGCCGCCGCGGTGGTGGCGATAGTCGCCGCCGTCGGGGAGCAGCTGCCGGGCCACGTCGTCGGCCGGCGGCTGCCAGGACGGCGGCGCCAGCTTGTCGAGCCACTCGAGGGCGTCGGCCTGGATCCCGGGCTCGTCGTCGTTGATCCACACGCCGGCGGTGATGTGCATCGCCGAGACCAGGGCCATGCCCTCGCTGATGCCCGACTCCTCGACCGCCGCCCGCACGTCCTCGGTGATGCGCACGAAAGCGCGCCGCTGCTCGACGCAGAAGGTCTTGTACACGGTGTGTGACTTCATCGCTCCTCCTCGCTGGCTCGCGCGCAGCATACCCGAGCGCAGGCGGCAGACGCAGCAGCGCCGCCTTGCTCATTTCTGCGCGATTTGGCAGACTATCGCTCAAGAACGGCCATCGCCCTATCCCTGCGGCGGGCCGTCGGGTATGACAGCATCGGCGCCGCCGACCGGAGGCGCCGGCGAAAGGACGGCGACGGCATGACCAGGATCGCGTTCATCGGCGCCGGCAGCGTGGAGTTCACGCGCAACCTGCTCGCCGACATCCTCACGTTCCCCGAGCTCGAGGACGCCGAGATCGTGCTGCACGACATCAGCGCCGAGCGACTCGCTACCGCTGAGGCGATGGCGCGCTGGACGGCAAACGAGGTCGGCGCCCGGCCGTCCATCGAGTCGCACCTCGACCGCCGGCGGGCCCTCGACGGCGCCGACTTCGCCATCAACACCATCGAGGTCGGAGGGATCGCGGCGACGCGCCTCGACTTCGACATCCCGCGCAAGTACGGCCTCCGCCAGACCATCGCCGACACGTCGGGTGTGGGAGCCGTCTTCCGGGCGCTGCGCACCATCCCCGTGCTCCTCTCGATCGCCGACGACATGACGGAGCTGTGCCCGCAGGCGTGGATGCTCAACTACACCAACCCGATGGCGATGAACTGCTGGGCGTGGTACGAAGGCTCGCTGCACCAGAACATCGTGGGGCTCTGCCACTCGATCCAGAACACGAGCCACCAGGTGGCGGAGTACGTCGGCGTGGACCCCGCCGAGGTCACATTCCTCGGCGCCGGCGTCAACCACATGAGCTGGGTGCTCCGCCTGGAGAAGGACGGCGAAAGCCTGTACCCGGCGCTGGACGCGGCGATCGCGGCCGACCCCGAAGGGCTCGGCCGCCACGTCCGCGTGGAGATCTACAAGCGCTTCGGCTACTTCCCCACCGAATCCAGCGAGCACTTCGCCGAGTACGTGCCGTGGTTCATGCGCGACGACACGCAGATCGAGCGCCTGCGCATCCCGGTGGACGAGTACATCCGGCGCAGTGAGGAGAACATCGGCTTCTACGAGGACGAGAAGCGCAAGCTCGCCGCCGGCGAGCCCTTCGAGATCGAGCGCAGCGGCGAGTACGCCTCGCTGATCATCCACTCGATGGTCACCGGGCAGCCGCGCACCGTGTACGGCAACGTGCGCAACACGGCTCTGATCACCAACCTTCCTCAGGATGCCTGCGTCGAGGTGCCGTGCCTGGTGGACCGGGCCGGGCTGCAGCCCACGTTCGTGGGCGACCTCCCGGCCCAGTGCGCCGCGCTCGACCGCACGTTCCTCAACGTCGTCGAGCTGACCGTCCGCGCCGCGCTCGACGGCCGGCGCGACCACGTGCATCAGGCGGTGCTGCTCGACCCCAACGCGTCCGCGACGTTGTCGCCCGACCAGACCGAAGCCATGGTCGAGGAACTGCTCGAGGCGGAGCGTGACCTCATCCCCGAGTCGCTGCGGTGAGGCACGTGCGAGCAGCGGCGAGGCATCGGCGCCGACCCATGAAGGACCGGCGTGGCGTGTCGCGCGCGATCAGGACGCGGCGCGGATGACGGCGCGTTTCGACCTGCTCGTCGTCGGCGACGCCAACCCGGACGTCGTCCTCCACGGCGCGCCTCGCGACCTCGCGTACGGCCAGGCGGAGCAGCTCGCGGATTCGGGCGCTCTCACGGTCGGCGGCTCGGCCGCCATCACGGCGTGCGCCGCCGCGCGCCTGAGGCTGAGCACCGCGCTCGTGAGCGTCGTGGGTGACGATGCCGGTGGCCGCTTCATCCTCGACGAGCTCGAGAGGCGAGGGGTCGACACCAGCGGTGTCCGGCGCGACTCCAGGTGGCGCACGGCGCTCACGGTAGCGCTGGCGCGCGACGAGGACCGGGCCATCGTCACGTCGCCCGGCTGCATCGACGAGCTCAGCGCTGAGCTGGTCGACGCGAGGCTCCTGAGTTCCGCCCGGCACGTGCACGTCGGGTCCTTCTTCCTCCAGCCGCGTCTGGCGGCCGGCCTCGCCGATCTGTTCGCGGCCGCCCATGCCGCCGGAGCCACGACTTCGCTCGACCTCAACTGGGATCCCTCGGGGCGCTGGGACGGCGGACTCGCCGCGGTGCTGCCCGCCGTCGACGTGCTGTTCGTCAACGCCGCCGAGGCGGCGGCCGTGAGCGGCGCCGCCGATCCGGCGGTCGCCGCGACCGTCCTCGCCGCACGCGGACCGCTGCCGGTGATCAAGCTCGGCGCCGCGGGCGCCTTGGCGCACGACGGGTGCCGGCTGGTGGGCGTCTCGGCCCCCGACGCCGACGTCACCGATACGGTCGGCGCCGGGGACTCCTTGGACGCCGGCTTCATCTGCGCCCGTCTCATGGGGTGGGAGGTGGGCCGTTCTCTCGCGCTCGGGGTCGCCGTCGGATCTCTCTCGACCCGCGCCGCCGGAGGCGTGGACGCGCAGCCCACGCGTGACGAGGCGCTGGCGCTCGTCGCCGGGCTCGTCCCCGAAGGAGCGACCTCAGAAGCACCACCGGCCGGGTCGCGCCCGCCCGCCCCCGAGTGTGGGCGATGAGCCGCCGGTGCGGCCGATGAGTGCCGGGTGCGGCCGATGAGCGCCGAGTGCGGCCGATGAGCCCCGTGGACGGTGTCCGCGAGTCCTCTCCGCTCCTCGACATCGCGGCGGCCAACCGTCGCGGCGAGGCCGTCGGCCTGACGTCGGTGTGCTCCGCCGACCGCATCGTGCTCGAGACCGCGCTGCGGCGGGCGGCGGCGCACGAAGCGATCGTCTGCATCGAATCGACGTGCAACCAGGTCAACCAGGACGGCGGCTACACGGGCATGACGGCGGCGCTCTTTCGCGACGAAGTCGCGAGCCTCGCCGCCGCCGCGGGACTCCCCTCCGGGCGCCTCATCCTCGGCGGCGACCACCTCGGCCCGTACCCCTGGCGAGACCGACCGGCCGCCGAGGCCATGGCGGCGGCGCGCGAACTCGTGCGCTCGTGCGTCGCGGCCGGCTACTCCAAGCTCCATCTGGACACGAGCATGAGCTGCGCGGACGATGCCGGCCCTGAGGGCGAGCCGCTCCCGCAGGAGACCGCCACGGCGCGCGCCGCCGATCTCTGTCGCGCGGCAGAGGAAGCTCGCTCCGCGCTCCCCGCCGGCGCGCCGGCGCCCGTCTACGTCGTCGGCACGGAGGTGCCGGCGCCGGGCGGCGAGATCGCCGCGTCCAGGCGACCCGCGGTCACGCCGACGCAAGACGTGCAACGCGTGCTCGACATGACCCGGGAGGCGTTTGCGGCGGCCGAGGTCGACGCGGCCTGGGAACGAGTCGTCGCGATCGTCGTGCAGCCCGGCGTGGAGTTCGGCGACGAGACGGTGACCGGCTACGACCGCGTCGCGGCGGCCGGCCTCGGCGACGCGCTGAATCCTTACCCGGGCATGGTGTTCGAAGCCCACTCGACCGACTATCAGCGACCGGAGGCCCTGCGAGCGCTCGTCGAGGACCACTTCGGCATCCTCAAGGTCGGGCCGTGGCTCACGTTCGCGCTGCGCGAGGCTGTCTTCGCCCTCGAGGCGATCGAGGGCGAAGTGTACGGCTCCGGCGACGCGCCACTCTCTGGCGTGCGCGCCGCCCTCGAGGCCGCCATGCTGGCGCAACCCGGATACTGGCGGCCCTACTACGCCGGCGACGACGAACGCGCTCGGTTCGCGCGGGCTTTCAGCTACAGCGACCGCTGCCGCTACTACTGGCCGCAGCCGCCGGTCCGGCGCGCTGTGGACACGCTCCTCGGCAACCTTCGTTCGCGCCCCATCGCTCCGGCGCTCCTCAGCCAGTACCTGCCGGGCGAGTACGAGCTGGTGAGAGACGGACGGCTCGGCACGGACCCCGCGGAGCTTCTGCGCGCCCATATCGAACGCGTCCTGGACGTGTACGGTGCGGCGTGCGGGGAGAGCTGAGGGCGGCAGCGGGCGGCGGACTCGCCGCCGAGCCCGAGGATCAGCCGCTGTACTGGGGCGAACGATCCAGCATGAAGAACTGCACGCTCAGGCCGGCCTCGCCGGCCTCGACTATCGCGACCGTGGGATCGTCGTCCTCTTCATGCGGCGAGGAGGCGGTGCCGGGGTCGAGGATGAGGCAACCGTCCAGCCACTCGAGCGCCGGGATATGGTCGTGGCCGTAGACGACGAGGTCCGGGCGCGCCGCAGCCGAATACCCGTCGATCTTGCCTTGGTCGAGCCGTTTGAGCAGGCGCTTGCGCTTGTGGCCGACGACGAAGCTGATGCCGGCGACCTCACCGGTGACCTCACGCGGCAGCTTGGCCAGCTTGCCGGCGTCGAGGTTGCCGCTGACGGCGGTCACCGGCGCGATCTTCTCCAGTTCGGCGAGCGTCTCGGCGTCGATGATGTCGCCGGCGTGGATGATGTGGTCGACGCCCTCGAAAAGCTCCGGCACGGCGGGATCGAGGTAGCCGTGCGTGTCGGAGATCACTCCGATGCGACCGCGCCGCTCGATGTTCAGTGTCATCGCCGCTCCCGTCCGGTATCAAGCCCTGCGGATTGTATACCCACATGCGCGGCGGCCGGCGCCGGACTGCCGCCGCACCCCCCGGAGACCGCCACCCGACGGTTTCGCCGCCGGTGGGCAGGGGCAGGCTGAGGCGGAAGCCAACGGGCCGGGCCGGGGAGGCCGCGGCCTCATCCAGACCAAGGAGTCCCCATGGCCGATGCACCCGTGTTCGTGTTTCTCGCCACCTACACCGAGGCCGAGAGCGCCCGCGAGGACCTCGAGGCCCTGCGCGTCCTGCACGCGCGCGGCTTCGTGGGCACCTACGACGCCGCCGTGATCACCAAGGACGACGACGGCAAGGTGCGCGTCGAGAAGTGGGAGAAGCCGACGCAGCACGGCGCCTGGACCGGCATCGCCGTCGGCGCCGTCGTGGGCATCCTGTTCCCGCCGTCGATCATCGCCGGGGCCGTCGTGGGCGGCGCGACCGGCGGCGTCATCGGCCACCTCTGGAACGGCATGTCGCGCAAGGACATGAAGGAGCTCGGCGAGCTGCTGGACGAGGGCACGGCGGCGCTCGTCGTGGTCGGGAAGTCGAAGCTGGACGAGCAGATGAAGGCGGCGATGTCCCGCGCGAACAAGATCATCGAGAAGGAGATCAAGGCCGACCAGAAGCAGCTCGAGAAAGAGCTCGAGAAGGCGGAGAAGGAAGCGGCGAAGTAGCCGGACCCGACTGCGTCAGTCCGACCCGGCGGCCGGC
>Ga0316226_1001276_pt1 | contig 27772 bp, 42 predicted proteins | sample TBH18017metaG_FD_206009 | JGI IMG/M metagenome (GOLD analysis project Ga0316226, IMG submission 206009) | Freshwater microbial communities from Trout Bog Lake, Wisconsin, USA - TBH18017 | ecosystem: Environmental > Aquatic > Freshwater > Lake > Hypolimnion/Profundal zone | place: USA: Wisconsin...
CGATAACATGCCCTGTAATTCAAGCATTAAGGGCGCAATCTTTGCCAACGTCCCCTTTTTGTATCCCCTGATGGTAATTTTTCCTTTTATGTTTAATTTTTCAGCTGTTTTTTCCATAAATTTTTAGTGTAGCACACTTCTTTTTTAGACTTCGGAAAATAGTGTGTTATAGTTTTCCGAATCGATTAATACCAAGTAAAAAGTGACCAGACTATTGCCGGAGTGTATCCGGGTCCCCATTTGTATGGTGGCGGTTCGCAATTTGCGGCCGCCGAGTCTGTTAAATTTAATGTTTCGGTTATGGCTTGTAAAACTTCTATAATTGTCGAGTCGTCCACCGGGTTGTCCTGATTTTCTTTTTGCAGAATAGTCGCCATTAAGTCCACGAATGTCACCTGATCTGACCCGTAGGCTTCCACCTGCCATTCAATTTGCGTTGGCGAGTATCCGTTGCCGGTCAGTCGTCTTATCGTCAAGGGTATGTTTGTGTATCCAAGCAGTGTGCTGTTTAACAAAATGGTCTGACCTACTGCCAGTCCGGGTTGCAGGGTGTTGAATTTAACCGTATAAACTGCGTGGCCATACATTGCTATTTCCGCTTGCGCTCTTGCGTGGGCTTCCGGCGTTGTTGTTATTTGTTTGTCTACAATGCTGTCCTGAATTTCTCCGTATGCTGAAATTGCCGCCGAGTCTTGGGCTTGAGCTACAATCGGAATAGTCGCGTTTCCATAAACTACCAGCGATTGTCCGGCAGTCGGTGCTCCGGCTGTAAAAATAATATACCGTCCGGCAGGGTTCCACAAAACTTGAACCGACGATGGATTAGTAACTTGATTTTCAATTCCAACTGTCTGTATCACTCCATTAAGTTTTACTGTAAAAGCCGAGTCGTTTGCGTAGGTGTAATAAAGTCCGTAACCTTTTTTTACTCCGTCTGTCTGGTAAACATCGTTTGTATTTCCTGCGGTAAATGTCTGCTTTCTATTTCCCCCTATAACCACCACGCTGTTTTTCATGTTTGTTAAATCCATATCAATTTCTAAGCTCGGCCATTCAATCATTCCCGAATTGTCATCTATATTAAAAGGTGCTAAAACCTGCTCGGTTAAGAAAAAATGCACGTCCTTACTCGGGTCAACATACCAATCCCAACCAATCATACTGGCCAGCTTCTGAATGCATTTTGTCACCGGCTCATAATTAAATTTAATGCTCGGCACAAGGAAGTTTCCGCGTTGGACGTTTGTATGCGTATATGTGCCATTCGTAAAATTCGCCAAAATGTCAATTATAATATCCGCCGGGTCCATTTGTGCATAAGTCTTTTTGACGAGCTTGGTGTCCATTTTAAAACTCCAGTCTGTGCAGGTAACCAATACCTCCGGCAATATACCGGCTCCTCCGGCGATAGTAGTGTCTTTTTCGGTAACCGTTCCGCCAAATATATGCGTGCCGTTTTGATAAACATCAATCTGGTCGTTTAAAGATACGGTCGGGTCTGATGGGGTTTTATGGATATAAAATTGAACCTTAGATACCTCTTTCGTTAAAACCAAAGTCACCTGCAAACTGTCCCAATGCACGCTGGAAGATATATCTGTGCCATTTTTTTTGACTTGTAGTGTTGTTGGCATTTCATTTTTTAATAAGTCCTCAGCTTGTTCGATTTGTTTATCTCTCTTGCCATCTGGTTGAAAAGTTTGCGCGTGCTGTTAGGGTCGGTAAATTGTCCGCCATTTATTATAATGGTTACCCCGCCACCGCCTCCGTATCCTCCGCCTCCGCTCAACGGCACAACGGCTTCCGGTCCGGCTTCTCCAATTAAAGCCAAAGTCGGGCTGTTTACTATTCCGCCCGATGCCAAATGGATTGAAGTTAAAGCTCCTAATGCGGAGCTTAGCCCTGAGCTGACACCTTTTGTCGCCGAGCTTACCACGCTTCCTATCGAGTTAGCCACGTTCATTAAAGGCTGTATTAAATTACTGACAAAGCTGATCAGGTTTTGGAATCCCGATTTTATTCCGTTAATAATGTTGTCAAAAGTTTGTTTAATCCCACCCCATATTGCGGTAAAGAAATCGCTCATATTCTGCCACAAAGTATTCCAAGCTCCACTCAGCCATTCAAATGCCGGCTTCAAAAAGTTCTGCACGTCAGTCCAAACCTTAACCACAGTATCTTTTACTTGTTGCCAATGCGTAACCATCAAAACTATAATTGCTATCACCGCGACAATGGCGGCGATAATCAAAATAATCGGGTTGGCGGCTAAAAAGTCCAAGGCTGTGCCAAAGGCACCCACAACCATCGAACCTATTTTCAATAAAGATATAAAAGAAGAAACTATCTGTGCCACACCGGCAATCGCACCGGCCAGCAGACCTACCGCGGCCAAAGTCCCCATTATTCCTGCCGTCAAATTTGGATGTGCCTTTGCCAAATCATTTATTGTCTGAAGCACCGGCTCTAAGGCTTTTAAAACATTGGTCAAAGCCGGGACAAGCGTATTCCCAAATGTCACGCTCAGCTCGTTTGTTTCTGCGGCCGCTATTTTCATTTGTCTGTCCAAATCCTGAGACATTTTTTTCGCGTCTCCGCCAAATCTCTGGTTTAATATTTCCAAAGCTTCCATCTGAGTCAGATTGTCCTTTGCGGTTATGCCCACGCTCTTTAAGGCCATGCTCATCTGTCCGTTATAAATCTTGGAGACTGCTGTGGCGGCCGCTCCCAGCTCCATGTGTTTTCCCACAGCCAAATCCATAGCAGTCGATAAGGCCTGCGTTGATTGCTGAGTAGTAAGTCCGGCTTGGCTGAATGCTGTCAGGGCGTTGTATGTATCGGTCATTGTAAATCCGAGATCAACGTTCTTTTCAGCCAGTCCGGTAAATGATTTTACCGTTTGCTCCACGTTCATCGACACCGCCGCCATCCTGCCATTTATGGTGTCCAACTGTTGTTGCAACTTGTCGTCTGTCTGGTTAAGTTTATCAACCTGAGACGTATAATCCGCCCATGATATTTTTCCCCTGTCCACCTCGCTGGTCAGTTTTGTTATCTTAGCTTGGTTTGCTTCTATCTGGTCTGTCAGTCTTTTTTTCTGGTCGGCTACCGTTGAGTCTGCGTTTCCGGATGCTATGGCGGCATCTTTTTCGTTCTGCAAGGTCACCGTCAAAAGTTCCAATGCGCTATCCTGCTCAGACGCGGCGTTTACCATCAAACCTATCGGTGCCAATATCGCCACAGACATCAAGCCAAACGTATTCCTTACGTCGTCGGCTGATTTTTTTACGCTGTCCAAAGACTTGGCAGTGTTCTGCATATTGCCTCCCATCTGTTGCAATGCCGACGAGGCATTATCCACCAGCGATGCGACTATTTGTAGATTTGTGTCTGCCATAACTTGACAACTATTTTAAATTATGTAAAGTTAATGTATATTATTAAAATTATAAAAAATATGTTGGATATAATATTTTTTGCTCTTGCCGGTTTATTTTTAATATTAGCTATCGTAGGCGGAGTAAAACCGGAGCTGTTTAAAGATAAAAAAGGCGGTGTTGCGGATAAAAAACAAATCATAACTGGGTTTACTACCTTTGCCGTAATCTTATTTATTTTAGGAGCTGTTTTTACCCCGTCAGATAATTCTTCTAAAAAAATAGCGCAGATGGATATGTCTATTAAGCAGGTTACCTCTATGGAAGCTTTTAAAGATGACCCCAATGCAGCCGGCGGATGGGTCTTTGCTATCAAAAATAATAATTCCTTTGAATGGAAAGACTGCGATTTGAAACTTAACGACACCTACAATAATCACTTAGACTCTATAAATATTCCAAAAGATAAAAATGATTTTGTTTATCTTTATGAAAGCAGTTTCTACAAAACAGACGGGATACCTTTCAATCCAATTTCTCAAAGACCATTAAAGCTAAGCATTTGTTGCAACACTCCGACAATCGATTGCTATGTGGGAGGCTGGACTAATTAGCCACCCTGATCCCTTTTAATTTTCTCTGCCTCACTGCTTAAATATGCAGTGAGGTTTTGTATTAACCAAAGTGGCTGGTCTCTAAATTCTTGGTGCGTCCATTTCATCTCTCGACATAAAATGGTTTCAATCATAATCTCCGGATATTCCAACGTTCCATGAAAATTAAAATATCTGTCCCAAGCGGCGGCTACTTCGCCGTCGGAAAACCCGCTTTGAAAATTTCAATTGATGCCTGCTGGATTACAAATGCCTCTGCTGACGGCAAATCAAGGATATTCTCAATCACTTTTTCTGTTTTGTCGTCCATGGAAACCACAACTGCCCTCATGACCTCTGTTGTAAATTCCATCGCCAAACCTATCGGCAAGTTGGCTGTATTTATCGAGCTGATGTCTTTTAAGCTCTCTTTTTTTGTTATAGAGTTTGTTTCGCGCTGGGTCAGGTATGTTTTTAAAACTACCTTATGCCCTCCCGGAGTTTCGATTGTTTTTGTTTCTCTTTCCATATTTGTTAGACGGGCGCTGGTGTCTAACAAGCTCCAGCGCCCGTTGTTAGATAAATAATACTTAGTAAGTAGCGTTTGTATTCGTCAGAATTGCTTTGATCATCAAAGCATCTGTCAGCGAATATGCGCCGGTGAATTTGACTGTCTGGTAAACCAATTCTTTCGGTGTTCTCTTTACCGATATTTCAGTAAAGAATGCCTTTGCCAAGCTGACGTTCAATTCAGGATGGCTTGGGACTGTTCCGATATTTACATCGGTGTTTTTTACATCGATAGAAATGGCTTTGTAAGTATTCGCCAATGAGGCTGTTTTAAAATCAGCCTCGCTTTGGAATATAGCCTCAATTGTCCCCTCCACTTTAAATTCCTTGTTTAGGAAGTCGCGCGGAGATGTACTGCCAAGGACATCGTCATCGTCTGTGTTTTGGTCTGCGGTCAGCTTCAACGATTTTACGCCGATCGTTGTGCCTCCCGACAAGCCTGCATAAGATGATGCGACCTTGAAAGTCACATATTGCGGGACAAACCTGTTTTCAGCCGTTTGGACCGGCGTTAAAGAAGAAATCTGGACCCCCTTTTGACCTTTTAAAGTAAAAGAGATTTCCAAAAACTTCTTTAATGCAAATTCAATGTCCATCTTTGTCACGACTGCGTTAGCATGCGAATAGTCCTGACCGCTTAATGGGTCGTGGACATACGCGGACAAAGATTGGTGCTGTACAGATTGAGCGACTGTAAAAGAATGGTCATAGACTGTCGTTTCTCCGGAGTGTGCTGCGACAGAATATCCGCCGAGCAGTGAGTACAAAAGCAATCCCAAGCTGTTATCAACCAAGGGCATTTTTACCGTTCCCTCTGCCCAATTTTTGACTCTTGTTTGGTTTGCGTTATCCTCAATTACTCCGTATACTTCCACGTCTTTGACGTTTTCGTATTTTTCCTGCAAGTCTAATTCCGACCATGCTAAATAATAGCTTGGTGTCGCCGGGGATGTTCCCCTTACCGATTCTTTTACTATTCCGAATTGTACTTGTCGTCCTATTCCTTTTTGTGACATGTTTTTATTTGTTAATTATTTTTAATTTTTTGCTTTTAAAACGACCTTTTGTTTTTATCGATTTGCTTCCTTGCATGCTTTTGTTTTTATGTTTTTTAATCATTTTTAATCGCCAAGCTGGTAGATTGCCTTGGCATTTACTAATATTGATGTGCAAATGTATACTTTGTCGCCGGATATAACTTTGCCGGTCACGCTTTCTACGGGCAATATGCCTCCAACTGCTGTGCCTCCGGCTGTAAAATCTGTGTCTAAAGCGTTTAATATCGCGTCCAGCACGTCCTCAACGTCCGAATCTCCGGTCATATTCTCGGCTTTTTGCATAATGAAAACCTGAAATTGGTATGTCCTGATGTTGTTTTGGTTGTCTGCCGCGTCTGATTTCACCTCTCCCGGGCCTATAATCGCCACCGGAAACTTGGCAATGTCCATGGAATATACGTCTGGTTTTGTCCATTCTATCGAGTCAACCTCACCTAAAATGCCATCATCTATCAATGCCTCCAAGTCCGATATTATTTTTTCTTTAATTGGCGATGCTAAGCTTTTCATTTTGTTTGTTCTGAAATTTTTTCTGTTATTTTTTCCAATGCTTGCTCAAAGTATCCCTGTATTCTCGGCGTAGCTTCCTCGGCTATGCGTTCCATAAAAGGATTTGGTTTTGTCCCGGGATGGTGGACATATTTTACTACCGGTCCGTCATCTCCCCCCCAATGCAACGCTTTTTTAACTTTCGGGAATATCATGTGTGGTGCTGTGCCGAATTCCACGAATGCTGCATAATTTACCAATGGCGACCAAGTGAATTTCATCGGCTCCTGCAATCCCTTCCAGTTATTCAGCTTCAACAAGTTTCCTGTTTTGTGCGGAACGTTACTTGGATTGGTTGCGTTGGCTAACGCTATCTTTGAATTCAGGAATGCCCAGTCAAACTGTGTTTTTGCAACGTCCGGTGCTTGATGAAATGCGTTCATTAAGGCTTGCAGGTTCGGTATGGTTATTGAAAATGTTGTATCTGCCATGGTCTACATTATTGTAGGCACTCGGCGGTAACGCTTAATCGTGTCCAAATCTTGCTGATCTAACTGCCTGTCGTATCTGACTACTGTGCTTTCCAAACTCTGTTCGCTTTTACCTGCCTGTTCTCTACGTTTAAATTGTCTTATTACAATGTTTTCGCAGGTTCTCGTAATGTCTGCCGGCAATGTATGGGTTAATCCGTCTCCGGCGTTTTTCCAGTTTATTAAATATCCTGCCCAATAATCCCCTTTCACTGTATTGTTAAAAATTGATGACATCCATCCGTAAATCCTGACTATTCCGGCTTTTGCGTCATCTACCGTCTCAAACTGTGGCGGAAAGAAGCTTGTCCAGTTCGGCTGGTCCGGTGTGCCGGCTCTGTATTGCAAACTGGTCAATCCGTTTATAAATATGTGTGCGTCTGTGCTGTTGAATATGAAGTTATTGCTTATGGTTATTACTGAGCCTGTTACGTCTGTTATTTTTGTGCCGGGAAGTATTCCGTCTCCGTAAATCGGCATACCTTTTTGGACTCCGTTTACGTTATTTAAAGTCACTGTGTTTTGTCCGCCGACGATTGTGACTATGTCTGTTAAAAAGAAAACCGGAGCGTGTCTTAGCATTCTGAATTTCTGTTTTGAACCCCATTGCGAGAATTGCTCTGAAATGTAAAAAGTCATCGCAAACCTGCGGTTGCATTCCTGCTCTAAATATTCGGTCACTGCGTTAATCTCGCGCTGTAATATAACGTCAAAATTAGAGTTGTCTAATCCAGGGATTAATGCCTTAACGCGGTCTAACGTCGTCAAAGCGTAGGGGAGTAATTGAGCTTCTGGCATTTTGGTATTGTTTAATATTTATGTTTTCTAAAATTATGTTTTTTATTGTATTCTGCATGGCACCTATAACACATCGCAATATAATCCTCTAAAACTCTGCGGTAGCGATGGTCTATATTTGCCCATTGAACGTTATTCGATGGGTTTCCACAAACTTCACAAATTTTTGGTCTGCCTTTCCATCTGGCTACCCATGCATGAATTGCAACATATCCGGCGTTATCTCCTTTCCAATGTGGATTTTTTTCTCCTTTTATAGCTGGGCGACCATCGAGCCAAGCGCCCTTACACCCTTTTTTAAACCACCCTTTATTGATTCCATTTTTCGGAGTTCCTGTTGGCATTTTATTTTCTCTCCGTATTTCACACCCAACCTTACGAGTAAAGGTGTGAGATACGAAGCGTAAGGTTAATTTTATGCTTCGTATGTTTCACAAGAAAACTAAGTATTGCTGTTAGCAGTAACGGATGGAAGCTCGAAGCCTCTGCCTAATACTATTTCACCAAAAACGATACAGGCTGGTGTTGTACCTCCGACAAATGTCGGGGTGGCTACTACCCTCAAATATCTCTTTCGGTTGAGGTTGTTTAATCCCTCGATTCTGGCCTCAAGGTCAGCTCCTGCGGCTGCTGTGATGGCTGCTGTGCCTCCGATAACAACTCCTGTGTTATCTAATGCATCAGCGAAGTTTCCGTTTGATGTTGCACATTCTTGCAACTTAACGGCTACTGTTGATGGGGATGGAGAACCCGACGCGGCGGATACTCTTACCCTCAATACAGCGGTGTTAAAACCAACTGTGTCGATGGCTGAGCCATCAATCTCAGAACCTGTGTTTGATTGGCAATCAATTGATGTGCTGAATTGCACATTCTCGTATAAGCTTTTCATGGTTTTGTGTTTTTTTAATTGGCTTTAGGTCTTATCAGACCCCTCACAGACGACCTTTTTTATGCCTTGACAGGCATCGTTGCAAGGACGGGCCGGGCTTCCCGTTAGCGCTTAATAATTACCCGAGAATTATCCGGTGATGAGCCGGACAATCTCTCGAACAACAATTATGCGTGTGTCGAAATGTTGATGAATGCTTTTGGCAAAGCCAAAACCAAGGCGTGTCTGTGTCTGTAGACAATACCTTGTTGATCTGCCAAGGCGATTTCCTTTCCACCAAAAGTTCCTGATACAAACTTTTCCATGCTCATATCGCCTCTGTCACCGAAAGCCAAGGCTTTCATGTTTCCAAAGATTGCGAATTGAGTTGAAGCTGATGCTCCATTGCCGGCTGGCAATGTTGGCAACCAGCGGTTTGTATAAACAGGGTAACCCAAGATGTAGCCGGCTGGTTTTACTGGACCGCCGCCTTTTTCTTGGCTCAAGGTTTCAGGAGCCCACGCTGCATAAGGCAAAATATAATTTCCAGCTGTATCTTTTTGAGTTCTCCAAGATGCCCAGACTGTTCTATGTGTATAGAAAGCTGCACCGTCCAAAATAGATTCCTCTAATTGGCCGATTGCACTTGAACCGTCAACAAGAACCTCAAATCCGTCCGGTGTGGTTGGATTGGAGTTGCTGAATTTTGTTTTGCCAGAGTCCAACGTTAATGTTGGAACGGCGGCGTTCTTGAGAATACCAACGAATGGTCCACCAACAACGACTCCGTTTGCAGTATTGCCGGATCCTCCAATTAATCCCTGTTGATCAACCATGTTAGCCAACGCCTCTCCGGCGATTGCTAATAGCCAATCTGCAAGGTTAACGGATGCATCAGACAATAAATCGTTTCCGACCGCGAATGCTAATTGCCATTTCTGGGCGATTAATGTTGCTTGACCAAATGTCAATCCGGTTATTACACCGGCAACATCAACTCCGAGATAACCACCTGTTAGGTATGAACCAGTGTAGTTAGGAATTCCTAACTGATCTGTTTTCATAGTCCATTTTTGAGCTTGGCTCAAAACTGTTCCTACAGATGCGGCAATTCTTAAAATGGCAGCTGCCAATTCGACTGATACTAAGTATCCGCCGCGATTGTCTTGCTGTTCAATTAAGGCTTCGTTGGATTTGGTAACGGCTCTATTCCAAGCAATTGATTTTGCTGCTTCGCACAAATCTAATTTTTGCTTTTCGTTTAAGCCAGATACGTCGCGTCCAAATGCTGCTCTCTCAAACCTCATTTTTTCAACTTGGCTCTTGACGGCAGATGCGACTTCGGTTCCGATTGTCTTAGCAACTTTATCACCCATGATTCCATCGATGACTTCTGCTGCTAATGTTTTAATCTGTTCTTCTGTTACTTCCATTTATTTATTAGCTTTTTCCTTAATAGCCTTATTAACGCTACCAAGTTCATTGCTAATTTCTGTTGCTTTTTCTCTTAAAACTCTGCGCAATGATACAAGGCTGTCGATAGCCTTCTCATCGGCAATGCTTTCAGAGTTGCGACCTTTTGCAGCCGAGGCATCACCCTCACCTGCGCCGTCACCATCAGTTTTTACACTGACAGCACCGTAGACTTTCTCCAGTGTATCGGAGATAGATTTCAAAGATTTTGAGACATCGTCCTGCGTTCCGGTCGATGCCATTTTTTCGGCATACGCATCAATCATTTTCTTATGAGCATCTTTATGCCTTGTATGCTCTGTGTCCATGGCTTTATAGCACTTTTCAAATTCGTCTTTTACTTTTGCTGACAGTTCGTCCACACTCTTTTGTCCTGAAATTGCTTTATAACAATCCTCAACAATCGCTTTCATGCCGTTCATATGCATGTTGTGTTCGGTCTCGTATTCTCCGTCTAAAATTTCCCTTAATTCATCGGGGTCCGGGCTTACTATTTCCTGATCCTCTTTATCCTCGTCCGGGTCTTTGCTTTTTTGGGATTCCGGAACGCATACCAACTTGCCGTCTCCTTGGTCTGCCATTACTCCGGGCGTTCCATCGTCCATATTGCATGGCGAGCCAATTTCTCCTGTTTTTTCGGTTATTTTGGTTTCCACAAATTTAATACCTTTGGTAGTAAGGTAGGCTAAATCTAAATTTAATGATCTGGCTCTTACGCAGTCTGCGTTTGCCGGAACGGCAACCATTGACCATTCCAAAAGTTCGTATTTGGTTATCTCTCCGGTTTTCTCATCAAACTCTGATGGCATAAATCCAACCGAGGCGGCCATTGGCATACCCGCTTCGTAGTATTGCCTTATCTTTTGGGCTTCCGGTGTTGGCGCAAATTTTCCCTCGGCAATCATTTGCCCATTCTCAACTGAAATTTTGTCGGTCATTCCAATCGGCAAACTGAAATAATCATGCCCCCATAAAACAACCGGATGGGAATTGTAATGGTTCAGATCAAAATTACTCAGGCTTAATGTATCGCCTTGCCTGTCCAAATTTTCGGTGGATATAATCATGCGGAACGTTCCGGTGTCGGTTCCGTCTGCTGATTTAATATCCGACATGGCTTTCTCAAAAACTACGTCTGTTATCTTTTTAATAAAAGCGTCTTTGGCTTCTTTTGTTAATTGGAATAAATTTGTATTCATATTTTTAAAATTAATTATTAATCAGGTTGAGGGACTTCTTGTGGCTGGAGTCCACAGCGGCAGTTAGGATGTAAAGGAGGCGACCCAACATCTGCGTAATCGATATTGAGCTTTCCACCGTCCGCTCCGGTGAAGTCATCGCCGTTATCTAAATAATTGTTATCAACTGATTCAACTTTACCGTCCATTTCCTTGCAAAATTCACAAGTCAAATCATCATCAAAAGCTTGCCATTTCATTTCCAAAACTCCGGCTTGTTTCCATGACTCCTTGCTGGCCATGTTGGCTACGCGGAATAGTTCTGTTTGGGCTACTGTTGCGGCCCTGGTTGTATCTGCTAAGTCGTAAATACCGCTTACCAAATCAGTTGCCTGTTGCACGCTGGCTCCGGACTGCATAGCTTCTCCCAGCTTGGCTTTTAATTGATCGAGCGTTGTCTGGTTGTATGATTCGCTCATTAATGAAATGGCTTCATCCAATGCATTCCTTGAGTTAACGTCCTCTAACAAATTTATTCCGGGCTTTCCCACTCCTGCTCCGGCAATCTCGCCTTCGTTTTTGTAAACCTCAGAAAGCACTGGTGTTAATGCATCTATGGATATTTTTATCCAGCTTTTTAAATTAAAAGGGTCTGGCATTCCTGCCTTTCTAAATGTTTTTGAAAATTTCCCGTCAATGTTATCTAAAACTTCCTTTTTCTGTTTGGCGTTAAGTTCTTTGAGTATTTTTTTGACTTCCGGCTCTTTTTTTGCTATTCGGCTATCCAAATCTTTCCAAATATAGTAATATTCCTCTTTGGTCATTTCACCCCATGCTTTCTTTTTGATTGATTTTATTTCCTTTAGTTTAGCCACAAGCAAATCAGCGGCTTTTTTCTGCATTGTTTGTCGGGCTTTAAAGTTCTGCGCAGCTCGCGTATGTATAGCTTTACCGGCTTTTTGCATAGGTTTGACAGTCTTTTGTATAGATTCTGCTGATTTTGAAGCAGGCGCAGGTGCGTATTCTGGCGGTGGCGTTCCAACTGGCACTAAATTGTTCCCAACCATTACATCGTCTCCGCCGTCTATCGGGCCTAAGCCTTGATACTTTTCTCTCGCCTCGTTTACCGACATTACCGGCTGGCTTCCCATGACAGCTTGCATTTCGGTGTTGACTGCAGCTCTGTCCTCTGGTGTCGGGTCTTTAAATGAAATGTAAATGTTGTCTCCGTATCGCGGTGCCAAAAATTCGTTCAGCGTTGAGCAAATCATCTGCATCTTTGGTTTTATGGTTCTCTTAGCAAAAACATAGTCTGCGGTTTCGGCTGTGGCTCGGTTAGTGTCTGATTCGGCTGTGCCAAGAATAGTTTTTGAAACTCTAAAACCAGCCAAGATTCTGTCTCGGGTCATTTCCAAGAGTTCTTTAAATCCCATGTCTTTCATTGTCGACTGTGTCTGCTTCCACGACACTCCCTTTGGCAAAATGCCGGTCTTATGCGCGTTTTCCACTCCCTGATGGTTTGATTCCCAGCCTGTTTTCAATGCTAAAATCTGTTCCTCTGTTGTGTATTCTGTTTCAAATACACCGTCCATGTTCGCTCCGTTAATAAAAAACTGGCGGTTGAATTCCATCGCAAAGTTGTCGTTGTCTATCCATTCGGCGATGGCTTGCATTGTGCCTATGCCCTCGTGCGGATTATTTAAGTCCGGCGTTTTAAAATGTATTATTTCGTACGGCTGATAGTAATATTTCCTATTATCAATTTCGTATTGATAGCCTTTTAAAACATATGGATAAATTGTCTGGTCTAAGTCTACCGTCACAAACGCCGGATTTAACAAATAAATTGCATCGGGCTTGTCGTTATAGCTTTTTACTCCGGTCATCAAACCAAAAGCGTTCCCAGTTGCTTCCAAATGCCCTGCAAGCGTCCATCGCAATTCTGGCCCTGTTTGCTCAGGATTTCCGGCTTCCAAAACGTCGAGCAGTTCATGTTCTGTCAGCTCAACGTGGTTGTTGTTTTTTTGTATTTGATAAACTTTGAATTCAATGCAGGCGATTTCGTCTGATATGGCTTTTATGGCCGCATAAGACCAGCCTCTAATGTTGGACATTGTCTTTATCGCGCTCACGCTTTTTGACGCGCCCGGGCGGACAATCATCAATGGGTCGTTACCTATAATATTTCCCACATCAAAACCCAAAACACCCTTAGTCAATTTAGACTTGGATTTTGTTCTAAAACCAAACATTCCCCTTTGGTCAAAGGAGATTCCGTAACTTTCTACGTTGCCGGCTTTGTTCCGGTTGGCGTGATCTTGCCCATGGTGAGCGGAGCGGATTGGTCTTACTCTTTTGAATGCGTTTGCCGCCCTCTCCCAAAATGTTTCTGCCACATCTGCCACGTTGATGTCAGAGGACAAAGTATTTTAATACTGTGGTATGTTGTGGTAGTTGTCCCCGATATTTTGCCATGAGAGCTACCACACTGACCCATGACAAAATATCGGAAACCCAGTCTAACTTTCTAACCTTTTTACTTCACCTTTTATAATTTCAAACTTAGTCAAACAGCAACTGCAAAAACATGGTTTGTTAAATGTCAGCAGTTCTCCGCGCCTGTTTAAAAGTTTATAAACTATCGCTGTAAAAAATCTTTTTATTTTACTCGCCGACAATGGCATTGAAATTGGATTGGCGCAAAACGGACAACGCATGACAATACAATTCATTAGTCCGTTAAATGCTGTCGTTACTTTCGCGTATGCGAAGTCGCCAGCGTTTCTCAATTCTTCCGGCGTTGAAAGTTCTTTAACTAACTGTGGTATTTCGTTCATATTTGTCGTTATATTTTCTATCGTATTCTTCGTGGCATTTCTTACATCTTCCAGAATAATCCTTTGGATTTCTGCTATATTCGTGGTCCACATTTGACCAATCTATATTCCATCGACCATTAATTTTCTCTCCCGATAGACCACAATCCTCGCATTTTTGTGGATGACCAAAATGATTTATAATCCATCCATGTTTAGTTTTATTCGCACAATTGTCTCCTTTCCAACAAGGATGATTATTACCAATCTTTCCTTTCTGGAAGCCTTGATTGGCATTATGGATATAAACCCCACTTTTACCTTTTACTCCAGGCATAGTCGTTCGGACCATTGGGCGATATTGGTGGAACGACTAAGAACGCACCAAATCACCTCCCAATGTTCCCGTTAATTTCTATTTTCGAGGCAGGCTCTCAAAGATTATCCCTGCCTTGCGGCATCCCCCTAAGGGTAAGAGCCTAACCCGAGAATACAATGTCTATTTATTAATTAAGTGTAGACCCTTGGACTGTCCAAACGGAAATGTTTAGACTTTATGAAACTCTAAATTTTGATTTTTTAAGAAGTCACAACCCTCGTGCGGACAGCACCAACAACATCTGGCGTTGCCACGTTCTTTATCAAGTCTCGTGTTACAACAAGAATGAGTTTCTCCACACTTATCAAACACCCCACGTCTTTCTAAATCCTCTCCCCATTGTTTTTCTAAATCAGATGGTTTTATTTTTTTCATTTTTAGTATAAATCCTCACTAAATAATAATCTTTTTGCAATTTCTCTTATCACGTTTACTGTCACTGCATTACCGCACATTTTGTAGCGTTGCGTATCTGAAATACCCCCCCCTGTCCCTTGTGCAGTCCAGCCATCCGGGAAGCCTTGCAGGCGTTCACACTCAAGCGGTGTTAATCGTCTAATATTTGTGGGATATGCCGACCCCCCCCCTGCGGTTGCTACTGTCGGAGAGATTCCTGACTTTTTGTATACTCGGCTCGTTTGTTCGTATGAAGTCGTTGCCTCCTTGCCCGGCTTTATACCCGGCACGCAATGGATGTACTGTTTGTGTCTGCCTATTAGATTTTTCATTAAAAACTTCACTGCTTTTTCCGATAGGAAATACTTTTGGTCTGGGCGTTGCTCTAAGATGTCCGACAATGAACACTCTTTCCCGATTTTGTGGGACTCCGAAATTCTTGCTGTTAAGCACTTGCCATTGCAAATCATACCCCAGTTCTGCAAGCGTGGCGATGATGGTTTTAAAAGTGTTTCCGTTGTCATGAGATAATAACCCTTTGACGTTTTCCAGTAACAACAATCTTGGTCGTTTTTCTTTGAGTATCCGGCATATGTCAAAAAACAAAGTTCCTCTGGTGTCGGCGAATCCAAGTCTTTTACCTGCGATAGAAAAGGATTGGCAAGGGAAGCCTCCACAGAATAGGTCGAAGTCGGGCAATTCTTTTTCTTTGATTTTTGTGATGTCTCCATAATTTTTATGTTTAAAATGTTTTTCGTAAACTTGAATTGCGTATTTGTCTATTTCACTGTAACCTATACATTCCGCTTTATTTTTAGTTGCCCAATCTATACCCAGCTCGAATCCGCCGATGCCGGTGAATGTGCTAAAATATTTTATATGCTCCATTTTAAGTATTCTATTATTTGACTTAATAATTCTTTGTTATCGTTAACCATCCCGAGGACTAAATTACATCTACTGCAAATCCAACCTCTGAATTTATCTGTTTTATGGTCGTGATCGTAACAAATCTTTCCCATCGCTCCACAAATTTCACATTGCATCGGCTTTTTTCTTGGCGCACTTTTAATTTTATATCTAAATGAAACCCCACCCTTCCATCTTGGATGATTAGCACCTCTAAAATGGCTGACTCTTTTTTCTATTGTTTCAGCCGATTGTTTCTTGCCAGTCAACTTCTGCCTTATTTTTTCTCTGGTTTCTATTGATTGTTTTCTTCCCATATTTTTTAAATAGACCACACCTCCGGGAGGTTAATACCATCTTGTTGTAATCCCAGAAGTAGATAAACGCAGGCATCGTTAAGATCGTCGTGTGCTTCAACCCCGAAGTTAATCATCTCCGAAATTAAATCCTCGCACCCATGCACCGGGAATTTGACTGTGCCGTTTTTAATATATTTTGCAATAACCTTTCTGCGGGCCACTTTGTCTCCGCCCGGTATCATTCTTTGTACTGCGATGCCATGCCGCTCCATGTCCTGTATGGCAACTTCCTGATATCCGGCTTTTTCCACATAAAACATATGCCCGCCACCGCTTCTTTGTTTTGCCAGCATCATAGCTTCCAAATCGGGCAACGGACAGCGCTTATGAAATGGATTTGGTAATATATATATTTTAGGATGTCCGTAGTCGTCCGGGTCGTCGTAGACATCGGCTGAAACCATTGCGGTAAAGTCTGCGGTTTGTTTTTCTGAAATGGCCAAGTCCACGCCATGTCGCCTCATATTCAAACCAATCTGCGGAAGTTTATCATAATAGTGTATGTCTTTTTCTGTAATATCCTGTCCCTCCTCGGCGATAACTTTCAGCAACATTTCTCGGCTCCACGCAGTCTCGCCAAGCTCTTTTCGTTTTAAATCCAGCACCGCTTTTGTCGGATACTTTGCCGGCCATGTGCATCGTCTGGTTTTCTGGTCTATAAGCGGAAACTCAAAAACTCTAAACATTCCCTTTTTCTTTTTACGAGCCATTAACGCGTCATCGTGTAGGTAGTTCCCGATTAAAATAAGTTTGCCGGTGCGCTCGTCTATGCTCGGCAGCACTTCGCCGTCTAACCACGTTTCGGTTTTAATTCGGTTTTCGCTTTGCCTGACCCATTCCAAATCCTCCGGGTCGTCTACGATGATAAGCTTCGGGCGATGCTGTCTATGCTTAAGACCACGAACCTTTTGTCCGCGAGACCGCGCCAGTATGCGCACTCCGTTAGAGAGTAACATATTTTTACTTTGCCACTCCTCATCGCTTTCCAAACTTGGCTCCGGGTTAGGAACTTTTTTTGATATTTCTTTTGTGACACCATAGTCTTGTTTTATTAATTCGTTATTTTCCAGTTCGTTTTTTATGTTGGCAATGTTTGTCGCTGACTGCGTTCCGGTGTCTGAAACTGGTAGAATAAAACTGTATATGTCCGGGTGTTCCAATGCTTCGTAAATCGGATACGCCAAGCTGGCTATGGTTGACTTTGCCGAACCTCTAAAACCTATAATCTCCAGCCTCAAAATTCTCGGGTCGTCTAAAGCTTCCATCAGCGTCCAATGAAAGTCCGCCGCCGGGATATTAAAATGGTGAGGCAGGTAAATAAAACAAAAGGCGTAAAATCCCAATCGCTTTACTGTGGCTCGGCGCGACTGGCTATCGCATAGCGATTGCAGGTCCTTTGTCATCAATGCTTCCGCCTCCGGCAAGCTCTCTGACGTTTGGATTTGTTGGTTCTGGTTTTGGTTCATCTTTTTTTGTTTCGTGTATTACTGCTTCCTCGTAAATTACCGGCTTTACTCTTTCTTTAAATTGCATTTCTAAGCACTTGATTGCCGCGGTCACCGCAGGGTTTAGTTCGTGCGTGGTTGTAGTCTCGCCCAGCTTCCTTGTAAAAAATCCAGAGTCCATTAACGCGTCCAGCGTTGCTTTTTTCAGGTCGGCTATTTTAGACATTGCCATTAACTTGTTATGCGTGGTTTCTTTCGGGTCTGATGCTATGTCCCAGCACTTTGAAATTATCGCCTCGTTTGTATCTTCTAAATCTGAAACGTGCAGAGCCGCCAGCTTCCGGTCAACTCTCTTTTTTCTTTCGCCGATTATTTTATCGCGCAACTTCATCGCGTAGTCGTGCGATATGTTTATTCCGTTCTGCGCCAAAATCTTAGCAATGTCATTGCCGGATATGTTGGCTCCCCTCATCACCATAATCTGCCTAACCTTAGCCATGTATATTTCTTTTTGGATATCGCTGGTTTTAGGCATTTATAATTTCCAAATTTTGGTTTGCAATTCTTTTATTTTTTTGCTTTCTCCTTCAATCCATCTTTTAGGTATCGAACCTTTTAAATATACTTCCCCTTCGGCTATATATTTATCCAACGCCCTTTCAATTATTCTTTTTTCTTCATTGTTGAGAACTTCCTCAGTGAATACAATTAATTTTTTTGGTATTTTCATAGTTTTATTGCTTTTTGCTGGGTGAAGTCCTCCCAGCGTTTAATAATTTCTCTTTAAATTATGTTTGTAATCGTAATTGCGGTGGCAGGTTGTGCATAACCTCAACCAGTCTTTTAAATTACGCTTATACTTGTGGTCTTTGTTAGCCCATTCGTATTTTTGCTTTTTAGTCGCACCGCAAATTTCACATTTTTGAGGCGCTCCCAAATTTCTATAAATCCAATGATGCAAACCATGATAACCAACCTTGTCTCCTTTCCAAGAATGATTTTTTTCGTTTGTCGCACCAGTGCGAACCATGTTAGGCTCAATCCTTTGCTTCCAAATAACCTCATAACATTTATGCGAGCAGTATTTTTGTTTTCGCTTTCCAAAATCTTTTACTGCTCTAAATTCTTTTCCACAAACAAGGCATTTTCTAACCTCTGCTCTTTGCAGGTGCGGATAATGTTTTCCTTTTTTCCCGCCAGTTTCTCTACCAGCATATCCGCATTTTTTACTACAAAATCTTTGTTTTAAACTTCCACTTATTGGATAAAACTTTTTATTACATTGTTCGCAAACTAATTGTGTTTTTGTTTTCATACCTTGATATTATCACATCTACATAATAATATCAATATCTTCTACTTCCATTGCACTTCGCACAAAGTAGTCTATAATTCGCCAACAAACCTCTCGCTTTTGGATTAGTGCTTTTTGGTAATTTATGGTCTATCGTTAAATTTTCTGTTGAACCACAAAATTCGCATTTCTCCGGTAAGCCTTTCAATTTAGCCAACTCCCACCAGCGGACTTTTTGATAATACTTTTGTTGGCAAGACTGCAATAAATATCCGTATCCAGCCATTTTACAATTCTTTTTCTTTTAAATGTTTAGTGCCACAGTTCGGGCAAATGCAATCATCGGGTATAAAGCCAGAAACTTCATCACTGGGCATAATCAAATCTTTGTTAAATCCCGTAAGGTCTAAAAGCTCCGTATCTGGCCCAAGAGATATTAACTCCTCTTTCAATAAATTGTCGTCCCACCCCGACAAAAGTCCAAGTTGGTTGTCTGCCAACCTCAAGGCTTTTACCTCGTCGTCGGTCAGCGTGTCAATCACAACGCATGGTACAGTTTCCCAGCCCATTTCCTTAACCGCCATTACTCTGCCATGTCCGGCAATGATTACGTTGTTTTGGTCAATCAGGCAGGGCGTTGTAAAACCAAATCGTATGATGTTGCGCTTTAGCAAATCAATCTGCGACTTCGGGTGCGTGCGCGCGTTGGCTTCGTACGGCTTTAGGTCGCTGATTTTTACTTCTTGTATTTGCATATAATTTTTTTTAATTCTTCTTTTATATTTTCCTCAAATTCTAAATTCATTTCCTGACATTGGAATATCGTGCCAGATTCGGTTTGCAGTTCCCAATAAAAATAGTATTTACCCTCTTTTTTTATAAGGTCTGCTTTCATAGTTTTATAATTTCAAAATCTTTTATTTTAGAGTCGTATAGCCACAATTCTCCGGGGTGTGATAAATCATATAGGTTTCTGAATGCGGTTATCTTGGCTATGTGGCTGGACTTATTGCTCTTGGTTGTAAACTGTATAAATTTGGTCTGGCTTCCTTTGGCGGCGACTCCGTCCCACATTGTAAAAATATCCTGTTGCTTTCTAAACTTAACTCTTGGCGACCACCAGCACACCCAGCCGAGGTGTCCCAATTTATCTGTTATAAAATCGCGTAAGTCTTTTTCTGTCATTAATTTGTGGTAGGTTAATTGTATTCTCACGCCTACCCAGACCCTGCAAGCTTCGTTCTCGCCTCGCACTCCGGCTTGCGCCGGGACAGGTCGGCAGACGCTATCTGGATAGGCGGCAGAATACGATCTGCCGGTGATTACCACTTACCGTTGTTCAAATGCTTTTCCTCTTGCGCGCCTCTCTGCTCTTTTTTCTTGCGTCTGCAAGTTGGGCATCTCTTTGGCTGGTTGTAGCCCTTGTCGGTGTAAAACTCCTGCTCTCCGGTTGTAAACGTAAACTCCTCGTGGCAGTCTACGCATCTTAAATAAATATCCGCCATGTTATATTTTTTTATAAATTGAATAAAGTAAAACTAAGCCGACCACGCCTCCAATTAGTTTTAAAACCTGCACTAAATTAAGCTCTTCAAAAATAAATTTCATAAAAATCTGTTACGCTGGTTAAGCATTATAATCCACATTTTTTCCTCAGGTGTTAAGCCGTCCCACCACTTCTCGTATTCAATCCAGTAGTTGTCCCACCATATTTTTATCCGTCTAAAAATATTCATGACATTTCTTTAAACTTTTTTTTACGCTCGTCGGTGGTCATGCCCATAAAATTATAACCTCCCCAGTATGCCGGACTGCACATCCAATATTGGTCGGACTCTGTCGGTGCTATTACTTGCAGATCTAAGTTGCACACTATGTCTGTCAGCTGTTTTACCAGCTTCCGGCTTAGCATCAGCCCTATGTTCAAAGCCAGCTTTATAAAACTCCATCGCTGGTGCAAAGACATCGGGTCGTTTTTGTCGTCGTGTTCGCGCTCGGTTAAAATATCAAACAGCCTGCTTATTTCCTTTCTCGGGTTTTTGAAAAACTGCTCTTTGTTTAACTGTGCCATTATGTCCTGAAACCTCAGCCGGTAAGCCATGTCGTATTCCAGTATGGCGCAAACAATGTCCCGGACTTTCTCGTCGGCTATGGCCTGATACATTTCCCTTGCCGGCTGGTTGTATTTGTTCTCGGGCAAATACAAATCACGCCACGCCCACCATAACCATTGCAGTAAATATTCTTTGTATAAAATTGCCGAGACCGCTATCAGTATTTTTTGGAATATGTTTTTTTTCTTAAACTCTCCTTTACCAAAAAGGAATCTGCCAAACATCGGAATTATTCTTTTAAACTTCGCCAGCTCAATCACTTTGTCGGCTGAAATCCACGATGTCATCGGATACTCTATGCCTTGGAATCTGATCTCGCACCCCTTGTCCTTAATCACAAAGTCGTCCATGAACATATCAACCGGCGACTGCGTGTCTATGAAGTTGCTCTGGTCCTGCTGTCGTCCGTATCCGTCGTATTTGTGCTTTACAATTAGGTCTCGCAGTGTTAGTAAATAGTCACTTATTTTTAACATTTCCGAGTTTTTTAATTACCTTTATGTCTATGCCAAATTCCAGTTCAAACAGTTTCATCGAGGCTTCGTATAAGTCCAAAAAAACTTCTTCCTTGCGATAGTCCGGCATGATAGCCGGGTCGCCGTATTTTGACTGAATAAAATTTTTAAAGTCCTCTTGGTTAAGCATAACTTGGTCTTTTAATTTTTTTAGGATAGTTTATACCTTTTCCTCGCCTATTTGCTTTCCCTTTTCCGTATGGTTTCTTTTTCATAGTTTTATATTTTTGCCTGCCTTATTTTTTTAGCCTCGTATAACATCTTGTTGGCTTCGTTTGTCGTATAAACCACGCTCTGTTGGCGCAATGCTATCGATGGGATTACCCATTGCCCTTGTGCGTTCTTTTCTCCGTTCATCAAAGCCTTGTTTCTTTGGTCAATAGCGTTTATTTCCGCGTTGGTTGCGTCAATGTCCTCTCTTTGTTTGTCGTATGTCTCGCCCTTCATACCCTCTAAATCTGTTTTCATTTTTGCGAGTCTTTCCGTTAACTCCTGCAAATAGTCGGTATTAATTTTATAATTTTTCAAATCCTCGTCTATCTCGGCTCGGACTGACCTGACGTTTATTAGCATTTTCCATGCCGCTTCCTCTTTCTCCCGGGCTATCTTTTCTTTTAGAATCAACTTGCGAATAATAGTTATTATATTCATGTTTTTATTTCTCTTCTTCTGCCGGGAGCGTTTCTCCCATTAATATTTTGGCTTTTGTTACGGCCCATGGCATGTACATTCCCTTGTCCTCGTCAACCTCTATCTGCTTGCCGTCCGGTGTGCTTCTCTTTACCTTTTCCACCCTTTGCGTTACTTCATCCATCACCTCAAGCAAGAAATTATAATACATGTCTTTTAACTCCACCTCTCCTTGAGCCGATAACAACGAGGCGGCGATTATCTGGATATAGAAGTTGTCCGTCTTTGTCTCCGGCTCGTATGCGGCCAAGCAACTGATTAAAAAATTACCAAGCGTTTCGTCTGGCAGATACGACTGATCCAGTACGTCCTGTCCCATTCTGTTTTTTACCTTTGGGTGCGATTCCAAGGCTCTGTACTCTTCCTTTGACGGGTTGGTCTTTGGGAACGGCCTGCCGAATAAATCTGTTAATTTTTGCGAGCAATTAAATTTTGGCATATGTTTACCGTTAGTTTATTTTTTCACTAATACGGTGTTAATTATACTTTTTTCCACGCTCCCTCTTTGCATATTGCAAATATTGAAGCCTTGGATATATTAAATTCTTTTATTATTTCTTTTATTGTTTTCCCGGATGCTTTGGCTTCGACAACCTTAGTCTTTATTTCATCTGATATTTTACGGTGCGTGCCAAACTTTTCTTGCAGATAGTCGTCAATCGGATCGTTGTCTTTGAATACTCTTATGTTGACCATCCTCGTTAAAACAATCGCCTCGTTTTCCTCTGAGTCATAAATTATTAAATCCCTCGTTTTTGGGTTCTGATAATAGAAAATCCCCATTTATTTTTTTTAAATTAGCCTTAATATTCTGGCTTCTGGCTTTAGCACCGGTGCCACCATCATCGGCTTTTTAATCCTGTACCAGCTATATTTTCCGCATACCATCGGATTATCCTTTGATCCGTAGATTCTTTCGACCAGTCCCTCTTGGGCTAATTCCTGCGCCCGGCTACGCGCGGCCACCGGCAAAAATCCGCACTCGGTGTTTTGGTTCACAAGAGACCAAATCGGTACCCACCCCTGCCTCTCCCGTAAGAGATTAAGAATAGTTTGTCGCGTTGTTGTTTTCATGTTTTTACGCTATTTACGCTGCTTTTAAGATTATTTGACTACCTCGGTATCTTTCCAAGCACGCATGTCGAATTCCAGCCATTCTCCCCCCTCTTTCGGTATAACAAACCACTTTCCATTCTTTTGCCTCATCTCCTGTCCCCGGTACGTCCTCTTCTCCCCTCTTTCCTTTTTTTCTTTTAAAAATGAATCAGCGAATGCGTTTAGTTTAGTTAGGTTAAGTTTAGTTAGGTTAAGTACGCCCTCGCCTTCCACTGTCCCCCCACCCTGTCCCCACCCTCTCCACACCCTGCCACACCCTGTATCAAGATGTGGGGAGGCTATATCAAATTGCTCTAAAATTGGCAATGGTACGGCTAAGACCTCTCTTAGTATGCCCTCGGCTACCGATGGGCTGTTTACCTGATTTTTTATGAAGTTGATTATGTAAACCCAGCCGTCCCGGTATACTATTTTTTTGTCGTTCTCGAGCCTTTTAAAAATATTCAAAACCATATCGGAATCTATCCCCGTATCGAATGAAATCCTGCGCAAAGATATCTCATAAACACCCGAGATATTAGTCAGTGGATTGGTTAAAAAATATAAAAATAATAGTTTCTCTGTTGGATCAAGCTTCATCACATAGGTATCGTCCCAGAATTTGACGTTTACGACCCTTTGTTTTGCCATGATAAGTTATGTATCCCCACGCTGACCGGCGCATGGCCGAATCAGCGTGGAACACTTTTGTTTATGCCTCTATTTGTTTTTGAAAATCCGATCTACCGTCCTCTATCACCGGTATGTCCTCGTCGACTTTTTGGACTGAGATATAATTTCGCGCTCCTTTCCTGATGCACTCCATTGTCAGCACGTCGCCGGGTTTAAATTCGGCCATTCTCTGGATTAAGTAATGTAGGTTGCCGTTCTTGTCTTTAACCTCTACGTCGTATTGTTTTTTCTCTCCGGCTTCCTCAAAAAAGTACCTCATGGTGGCTACCTTTTCTCCTGTTTCGTATTGCGTTGTGTTGATTAAGGATTCGCTAATGACCGTTACCGTATGTGGTCCGGTAGCGCTTACTCCGCCTCCCGGTCTTTGCGTCGCCAGCTTTAGTGTCGGCACGATGCCGGCTTGTGTTACGAGTTCTTTAGATTTTTCCATGGTTTTATTTCTTTAATATTATTTCTTGGCCCGCTAAATATTGGCTTTTGCCGTATAGGTTGGCGTATACAATCATTTCCTCTGTGTCTTTTCCGCTGAGCCATTTGTCGTATGCATATTCAAAGTTGTCCTTAGTTATCGGTACTCCGCCAACTTGGTTTAGGTCGATAAACCATTGTTCTAAAAAATCCTCAAATGTTTGGTTTTCCATGCTATTTGGATTTTACTTTCTTTCCTTTCGGCTCGGCCTCGGCGAAGTTTACCATTACCGGCTCGGGTTTTTTTATGGATATGATTAATGGCAGTTCGTATTGTTTCGGCTGGGTGTCGCCGTATATGTCTTTCCATGTCGGGTAGACCGCTGTCCTAAAAAAGTCATAGCAGTCCTCCACCTCGTCCAGCTTGTATCCTCTGTCCTTGCCGTAATCCAGCCTCAAAATAACCAGCTTTCTATTTTTCCATTCCTCTTCGGTTATGTTCAGACCTTTCCAGTTTATATCCATGTGGGAGTAGTCTGATATCTGTAATTCGTATTCCCTTGAAATATTTTTGGATGTCTTTATGTCGAGGATATAAATTTGCCTTAGGGCCGGTAGCATTTCGTTTGGCGCGGCGAATATTCTGTCTATGGTCCCGGCGGTTACTTCGCCGAAGTGTGCCTTTTCGCTTTCCAACATTTGCCAGTCTTTTTCCTTTCTGAATTTGGCGTAATTAAGCACCATTAATGTCTCCTCGGCGTTTAAGTCCTCCATCTGTCCGTTGTGCGGGTTCAAAAACTTGGACTCCCTGATGTCTATCGTTTCGCCCTTGTCCAATTCCTCGCAGGCGTTATGTACCTTTGACCCGCGTGATCCGCCCTCTTTCTTTCTCCTGTCGGCTTCTTGGCTTCCCACTTCCTCTCGCCATTTTAAAAGGAAGCTTGATTTTGGATACCCGGTGTTGCAGACCCAAGTTGTTGATGGGTATGGTTTGTATTCCGGAACCGATGTCTCCGGGTTGACAATGGGTTTAAAGTAAAACCTTTCATCGTCGGTTGTGATTCGCATCACGCCCTTTTTCTCGTCTACGATTTTAAATTCTTTTAACATGTGGTAGGTACTGTTACCCCTCCCTCGCGCCCTTATCAAAACGCTCGGGTTCTGGGGGAGGTGTAACAGTAGATAAGGTTTATATTTTACTATTCGCTTTCGGCCGGCTCTTCACCCCACTTCTGCTCTTGGTCTAAATATGTGTCCTGTTCGCACTCATAGCATATTCTGTCGTGGGAATCGTGCGGCATGTATTCCTCACCGCAACTTTTACATATTCTTAGTTCCTCGCTCATAAATATTTAAACCAGAAATAAGTGAAAGCGATGAATCCAATTGCGCATGCAATACTTCCGATTATCTCTGCCCAATTTATTGGCGGATATAATTCAGCGTATTGCTGATCTAACTTCGCTTTTAATTCTGGCAACATGTTTTGTTTTTTTCTTTTTACCCGCGCGCCGACTTTTTAAATACAAAAAAAGCACGCTATCGTGTAGCGTGCTTTTGCTTTTATACTACTATTTTTCCACTACCTCCACTCCCATATTTTTTGCGGTGCCTGCAACAATCTTCATTGCCTGCTCGATATCTGTTGTGTTCAAATCGGGCATTTTCTTTTCCGCAATCTCTTTCAATTGAGCCTTAGTAACTGTACCAACTTTTACTTTGTTTGGAGTTCCGGATCCTTTTTCCACACCGGCTGCTTTTGCTAACAACTGGGAGGCCAAAGGTGTCTTTAATTTAAAAGTGAAAGTTCTGTCTTTATAAATCGTGACTTCGGCCGGGATTATATATCCTGCCATTGCCTGTGTTGCTGCATTAAACTTTTGGCAGAATTCGGCGATGTTTAATCCGTGAGGAGCCAATGCCGGTCCGATTGGAGGTGCCGGTGTTGCTTTACCTGCTGCTATTTGTACTTTGACTGTGGCTTTTATTTCTTTTGCCATGTTTTTCTCTAAATACTATGTTATAAATTAATGTCTTTATGGGAAATATATTTATAAGCAATATTTAGTTTTTTATTTATTCAACTTTTTTAATTTGTAATGAGTCTAATTCTACAGGCGTGTCTCTTCCAAACATATTGACCAGCACCTTAATCTTTCCTCTTTCTTTGTCAATTTCTGAAACTTTTCCTTCAAATCCTTTGAATGGCCCGTCAACAACTTTTACAGTGGCGCCAATTTCGAAATCGATTGTAAATTCCGGCTCTCCAACCTGCATTCTCTTCATTAAGCTGTCTATGTCGGCTGCAGAAACCGGGATTGGAGTTGTTCCGGCTCCCAAAAATCCTGTTACTCTTGGAGTGTTTCTAACTACGTACCAAGATTCATCAGTAACAACCATTTGAACCAATACGTATCCGGGATAAATCTTTTCCTCAACCGTCTTTCTCTTTCCGTTTTTAATCTTAATTTTTTTCTCTTTTGGAACTATAACGTTAAAAATCTTATCCTCCATGCCCAAACTCTCAATCCTTTGTTTAAGGTTTTTTGCAACTGCGTCTTCATATCCTGAATAGGTATGAATAACGTACCAATTTTTTTCTTGTTCTATAACTTGTTTTGGCATGCTATTTTAGAACTATTTTTTTAATAATTTCTGTAAATATAAAATCTAATCCTCCTAAGAATATGGCTACTCCGATAGTGATTCCCAACACAATGAATGTGTATCTTAAAACATCTTTCTGTGAAAGCCAGCTTACCCTTTTCATTTCGACCCAAACCTCCTTAAAAAACATATTTATTTTTTGTGTGATTGTCATAAAAAATATGCGAATATTTTTATTTACTTGTTGGTTCTGAAAAACCGCCCGCGGCGGTTATTTACATTTATATTCTTATAATAGCCGATACATAACCGTTAGTCAAGGCCTGCATTAAAAAAATAACCCTGGCGCGACGTAAGGTGCCTAAAACACACAATTACGCGCGTCAGGGCATAGTCAACAGGGCGACTCAAGCGGGCTCGGCAGCCACCTCGTTTTCGATAACCATCCAGGCGAATGCCCGAACGTTTTCGACGCTGATGCGATAGACCGTAGCCGCTAATACGATACCATCGCGCACTGCGCCATCATGAAGAATGGCCTGAATTCGATCGCGCAATGTGTGCCGGGTCCTCAGCACTTCTCGAACCCGGGATCCACACAACTTGTCTAATTTCGCGACCTCATCTGCCGATAACTTTTTCATATCAGACTCCTATTGTTACTGGGTTAAAAATAATAAAGGGCTATATATTTTGTATCATATATATTAATTATTGTCAATTGGATTGGTCTAAACAAAAAGCCCCTTTCCAGGGGCTTGAAAATTTTGATTAAAAACTAAATCCCGAGCTCATCATTATCTTTGCCATCTTTTTTTGAATGTCTTCCCTCGCCTCGTTTAAGCAGCGCCTTAAAACATCTTGCTGTTTTTCTACAGTTAATTCCGGATTCAATTTTATACTCTCAATCTCAAAATTTCCGTTCATCTCAACAACTACCCCATCCCTCTCGATAACTACCCTTTCCTTCTTCAAGCTATCTTGAAGTTTTTTTAATTCTGCTATCTTTTTTAATTGATCAAATGCCATTTTATTTTTGTATTGTATGAGTTAATAATTCTAACGGATATTTCTTTCCGGCGAAATAATCTTTCACCATTTGCTTAATATCTACA
>Ga0316226_1001277_pt1 | contig 27742 bp, 29 predicted proteins | sample TBH18017metaG_FD_206009 | JGI IMG/M metagenome (GOLD analysis project Ga0316226, IMG submission 206009) | Freshwater microbial communities from Trout Bog Lake, Wisconsin, USA - TBH18017 | ecosystem: Environmental > Aquatic > Freshwater > Lake > Hypolimnion/Profundal zone | place: USA: Wisconsin...
TTGCACGAAACGCGGGCCGGACCCCGTCCGTCTGGCTCGCAGCGTCAAGCCGCCCGGCGAGGCTTCCCCTGGTCCCGCCGGGCGGCGCGCGTTTGGGCGCGCACGCGAGTCGTCGTATGCTCCAGGCTCAGCGAGCGACTGGAGGGGAAGTGGCAAGCGCGGACGAACCATCGTCGGCCGGCCAGGGGCCGGTCGGGAAGCTGATTCCCGCCGAGCGCCGCGCGCGCATCGCCGCGCTCATCGGCTCGCGACGCTCGCTGCGCATCTCGTGGCTCGCCGAGCAGCTCGGCGTCTCCGAGATGACCGTGCGCCGCGACCTCGAACGCCTGCAGCTCACCGGTCTGCTCTCGCGCACGCACGGCGGCGCCATCCTCAAGCGCCGTCTGGTGGAAGCGCCGCTCTACGTCGAGAACGTCGCCGCGCACGCCGAGGAGAAGCGGCGCATCACGCGCGCGGCAGCGGCCATGATCCGGCCGGGCGAGACGGTCTTCCTCGGATCCGGTACGACGACGGTCGAGGTGCTTCGGAGTATCGACCCAGAGCTGCACGCGACCGTCGTCACTCACAACGCAGGCGCGCTCGAAGTGATGGACGCGCTCAGCATCGAGCTCTTCCTGCTCGGCGGGGCGTACCGCATCCAGTCCAACGCCACGGAGGGCGCCGCTCCGGCGGAGCTCGTCGGCGGCTTCTACGCCAGCAAGATGTTCCTGGGCGCCGACTGCCTGAGCCTCGAAGAAGGCGTCACGACGCCGAGCATGGGCCTCGCCGAGGTGGAGCGGGCGATGGTCCGGCACGCCAAGGGCGAGGTGATCGTGCTCGTCGACAGCAGCAAGATCGGCATCGTCGCGGACATCGCCATCTGCCCCATCGAGCGCATCGACGTGGTCGTCGTGGACGACGGCATCGAGGATGAGATCCGGGCCGAGCTCGAAGAGCTCGGCGTCGAGGTCGTCGTGGCCTGACGCGGGGCGCCGTCAGCCGCGGCAGTCGGGCACCCGTGAGCGCGGCCCCACCCGGGACGCGACTCCCCTAGACCACCAGAGCGATGACGATCGCGGCCACGATCAGGCCGATCGCAAGGCCGGCAACGGCTACGCCCGCCGGCCGCAGGCCCTTGCGGGCGGACCGCCAGCCGATCACCGAAAGTACGATCCCTGCCACGCCGAGGACGGCGGCCGCGAGAACCGCCGACCGGCCGAACCACAGGCTGCCGAGGCCCGCAAGCGAACACGCGACGCCGACGAAGGCCGTGGCCGGGCTGCGCCGCGCCGTGATCGCGTCGATCGCATCCTGATTCGGGTCGGGCCGAGGGTTCGCCTCGGCGTCCGAGGGCTGCGTGAAGTTGTGCGGAGGAACGAAGGCCATGCCGTGATTCTAGCTCCGGACGAGGCCGCACCGCTCGAGGCCGTGCGCGGCCGGCGGCGCGCCGCCTGTTTGACATGGATAGTCAGGAATAACTACGATGGCGCGCCGCGCACCCGGCCGGCGAGGAGGAGGACCGGTGACCTACGACGCGCACGACGATCGTGACCTGGCGTTCGACACGCTTCAGCTTCACGCGGGCTACGATCCCGCCGGGCACAACGGCGCCAAGGCCGTGCCCGTGTACCAGACCGCAGCCTTCGAGCTCGGCGACTTCGACCGCTGCGTGCGGCTCTTCAACTACGAAGAGGACGGGCACTCCTACGTGCGCTTCTCGAATCCGACCAACGAGGTCCTCGAGAGACGCATGGCGGCGCTCGAGGGCGGCGCCGCGGCCGTCTGCTTCGCCTCGGGCATGAGCGCCATCTCCGGCACGCTGCTCAACCTCGCGCGCGCCGGCGACGAGATCGTCGCGGTCAGGACACTCTACGGCGGCACCACCAACCTGCTGGCCGACGTGCTGCCCGACTACGGCATCACGACCCGCTGGGTGGCGGATGCCGCCGACCTCGATGACTTCGCGGCCGCCATCACGCCGCGTACGAAGGCCGTCTACATCGAGAGTCTCGGCAACCCGTCGATGAACGTCATCGACATCGAGGCCGTGGCCTCCGTCGCTCACGAGCGCGGCGTACCCCTCGTCGTGGACGGCACCTTCGCGACGCCGTACCTCCTGCGCCCGTTCGACTGGGGCGCAGACGTCGTCTGCCACTCGTCGACCAAGTACATCTCCGGCCACGGCACCACCATCGGCGGGATCGTGGTCGAGCGAGGCAGCTTCGACTGGCGCAACGGCCGTTTCCCGCAGTTCGAGCGCTTCCTCAAGGAGAACGCCGCGTTCATCGCGCCCGGCGCGCTGCTGCACACCGCGTTCACGCGCCGGCTCCGCATGCGTTGCCTCACCGAGTTCGGCGGTCACATGAGCCCGATGACCGCCTTTCTGACGCTCAACGGCGTGGAGACGCTCTCGCTGCGCATGCAGAGACACGCGGAGAACGCGCTCGAGGTGGCGGCGTTCCTGGAGAGCCATCCGGCCGTACTTGAGGTGTCCTATCCGTCCCTGCCCTCGAGCCCGTACCACGCCCTGGCGGCCAAGTACTTCCCGCGCGGCTCCGGCGCGATCCTGGGCGTGCGCGTGCGCGGCGGCCTCGCAGGCGCCCGCCGCGTGCTCGAGCGCGTGCGGATCTTCGACTACATGGTCAACGTCGGCGACACCAAGTCGATGATCGTCCACCCGGCCACGTCGATCCACCATGGGCTGGCCCGCGAGGAGCAGGAGCGTGCCGGCGTCTTCGAGGACACGCTGCGCCTCTCGGTGGGCACGGAAGACGTCGGCGACCTGATCCGCGATCTGGGTCAAGCGCTGGAGGGCGCGGCTCCGCCGGCCGACTGATCGCGGTCGACCTCGGTCGACCACCGGCGCCTCTTCAGGAGCCCGGTTCGCACCCCGGCGGGTCTGGCTGTGCCGGCAGGCCCGCCAGCGTCTCCGGGCTGAGGATCTCGTCGAGGTGCTCCTTGCTGACGAGCCCCCGTGAGACGACGACTTCGGGCACACTGCGCCCCGTCGCGGCGGCCTCCTGCGCGACCGCGGTCGCCTGCGCGTGGCCGATGATGGGGTTGAGCGCGGTCACGAGCCCGATCGAAGCCTCCACCTGGCTCCTGAGGTGGTCGACGTTCGCCGTGATACCTGCGACGCAACGCTCGGCGAGCGTCCGGCATCCCATCTCGAGGTGTGTGACGCTCTTGAAGAGGGAGTGCGCGATGATCGGCTCGAAGGCGTTGAGCTGCAGCTGACCGGCTTCGGCCGCGAAGCTGACCGTGACGTCGTTGCCGATGACCTCGAAGGCGATCTGGTTGACGACCTCCGGGATCACCGGGTTGACCTTCCCCGGCATGATGCTCGAGCCCGCCTGCATCGGCGGCAGGTTGATCTCGCCCAGCCCTGCCCGCGGCCCGGAGGACAGGAGCCTCAGGTCGTTGCAGATCTTGGACAGCTTGACGGCGATGCGCTTGAGCACGCCGGAGAACTGGACGAACGACCCGGGGTCCTGGGTGGCCTCGATGAGGTTCGGCGAGATGACCAGAGGGATGCCGGTGAGCTCGTCGAGGTAGCTGCAGGCGAGCTCGCAGTAGCGCGGCGGCGCGTTGAGCCGCGTGCCGATGGCGGTGCCGCCGAGGTTGACCTCCTCGATGAGCCGGCAGGCTTCGGCGAGGCGGCGTTCGTCCTCACCGATCATGACCGCATAGGCGGCGAACTCCTGCCCCAGCGTCATGGGGACCGCGTCCTGCAGCTGCGTGCGGCCGACCTTGACGACGCTCATCAGCTCGGCAGCCTTGGCCTCGAAGGCGGTGCGCAGGATGCCCATCGCCTCGAGCAGGCGATCGGCGGCCCAGTGCAGCGCCACTTTGACGGCGGTCGGGTAGACGTCGTTCGTGCTCTGCCCCATGTTGACGTCGTCGAGCGGATGCAGAAACGCGTACTCGCCGCGCACGCGGCCGAGATGTTCGAGGGCGCGATTGGCGATCACCTCGTTCGCGTTCATGTTGGCCGAGGTACCGGCGCCGCCCTGGATGACGTCGACGACGAACTGCTCGTGCAGCTCTCCCGAGCGGATCTCCTCGCAGGCCTTGATGATCGCGGCGGCCTTGTCGGCCGGCAGCAGGCAAAGGTCACGGTTGGCCGCCGCGGCGGCGTGCTTCACGGCCGCCAGGGCGTTGACCAGGTCCGGGTAGGTGGACATGGCGATGCCCGAGATCCGGAAGTTCTCTCGGGCGCGCAACGTGTGGATGCCGTAGTAGGCGGCCACGGGCACCTCACGATCACCGAGAAGATCGTGCTCCAGGCGAGTTTCGGCAGGCTGCATCAGCTGCTCCACGATAGTCGTTGACCGGCCGGCACAGTATCGCAGGGTCGGCCGGCCGATGCTGGTCTGGATGAGCTTCTGGCCCCTACCCGCGCGAGCGAGAGCGACTGCCCTCAGGCGGCGGGCCTGGTGACGAAGACGGCCGCCGCCTCGTAGCGCAGCAGCCCGTCCGCGACGTGAGGCACCCGGTCGGCGATCGTGGGGATCCTGACGAACAGCGCGGAGTGCGCGAGGGCCGCGATCGCCTGCGGGTTCACGTACACGATCGCGGCTTCCCTGGGCTCGTCGCGAAGGCTACGCTCCAGCTTCGCGATCACCCGTTCCATCAGCTTCGCCGGGAACGGGTTGAACAGGTAGATCACCAGCGGCCCGCCGGGGAACTCGAACTCCTCCACGTCCATGGTCAGCAGGTCGATCCGGGACGGGTCGATCCTGTCCGGCCCGTAGCTACCGATGTTGCGCCGCGCGATGCGGACGCAGGCCGCCGAGCTGTCCACGCCGATCAGCCTCCGGAACGGATACGCCGCCGCGATCATCAGCGGCTTGCCCTTGCCGCACCCCAGGTCGATGAACGTGAAGTCGGAGAAGTCGGCGCCGACGCTGTCGAGCGCCGTGGTGATCGCGGCGGCGCTCGTCGTCTCGTAGCGGGAGGCCAGGTTCCCGCCCTTCGTCACTCCGGTGCCGAGCTTGCGGCCGTCGAGGACGCCGGCCGTCTCCGTGCCGTGCGCCTCGTCGAACCCGTCCCGCGAGAGCCGCTCTTCCTTGAGCCGCCGGCCGCGGCGCGCGGTCAGCGGCGAGAGCAGGTAGGCGGGCAGCTCGTCGAGGGTGGCGACGACCCCGAAGTCGCGGATGGACGCGGCGATGAGCCTGAACGTTCTCACTGGTCTCGCGCGCCGACGAGCGGCGCGGAGAGCACCTCGTCGGAGAGCACGCCGTCGGCGACCTTGGCTACCGGGCCGGTCATCCGCATCGCGTAGTCGTCTCCGACGTCGATGGCCAGCGCGCCGCCGGGCATGTGCACGGCGACCGACCGCTCGCAGAGCCCGAGCCGGTAGGCCACGGCCGCGGCCGCACAGCTGCTGCTGCCGGAGGCGAGTGTGTAGCCTGCACCGCGCTCCCAGATCTCGATCCGGATGTCGCCCCCCGGCAGCGCCTCGAGGAACTGCACGTTGGTCCGGTTCGGGAAGCCGGCGTGGGTCTCGAGCAAGGGGCCGTAGCGCCGCGCGAGCTCGGGGCCGATCTCGGGCAGCGGCACCACGCAGTGCGGATTGCCGATCGTCGCGGCGCAGATGGTGAAGGTGCGGTCGCCCGCGACGAGCTGCTCGTTGATGACTTCGCGCCGTGGGCCGGCGACCGGGATCTCGTCGCTCCAGAAGCTCACGCGGCCCATCTCCACGCTGACCGAGCGGCCGGCGTCCTTCACAGTGGCGTGCACCACGCCGCCGGGCGTCTCGAGGGCGAATTCCTCGGCGGCCACGAGGCCGCGCTCCCAGAGGTGGCGCGCGAAGATGCGCAGACCGTTGCCGCTCTTCTCCGCCTCGCTGCCGTCTGGGTTGAAGATGCGCAGGGCGAAGCGCGCCCGCTCGGCCGGCAGCGGGCCGAGCAGGATGCCGTCGGAGCCGACGCCGTAGTGGCGGTCGCAGATCCGCCGGACCTGCGCGACCGTCAGCGGCGCCGGGAGGTCGCGCGGGTCGACGACCAGGTAGTCGTTGCCAAGGGCGTGGTACTTGGCGAAGGGGATCGGCATGTGTGCGAAGTGTGCGGCGGCGATCCGGCGGGATCAGGGAGCGGCGACCGGAGCCGGGGTGCCGGAGGATGGCATCAGGCCGAGCACCCGAGCGGTCGCCCCGCGCAGCGTCACCGTGCCGTAGCTCAGTGACTCCCGGCCGGACGTGAGCACGACGAGCGAGAAGGCGACGCCGTGGCGCTCGAGCCAGCTCGCCTCGTGCACGACGATGCCGCTCCCATACGGCATGTAGCCGCCCTTGAAGAAGACGGTCCAGCCGGCCGGCCGCGCCACCTTGGGGATACCCCAGCAGTGGGCGGGCGTGATGTGCGAGAACAGATACCTGACCCAGGTGCGGTACTGCAACGGCACGAAGGTGTCCATGGACGCGAAGAGCCGCGCCTGGTCGGCGGCGGTGATCTGCGCCAGCCACCAGACCGATCCCACGGAGAAGTGCGTCATGCCAGTCAGGCGCGCGCACGCGTAGCAGCCCTGCGCGCCGACGACGTGGAAGATCGCCGAGGCTGCGGCGTTGTCGGACACGATGATCATGCGCGCCAGTCTCATGCGCGTGGCGGACGAGATGCTCTGGTGCGTGCGCACGTAGTCGACCAGCATCATCGCCTTCACGACGCTGGCCGAGGCGAAGCGCACGTCGAGGTGGTAGCCGCGCAGCACGCCGCGGTCGTCGATCACGGCAAAGCCCACGGCGCCGCTGCGCGTCTGCAGCCACTTCGCGGCGCTGCCGATGTCGGCGGCGGCCGGGAAGACGGGCAGCACCCGCAGGCGGTCGTCGTGCCACGCGACCTGCGGGACGCCCAGCGAGTCGACCACCTCGACGTGGTAGCGGTAAGTGCCCGGCGCCAGGTCGCACCGGAACGAGTACGACAGGTCCTTGCCGGTCGCCACCGGATCGGGGATCGGGTAGGTGGCGACGGTGACACCCTGCGGCGTGGTGATCAGCACCGTGACCGTGGCCAGAGGCGCGGCTGCGTCATCGATGCGATACGACAGCGTCGCCTGCGAGCCGGTGACGACGTCCACCTTGGCGAGCGCGTAGGTCTGCGGCTCCGCCGGTGACGACGCGGCGGTCGTGGCGGAGCCGGCGAAGGCCGCGGCGACGCCGACGGCGGCAAACGCCAGAAGAGCGGCGAGCAACACGGCCACGGCCAGCGCCGGCAGGAGCCGGGCGGCCGCGTGTCTGGAGCGGATCGGCTGCGTCACGACGGTCTGTCTCCTCGGAGTCGCGTCGTCAGGGCTGCGCCCGACTGTACACCCGCACGCGTGGCCCCGCCCGGCGCCGGCGACCCACCGCGTGCGCCAGGTTACGCGGCGTGAATCCTCTGTTGTGCTCCGGTTAAGCCAGCCTCGGCGACGGGCTGCGCCGGTGTCGGCGCGAGCGCGGCTCATGTATGGTGCGCGGGGTCGCGGGCATCTGCGGACCCGAGGTCAGAGGCACCTGTGGGTTCCCGTGCCGGCCTCACCACGGGCACGCCGTCGACGTTGGGAGCAAGAGGAGCTTGAGAGCGAGATACCCCGTCACGACGATCGCCGGAGTCGCGTCCATCGCCGTCTGCATCTCGCTGGGCGGCGCGGCTTACTTCTTCTATCCGTGGGCGTTCAGCCCCATGACCAACTGGATCAGCGACCTCGGCAACACGTGGCTGAACCCGCGTGGCTCGATGTTCTTCCGCGCAGACATGGTCGTGGTCGGCATCGGGCTCTCGGTCTTCTTCCTCGGCCTGCGCACCCTGACTCACGGTCAGCGGCTGCTCACCAGGCTCCTCATCGTCACGGCGCAGCTCAGCGGCCTCGTGGCCTCGCTGGCGCTGGCGATGACCGGAGTCTTCTCGGAGAACCAGCAGAGCGCGCATGCGCTTTGGGCCACAGTCCTCTTCGTCGCCTTGGCGGTGACCGTCATGATGCTCGGGTGGGGCGTGCTCTCCCACCCCGGCGTGCCGACCTGGATCGGCTACTTCGCGCTCGGCGCCTTCGCGGTGGACATCGTGTCGATCGTGGCCAGAAGCTACTGGCTCGAGTGGGTCGCGGTGCCTTTGCTTCTTGTGATCGTGGCGCAGGTCTCATACGGGACCCTGAAAGTGGCACGGACTCGCGATGGTCGCGAAGTCGGCGCCGCTCGAGAGGCAAGCCCCGTCGCCGCCACGCCCGCGGAGTCCTGAACCCCTTGAGGCACGCCGAGCGGCGGATCTACCGCGGCGCCGCGGCACTCGCCGCCCGGAGGGCCCGACGCCGGCGGCAGGTCCGTCGCCGGCGCATCGTCCTCCTGATCTGTGTGTTCCTGATCGTCCTGCTCGTACCCGCAACGTTGTCCTTCGCCGAGGCGATGGAGCCGCCCTCCAGCGTCCCGTGGACGATCCGTTCGGTCGAGTGGGTGCGCAACAACCACGGCGCCTGGATCGTGGACTTCGTCGAGCGGACGTACTACTCGCTGACGGCGCCCAAAGCCGGCGGGCCGGGGCTCTCGAAGCTGCCGGGCGTCGCCGGCGGAGCGAGCGCGGCCGGAGCCGCCGGGGCACGGGCGGGCGGAGCCGGAGCCGTTGCCGCCCACACTCCGCCGCCGGTCAAGTCGGCGATCAGCCCCGCTTTGGCCGGCGAGGGTATCTGGCATCCGGTGGGCCGGACCGTCGGCGGTGTCTATCCGATCCGCACGACCGTGTTCCGCAACGAGGCGGCGTACCCGCGGATCGTCGTCTACGCCGCCTGGATCGACCACTCACTGACGCAGCTCGCCCTGTATCCCGGCCGCACCGAGCCGCCGCAGGGCTCGCCGCGCGGCCCGATGATGGTGCCGCGCGGCCAGCGCAGCCGCCTGCTGGCGGTCTTCAACAGCGGCTTCAAGTACGCCGACGGCCACGGCGGCTTCGCCGTCGACGGCCACGTCTACGAGCCCTTCAGCGCCGGGCTCGGCACGCTCGTCGGCTACAGCGACGGCCGCCTCGGCATCGTCCGCTGGCCCGGCGGGCCACCTCCGGCGAACGTCGTCTACGCGCGCCAGAACCTGCCGATGATCGTCGACAACGGCAGGCCCAATCCCGATCTGAGCAACAACAGCACGCAGTGGGGCGTGACGCTGGGCAACTCCATCCGCGTCTGGCGCAGCGGCGTGGGCGTGGATGCGCGCGGCAACCTGATCTACATGGCCGCGCCCGAGCAGACCGTGATGTCTCTCGCGTCGGCGCTCATCCGGGCGGGCGCCGTACGCGCGCTCGAGTTCGACATGAACGTGTACTGGCCGACCTTCAACTACTTCCGCCTGCCCGGGGCCAGGTCGCCGGTCAAGTACTTGCCCAACTCCCAGCACCCGGGCATCACCCGCTACCTCACGCCCGACGACCGCGACTTCTTCGCCGTCTTCACGCGCGATGGGAGCGGGAGCTTCGCGACGCCGTTCAAGTAGCGGCATTCCCGTGATTGCGGCGGGGTCCGAGCCGCGGGCGGAGGCTTCGGCCGCCGCCCGGCCACGCAGCGAATCCATCGCTTATTAACACTGTACAAACGTGGTTAACTCTGGGCCTCTCGGGGTCACAAGAACACATGACCAAAACGCCGGCGGGTCCGCCTGTCGGCTCGTCGGGATCTCCGGTCTGCCGCGATGACGGGACCGGAGCCCGGAGGTGAAACCATGAAGACCACACCACAGACACGACTCGCGCGTCTTGCGAGTCTGACGGCTCTCTCGCTGCTCGTGTTCGCGATCGGCGTCCAGGCAGCTGGCGCCGCGGCTCTGGCCGGCACGCAGGGCAGAGGCGGCGTCACCGCGACGGCAGTCACGCCGAGTCAGCCGCAGGGGCCGGCGCCGGCTCTGCTGCACAACCACGGCGGCAGGTTCCTGCCGACGACGGACGTCCTGGCCGCGCAGGCCGCGTCGTCCGGCACGACTTCACGGAGCGCTTGGATCGCCGCCGGATCGGCAGCGGCCATCGTGCTCGTGGGCTTCGCCGCGTGGGCGCTGACGCGCCGCCGCCGGCAGCCCCGCGATCGCGCCTCGGCGGCCTACTGCGCGCAGCATCCCGACGACGCGCTGTGCGCCGCGGCCTGAGCGAGGACGCGGGCACCCGGGCGTCGGTCAGACGGACGCGCGCGCTTGAGAGGGGCGGTGTGGCTCACGCCGCCCCTCTCGCCTAGTGACCCAGACGCACGCGTGGGTCGACCAACGCGTAGCTGAGGTCGACCAGCAGGTTGGCCAGGACGAAGAAGAACGTGACGAACAACACACTTCCGGCGATCACCGCCGGATCGCGATCGGCTATCGCGCCGAAGATCAATTTGCCGATGCCCGGCCGGTTGAACACGATCTCGATGATGAAGGTCCCGCCGATGAGGGTGCCGAGGTCGATGCCGATAAGGGTCATGACCGGGATCAGGGCGTTCCTGAAGCCGTGGACCCAGACGACGCGGCGTTCACGCAGCCCTTTGGCGCGAGCGGTGCGGATGAAGTCGGACCGTGAGACTTCGAGCATGGTGGCTCGCTGCATGAACGAGATGTAGGCGACCCCGATCAGTCCCAGGGTGAGGGCCGGCAGGATGAGCGTCGTGAGGCTCTCCCAGCTCGATGGGATGACGCCGAGCACCGTGGGCCCTACGACACCGATGGGGACCCAGCCCAGCCAGTAGCCGAAGACGAACAACGCCAAGGCGCCGAGCACGAACGCCGGGGTGGCCCAGACGATAAGCGCCAGCGTCGTCAGCGTGGTAGCCCAGAAGCTGTACTGCCTGATCGCCGAGTACACCCCGAGGGGGATCCCGAGAAGCTCGATGAGCACCGCCGCGAGCGCGAGTTGAATCGTGAACGGGGCCGCCTCCCAGACCATCTCGCCGATATCGCGCCCGTTGTACAAGGACGCGCCAAGATCGCCGTGCAGAACCCGCTCCACGTACTTCACGTACTGGACGTAGTAGGGGCGGTCGAGACCGCGCTGATGGCGGATGTACGCGAGGCGCGATTCGCTGGCGTTCTTCCCGGCCAGGTAGGTGGCGGCGTCGCCCGGCACCAGCCTGAGCATGGTGAACGTGACGAGGGTCACGCCGATCAGCACGATGACCAGCTGGAAGAGACGCCTGATGATGTAGGAGATCAACTGCCCTTGTCTGAACGCGGCTGCGAGAGGACCGCGCGTCGAATCGCAGGTGTTCGAGCGCGTACCCTGCAGTCTACCGCCGGCAGACGCCGCCGGCGCGGATCGTGCGCGTCAGACTCTTGCTCCGGTCAGGCCGCCGGCGTGGCCGGAGGCACATGCTGCCGGTGCTCCCGTCTCAAGGCGACGAAGGTGGTCACAGCCCCGATGATCCCCACCAGAAGTCCGGCGGGGCAGACGAAGAGGGCGAGGAGGAAGAAGACGCCTCCGCCGACGATTCCGGCGTTCTCCATCACGCTGCTGAGGACTGCGAACACGACGAAGCCCAGGACTGATGCGCCGCTCAGGAGCAGGAACGGCCTCGAGGTCCTCCACGGATGGACGAACGCAAGCACCAGAGCGGTGGCCGCGAGCCACGCGAGCGCCTGACCTGGGAGATTGTCGTCGATGCCCGCGACAGCGGCGGCGGCGGCCAGGACCGCACAGATCGCGAGGAAGAGAAGCGTACGTCTCAGCTGCGCTTTCGAGAATGCCTCAAGCATGACCCGGCTCCTTCGTGGCCCCCCGGCTCCGAGGAGGTCCGCCGCCTCGATGCCTCCCGCAATCGGAGTATGCCCACTCGGCGCGCTGTCTTCACCGCTATCCGGTGGCTCCGCTCCCGTGACAGGCGCGCAGGGAAGAGGCGGCGGCGAGAGTCCCGCGCGCGCGGGTCTGCGGGCCGGTAGGATGGTCGGCGTGCCCTCGAGAGTGACACAGTGACCGCCCCGCCTCACCTCCCTGCCGGCGACTTCTCCGCCTGGCTTCGCGCGATGCGGGAGTCGCTCGCCGGGCGAGCCGACACGGACGTCCCGTGCGGCGACTGCTGCGCCTGCTGCGCTTCGTCACACTTCGTGCATGTGGGGCCGGGCGAGGATGACGCCCTGGCGCACATCCCGGCCGAGCTGCTGTTCCCGGCGCCCGGCTTCCCCGCGGGTCACGTGGTGATGGGCTACGACGAGCGCGGGCGCTGCCCGATGCTGGCCGAGGACGGCCGGTGCGGGATCTACGACCACCGGCCGCGCACCTGCCGCGTCTACGACTGCCGCGTCTTCGCCGCGGCCGGCATCGCCGCGGACCGCGCCGAGATCACGCGGCGCGCGCGGCGCTGGACCTTCGCGTATCCCGAGCGGCGCGATCGCGACGAGCACGACGCCGTACGCGCCGCCGCCCGCTTCGTGCGCGAGCGCGCCGACTCCTTCCCCGGCGGCGCGGTGCCGCAGCACCCGGCGCAGATCGCGGTGCTGGCGGTCGCGGCGAGCGACGTCTTCCTCGGTCGCGCCGCCGGCACGGCCTCGCGGGCGACTCGCGACACCGGCGACGGCCGCCGGATCGCGGAGGCGATCATCGCGGCCAGCAGGCAGTTCGAGACGCCGTGACCCTGGCGGCCGTGCTGCGCGCTTGTAGGCCCGTCCGCACTACCTCGCCGCGCCGTCGCTGACGCTGCGCCTGCGCCAGAGAAAGGCAGCGACGCTGATCACGATGAGCAGCAAGCCGGCGACCAGCCAGGGGCGGGGGTCCATGTAGGTGTCCGCGCCACTCGCCGTGGCCGTGTGCCAGGACACCGTGCCCGGCCCCTTGCGCTGCACGTACGCAACGTACAGCGACAGGCCTCCGGTTCCGCACAGCAGACCCCAGGCGGAGCGGTCGAAGTGGTGGCGCGCCACGAGCAGCAGCGCTGCGACGATGGCGAAGGGGAGCACCAGGAGGCCGAAGGCCAGGCCGTCCACGATGGAGAAGGCCAGCGCCCCGCCCACGACAAGCCAGACTGCGAACCAGGCCCAGGCGTGGCCGAATTCCCTCCTCACAGCCGGCGACTCCACGCTCTCTGAATGCGCTTCGCTCCTGGCGCTTCTTCCCTCCTGAAGTGGCTCGGTATTCGCAGACCTCAGCCGCATGCGGAAGGTGCTGCCCCTCCCCGGTTCGCTGACCACGTCGACGCTTCCACCCATGGCCGCCACCAGATCCTTGACGATGGCGAGGCCAAGGCCGGATCCGACCTCAAGTCCGCTGTACTTGCGATGCAGGTAGAAGCGTTCGAATGCATGCTCGAGGTCATCAGCACTTAGGCCCGGACCGGTATCGTGCACCTCCAGCAGGCCGGGCCGGGCGACAACGCTCACCTCGCCGCCGCCCGGCGTGACGCGCAGCGCGTTCTCGACGAGGTTCGAGATGACCTGGAGGAGGCGGCCGCCGTCACCACGGACCAAGGCCTGCTCGGGGGCATCGATCCGGAGTGTGACGCCCTGCGTGGCGGCGAGGGTCTCAAAACGCTCCGCCACTTCCGCGGCGGTCACGGCGAGGTCGACCGGCTCGTCGATGACGCTGAACTCGGAGCGGTCGATGCGGGCCAGGTCGAGAAGGTCACCGATGAGGCGGCGCAGGCGTGCCGACTCGAGGCCCAGGACCTCGGCCGCCTGCTGGGGCTCGACGGCCCCGTCAGCCAGCAGTTCGGCGTACCCGTCGATGGCGGTGAGCGGAGTCTTGAGCTCGTGGCCGACGGACAACAGGAAGTCGCGCTCCGTGTCCTGTGCCCGGCGCAGCCTGATGGCCATGTCGTTGAAGGAGCCGGCGAGGACCGAGAGCTCCCGAGGCGCCTCCGTCGGGATCAGCATCGGTTGCCCCCCCTCCGCCACGACGACGCTCGCCTCTGCGACTTGCTGCACCGGCCTTACGATCCGCCTGTTCAGGTACCAAGCCGCAACGGCGGCGAACGGGCAGAGGATGGCGACGCCGAACGCGAGCGTCCACAGGTACTGAAGCCAGCTCCAGTACCACGCCGGTACGACGTAGTGGTAGAAGATGGCGTCATTCCTCGTCGTCCGCCAGGCGACGTAGTGTTGCGCTTCCCCGTTGACCTCGCGCACGCCGACGACCCAGCCCCGGCGTCGCAGCGTTGCGATGGCCGGGGAGGGCAAGTCGCTGCCCGCCGCCATGCCCGGCACGTTGAGGCTTAGCCCACCCTGGCCGGCGGGGTTCCCGCCGATGCCCTTTCGCAGCGCCGCTTCGATGGCCGTCTGCGCCTTCTGGTCAAGCCAAGTCGCGCCGTTGTTCTGGGCGACCCTCAGCTGGGTCATGCCGTCGCTCACGGGGAATTGCTGGTCCCGCTGGCCGCGTGCGAGAAGCGCGGTCGAGAGGAGGAAGAACACGAGCAGCGTGAGGAGGACTGTGCCGAACAGGATGCTGCGCAGGGTCGGCCGCTCTGCGTGGCCATCACCCCGCGAGCCTTCGCGGAAGCCAGGGACGCGAGGGCGTAGGGTCAAGACGAGGAGATAGACGACGATGCCGGCGACCACAAGCAAGATGAGGAGCCCGGGCCAGGACATGGCTCAGACCTTCCGCGCGCGGTAGCCGGCGCCACGGATGGTCTCGATGAGCGCCGGCCGGCCGAGCTTGGCGCGCACCTGAGCGACGTGCTGGTCCACAGTACGCGTGCCGCCCGGGAACTCGAGCCCCCAGACGCGCTCGAGCAAGGCCTCGCGGCTGAACAACAGACCAGGGTTCTCCATGAGGAAGGCCAGCAGCGCGAACTCGGTCGCCGTCAGGGCGACCGACTCATCGGCTACGATGACGTCGTGACGGGCGCGGCTGAGCGCCACGTCTCCGCTCCGCACGTCGGCCTCAGCCGGGCGGGCACCCGTGCGTCGCAGCACCGCTTTCACACGGGCCGCGAGCTCGCGCGGGCTGAACGGTTTGGAGACGTAGTCGTCGGCCCCGAGCTCCAGGCCGGCGACGCGGTCGGCCTCCTCGTCGCGGGCGGTAAGCATGATCACCGGCAACTGCGAGGACTCGCGGATGCGCCGGCAGACCTCGAGGCCGTCCACGCCGGGCAAGCCGATGTCGAGGACGACGAGCGCGATCTGATGACGAGGCAGCTCGGCGAGTCCCTCCTCGCCGGTGCGAACGCAGATTGCGCGATGCCCGTCGCGTTCCAAGGCGACACGGACGATGTCCGCGATGTGCCGCTCGTCCTCGATGACTAGTACCGTGGCCACTCTGCCCCCATTGGTCGGACCCCACCTGCCATGCTAGCAACAGCATGAAGCCTCGACACTCCGGGTCGGCAGGCTGTCAGAGGGATGTCAGAACGAGGTAAGACGCAGCCGAGCCTCGCGGGGTCTCGCGCCTGCCAGGAGGCACGGGCAGAGGATCGGCGGCCTTCAGCGTCCAGCCGCCCCAAACGCTCGCCTGCTGGACGGCCGGCGAGCCCCACTCGCGATCCCGGTGCATCACGGCCATGCCACGTACGACGTGACGTGCAGCCACACGACGTTGTAGGAGTCTGAGTCGACCTGGAGGCTGCCGAAGCCGATCGGCGCCCCCGTATGGCGCTGGCAGCTACCTCACGCTTGCGATGACGAAGACCGCGACCAAGCCGATGCACAGGGCCGGGAGCCCGGCCAGCGCGGGACGCCAGCTTCTCGCGTCGGTGGGAAGCTCCAGGCCGGCGACGTAGCCGTACTGGTTCGCCTTCATCATCACCATGCTGGCCTCGGGGCTCCGCGGCTCGGCGTCGCCGTGGATGGCCATGGTGGCCCCGACTTCGACGAGGACGCCCGTCCCGAGGCAGACGAGAGCGAAGAAGTCCCACGAGCTGAAGACGAGGCCGACGACCATGGCAGGGACCACGCCGAGAAGCCCGAACTCGAGGATTCGTATCTTGGTCATCGTCGCCCCCCGAAGCCGTCGACCGGTGTGGCTATCACCACGAACATCCTACCCTGTTCGTGGGCTCGGCAGACCCGTCGCAACAGGCGCACGCAAGCGCAGCGATCAAGGCGACAGTCAAGTCTGAGTCCGCGCCCCGCGCGGACGCCCGTGCCGCTTGTACTTCCGAGGTTTGCGGCTAGTGCTTCCAGTGCCACACGGTCAGGTCCCGTCCGTGGTACCACGTCCTGGACATCGCCGTGAGCGAACCGTCGCCATGCATCGTGCGCACGGCGTGATCCAGCAACTTGAGCCAGTCGGCCTGCCCCTTGCCGACGGCGAAGGCGAGCCGCGCGTGGAAGAGAGCTCCGCCGGCGAACTGGAGCGGCTGGCCGGCCTCGATGGCGTACCGCGCCGTCTCGCGCGAAGTGAAAAGGAAGTCGATCTTCCCGCTTCGCAGGTCGGGGAGGGCGTCGGCATCAGTCGTGTAGGCTTTGACTTTGATCTGCGGGTACTTCACGAGGAAGTCGTAGTACGGGGTCCCGGCGCCGACGCCGACGCGCTTGCCGAACAGGTCCTTGACGCCGTGGATGTGCGCGCCGCCCTTCTTCGCGACGACTTGGGCCGCCATGTAGTAGTAGGGCTCTGTGAAGGCGACGACCCTGCTGCGCGCCGCAGTGATCTCCATGGAACCGATGGAGACGTCGTAGTACTTGTGCGCTTGCAGATTGGCCGGGATGGTCTCCCAGGCAGGGTTCTTGAAGCTCACCATCAGGCCCAGCAGGTCGGCCACCCTCTTGGCCACGTCGACGTCGAAGCCGACAAGCTTGCCGGTGTTCGGGTCGACGGAGCTCTGCGGCGGGTAGTTGGCATCGTCGGCGACGCGCACGACGCCGCGGCGCACGACCAGCGCGGCCAGTCCGTGTGGTGCGTGGCCGAGGATGTGTCGAGCGATCGCGGCGGGTGAGTCGGCAGCGCGAGCGGGTGAAGCCACCGTTGCGCCGACGACGAGGATGGCGGCCACGATCAGGCCTGACAAGAGCACCAGCGACAGTCGAGTCCTCATGGCCCCTCCCAAGTCCCGCGGGGTGATCCGATGATGGCAGTGTACAACGCGGACCCAGTCGACCTGACGCACCCTCGCGGCTCGCCGGCCACTCGACGCCCTCACGGGCGGTCGGGCCGCAGAGCGGGGTCCCATCCGATCCCGAGGAGAGCTGCACGCGGCACTCCAAGACCGAGCACTTGGGTCACCGGAGGAGTGCGGTCGGGCGGTGGCGGAGCGAACTGGAGCGGGATTTCCCTGCGAATCACTGGTGGGCGCACGTGGATTCGAACCACGGACCTCCTCCTTATCAGAGAGGCGCTCTAACCGACTGAGCTATGCGCCCACAGGGGGGTTTGGAGTCTAAGAGGGCGGCGGCGCGAGGTCAACCGAACCGCCGCCCCAGCGCTCCCCTCGTGCGCCCGTCCATCACGGTGTGAGGTCTCCGGCCGCTGACGTATACTCAAAGCGTGATGGACGTACAGGAAATGACCATATACGGCGTCAGTTTCGACGTCATCGGCAAACAGCCCATCGTGCTGCTCAAGACGATCGAGGGCAACAAGTTCCTGCCCATCTGGATCGGGCACCCCGAGGCCGCCGCCATCCTCATCAAGCTGCAGGGCACCGAGCTCCCGCGGCCGATGACGCACGACCTGCTGACCAGCATCATCGGCCGCTTCGAGGCGGACGTGGCGCGCATCACCGTGACGGAGCTCAAGGAGAGCACCTTCTACGCCACGCTCACGCTCACCAAGGAGGGCGAGATGATCGACATCGACTCGCGCCCCAGCGACGCCCTCGCCTTGGCCGTGCGCACCGACGCCCCCATCTTCGCCTCCACGGCGCTCATCGACGAGAACGCCATCGAGTTCGAGCGCGAGGTCGACGACACCGAGGAGATCGTGGAGAGCTTCCGCGACTTCCTGGAGAGCGTGTCGCCCGAGGACTTCAACAGCGCCGAGGGCACGCCGGACGAGATCGCCTTCGCGGAGGACGTCGAGCTGGACGAAGACGATGAGGACGACGAAGACGACGAGGACGAGGACGAGGACCTGGACGACCTCGACGACGAAGAGGACGCCGGTCCTCCGCACAACTGATCTGCCGGCCGGCCCTGACGCCGGCGCCGAGACCGGCGCGACGACCCCCCTGCGACGACTACGACGAAAGGCCCCCGACGTGAGCACCCCCAACGACGACCCCGTGATCAAGCAGTTTCGCGACCAGATCTCGGACAACGACCTCAAGCTCGTCGAACTCCTCAACAAGCGCCTCAAGCTGGTGGACAAGCTCTGGCGCTACAAGGCCGACCACGACGTCGAGGTCTACAACCAGGAGCGCGAGGAGTGGATGCTCACCTTCATCTCGCGCGCCAACAAGGGACCGCTCTCCGGTGACGCGCTGCAGGAGATCTACCGGCACATCGTCGAGGTCACGAAGAACGAGGCGCGGCGCCTCGGGGCAGACTGACCGCCGCTAGACGCTGACGGTCGCACCGGCGGCCGACGCCGCCAGCCAGAGCGGCCGCGCGGCCACGCCCTCCTCTTCGAACGCCGCCGCCATCTCGCGCGCGATGCGCGCCGCGTCGGCGGCGAGGCTCACGAAAGCGATGAGGCTCGGCCCCGAGCCCGAGATCGCCACGGCCGCCGCCCCGGCACGTTGCGCCGCGATCCAGGCGGCCGGCCCACCGCGGATGAGCTTGATGCGCGCCGCCTGGTGCAGCCTGTCCTCCATCACCTGGCTCAGCAGCTCGTAGTCGCCGGTGCGCAGCGCCTCGACGACGAGCGGGATGCGCCCGAGGTTGAAGACCGCGTCCTGCATCGAGACCTGAGTGGGCAGCCCTGCGCGCGCCGACGCGGTGCTGAACGCCAGGTCCGGCACCGCGAGCGCCACGTTCACCTCGGGCACGAGGATCTTCTTGGTCAGCAGCGCGTCGCCCTTGCGCACGACGATCGTGAGGCCGCCGAGGAGGGCCGCCGCCACGTTGTCGGGGTGGCCCTCGATGTCGGCGGCCAGCTCCAGCAGCCGATCCCGCTCGAACGGGCGCCCCAGCAGCTCGTTGGCGCCGAGGACGCCGGCGGCGACCGCCGTCGAGCTCGAGCCGAGGCCGGACGAGAGCGGCACGCGCACGTTGCAGTGGATGCGGAGGCCGGCCGGCGGAGCTTTGCCGGCCTCCTCGCACAGCCGCAGGAAGGACTGCGCCACGAGGTTGCTCTCGTCGCGCGGCAGACCGCCGGCGTAGTCGCCCTCGACCACGACGGCCACGCCGCGGCCCTCGAGGGTGAAGCTGACGTCATTCCACAGATCGAGGGCGAGGCCGAGGCAGTCGAAGCCGGGACCGAGGTTGGCCGTCGTCGCCGGCACGCGCACCCGGCACGACGAGCCGGCGGCGTTCACGGCCGGCTCTCCGCCTCCGGCGGCCGGCCGGCCCCGCGCCGGCGCCAGCGCACCACGGCGTACACGACGAGCACGACGAAGGCGAGCACCACGAGGTAGTCGACGTAGTGCAGATAGGGGCGGATCTTCTCCCAGTTGGCGCCCAGCTTCTCGCCGACGTAGCCGAGCATGAGCACCCAGGGGATGCAGCCCAGCGCCGTGTAGAGCGTGAACTTCCAGAACTTCATCTTGCCGAACCCGGCGGGCAGACTGATGAAGGTGCGCACGATGGGGATCATGCGCCCGAAGAAGACGACCGGCGCGCCGTAGTGGTCGAACCAGTGCTGCGCGGTGTCGAGGTGGTGCGGGCGCAGCAGCACGTACTTGCCCCAGTGGTCGACGAACGGGCGGCCGCCGTAGTAGCCGATGGCGTAGCTGATCCACGAACCCACGAGGTTGCCGGCCACGCCGGCGATCACGATTCCCGCCAGGGTAAGCTTGCCCTGGCTCACGGCGAACCCGGCGAAGGGCATGATCGCCTCGCTCGGCACCGGGATACAGGCGCTCTCGAGGAGCATGAGCAGGAAGACGGCCGGCAGGCCCCAGCTCCCGATGAGGTGGGTGCACCACTGCACGACGCTGTTGATGACGGATTGCATGCGCGACAGCCTATCGCACGGCCCCTCGCGAGACGAGCCGGTAGCCCCCCTCTGGAGGCTATGGTAGGTTGCAGGCTCGACTCCCCCCGCCTCAGGAGGCGCATCGCATGGCCGTCGGACTCATGGACATCAAAGGGCAGTACAGCGAACTGCAGGGTCGCATCGAGACGAGCGTGCTCGACGTGCTGCGCAGCGGTCGCGTCATCCTCGGACCCAACGTCAAGAGCTTCGAGGAGGAGTCGGCCGCGTACATTGGCACGGCCGGCGCCGTCGGCGTCGCCAACGGTACCGACGGACTCACCATCGCCCTGCGCGCCCTCGACATCGGCGCCGGCGACGAGGTCATCACCGTCCCCTTCACCTTCTACGCCACCGCCGAGGCCATCGCCCAGTCGGGCGCCAAGCCCGTGTTCGTGGACATCCTGCCGCACACGCTCTGCATGGACCCAACGGCGATCGAGGCCGCGATCACTCCCAGGACCAAGGCGATCATGCCGGTCGACCTCTTCGGCTTGCCGGCCGACGCCGACGCCATCGAGGCGATCGCCGGCAAGCACGGCCTGGCAGTGGTCGAGGACGCCTGCCAGGCCTGGGGCGCCACGTACTTCGGGCGCCGCTCCGGCAGCCTCGGCGACATGGGCGTGTTCAGCTTCTTCCCCACCAAGAACCTGGGCGGCTACGGCGACGGCGGCCTCGTGACGGCGCGTACCGAGGAGCTCGTGCAGAAGGCGCGCGAGCTGCGCTTTCATGGCAGCAAGGACAAAAAGACGTTCACCCAGATCGGCTTCAACTCCCGGCTCGACGAGATCCAGGCCGCGATCCTGCGCATCGAGCTCGAGGTCATCGACGACTGGAACGCGCGCCGTGCCCTCGTCGCCGAGTGGTACGACCAGTACCTGCCGGAGGAAGTCGTGCGCCCGGCGGTGCCGGACGGCGTCACTCACGTCTACCACCTCTACGTGCTGCGGCACCCGCGGCGCGACGACATCGCCGCCGCGTGCAAGGAGCGCCAGGTCGACTGCGCCGCCTACTACACGACCCCGCTTCAGCTGCAGCCGGCGTTCGCGGGCCACGGCCACAAGCTCGGCGACTTCCCCGTGACCGACGAGGCGGCGGCGCAGAACCTCGCCGTCCCGATGCACCCCAACCTCACCGAGGAGCAGGTCAAGGAAGTCGCGGCCGCCGTGGCGGCCGGACTCGCCTGACGCCGGCCGCCCCGGAGCGGCATGCGCGCAGCTGGCTGAGAGCGGAACAGGCCGGGCAGGCCGGCGCATCCCGGCGCGCGGCAGGCGTGGCGCGCCGCGCGCCGAAGGCTTGACCTCATGAGGGTCTGGGTCGACATCACCGAGGCGGCACACGTCGTCTTCTTCGCGCCGATCGTGCGCCGCCTCGAGGACGGCGGCCACACCGTGACGCTCACGGCGCGCCGCTTCGCCGGCGCCGACACCGTGCTGCGCCGCTACGGCCTTGGCGGCGTGCTCACCACGGCTCACCGGGGTGGCGGCATCGGCACGCGCGCCGTGGGGCTCGTCAATCGCACGGCACAACTCCTCGGCTCTGCCTCGAGCGGCCGCTACGACGTCGCGGCCGGCAGCCACGCCAGCGACTTCGCGCTCGCCGCGTGGACGCTCGGCATCCCACAGATGACCTTTCTCGACGACGAGCGTCTGCGGCGCAGCAACGCCGTCAACGTGCGCCTTGTGGACGAGGTCGCGGTGCCCGAGGCGATCTCGCCCGCGACTCTTGCCGCCTTCGGCGCACCGGCCGGCAAGCTGTTGCGCTACCCCGGCTTCGAGGAGGAGTACTACCTCTACGACGTGCACCCCGACCCAGACGCGCTGAAGCACCTCGGGGTCGACCGGCGCCGCATCGTAGGGGTGGTGCGCGCGCCGGCCGCGGAGGCGAGCGCGGAGGCGGCGCTCAGCGCCCTCGTGCGCGACCTCGCCGGGCGACGCAAAGTCACCTTCGTACTCGTCGCCCGCGACGACGAGCAACGCGAGCGTTTCCTGGCCTTTGGTCCGCCGCAGGGCCTCGTCGCCCCCCAGGGCCCCGTGGACGGCGTAGGCCTGATCGCCGCCGCCGACTTCGTCCTCGGCGGCGGCGGCGCCATGGAGCGCGAAGCCGCAGCATTGGGCACGCCGGCGTACACAGTCTCCCGGCGCCCTCCCGCCGCCGTCGACGCGGCGCTCATCGCCGAGGGCCGGATCCACGTGGTGGCGCGCGCAGAGGACGTCGTGATCCACAAGAAGGACCCGCGCGTACTCCAGACGTCGCTGCGCGATCCGTCGTTCTTCGTCGACGCCCTGCTCGAGCTGGCGCGCCACAGCTCCCGCCGGGCGCGCCTCGGCCGCCTCGTGCACGACGTAGGCGACGCCGGCTCCCCGCCGCTCGTGTGAGAGGGCACCCGGCCCCCCGCTCCCGGCGCGCGGCCGAGCTTCCTCGCTGATAATCCGCGCGATAAGATAACAGCATGGATATCCGCCAGATCAGACTGTTCTGCCGTGTCGTCGACCGCCACAGCTTCTCGCTTGCCGCCGACGAACTGCACATCACCCAGCCGGCCGCCAGCCAGCAGATCCGCAGCCTCGAGCGCGAGCTCAAGACGACCCTTCTTGACCGCTCGCGCCGCACCGTGGTGCCCACCGACTCCGGCCAGGTGCTCTACCGCTACGGGCGCGAGATCCTCGACCTGCACGAGCGCGCCGGCACCGAGATCCGCGACCTCGGCGAACTCGTGGCAGGTCGCGTCGACGTGGGCGCGTCCACCGGGCCCGGTGAGCACGTACTGCCGGGGATGCTCACGCGCTTCAAGGAGGAGTTCCCCGGCGTCGCCGTGTCACTGCACGTCGACGACACTCACGCCGTGGTGGAACGAGTACTCGCGCGCGAGTTCGAGCTCGGCGCCGTGGGCGCCGTGACGCCGCGAGCGGAGCTCGTCGCCGAACCTCTGGCGCGCGACGAGCTCGTCCTCGTGTGCAGCCCGTCGCACCCTTGGGCCAGGCGGGGGAGTGTCACACTGGCCGACGTCGTCGGCGAGCCGCAGATCATGCAACAGCCCGGCGCCGGCGTGAGGATGGTCGTCGAGAAGCACCTGCGCGACCACGGCGTGCGTCCCGAGCGCCTCAACGTAGTCATGGAGATGGGCCTCATGGAATCGGCCAAGCAGGCGGCCATCGCCGGCGGCGGCGTGACCTTCCTGAGCCGCTGGGCGATCGGCCCAGAACTGGAGCACGAGGCCCTTGTGGTCGTGCCGGTCGAGGCGTTCCAGATCCTGCGCGACTTCTACACGGTGCGCTCCAAGACGCGCGTCCTCTCGCGCGCCGCCGAGGCCCTGCTCGGGTTCTTCCGCGAGCAGTATGCGGCGGCCGGCTGAGAACGGAGCTGGAGTGAGCGACGACCGGCCCGCCGTCCCGTTCACGGTCGCTCGCCTGGCCGACGCGGAGGAGCTCACGCTCAGCTTCGCACCCGAGCTGGGCTGGAAGCCGCTCCGGCATCTGCTCGGTATCCACGCCTTCGGCATGAACGCCTATGTCGCTCGCGCCGCCGGGGGCCAGCTCATCGAGGAGCACGACGAGCTCGCCGGCGGCGCCGGCGGTCACGAAGAGGTCTACTTCGTCGTCGCCGGCCACGCGGCGTTCACCGTCGCCGGCGAGAAGCTCGACGGTCCTTCCGGGACGTTCGTCGCCGTCCACGACCCTGCCGCGCGCCGCTCCGCCACCGCGCTGGAGGCCGGCACCGTCGCCCTCGCCATCGGCGGGCGACCCGGCCGGCCCTTCGAGGTCTCCCCGTGGGAGTTCAGCTTCCGCGCCGACGCCGCCGCGCGCGGCGGACGCGTGGATGAGGCCTTGACGATCATGCGGGAGGGGCTCGCCGCACGACCGGAAGATCCTTCGCTGCTCTACAACGCGGCCTGCTACGAGAGTCTCTCCGGCCGCCTGCCCGACGCGCTCGCGCACCTGCGCCGCGCGGTCGCGCTCGACCCGAGCTACGTGACGCACGCCGCGGACGACGCGGACCTCCGGCCGCTGCGCGGCGACCCCGGCTTCCCGCGCGCCTGACCGCGAGGCGCGCGCCCAGCACCTGACCGCACCGCCGTTTCGCCTTCGCCCTTCCGTCTCGTGCCCCTTCAGCGCCTCGGTGTCCCAATACCAGAGCGCCGAATCATGCGAAATCGCTATTTGCACTATAAGACAGGTCCATTCATACTGCCCCGGGTCGCGAATTATCGATTCCTGATAGGAATTGTCGAGAAGGAGGGGCCATGCCCACGAAGACGACAAGGAGCTGCGGATGAGCCAGATCGACAGCATCACCATCATCGGCGGACGCGGAAAGGACGGCGAGCCTGAGCCCGTCGAGCGCGTCGAACTGAAGATGGGCAACGTCGCCAGCATCGTCGGGCCCACCGGGTCCGGCAAGACGACGCTCATCAACGACGTCGAGATGTTCGCCGACGCCGACACGCCGTCGCTGCGCCGGATCCTGATCAACGGCGAGCGCCCGCCGCGCGAGTATCGCAACGATCCATCCAAGAACCCCATCGCGCTGATCACGCAACACACCACGTTCCTCTCGGACCTCCCCGTCGGCGACTTCCTTGAGGCCCACGCCACGGTGCGCGCCGCCAGCGGCAAGCACCCCGACGACATGATCAAGCGCACCATCGACTTCGCCAACGAGCTCACCGGCGAGCCGGTGAACCTGGACGTGCGCATGACCGAGCTCTCGGGCGGCCAGACGCGCGCCCTGCTCATCGCCGACGCCACCGTGATCTGCGACACGCCCATCGTGCTGCTGGACGAGGTGGAGAACGCGGGCATCGACCGCACCCGATGTCTGGAACTGCTGCGGCAGCAGCGCAAGATCTTCATCTTCGTCACCCACGACCCGCGGATCGCTCTGCTGAGCGACTTCCGCATCGTCATCGCCGAGGGCCGCATCATGAAGATCCTCGGGACCAACGAAGCCGAACGCGAACTGGCGACCCGGGTGAGCAAGCTCGACGACGTGCTCTCGCGCCTGCGCGAGAAGCTGCGCCTCGGCAACTCGCTCTCGGGCGAAGAGCTGGAAGGAGTCCTCGTATGAAGCTGGCCATCTGCAGCGGTCCTCCGACGACCGGCAAGACGAGCGTCCTGCGCCATTCCATCCGCAAGCTCCTGGCGGCCGGCGAGACGGTCGCGTTCCTCAAGATCGACGTGCAGTTCGCGGAAGAGGACGAGCAGCTCGCGGCCGAGTTCGGCATCCCCACGCGCAAGGTCTACTCGGGCGAGCTCTGCCCCGACCACTGCAGCGTGATGGTGCTCGGCGACGCCATCCAGTGGGCCGCCGAGAACGACTGCTCCGTCCTCCTCGTCGAGACGGCGGGCCTCTGCCTGCGCTGCGCGCCCTACGTCGACGGCGGCCTCGGCATCTGCGTACTCGAGGCGACCAGCGGCATGAACCTGCCGCTCAAGGTCGGCCCCATGCTCTCGCTCGCCGACGTGACGGTGGTCACCAAGGGCGACCTCGTGTCGCAGGCCGAGCGCGAGGTCTTCCGCGCGCGCATCCAGGACATCGCGCCCATGACCCAGATCCGCGAGGCCAATGCACTGTACGGCATCGGTATCGACCCGCTGGTCGAGGCGATCCTCGAGACGCCCGACGCACATGACGAGCTCATGCTGCGCGGCAGCCCTCCGGTGGGCACGTGCACCATCTGCGTCGGCAAGAAGGAAGTGGGCTGGCAGGCGCACTTCGGCGTCGTCCGCGCCCTCGACAACCAGAACTTCTACCGCGGGCAGTAGGGCGATGAGCCGCCTCATCTACTTCGACCACGCGGCCACCACGCCGCTGGACAAACGCGTGCGCCAGGCGATGGACCAGTACCTCAACGGTTCCTACGGCAACCCGTCCAGCATGCACTGGGCCGGGCGCGAGGCACACGCCGCGGTCGACGAAGCACGTACCGACGTCGCGGCGCTCGTCGGCGCCCAGCCCGGCGAGATCGTCTTCACCGGCAGCGGCACGGAAGCCGACAACCTTGCGCTGCGCGGCGTCCTCGAGCGCGCCGGCGGCGGCGACCACCTCGTCGTCACCGCCTTCGAGCACCCCGCGATCATCGAGACCGCCAGATACCTCGAGACGCGTGGCGTCGAGGTCACGTACCTTCCGGTGAACGCGGACGGCGTCGTGCATCCGGAGACGCTCGCACAGGCGCTTCGCTCGAACACGCGCCTGGTGTCGATCATGAGCGCCAACAACGTGATCGGGACGATCCAGCCGGTCGCCGAGCTGGCCGAGCTGGCACACCGGCACGGCGCCCTGTTCCACACCGACGCCGTGCAGGCCGCCGGCAAGGTGCCGCTCGACGTGAGCCGCACGCCGATCGACCTGCTCTCCCTGTCGGCGCACAAGATCCACGGGCCCAAGGGCGTCGGCGCACTGTACGTGCGCACCGGCGTCGACCTGCAGCCGATCGTGTTCGGCGGCGGGCAGGAGCGCGGCCTGCGCTCGGCCACCGAGAACGTGCCCGGCCTCGTCGGCTTCGGGCGCGCCGCCCACATCGCGCGCAGCGAGATGGGCGCCGAGACGGCGCGTCTCGTCGGCCTCCGCGAGGAGCTCTTCGACGGCATCACGGCCACGATCCCCAACGCCTACTTCATCGGCGACCGCTACCGCCGCCTGCCCGGCCACCTGTGTCTGGGGTTCGCCGGCCAGGAGGGCGCGGCCGTGAGACTGCTGCTCGAGCTCGACGCGCTGGGCATCGCCGTCTCGTCCGGCAGCGCCTGCAGCGCCAACCACGCCGGCGAGCCGTCCTACGCGCTCACCGCGATGGGCCTCGACCCCATCCGCGCGCGCGGCTCGCTGCGCATCACCCTGGGGCGCGGCAACACCGAGGCCGAAGTGACGCGCTTCCTCGAGGTGCTCCCGCCGGCCGTCCAGTCCCTGCAGACCGTCGCGAGCCACCGCGGTTTCGCGGTGCGCTCCTGAAAGGAGCCATCTGATGGCGAACGTCACAGAGATCGAGCTGCCGGGCCTGGATTGCGGCCTCTGCGGCTTCCCGAGCTGCGATGAGCTGGCCGGCCGTCTGGCCGACAAGCCCGAGCTGCTCAAGCGCTGCATCCCGCTGTCGGCCGACAGCCTCGGCGTGCGTTCAGCGCCGCCCACCGGCGAGTCCACAGGCAACGCGCGACCGTTCGCCGCGCCGGTGATCGATGCGACCGGCGTCGCCTGCGCTCCCGGCGGCGACTGCGCCGGCTGCGCACCTGCCGCCGCCGTCCAGACCGAGACCGTGAAGACGCCGCGCGTCGTCGTCGGCGGCATCGGCAGCGGCATCGAGCGCACCTGGACCGACCACCTCGGCCGCGAGGTCGACTTCGTGCTTGACAGCTTCCCCGAGGAGGTGGGCCCGCGCGAGCAGATCATCCCGCACAACCCGATCCTCACGCGCGAGCTCGACATCCAGGTCGGCGAGGTCCTCGTCGGCCGCCCGCTCGGGATCTCGTGTGGCTGCCCCGTGACGCACTGCGGCATCGTGCAGAGCGTGGACATGAAGAACTGCACGATGGAGTGGTGCGTCACCGGCCCGCTACACCCGCGGCAGAACGGCTTCAAGGACATCGGCTACTACTCGGCCCAGGCGTACGAGGGCCTCATCAAGGCGCGGCGCATCGACGTCGAGATCGGGCGCCGCTACTGGTTCCAGCCGCGCATGTGCATGATGCAGTGGCGGCACAGCGGCCTCGTGAACTACATGAACCACACCGACGACGGCATCCAGGTCCGCATCGAGGGCCTCTGGATCGGGTGACGGTCGCGCGGGCCTGAGGGCCCGCGTCCGGCTCGCCGGCCCCGGCCCCGCCCGGCAGGGGCCGGCGTCACAAGGACCG
>Ga0316226_1001281_pt1 | contig 27689 bp, 17 predicted proteins | sample TBH18017metaG_FD_206009 | JGI IMG/M metagenome (GOLD analysis project Ga0316226, IMG submission 206009) | Freshwater microbial communities from Trout Bog Lake, Wisconsin, USA - TBH18017 | ecosystem: Environmental > Aquatic > Freshwater > Lake > Hypolimnion/Profundal zone | place: USA: Wisconsin...
TCCGAGCGAGCGTGGAACACGTACCGCACGCGGGGCAGAATGTCAGCATCGAGCAGAACCGCGGAAGCCAGATTTGTGGCCGCCCCCAGCCCGACCACCCAAAGGGGATCCTCCGCCCCTCCGGTCATGGCCCGTTCAATGATCAGGCGCGCACCGTCACTGTCCGTCGGTTCTGTCAGATAGCGCATCGGATCGCCACCGCGAACGATTGTGTATTGACCTGTGCGCTCCCCGGTGGCGAACATCTCATGCAGTAGGTCGTAGGAAGCCTGAATGCTCTCCCGTCCGGCCACCTGAGCAAAATGCGTCGCGATAAAGCCCTCGATCTTGAATCGATCCGACGATACGGCCGCCAACGCGACCGCGTAGAGATCGTCAATCTCGTTTGCAGCGTCGGTATCGATGATCAGACGGATCGGCTGCCCGTCCTGTGGAAGTTCCGGAATGACACGTCCTTCTGTTTCCATGTTACTCCTAGGGTCAACATGCAGCGATGCCAACGTCGAATGTGACTGGACGGGTGAACCGTCCGCGGGTCACCCGTAAGGTCCACGCTCTGGTTCGCCATCAGTCCTTCGTTGTTCTCGCTTTGCCTCCTGCTGCGGCGATAAGTTCAACAATGTGCACGGGATCGAAGCCCGTTATTGGGGCGTTCATGCGGCAGAGATCTATAGGGGTGTTTCCTCCCTCGAGATCCTGTACATTCACATTCGCACCCGCGTCGAGCAACATCCTCACCGCCTCAATCTGTCCCATTTGCGCGGCTCTGGATAGAGCTGTGCCGCCAACCTTATCCTTGGTCTCTATGTCTACTCCTGCAGCCAGCAGGTATCGTATGACCTTCTGTTGCCCGGTCCATGCCGCCGATACAAGCAGAGGTCCACGACCGGGAACGGGCTTGTGAATATCTACACCGAGAAGTCGGGTCATGCGAAGCGTGAGCATGTTTCCGGACCAGGCTGCCGATGAGGCTGCATATCTGATGTGGTCGTCGACGGGGCCGATGTAGCGGATTGCCACGCAGGCACAGCAGATGGCCAGAACAGCAATCCATCGTCTTGCCTTTGGTATTCTCATTTCATCCCGCGAACGGCGGGCGTGACCCTCGTTTCACCCGGCGTCCGCGCCGGGTGAATCGTAGTGGTCCGCGCTCTTGTTCGGCTTCAGTCTTTCTTCTTTCCCGACACCTCGATACCATCGTCAACGATGGCGCACGTGAGTCCGGCGAGTTGCGTCACGAATTTGACGGAGTCAAGGACCGAGACTTCTTTCAGTTCCGCCGTCACCGTCGGGGCGTCCTTTGGGATGTCCGTCTTCTTGATCGTGATACCGCTAATCTTGGAGATCAGGTCAAGAGCCGTGTCGGCTGGCATCTCCTTGATGCTCAACGTAACCTTTGCCTCTTGCGCCTTCTTCTCGATTTCGGCCTTGCCAGCGAGCGCTGCGCTCGCGAGCAGCACGAAACAACACGCGACCACAACTCCACCCATCAACAACTTTCTCATGCCTGATCCCCTTTCACTGCGGGACCCGTTTGTTTGCGGCCATGCGACATGGATCCCTTTCATGTTGCTGCCGACCTTGTATTGGCCCTCAAACATATCAAACCGTGGAACCCGTCCGCGTTATGATATGCCTCATGCGGGGGGACAACGGCTTGCGGCTTGGCGGCTCGCCCCTTTCTGCATGCGCCCTTCACCGACTACGCGACCTCCAGTGATAAGAGAGCGTAGGCGCGCAACAGCCAACATGTCAACGTTGAAACCGCACGATGACAATCAGCGGCTGTCTGGGGTTTGGCTGGGCGCGAAGGTCTGCGAGGATCCGGATTCGCTTCCACCGCGACGGACGCGAAGAGGCCTCCTGCGGCCAGGGAACGTTAGCCATCGCAGGTCGGGACGGCGCTCCGCCCCCGTCCGCGTGCAGTCTATCGACGCGCAGGATACGGCGGCCGCGGAGCGGCACGCCCTACCTTCTGAGAATCACGCTGCATCCCATCGTGGATACAAAGAGAGATGCTGGCCGCGTAGGGCATGAGAATGGGTGGTCTCGATCATGCCAGTCCGCAAACGTGGCCAAGAAGGCCGGCGCTACGGCGCCAACTTGGCCACGGTCACGGCCGTGCATAACGGCCATGCCGCTGGATGGCTGCCATGACGAGGCGAATGCCCGTCAGGCGGGTGCCGTTGTTGATCACGCCGGACGTGTCGAACACCAGTCCGCGCGACGCCCGCGCCTGGGCAAAGTCTCTCAGAAACTCGGCCACGATGTTGACCTCCTCATTGCGGCTGAGCGTCATGGGATTCAACTGCCCGTAGATCACCGTGTTTGGCATCTGGCGGCGGATTTCGCTGACCGTCAGCGTGGGGCCGAAGTTCACGCCCGTCAGGTTCAGGCGCGCCAGGATGGGCAGCAAATGCCCCATCGGTGAATCAGAGTGCTGGAAGCGCCGGTCGCCCGGATCGGGACTGTAGCGCGCAAAGACGGCCTCGAGAATCGGAAAGGCGAACTGCTCATACATCGCCGGCGTCAGCAACATGCAGTTGTCGTCGTTAAAGTGAAATCCGTGCGGCGCCTCGGCCGGCGTGTAACCCGCCTCGGCATCCAGCGTCGCGGCGATGCGCAGAATCGACCGCTGCAGCACATCGCGAAAGCGCTCCGCCAGCCGTGGATGATCCTGGATCAGGAAGATCAGGTTCTCCGCCCCGAAGACCGAGGTGGCGAAGGTCACCGGTCCGCGCAGCATGCGCAACAGCGGCGGCCGCACGCCTTGTTGCATCAACCGCTCGCGCTGCGCGTTCCATCCGTCCGGCAGGAGAAAGCCCCGCAGGTTCTCGAGGCGGCGCTCGACGCGGTCCAGCAGGCGCTCGAGTTCGTTCTCGTCGCGCGCGGCCTGCTCCAGCCACCAGGAGCCGCCCTGCCAGACGCGCGCCGACTCGAAGAGGTCGCTGAGCTGCCGCACCGGCGAATACGCGCGGTCGGGCTGGTGCGGCGTCTCGGGCAGCAGGCGGCGGCCGATGATCCGCCAGGCCTTGTCATTCCAGGCCCGGTTCAGATTCAGACGGTAGGCCTCGTCCTGCTCGTACCGCAGCGCGTCCTCGGCCACGCCCAACTCATCGAACACCGCGCACTCGAGCAGCAGCCGCATGCCCATGGGACACTGGGGAATCTCGGCGCCGAACGGGTTGGCACAGGCGAGATCCTGATCATGCCAGAACTGCTCCAGGTCAACGGGCGCCAGGCCGTCATGCGCCTGCGCCTCGCGCACGAGTTGCTTGGCCTCTGCCAGAAAGGCTGACCGGTCCTGGATGACATCAAGACCTGCATGCATGGATGTGTTTTCCGCCTGCGAGCATCACGCCTTTCCGTCGATGCTTCCTTCGCGCAGCACCAGCACGCGTCCATCGACGCGGGCACGGGCGATCTCGCCGTCCTGTGTGTCCAGCGGCGGCACGCCGCTCAGCGCGCAGACGTCGCTCAGCACTTTGGCGAAGACACACGGATCGTTGAAAACCGCCTCGGAGTCGCTGCGGAAAACAACATACCCGCTGTAGAAGATCGCCTGCCCGCCGCCCGCATATTGGCGGCGGAACAGTGCGCTGGCCGGCAGGGTGCGCGTGCTTTCGGCGGCCCCTTCGCCGCCGCCGGGACCGGCTTTCGCCGCGACGAGCATCTCGGTTTCCGGCGCCAGTCCCAGCCAGCCTTTTTCGGTATGGAACGCCGGGATCTGACCAAGCCGCGGAAAGTCCTTCCCGGCCTGCACCACCTGCCGGTTGTGTCCCCATGCCTCCTCGGATTCGGGCCCGATGCCGAAGAGCGCGTCGAACTCCGGCACGGGTTCGAGTTCCAGCCCGCGGCAGAGGCCGACTGCCAGCAGCAGCCCGCCCTCCTCGCGCACCCAGCGCGCAATGCGGCGCAGCACCGCGGGTCGCGTCGACTGCGCGCCGATCATCACCAAGCAGCGGTGACGGGAGAGGGCGCCATCCAGCACGAGTTCCTCGCTCAGCGCGCTGACCGGATAGTCGCGCCGGATGTGGAGCAGCGCGTCGCGCACCTCGCCTCCCAGGCCACCAGCCTGGAACGCCGTCTGATCCACCGGCCAGAAGAAGGCCACGCCCGGCTCGATCTCGCGCGCGCCGATCAGGTCGGTGTGCTGCCGCACGTCGGCTGCGGCCTGCAGCGGCTTGGTTTCCTTGTCGATGACGTTGCCGTAGTAGTGGAAAATCTGGCGGTTGCCAAAGGCCGCCGAACCAAAAGTCCGGTTCAGCACCCCCTGGGTCGTCATCGGCCCAACCGGCTCCAGCCCGAAGTAGGCGCCATAGAAACGGCAGGCCGTCCAGGTGGGCGCGGTCAGCGGATAGTTGTAGTCGAAGGTGTTGCCTTCGTTGGTCAGGCGGATGCCGCCGCCGTGCTTGGCTGCGGCCCGTGCCTGGGCGGCAAAGAGCGCCCCCGAAGTGGTCTCATCGTCCGCGCCACCGGTGCACAGGTAGGCGGGGATCTCCGGAAAGCAACGCCGGCACTCGGCCATCCAGAACTCGGCGTAGTTCGTCATGGATTGCCGATACCAGGCAACCAGATCAAAGCAAGCCGTACGCGATGGCGCTTGGTGAGGCAGAAACGGCTGGACCACATCAAACGACGCATACGCCGTGCGCCAGGCGGCGTTCAACTGCTCCACGCTGCCGTAGGCCGCCTTCAGCCAGCGGCGGAAATCGGCACAGGCATCGTCGCCGCCGCACCAGAAGCCGCGGTGGGTGTGGTAGTCGCCGGGCCAGTTGCCGAGGCAGGGAAAGATCGCTTCGCCGTAATCGCCGTTGATGCCGGGCTGCACCGACTCGATCGCCTGCCACGGCAGGTAGTGCGCGGCAAAGGCCTCCAGCACACGGCTGATCTCGACGCGGAAGGCCGGATTCCAGACTGACTCGATCGGCGACTCCTTGTTGTGCTCCAGGCAGCGCAGGCCGGCGTGGCCCGCACCGTCGAACCACCATTTGGGCTCGGCATACTTGGGCCCCATCAGCAGGAACGGGACATATTTCAGTCCCGCTTCCTGGATCAGCCGCACCTTTTCGTCCAGCTTCGTCCACTCGAACCGGCCACGCGCCGCCGGCTCGATGTCGCGCCAGAACATGTAAGTTTGGACAGACGTAAAACCGCACGCCTTGACCTGCCGCAGCGCCTCAGCCGCGGCTGGCGTGCCGAACGGCACGCCGCACACCACAATCTCTGCACTCACGTTTGCTCTGTTCTCCGTCATTTCAGGTGGCCCGGGCACTCCGCTGCACGGGCTGTACCTTCGTCTACTGTCGCCGCGCGTGATCCGTACAGCGCGCCGGATGTTTTACCGCACGCCGGCGCAGCGGCGTGGCTACAGTTGAGAGCCGCCTACTGGAACAGCACGCACGTCCCGCTCGAAAGCGAGTAGCCGCTCAAGATGACCCGATTGCCCGTGGTTGAGATCGTCATGGTGGCGGCCGGCTGCGTCAGAACCGCGCGGCCGCCAACAAGGTTGCCAAAACTGTTGGACAAGACCCCAGCCACGAGATTGGTGAAGACGTCCGTCCGTGCGGGCATATAACCCGGCGCCAGCGACACCTGCAGCGTCGCGCCGCCAAGATCGACCATCTGGCCCGTTGCGTTGATCCAATCGTTACTCGTCAGAGGCCGGCCGGACAAGTCGATCTTCACGACCGCCGTGGCGGTCAGCGTCAGGTTGGACGTGAAGACGATTGAGGTCGTGGCCCCCACGCCACCCGGCGCCAGCGTGCCGGCAATCGTGGTCGGCGAGACGATGCGACCGCTGCCGCTCAGCACGCCGTTGTTGGTGATCACCAGACCGTTGAAGAACGAGAGCGCCTGGCTGGCGTTGGTGCCGCCGTTCAGGTTCAGCTCGGCCGGCGTGGCGCCGCCATCGCCCACCCAGCAAGGAAGACCATTGGTCACCGCGGCGCGCTGCAGTTGCACCAGACCGCTGTTGAAGGTGAACAGGCTGCCCACGCCCGCGTTCATGACCAGATTGCTGACGCTCAGGCTGCCACCGGTCACTGTCGCCGTGTTGCCGGTTGTGGAGGAGATGCCCACCGTCAGAACGCCGGCGTTGGTGAGGATGCCCCCGCTGGCCACAGTGAGCGTGTTGCTGTTTGCGAGACTTCCTGTCGCAGTCCGATTGCCGACGGTAAGGTTGGTCCGACCGAGATCCCAGAGCGAGTTACCCAACGGGCCGCCGGCGATCAGCGCGCTGTTCGTGTTTGCGGAATATCCGGAGTTCTGGCCCAGTCCAACGCTCACCGCTCCAGCCGAAATCAACGTGGCGGCATTGGAAATGACCAGCGAGTTTCCGTTTGCCGAGCCCGATCCGGTCACGCCAAGCGTGATCGCGGCGGCATTGGTCACCGTTCCGCCATTCAGGATCCACAACCAGTTATTCATGGAGGACGCCCAGGTGGCGTTTCCGACCGTGATCCCGCCACTGCCGCAGTCCCACAACGATGGCCCCGTCACAATCGTGTAGTTGGCCGAACTCCCGCCGCCGTTTCCGCTGCTACCAATCGTCGTGCCAGTCGAGAACAACTTGCCGCCGTTGGTGACAATCATGCTGTGCCCGTGTAACGTGTTGCCGCTTGCTGGCACCGCGATACCGATGCTCCCGGCGTTTGTGACCACTGCGCCGACACCGCTGACCAGCAACTGGTCGGAACTGGAACTGTTCCCACCGCCTTGCCTTCCGACGGTTATCCCTCCATTGTTATTATTCCACCGCGCGCCAACACCAACAACCTGGACGCTGCAGTAACTTGCTTCAGCTCCGATAATGGTGGAACTGGTGAAGAGTTGACCGCCGTTGGTGACGGTCAGCGTGTTGTAGTCTCCTCCCTGGTAATTCCATGGGACACCCAGCGCACCGGCATTCGTGATGATTCCACCATTGGCCACAAGTGTCGTGTTGTACTTGCAGGAGGAAGTCGCCTCCTGATATCCGACTCCAAGCCCGCCGTTGCTGAGATCGAGTGTCGAGCGGACACCAGTAACCGCATTGGACCCGGTGACCACCAGCCGGTTGTTGGCGTCATTTCCTGAGCCGCCGTTGTGCCTGTAGCCCACATACAAGTATCCCGACAGCGCCACGCGGCCACCGTTGGTGATCACCAGGCAATCATTGGTCTGCACCGAGTTACCGTCGTCGTTGTACGCGATAATCATCGCCGCACCGTTGCTTACAACGGCGCCGCTGTCAACGGTCAGAGTCAGGTTTGCGCCTTGGAAACTGAGCAGCGACGCACGGCCAAGGTTAAATGTCGATGCCTGGCCGCTCGCCGGATTCGTGCCGGTCAGGGTCACGTTGCCGGTCAGCTTCAATGTGGTATTGGACGCATTCGGCGTGAAGAACTGCCCACCATTGGTGGCTATCAGCGTGCCGGCTGCAGCGCCGGCCCAGGTCAGGCTCAGATTCGTCAATGCACCGCCGTCAACGGTTAGAGTGCCCGCACTGACGGTCACGGAGCCGACGCTGCTTGTTGAGCCCGTCAAGGTCATGTTCTTGGCGCCGCTCTTTCCCAGCGTGCCAGCGCCGCAGATGGCGCCGCCATACGTGGAGTCTGCTGCGGGTGCCCACGACAGCGTGCCGGCCTGCAGCGCCGTATCGCCACTGTAGAAGTTGGTGCCTGACAGGGTCAGCGTGCCCGCGCCGAACTTAGTCAGCCCGCCCGTGCCCGCAATCGGCACGCCGATCGTGCCGGACAGGCCGGTGTCGACATACACCAGGGCTTCCGCGTTGCCGAGGTTCAGGCTGGCATCGGCCCCGCCATTGGTGATGCTGTTGCCCTTGAGGATCATGCCCGCCGTCACGCCGTCGCCGACGGTGAGCGATTTGCCGTTCAGGTTGATATTCTGGCCCAGCTTGAGGGCATACACCACTTGGGGCGCCGCCAGATTTGTGGTTCCGGCGAGACTCACCACCTGCGTGGTCAGGTTCGAGTCGAAACGCGTCGCGTAGACGACGTTCGTCAGCCCGGTCGCCGCGTAGGTCAGGAAGTCGCCGTTATTGTTCGTCACGACCATCCACGGCGTCAGGATGCCGTTGGTGAGCGTGCTCCCGTTGCCGGTGAAGGTGATCTGGTTGGTGACCCCGAGGCCGCCTGCGCCCGGTGCGATGGCCAGCGTCGCCCGCCCGTTGCGTACGAGGTTCGCACACTGCAGCGTGGTCGCGCCTGCCGCCGGGGCGGTCACAGCCAGCGTCCCGGAGTTCCAACTCCCGTTGGCGACCAGGTCACCGTTGGCCGCGATGGTGGGCGTGGCCAAACCGATCAGGGTCAGCCCGGCAGCGCCATTGGCGCTGGCGCTGCTGGCGCCGCCGATCGACAGCGTGCCCGTGCCGAACGGACTGCCGGCGGCCTGCCCGTAGCCGGTCACCGTGCCGAGCGGCACACTCAAGCCGCCGCTGAAGGTGTTGGCGTTGCTGAACGTCAGCGTCCCTGTGCCGGCCTTGACCAGGGCAAACGCGCCGGTGATGGCGCCGTTCACCATCGTCGGCTGCGTCAGGGTCCAGGTCTGGCTGTTCGCAAGCGCGATCGCGTTGTTAAAGACCGCCGTGGCGCCCACGTTGGATACGCCGCCCGCGAGCGCCAACGCCCCGGCGCCCCCATCCAGAAACGTCACGGCGCCGGCGCCGGTGATATTCAGGGCCCCGACGCTGACGTTCATGACCGTGACGGTGGATACCGCCGCCGCGGCAAAGACAGCGTCGTTGCCATTGGTCCATGTGAAGGGGCCGCTGCCGGACGCCGTGGTGCTATTGGTCGCCCAGAAAGCGTCCACTGTGCTCCAGATGCCCGTACCTCCCTGCACGTTCGCATTGGTTGACGTGTCCCACCATTGCGTGGCGGCCGAAGCAAAGCCGACTGACAACAGCATCCCCGCCAACACTGCCCGTTGAACCTGTTTGCCTCTCATCGTCTGACCTCCTGGGTTCCTGATCCCTGTTCCCCTTCCTCACATCATGCGCCGCGCGTTCGCGCAGTCGGCACCGTGGACTGGCGGACGATGACGCGAATATCATCGGGCTGCAACAGCAGCGGACCATGCCAGGCCTTGCCTTCAGGCTTCAGCATCCACTCCAGGCAGATGGCCAGGTAGGACGGCCGGTCCACTTCCGCCACGCCCGTCAGCGGAGGATTGCTGTACGCGGATTCGGCGCCGCCGTCCGACGTGCAGACGGCCACGTCGTGGCCGGGTCGCAGTCCGTGGTCGAGCAGCGCGCCCATGGCGCCGGCGGCTGCCGGCTGCGTGGTGCAGTAGAGCGCCTTGCTGTGGAAGGCGCCGGCACGCAGCTTGCCGTTGATGACGGCATAGGCGGCGGGAAGCGGATTGGTGTAGGGTTGCACGGGCTCGTCAATCAACTCGCCGTCCAGACGGTGCGCCTCGAGCCAGAGCCGCCACTGCAGGATGCGCTGATCGGCCCCGGGCTGGACATTGAAGCAGTCGATCTTCCGGTGTCCCAGCTTGGCCAGGTGGTCGAGCACGCGCTGCACCAGGGTGGGCGGGTCCATGCGCACGGAACGAATGCCGTGCTCGCTCCAGTCGGCATCGAGCACCACCAGCGGCCGCCCAATCTTGCGCAGCGTCGGAATTAGCCCCTCAGGCAGGGGCTCCGGTTCCGGAATCAGGAACGTGCCATCAAAGCGCTTGACCGTGGCGGTGATGACCGGGTCGTCCCAGTGGGTGTAGGGCACCACGCGGCACGAGGCATGCAGGCGCGCACTCGCCTGCGCCAGGATATTCCGCCAGCCCACGATGGGCGGCGATTCCCAGGCCGGCGTCAGCAAGGCGATCTGCGCGGGCGACCCGCGACTGCGACCCTTCTCGTGAAGCCCGATCGCCAGCCGGCCATTCGCCTGCCGGCAGAGCAGCCCCTGGTCGATCAGCCGCTGCACCGCCTTGCGCGCCGTCACGCAGGAGACGCCCATCTCCAGCGCCAGTTCGCGCTCGGCCGGCAGATCGCGCACGTGGTAGTCGCCCTTGCGAATCCGCTTGGCGAAACGGTCGGCCACATGGATGTACTTCTGAGGCCTCATAATGACCGTTCATAACTTAGTGCATCATCGTACGATAGGCAACATAAATAGTGCATTTTGAGATATTTTCAGAACGGCATGCCTGCCGACTGATTCGGGCCGTTTTCGCCAGGCGGATAAGCCGCACCCGCATCCTGTTTGTCCGCAGATTGCGCAGATATACGCAGACTGGAATGGCACTTACTTAAGCGCATCGCTCGAGCCGCATGGGGAAGATCGCGAAAGTAGCTTAAGTAAGTGCCATTCTACGCAGACTGGGCCTCGCGGTGCGCCCCAGGTCTCAATGACAGCGCTTCAGGGCGCGGCAATTTCGTACGCCAGGCAGGCGCCGGCTGGACCTTGAACGTCAAGGTCGAGTCGGATCGCGCCGTTGACGGCTTTCACAGGCACGGCGCCGACGCGATGCCCGCTCATGTCGAGCGCCCACGCCTGGAGCGCGGCCGAGGCCTCGTTCCGCAGCACGATCTCGGCCCGTCCGGCCCGCACCAAGTGCGGCAGGTGTCCCCAGGCCAGCAGTGTGCGGCGGCCAGCCTCGGCAAAGCGGGCGTCGCTGTTCTGCAGGTCAGTCAGGTGGGCGACCAGCAGGCGATGGCTGGAGGTCAGCGGTCGTCCGTCAAGACTCGACACCCAGACGGTTGCCGGTGCGCCGCGCAGTTGCACGCGCAGCGGTCCAGCCGTAATGATCGCGCCATCCGGCCCGCACCCGCCTGCCGTGGCTGGCGTGTCGAGAACCATCGTGTCGGCGCCAGCGTCGAGCGCCAGTTCGCCGGTTTCGCTGCGACTGCAACCACTCTCGAAATCGGCCGAAGCTGCCGGCAACCAGCCGCGCTGCACGAGTCTATCGCCCAATGCGCGGTCGGTGACATCCGCGCCCGCCGGCACCATCAGCCACGTGGCGTCTTTGTCGCCCGCTGCATCCAGGCAGGCGCCGACCCGCGTGACCAGCGCCAGCGCGCACCAGGCCGGGACGGCGTTCAGATTCGGCGCCGTGCGCGCGGCCAGTTCGGCGGCCGGAACCTGCAGCGCGACCGTATGGGGCGCGGGCCGCAGATCGCCGCGCAGAAAGAGGCAGACCGAGGCCCGTTCGGCGATGGCATTGAGCGGATCGGTGGCGATGTCGAAATAGCCGGTCGGCGCGGGTTGTTCGATATTGGCGCGGTCATGACTGTAGGCAAAGCGCCAGATGCCGTCCCAGTCCTGCAGAGCGCCGATGGCTCCGGTCAGGATGCCGCCCATGCCGCGAAACCGCCCGGGCGCGGCATAGTTGAATTCGGTGATTGCAAAGGGCTTGTCCAGCCGGCGCACGAAGGCGCTGTAGAGCCCGCCGGGGTGTCCGTCGGCAATCGGACTCGTGTTCGCGCAGCGCGAGGGCAGCCGCCACGCTTGCGCGAGGAACTCGGGATGGTCGACGTAGAAGTGGTCGTCGACATAGTCGTAGCCGGTGCGGGCCAGGTGCGAAGCGAGGCGGTTGTTCCAGCCGTTGCGATCGGTCAGCAGCGCCCTGCAATCCAGTTCGCCATGCAGCCAGGCGGCCATGCGGTCGAACATCGCGCGTTGCGTCTCCGCAACGAACGCGCCGAAGTCGCTGCCGCGCCGGTCCCGGGCGGAGAGCAGGTCCGGTTGCCAGGGCACGGTGCCCAGGACCGGATCGCCGCCGGCATCCGCGCCCCACGCCCGTTCCACGGCGGCGCGCGAGGCATAGGTCCTGGCGAGCCAGCGATTCCAGGCGGCCTGCCAGTCGGGCTTGAGGCGATCGCTCAGCGCGCCAATGTCGTTCTCGGCATTGTCCTCATTGATCATGGAGAGCCAGGCCACGATGGGGTCTTCGGCCCAGGTCAGGCCGATGTACGGGTTGCGATGGGTCAGCAGGGCGCGGGCAAAGGTCTGCCAGTTGGCAAAGGCGGTGGCATTAACCGGCACGGCCATCTTGAACTCGTTCATGGCCACGTCGCCCGGAGCGCCCGGCCAGATTGCGGCCGCCGGCACGGTGCGCGACACAAACAGATCGGTGGTGACGTACAGCCCTTCGCGCTTCAGCGCGGACACCAGGTAGTCGAACTGGTCCAGAGCCGCGGGATCGAGCGCCGCGGCGTTGGTGATGCCGGCGTCCTTACGGATCAGGCCATCGTCGTAATGGTGCAGGCGCACGGCGTTGTAGCCCATGCACGCCAAGTGCTGCGCCAGGCGATCGGCCGTCGCGTGCGGCAGGTACTGGGCGGTGAAGCAGAGATTCACGCCATAGAAGCGCACCGGCTTGTCGGGTGCGCCGGCAAAGGCAAAGTGTCCGCCGCGCGTGGCGATCACGCGTCCCAGGCCACCGGCGGGCGCGACCGTGGGGCGCAGGTTGCGGAAGTCGAGTGCGGAGCCGGCTTCGATCACGGTGCGGTCGACCAGCGGAATCCAGTCGGCGCCGGCGGTCAGCGTCACCGGGCCGCCCGCAGCCTCAGCAGCCACGGTCAGCGGCCGGTCGGCGGTGAGCGTGAAGGCCACGTCCAGCGTCTCGCCCGGCTGCCAGGTACGCGTCTCGAGCGCGCCGGCGCGAACGCTGAAGTTCGGCCCCCATTGCCGGCTGTCCTGCACCAGCACCGCGGTGGGTGCGTCAAAGACCAGGCTGATCACCCCATCCTGCGGGGAGGCGAGATCCAGACGCCGCACGGTGCGCACCAGCAAATGGGTCTCGCCCGACTCGCGCGGCAGGGGATGGCGCTCGCCATCCGCCGCGAACCAGCCGCCGGCGAAGCGCGCGCTCGGCAGGTCCAGGCCGACATGCAGGGCGTTCACCGCCAGGCTGGCGCGTGCCGTAAAATGGTAGGCCAGATGCAGCCCGTTGGTCGTCTGGCGCCAGTCGAGGTGCGAAGCCACGGCAGCGCCCCGCTCCGCTGTGATGACACCATCCGCCGCCTGCGGCCCGGCTGCCACGGGTTCGGCAACCTCGTGTGCCATCCAGTTGGTCGTGAAGAGCGCCGGCGTGAGGTGGATTGGCAGATGCCAGCCAACCCGCAGGCTCATGTCCCCTGCCTCGCCGATGACCGCGTGCCAGGCGGCAGGCGCGCCGACCGGCGGCAGGCGTTCCTCCGCCGCCGCGTGGCCAAACACCAACACCGGCAGCAGGACGAGAGCGCATCCACGCATCGCGGTTCTCCTCTCGCCTGCCTCAAGAGCAGACAGATCTTGCGCAGAGTCTAGAAACAAGCGCCTTTAACCCTTCGACTCAGCTCAGGGCCTTCGGCCTTAAGCCCTCAGCCTTAAGCCTTCAGCCTATCCATCACTGCTTCACGCCGGCCTTGCCCGTGGCGGGATCGATCGAATGGATCGTCTCGAGCGGCTTGGTGTTGGGGCAGGGATGGGTGCCATAGTAGGCCGGCGCGCACCAGCGCACGGCGTTGACGAGCACCTGCTGCACGGTGGCGTCATGGTAGGTCGGGTAGGTCTCGTGGCCCGGGCGGAAGTAGAAGACCTTGCCGAAGCCGCGCTCCCAGCAGCAGCCGCTGCGGAACACTTCGCCGCCCTCAAACCAGCTCGTGAAGACAACCTTGTCGGGCGTCGGCACGTCGAAGCGCTCGCCATACATTTCCTCGTGCGGCAGCTCGAAGTAGTCGCCCAGCCCCTGCGCGATGGGGTGCGACGGCTCGATCACCCACAGCCGCTCCTTCTCGCCCACCTCGCGCCACTTGAGCGAGCAGTTGGTGCCCAGCATGCGGCGGAAGATCTTGGAGAAGTGCCCGGAGTGCAGCACGATCAGCCCCATGCCCTCCAGCACGCGCTTCTGCACGCGATCGACGATGGCGTCCTGCACCTCGCCGTGGGCCACGTGCCCCCACCACGTCAGTACGTCGGTCTCCTTCAGCACCGCCTCGGTCAGCCCGTGCTCGGGCTCATCCAGGGTCGCCGTGCGCACCTGCATGTTGGCCTGCTTGGCGAGCGCGGCCTGAATGGTGCTGTGCATGCCGTCCGGATAGACTTTCCGGACCGCTTCGTTCTTCTTCTCGTGTCGGAATTCGTTCCAGACGGTGACGCGGATCTTCTTGGCAGTCATGTTGGTTCTCCTTGGCGCGGGCGCGTTACGGCCCAGTCGCCATGCGCGTTACTTTGCCCCAGACGCCGCGGGAACACAAACCCAAACCGCGCGCATGGGACTCCGGTGTTCAGGGTTCAGTCCTGCCACTGGCCAGGGCCTAACGGGCAGATATGTGACGAACTCCTAATCGTAATCTGCTTGGTTTCATCGATTACGATTAGGAGTACGATTACGATTAGAATCCGGCAGGAAAACGTGTCTCATATCAGGCGAAGATCGTCGCGCACACCGAAGACGGAATCTCCCTGGCTCACCATGGCATGCGGATCACGTGAATGATGGGTCCCGGCCTCATCGCCAACAAACGCAGCGATGCGGTCGGTCAGCGCCTGCCAGCCGTATTCCAGCGGCAAGGCATGCCCGACAGCCTGCAGTTCGACCACCTCTTTGCGCCCGGTGACGCCAGACAGCCAACGCTGCGAAGCCGGTGTGTCCACCACGCGGTCCTCGCCGGCCAGCGCCGCGAAGAGCGGCACGCGCACGTCGGCGGCGCGGCCGGCCAGTCCGTCGCACAGCGCAAAGAGCCCGCGGTAGGTGGCGAAGGGGATGAAGCGGTCGCGCAGGTAGACAAACGACGAATCGTCGGACGCCACGACGTTGGCCGCGAAGCATGACTCGAAGACGCGCGTCCCGACGAACGCCGCGCGCGCCAACTGGAACCAGGTGCGCGGCGCGAGCAGCGGCGAGCGCCGCCGCGAGACCTCGATCAGCGGGGCCAGCAGGATCAGGCCGTCGGCGGCCGTCGGCGCGCGCAGCACTGTCGTCAGCGCCAGTGCGCCGCCGAGCGAATGGCCGGCCAGCCAGACCTGCGCGTGATCGCGCCGCAGCGCCGACGCCTCGGCACGCACCGCCGCCAGCCAGGATTCGGCATTCTGGCGGCCGGCTGCTGCCAGCGGTTCCGCCGCGCCCGGCAGCCGCATGACGCGGCAGGTGAAGTTGCCGGTGGCGGCCAGCTGCTCCGCCATGCGGCGGAAGAGCTGCGGCGTGTCGGCGAAGCCGTGCACCCAGAGCACGGCTACTGCTCCGCGGCCAACCGTGTAGGGTTGTGCCCCTTCGAGGATCCCCGCGACATCGCGCCTGACGCCCCGTTCCCAACGCCTCCGCCGCACGCCGACCCAAAGGGCATGCAGCGCATTGCCGGCCAGCCAGAGCAACGCGATGTCAACCAGAACGTGCAGCATCGTCATGTCTCACTCGTGATGGGAGCGTCGCCGTATCTGATCCGCCCGTAACCCGTGCCGCACGTGCGCTCCCACCTATGGCTGTCCGCGCCACTCCAACGCGCATGTATTCCATGCTGAAGCCGGAAGCACCAGCCTCCCGGCGCCATCGCTGGCGATCGTCAGCGACGCCTCCGGGGCCGGACGGGTCATGGTTATGGCCCACGCGCCTGGCGCCAGACCCCGGAGGATCACAGGGCACAGCGATGTGTCCCGACCGGCCGCGTCGGTAAACGTCTTGCTCACCAGGATCTTGCGTGCCTTGGCCAGCGGCGTGTCGTCGAGCGTCACGGCGATCACGGTGGCGAAGCCCGCGTCGCCGGGCACCTCGAGCACGGCCAGGTTGATCATGGGTTTGCCGTCCAAGAATCCGCTGAGCCCTTCGGCCTTGGGCGCGGAGAAAGTCAGTTGCTTCCGTTGCGCATCGCGCACGATCTCGCCGGTGTCGGAAACCACCGGGTTGGTTGGCGGCGCGCGGAACCACGGCGCAACGGCCTGTCCCGGCGGCACAGGGCCGAAAGCCTTGCGAAAGGCGTGCACCGCTTGCCAGCCGGGCTGGAGCGGCGACTGGCCGCTCATGATCTCGTTATACGCCGTGGGGGCGTAGGCGTCGTCGACCACCAGCGTCTGAGGCGCGACGCTCGCGCGCAGGTAGTGGTTCTTGAATACGATCCCCGCGCTGCGGAAATGATCCAGCATGGGGCCGTCTTCCGCCAGGCAGCCGATGCTCGGCTCGCGCGCGGCGAGCTTCAACCCCCAGCCGTCGGGGCCGAGGCCGCGGCTGCCATGGCACCAGGCGAACCAGATGATGCCCGCGTAGTCCTGCAACGATGCGTACGCAGCGATCGCCACCGGAAGCATGGTGCGCACCGGCTTGCGTTGCCCGATCAGTTGGGAATTCTCGCTCTGGTTGAACTCGCCGATGATGTACGGCTTGCCGGCCACAGCGCTCTTGACCAGATCGCACCCGAGGTTGTTAGGATCGCGGACAATCAGCGGATCGTCGTAGGCGTGGCCCTCGATGAGGCCGCCGGTCTTCGCGAGCACACGCAGATTGGCGTCGCCGCGCCAAAGGTTGGTCAACTCGATGGGCGCTTCGCAGCCCGTCTCGCGGATGATCTTCTCCATGCGCCGCGCGTAAGTCTCGTCCAACGCGTTGCAAAACTCGGAGAAACAGCGCCGCTGCGCCTTCGTCCCGGCCTTGTAGAGATCGAACGGCTCCACGCCGTGCGCCTGCGCATAGGCCCTCAGTCGCGCATTGAGCGCCTGGGTCCAATACGCCGGGAACACATTGCCGCAGACCAGGGTGTACTCGCTGGAGAACTCGTTGATGAGTTCCACGCTGAGCACCTGCGGGTCCTGGCCGTAGGCGATCCCGGTGTACGGGTTGACGTGTGTCAGGAAGTTGGTGGCAAATTCGGCGTTGAGACGGAAACAGCGCTCATCGAACACGGGCAGCATCTTGCGCGGATCAAACGCCTTTTGCCACGGCCAATGGTTCAACTCGTCCATGGCGTCGGCCCAGGCCTCGTCGTCCTGTTCCGACACCTTGAGGACCGACACATCGTCGGGGCTGTACAACCGCGAGCCATGCAGGGTTACTGACAGGTAGATGCCCTTCTCGCGCAGCTTGGCGTTGAGATAGTCGAACCGGTCCCAGGCCTTCAGGTTGGGGGTGCGCGAATCACCCTGATACGTCACCAGCGCGCAGCAGTCGGCGGGAGACCAGTCGCCACTCGGACGCAGCGTGTGATGCGGCCGCACGATATTGATCCCCAGACTGGCCAGATTGTCGGCAGTCTTATCCGCCAGCGCGTATTCGGGATAAAAGGCCGCCACGTTCACGCCCCAAAATCGAACCGGCTGACCGGTGGGATCAACGAACTCCGCGCCCTTCGGCCGCAACAGCGGGAGGGGGCGCACACGCGCCAGGCACGCGGCAATGCGGGCCTGATCCTGCTGCAGGGTTTGCGGCGGAGCGGGCGGCGACTTGAGCCTGGCGGGCTTCCTGGCATCCTGGTCAAAGGCGACTGCCAGCGGGTCTGAACTCGCCACGCGCTTGACGACCAGATCGAGCGCCGCGTTTGTGATCGTGCCCTTGTTGGGCGTGAAGGCAAGCTGCAGGCAGCCGCTCTCCGTTCCATATGCCCGTACATCCTGGAAGTAGGGTCTGAGGTTGCCTCCCAGGACCAGTGTGCCGCCCTGCTTGAGCGGGATACGGATCGCCGCCACCTGCTCCACGCCCTTCTTCAGGACGAAGAGATGCTCGCCCTTCGACCACCACGGCACTTCGCAAGATTCCTGGTCAAAGACGATCTTCTGACCCCGGTAGTCGGCGATCGGCAGCGTCACGGCCAGGCACAGCACTTGCGTGCCCTTGGTGGGCGTGCCCTTGACCCGTGCCTTGTAGGCCACCGTATCCGCATCGATCTGTCGCAGATCCTGTGTGAAGGCATAGTCGCCGGCGCCCGTCTTGAACCGGCCGCTGACCATGTGCGATTCGGCCGTGATTTGCGGATAGCCCGCGTCGACAACCAGATCGCGCGTGAATGCCGGCCCCCAGCCCTCATCCTTGTGCATGACCGTGAACGAGACGCCCCCGATGGTGAACTGGCCATTCTTCTCCGGGTTCATGTCCGCCAGGAGCGAGCCGCGGGGTGCCGGCGCCGACAGTTCGGGCTGCGCCAGGACGAGACCCGTCACAACAAGTGACATGATCCATGCAACGAAAACGGCTTGCGTCTTCATGTTCTTCCTTTACTGCATCTTCCACAGCGTCGGTTGGCGGAATACGCCCTGGCCCAGTTCGTTGAAGAACCCCAGGCGCGTCACGTCGAAGCCCTCGCCGACCACGTGGCTCTGCACATAGCGCTCGTCGACGTAAATTTCGATAAACTCGCGCCGCACGACAAGGCGCACATGGTGGCTGACGCCGGAGGCCAGGGGCCAGGGGATCGCCTGTTACCGGTCAAGAGCGAGCGAGGGACCGTGGGAGGGCCGCACGTTGAGCAGTTCCACCTGTTGCCGCTGGACCGAAAGATGCACGGCCCGTTTGTCCTGCTCCCGGCCCGTGCCAAGCCAGATCCCGAGACCGCGTCCCGCGCTCCACCAGTTCCTTCGGCAGCCCGGCCCAGGCGTTTGGTCCGTCATGGTGGCTGAATGAGTAATGATAGTATAGCCAGCCGTTGCCGTCCATTCTCAGGGGCGGCCGACGTAGGTGGCGCAAGATCCATGTGTCCCACATGCGTCCGTTTTTCAGGAGGTGGAGCATGCCCACCACCATGGCCCGGGCTCTTGAACCGGTCGTGACATGCGGGGCAAAAGCAGCTAAAATATTTTCTCTGTTTCCATTCGAGGATGAAAGGCCTGGCCATGTACAACAAACCCCTGAACGAGATGCTGGTTCCCATTGTGGTCGAAAACACCGGGCGCGGCGAGCGGGCGTACGATATCTATTCGCGGCTGTTGCAGGATCGCATCATCTTCATCGGCACGGGCATCAATGACGACGTCAGCAACCTGATCATCGCGCAGTTGTTGTTCCTCCAGTCCCAGGACGCGACCAAGGACATCGCCATCTACGTCAACTCGCCGGGCGGCTCGGTCACGGCCGGCCTGGCGATCTACGACACGATCCAGTTTCTCTCCTGCGATGTGGCCACCTACTGCGTCGGCCAGGCCGCCAGTATGGGCGCCGTGCTGCTGGCCGCCGGACGCAAGGGCAAGCGCTTCGCCCTGCCCAACGCCCGCATCATGATCCATCAGCCCTGGGGCGGCGTGGAGGGCCGGGCCTCGGACATCAGCATCCAGGCCAACGAGATCCTGCGCCTCAAGGACCGCCTGAACGAGATTCTGGCCTTCCATGCCGGCAAGGACGTCAAGGCCATCAGCCAGGATACCGAGCGCGACTACTTCATGTCCGCCGAGGACGCCAAGGCCTACGGCCTGATCGACGCCGTCCTCACCAAGAAGCCTGCCGCCACACCTTCAGCCACGGTCTAACCATGCCCCGCAACCCCCCGACCCGCAAGCGACCGCCGACCCCCTTTGATGGCTGCTCCTTCTGCGGCCGTCCCGCCAACGTCGTGGACCAGCTGATCCGCGGGCCCGTCGTCAACATCTGCAACGAGTGCGTGGCGGCCTGCAACGACATGCTGGCATCCAGGCAGCCGGCCCCGCACGCCGACAGCGCCGCCGCACCCGCACCGGCGCCCGCGGCGCCCGCGGCCACCGCGAAGAAGCCGGCAGCGCCCGTCGCCATCCAGGTGCCGGTGCCCAAGGTGATCAAGCAGTCGCTGGACCAGTACATCATCGGGCACGACGCCGCCAAGAAGACCCTGGCCGTGGCCGTGCACAACCACTACAAGCGCCTGACCCAGCAGCACGACGATCCCGCCTTTGCCGACGTCGAGATCGAGAAGAGCAACATCCTGCTGATCGGCCCCACCGGCTGCGGCAAGACCCTCTTCGCCCGCACGCTGGCCCGGCTGCTGGACGTGCCCTTCGCCATCGCCGACGCCACCACGCTGACCGAGGCCGGCTATGTCGGCGAGGACGTCGAGAACATCCTGCTCTACCTGCTGCAGGCCGCCGACATGAACGTGGCGCGTGCCGAGACCGGCATCGTCTACATCGACGAGATCGACAAGATCGCCCGCAAGACCGAGAACGTCTCCATCACCCGCGACGTTTCCGGCGAAGGCGTACAGCAGGCGCTGCTGAAGATCCTCGAGGGCACCGTGGCGCGCGTGCCGCCGCAGGGCGGCCGCAAGCACCCGCAGCAGGAGTATATCCAGCTCAACACGCGCAACATCCTCTTCATCTGCGGCGGCGCCTTCGTCGGACTCGAGACCTTCGTGCGCCAGCGCCAGGGCAAGCGCACCATCGGCTACACCGATCCGCGAGCCAAGCCGGCCGCCGTCAACCTGACGGGCACGGGGCTGCCGGTGGAGCCGGAAGACCTGATCCGTTACGGCCTGATCCCCGAGTTTGTCGGCCGGTTGCCGGTGGTCAGTTCCCTGGCCGAACTGAGCGAGGACGATCTCGTGCGCATCATGGTCGAACCCAAGAACTGCATGGTCAAGCAGTACCAGAAGCTGCTCGCCATGGAGAACGTGCGGCTGACCTTTGACAACGACGCCCTGCGGGAACTGGCGCGCGCGGCGCTGAAGCGCAAGGCCGGCGCGCGCGGCCTGCGCGCCATCCTGGAACACCTGATGCTCGACGTCATGTACGAGGCGCCGGGCGACAAGTCGCACCGCACCATCCACATCACGCGCGAAGCCGTGCTGGCCCACGCCGAAAACCCGCGCGCCATCCCGTCGCTGCTGCAGACGTCGGTCTAGCCGCATCGGCCGGGGTCATCCAGCCCGCAGCCTCCCAGTCGCTGGCCCAGAGCACGCGATTCCCGAACGGCTCTGCCTCGCCGCAACTTGTCCATCAACTTTCTACTTGTCCACGGTCGGCGAGGCAGCAGCCGTTGGTTGGCCAGTTTCTTTCTCAATGCAACTGCAGGGCCACGTGCCTACTTAGGAGGCGGAAGTGCTTGTCCAGAGAGAAGAGCGAGAGGTTGTATTGCATCGCCTGCTGAGCAACGAGTAAGTCCGGAATGCCGACCTTATTGATGCCGTTGCGGAGGCAGGTGACCTGCATCTCTATTATGCCATCCCAGTCGAGCGTCAAGGGGACGCGCTCGATTTCGCGAAGCAGGCCAACGAGCTTCCTCTCGCCACGAACAAGCAGCGCAGGCGTCAACTCGGCGAGGATGATGTCGTTGGTGACAGCCAGACCTTCATCAATCATCCAGTCAAGCGACGGAAGGTCGCTGGTGCCACGAAAGTAGGCAATCCACACGGAAGAATCCACCAGGACATTCATGCGCGTTTCCGAAGTGCGTCAAGGTCCACGTCCAGTTCAACCTGCCCTTTGAAACTCCGCAGTTCCTGGAGCCGGGTCTTTCGGACGAAGTCGTGAAGCGCCGCGATGATGACGGCAGTTTTTGTCTTCTGATGGGACGCTTTCATGGCGTCGTGCATAAGCCGCTCAGGTAGGTCCAGGGTCGTTCTCATCGTTTCTTCTCCCAATATCAATCTGCAAGGTTGCACGCATTGATGCATACAGCATATGCCGGTTTGACGCGATCTGTCCACATCATTTTGTGTGCCGAATCGAGTAGCCGGGGAGGTTCCCCTCCCCAGCTCTCACACCACCGGACGTACGGGCCCGTATCACGGCGGCTCCCAAGTTACTTATGATTCACAAGCTACCATGGCCTCTAACAGGCTGAGTAGCCCTTTCTGCTCGAAGTATGGGGGAGTCAGGTGTTGTTTGAGCGCAGGCACCCCGGAACACCACCAGGGGCCCCTGCGGGAGTAAGCAATCATGGCCAGTTCCTTCGGGTACCCGCCGCATTTACAGCGAATGCCTTCCGTTCAGGGTTTGGACTTCGACGTGACGTGCCGCCTCATCCAGCATCCGTGCCTCTGATGCGATTTCTGTTCGTCGGGTCTGCGCTTTGCTACGGACTTCCTTCAGACCCCGCCTTGCGGCGACGCCCTTGTCTTTCGCTAGACCTTCCTCCTGAAAGGTGGTCAGGGGACTTTCACCCCCAAGTCGTGCGCCATGCCGGGCGCACACGTCACCGGCGAGGCGCTACCTGGGGCACAAGAGTGTCGAGACGACCATGATCTACACGCATGTCATGCGCGGCCTGGCGAGCACCGCTGTCAGCCCGCTGGATGCAATGGAAAAAACGGAAGCTGGGAAATCTGCGAATTGACGAATGAAAAACTCTGAATGTCAAAGGAGCGGATGCCTTCATGTCTTGATCACGCCAGCGTATGCTGACGCGCCCAGGATGAGCCCCAACACCAAGCCGCCTGCCAAGCAGACTCTTCTCACGCTTACCTACAATGTTCGCCGCACAGGCATCGTTCTTTCGCCCGGCATTCTTTCCGAATCCTCGCCCCTCTTCACCATGTCCTTGAGCTTGATCTCATCTTTGCCGATATCCTCAAGTTGCTTGGAGCTTGCCGCGATCCGCACCAGTTTGCCGCCGGCCAGAATACGTACGATGTAGCCCTCCATGATACCTCCGCTCTGGTTGCGGATGCCGATGATGGCGTAATTCCGATCGGACGCGGCCAGGGTCTTCGAGGTTTTGAGCAGGCGCGTGGCCTTGGACGCATCCAGTTCGATGGCGTCGGAGGTCTTGTCAAAGACCCAGCGCAGCGCCCCGTTCTGGGCCTTGGCGATAAAGTAGACTTCGGCCACGGCATTGGTCTTGGCACTGCGCATGTTGCGCGCCTCAATCGCAACCACCATGCAGGATGAAAAGTCCTTCTCGTACGAACCGAAGTCCGTCGCCCAGTTCACCGTCGGGTCCTTTGCCGAGAGCATGCGTTTGGCGCTGAGCATCACGGCCGCGTCCTCTGCGGACGCCATACCGACACAACCCAGCACCAGTCCAAGCAACAGCGCCATCGTGGTTCTCATGACTGTATCCTTGTGCGTGCGAATGACCCACAACGCTCCATCACGCCATTTCCTTTAACATAATCCCTTCCGGGCGTGCCTGCTACAACAAGTTGAGCCGGCGTCGCAACGCCAGTTCGGTCATGACCAAGGCCACCAGCATCAGGGCAAAGCAGGGGCCGTCAGAAACCAGCGCGCGCGCCTCCACGCGCAAAGCGGGCCGCAGATAGGCGGCGAGCGCCGCATCCAGCGCGCCGGCGGACGCATCCTCCTCGCGCACATAGATGCCGCGGCCGCTGGCGGCCAGGCGCTCCAATTCCGCGTCCTGCCGCGCCAGGTGGCTGCCTTCGTCCGGCCATGGCGCCACGTTCAGCACCTTGCGGTAGACCTCCAGCGTTTCGCCGCCCCGTTCAGCCGTGATCTGCACGGTCCACACGCCGCGCGCCTCCACGGGCCACTCCACCTGCCAGGCGGCAGGCTCTGCCCCGGCACCCACGGTCAGGGGCCGCGATCCCTCGGTTCCGGTGACCGTGGCACGCAGTTTCACATCACCCGCCCCTGGCGCGCGCACGGCTGCCACAGCCCGCTCGCCGGGGCGAAAGAGCGTCTTGTTCCACGTCACCTGCAGCACGCGGCCGCCCTCGGCCTGGCCACAGGCCGCACGCACCGCCTGCCGCCAGAAGCGGCGGTAGAAGGCGGCGGCAGCCCCGGCGTCGCGCGCCCACAGCCAGGTGGTGTTGGATGCCACGGTCAGAATCCGCCCGCGGCCCACGCGGTGCTCCAGCGCCAGCGGCACCTTGCGGCCGGCCACCACGGCTTCGAGCAGCACCTCCGCGCCCGGCAGCGGATCGCCCGGCGTGTTGACCGATGCCACGGTCAGCGCCGCAGGCGCGCCATTGGTTTCGCCGGAAACGAGCACCTCCCGCAGCCCGGCCACGGCCGGATGCTGCTCGGCCGCGGCCGGCAGCGACACGGGAAAGACCCCGCGTTGCAACGACGAGGCCGATCCGGCACACCGCCACGGCAGCAAAGGCTGCAGGGGAGAAACCGCATATCCACCACCGTCGAAGCTCTCGTCTCCGCCCAACAGGATGATCCCGCCGCCCGCCTCGACAAACCGCAGCACGGCCTGCATTTCGTCGGCCGACCATTCGTGTGCCGGAAACGAACCGAGCATCAGGCAGTCGAAGCGTCGCAGCCGTTCGAGATCTGTCGGAAAGCCCTTGGCCAGTTCCTTCTCGCCGACCACCACCGCGCCCTCCGGCGGCGCCTGCACCGTGTAACGTTCGCCCGTGCTGCGATAGAGGGCCGTGAAGGTCATGCCGGGATCCGTGCCCAGTTCCTGGCGCAGCATCTTGATGTCGGCGCCAAGCCGGCGCGAGAAATAGAGCACGTCCAGCAGCTTGCGACGCGCCTCGACGCGCAGGGTGCGCCGGTTATCGAGCGTGCTCAGCTCGCCCGGCGCCGGTTCGGCCGCCACCCGGTAGACGGTCGTGCCCGGTTCGGTGCAGGTGGCGGAAAACGTGACGCGACCGCGGCCGCGGCGCAGGTCCACGGCGCGACGGTCGAGCGGCGCCCACGTTCCTCCCTCCTGCCGGCGCAGCAGGGAGACGCCCAGATGGTCCAACCCATCGAGAAAGGCGGACGGCCCGGTTGCCGCCAGATCGGCCGTGATGGTAAAGGCCACATCCTTCTCCACGACCTCGGGCGCCTCGACCTGCGCCACCGCGACGTTGCGCCAGGATCGGCCGTCGCTGCCCATGCCCAGAACGATCAGCGGCGCGACCGGCAGCTTGACCGGCTGGATCGGCTCGTCGCCACCATCGGTCAGCAGCACAACCGCCGCCGTATCGGGCGTCTCCAGGCGGGTGGCGGCCTCGATCAGGGTCGCGCCCACGTCCGTCCCCGCCGCTTCGGCCGCCTGCTTGTCTGTTCCCGCGGCGGCCGCGTCACCCGCCAGCAGGCCGGTCTCGAAGGTGCGCACCTGCACGCGGACGCCGGAAGGCGCCCGCTCCCGGATGCGCGCCGCCAGCCGGCGAGCCCTCTCGGCGCGCGTCTCGCCGCCCGTGTCGCGCACGGACATGGAGGCGGAAACATCCTGCAGCACCAGCAGTTGGCGCTCGCCCGACTGCGTCACCGTGCGGCGCAGCACCGGATCCAGCAGGGCGATGACCAGCAGCAGAAAAAGCAGGCTGCGCACAACCAGAATGGGGCGCGCCCGGCGCGCGCCGAAGCGCGCGGCCAGCCCGCGCCACGACCACCAGGCCGCGCCCGCGCACAACGCCGCCAGCACGAGCACCGCCGTCACCGGCCAGAGCGGATTCCAGGCCAGCTGCGCCATCATGGATGCATAAATAGGCATACGGATACCACCCCGACTGTTTCACATTCCACGGCCCGAGCTCAAGTCCTTTGCGCAGCGGCGGCCTTGCACAAACGTAGAGTTGCGCCGCAGCGGGGAATTGCACTACTCTCCACCCATTCGGTCCACCGCTGAAACGCTCATGCAGGAAAGCCGTATGAACCGCATTGTCGCTATCGACGGGCCATCCGGAGCCGGAAAATCGACCGTGGCGCGCCTGCTCGGACGGCGTCTTCATTTTCTGCACGTCGATTCGGGTGCGCTCTACCGCATCATGACCTGGCAGGCGCTGGAGTGCGGCATCGATACGCAGGACGAGGCCGCCCTGGCGGCCTTCGCGCCCAAGGTGGACGTGACCTTCAGCGTGCGCGACGGCGCCATCGTCTACGCGGTCGGCCGCGTGGAGCCGGTCGACCAGCTCCGCACGCCGGAGATCAACCGCCACGCCAGCCCCGTGGCCAAGGCGCCGGCCGTGCGCGCGCGCGTGACGCAATGGTTGCGCGACCTGCGGCGGTTTGGCGACCTCGTGGTTGAGGGCCGCGATATCGGCTCGGTCGTCTTCCCGGATTCACCCGCGCGCTTCTACCTGGATGCCGCGCCCGAGGAACGTGCGCGTCGCCGGCATCTGGAAGAGCAGCAGAAAGGCATCGCGTCGCAGGATGAGCAGGCCGTGCTGGCGTCGCTCATGAACCGCGATCGGATCGACAGCACGCGCGCCACCGCGCCGTTGCGCGTGGCCGACGGCGCCCAGGTGCTGGACACGACCGCACGCTCCATTGAGCAGGTCATCCAGCGCGTGCTCGACCGGCTGCCCCCGGACTGGCTCGACCCTTCGCACTGATCGTCCCATGCGCCATCATCTGGAGGCTTTCTGAAATCCGTTCCTTCGTGTAACATGTAGACGACTTTTGTCATGAATTGGCCTACAGAATACGGCGGGTTTTCGAATCGCATGGGCTTGCTGCATGCGAGCCATCTGCTGCTTTATGTGCTGGCGTTCGTATCGGCCCTGATCATCGCCCTCGTGCTGACGCCCGGCGTGCGGCTCCTGGCGGTCCGATTCGGCATGATCGACAAGCCCGATGCGCGGCGCATTCATGCCAAGCCCACGCCGCGCGGCGGCGGTCTGGCAGTTTTCCTCGCCTTCCACCTCTCGCTGCTGCTCGTCGTCTGGCTCAACGGCAGCGAGTTCAGCCCGCTCTTCTCCGCCGCCTGGCGCTTTCAGTTCTTCCTGATCTCCGGCCTGCTGGTGGTGATTGGCCTGCTGGACGACGCCTTCGGGCTCAAACCGTGGCTGAAGCTGGCCGGACAGGTTGTTGTGGCGCTGCTGCTCTACAGCCGCGGTCTGACCTTCAGCGCCTTCTTTGCCACCCATTTTCCCGCGTGGGTCAGCTGCCTGATTACGGTCTTCTGGATCGTCGGCGCCATTAACGCCTTCAACCTGATCGACGGCATGGATGGGCTGGCCTCGGGACTGGCGCTGATTGCCGCCACCGGCATGGCCTGCGGTCTTCTGGCACGCGGCATGACCGCCGCCGCCATCCCGTTTCTGGCGCTGGCGGGAGCCTCGCTGGGCTTCCTGCGGTATAATTTCCACCCGGCATCGATCTTCCTGGGCGACACCGGCAGCATGTTCCTGGGCTTGGCACTGGCCACGCTGCCACTGATGACCGCTTCGAAGCAGGAGTTGATGGCCTCGCTGGGCATTCCGCTGGTGGCCATGGGGCTGCCCATCTTCGATACGGCCATCGCCATCTGGCGGCGTTCGGTGCGCGCCGTGCTGCCCGGGGTCGCCCGGGCCGGCGTCACGCGCATGCGCATCATGCAGGCCGATCGGGAACATCTGCACCACCGGGTCCTGGCCAAGACCATGAACCAGCGTCGGGCGGCCATGGTGCTCTATGGCATCAGCCTGCTGCTGGTCGGCGTCGGCCTGTCGGCCCTGCTGCTGGAACGACGCGCCGCCGGCATTCTGCTGGTGGCGTTCGTCGTGGCAGTCTTCATCATCGTCCGGCACCTCACCCGCGTGGAACTGTGGGACACGGGCCGCATGCTGCTCTCGCGCTCCGGGCACGTGTTCTCACGCCAGCTCATCGTGCCGCTGTATGTGGTCCTTGACCTCGTGCTGCTCATCGTCGCCTGGATGCTCGCCCACTGGCTGCTCTGCCTTCCACTGCCCAAGAGCGATTTCCGCACCTCGCTGCCGATCTTCGTCGCCCTGGTTTTCATCATGCTGGCGTTTTCCCACACCTACGCCCGCGTCTGGGGGCGGGCGCAACTGAGAGAATACGCGCTGGCCGTCGCGGCGATTGCCGCCGGCGTCATCCTGGCCAGCGGCGTAGCCATCCTGAGTGATGTGGAGACGCAGGACCTGCCGCGCTTCGCCTGCATCTACCTGATGCTCTCCGCCGGTCTCGTGCTGGGGGCGCGGCTCTCCTTCGAAGTGCTGCGCGAAAGCATGGCGTCCATCGAACGACTGGCCCTGC
>Ga0316226_1001284_pt1 | contig 27665 bp, 54 predicted proteins | sample TBH18017metaG_FD_206009 | JGI IMG/M metagenome (GOLD analysis project Ga0316226, IMG submission 206009) | Freshwater microbial communities from Trout Bog Lake, Wisconsin, USA - TBH18017 | ecosystem: Environmental > Aquatic > Freshwater > Lake > Hypolimnion/Profundal zone | place: USA: Wisconsin...
ATAAAGACGTGTACACCATTACCGCCATTGGTAAGACCAAGGTTGTGTTGTTTGGCACTGACTGGCACGGTAGGGAAGTTGAGTTCATGCAAGACCCAGCAGACTTGGAACTGGCGTGAATCACCTGTAGAAGTATCCAAAATAGAAAAGAGAAAGAATGATTTACCGCATAATCATCATTTTCATTATTTGTGCCGTCGATGGGTTCTTGTTTGGTAGGTGGTTGGGCAAGTAATGCCAAACGCCTACTCAATCACAGAAACGGTGACCAAAAAATGAACCAAGCCGAACGCCAAGCACTACGAGAGAAGCACCGTTGGACGACTAACAACGAGGGCGATGACCGCTGTATCGGCTGTTTTAGTTACGAGTATCCTTGCGACGCAATCAAGGTTTTAGAAGACTACGAACTGCTTGAAAAGCAATACCAAATCATTTTTCAGTTGAACCAAGAACTGATAAGGAGCGAACTATGACCCACGAAGAACTAAAAGTAAGGGCTGTGATTTGCGACATTGATGGAACCGTCGCAATCAACGACGGACACCGAGGCCACTTTGAATGGGACAAAGTTGGTTCTGATGCTTACAACACAAACGTCATTAGCGTCATCAGCCTACTTATGTCTGCTGGTGTTTTTGTAATCTTTGTTTCGGGGCGTGAAGAGGTGTGTCGTGAACAAACTCTTGAATGGCTAACAAACATCTGGCCAGGTGTTGAAAGCGAACACCTTCTTATGCGAGCAAAGGGAGATTTCCGAGATGACACGATTGTCAAGAGGGAAATTTACGAAGCAAACATTGCGGGCAAGTACGACATCATTGGTGTTTTTGACGACAGGAACAAGGTCGTAAAGATGTGGCGTGAGATTGGCCTTACCTGCTTTCAGGTAGCGGAAGGGGAATTCTAATGAACCCCGGCGAACGCAAAGCGTTGATGTTTGCACAGAACCGTGCGGAAGAACTTCTACTCACCCTTGTCGCTGAAAAGTTAATGGTGCACAAACCACTACGTCCGAATGAAATGGAAGAGCAAGTGACAGACCACTACAAGGGTTATTACGACGGTTGGTGGGACGCAGTGCAACAACTTTCTGACATCATTGACAATCACATAGAAGGGAACGAGAGCAGACTATGACCCCCGAAGAACGCCAAGCCTTACGAGAGAAGCACCATGTCGGGAATAACGAAGCCGATGACCAATGCCAATCCTGTTACAGTGCCGATGGATACCCCTGCGACGTAATCAAGGTACTGAACGAACTAGAGAGAGTGCTAGCCATATGAGCGTACTCTTTGCAGTAACAATGACGTTGGTGGCAGTAACTGCCCTAAACAATATGAGGAAACGATGAAAGCACGTTGCCAAAACTGCCACCCGGAGGTCTCCTACTGCCCCAAGTGCGGAGAAGAACTATGAACGCCGAAGAACCCTTTGACGACTTTGATGAGTTTGTGAAGCATCACCAAATCAAGGATGAAGAGATGGGTGCAGCCCTCGCAGCATGGCTATCTCAGTTAGGGTGGGACGGAGACTTTGAAAAGGTGGAAGAATGACTCCCGAAGAACGCCAAGGCTTACGAGAGAGGCACTCCAACGAAGATGGCTACTGCAATGTTTGTCGAAGCCACTACAAAGAGATGCGCATCCCCTACCCCTGCGACGTAATCAAAATACTCAACACACTGGAAATGTGGGTAAAAGAATGACCGGGGCGAACAAGAAATGGTGCGAGTGCAACCCTAGGTGCATGGTAAGAAACCCTAGACAACCAGTAACCCACGGCAAGAGATACACCTATGAAGGTAGACACAATTGTCGATGTGATAAATGCGTAGAAGCCTACAGAGAAGCACTTATCGAATCAGAGTTGCGGAACATTGACACTCTACTAGAGTTGGTCTAAGCAACTAAAGCACGGTAAAATAACCCTATGGACAGATACGCATACCTAAAACTGACACTCGATGAATTGGAAGAGTTGGACAACGCTATCCACGAGTACTTCGGCGACATCCACCTAGACGGGTGGGCACGACGAATCTGCGACTTGTACGAGGAAAGAGTAACGCCCCGGGCGGGAACAAAAGCCCAAAGTGCTAAAAACCCCTACGAGTTACCAATCAGTTACTTCACAGACGGACAAATCGTCCTACAGTACAAAAACAACACCTCGGCGGGAGAAGGAATCAACCAATGGGGAACAATCGTCTCTAAGGGTGTCAACAAAGCCAATAACATCTCAGCCGAAATCAGCACACCAAAATTCGGGCGGGAAGAAAAAGACCAAGAAGGCTCCAATACCTGTAAGTCTCACTACTGGAAACTCGTAGCCTACGCAGACGGAAGTTACCTAGAGTGCCTACAGTGCCAAACAAGGCTCAGTTAATGACAGACCCATTAAGCCCAGACATCTCTCTGTCGGAGATAACACCTAAGAGGAACGTACCAGTAGCCAAACCAAAGGCACCAGCACGTATGGGTAGGAAGACAACACTGACTCCAGAAATCATTAAGGAGATTAGTGACACCTTACGCATCTGTGCGACTATGAACGATACCGCTAGTTACCTGGGAGTCAGTTACGGAACCATGCAATCGTGGATACGTAAGGGCACCGAATTGATGATGGAAGTAGACGCTACAGGCAGAGAATTGGATGAAGTCGAACAACTGTTCGTTAATCTTTCGGTGGAAGTAGAAAAAGCAAGAGCCGAAGCACGAATTAGGGCAGTTGGAAAGATACGTTCCGCTATGGACGGCAACTGGCAAGCAGCAGCCTGGTACCTAGAACGTAGTAACCCGAAGGAATGGTCAAGGGTATCTAGGACTGAACTTACAGGGCTTGACGGACAAGCAATCCAGGTCGACGTCGATGCAGTTAACCGGAAGTTGGAAGCGTTACTACAGGCGAACATTATCGATGTGGAAGCAATTGATGATGGCGACATCGTTGATGGGGTCGTGGTTGGACTTGGCCAAGACGACGCAAATATGTCCGATACAACCTCAAATGAGGCGAAAAAGGCGCCCCACTCACACGAGCCGGGAAAAAATTCTGAGACGCCAACCACTGAAATCGACACGTCAGTTGATGATGACAGTGAGCGCACGAAGCAAGCAAACGTCCAAAGCGACGCTACTGAGTAGTTCGTACACGCTCGACAAGCGCCAAACGTCATTGCCAAGCAAGTAATTTCACTAGAATCGACGTCGATGCACGACAAAAGTGCAGTATTTCCACTCCATTACTCGGCGCTAGCCAGAGTTCATAGTGAGATTTCACTAGAACACGGCGCAATCCAAGCACTTATCGCACGGTAAACACGCTTTACGACCCACTTACTCGTCAGTAATGGTTGTTATACGAACGCAAGGCGTTCAAAGGTGGCACCACAGTGATACCACGGGCGATAACAAGGTGCCGGAGAATTGGAAAAGTGGCGTGCGCAACTGTAACAAGTGCAACCAGACGTTACAAGTGCTACATATGAGTCGAACCAAGTGAGTGCAATATATGCAACTGGGGCTACAAGAACTTGACACATACGTCAAGTAGATGTCTTCACGCCAAAACTGGGGGAAACAAAAACCCTTGCAAACAAAGGCAAGTGCTAAAAGCAAGTGCCAATTCCCTGTAGGGCGGAGACAACCACTGGCTGGTCTGGTACGACCCGAACGTACAACCACTCGATTAACAGTCGAGCGCACTGCCATTGTGCTACAGACCAATGGGGATGACGCCACCACACTCGTTGTGGCCGGGGCGGAATGAATTGACTATGTTACTACACCCCTGTACACTTGTTCTGTGGACTGTTTGACTAGGGAGGTCAAGATGACAGTAGAAACCATGGAGCGCACCGACGTCAGTTGGTTCGACATCCTGCTAAACGCAGAGACGAAGGAATACGTCCCTGCACGACTCATCCGTACTCAGTACGGGCTCTGTTGGGCACTGGTCGACGGGGAAAACAAGTTCACGGGGAAGTTCATCAGTGCTTTCCCGGCTCGCAAGACAACGATGTTGAAGAAGGGATACATCGAAGCCGAGGGGCTGTACAAGTTCTACTGGAACAAAAAGAAGGCAACCGTAAACCTCCCAATGGGCGAGCGAGAAAAAGGATGCGACGACAACACACCACCACTAAAGATTCGGGAGAACGACTAATGACAGTGGACTTCAATGCCATCATCGCCTACGAGAACGGCGACCTCGACGAGGAAGAGACAATCAAACTCTTCCAGACACTCATAGACACTGGGTATGCGTGGCGCCTACAGGGACACTACGGTCGCAACGCTCGGTACCTCATCGAAGAAGGCTTCTGCACCGTGCCTGAGTGACACACTCCAGGATGGCACCAGACGCTCTATACGCCGATTCTGGGCGAGATACATCCCCACACGTCAGATAGCCCTAAAAGCGACCAAACCCGGGCGAAAACAACCCACCAAATCCACCAGGCGGAATTCCACCACATAGACGTCGACACAGACACTCACTCATAGACAGACACATACCCTACATACAGACACGTACTCGCACACAGACTCAATGACTACCGCAAGGTAGTTGCTATCCCCCCCCGGGGGGGCGTACATAAGTGTCTACAGATAACGTTATATGTCCACCACTTACGTCGACACGACATGTCGTCTCCCAGAACCACGCTACCTGAGCGGAATTCTAGTGAAATCACGTATGCACATACTCAGGAGTAACCCATAGGAGTACTTACATCCTCACTAACGTCGCCCCCACGCTCGCTTGTGAACTCAAAACCCTTTATTTGCAAGGAATCCCAGTGAAATCTCACTTGTTTCACAAAGCGTACACACGTTCGCTTGCCATTTTGTGCCCTGTTTTCCAATTCTCATGCGCATTTTGAGGCTCTTTATGTGGTAGGACCCATAAGACCCCCCCGTCAATTATTTCAAGCGGGTTTGCGATTTCTGAAGGGGCTGGTCGCACCCTTAAACCTCTGGAAACAAAATTAGGATACTATAGTCCGCTCTAGCCCGGAACAGGAAGATAGAGAATCCCCACACTCCACTTCGACAAACCCAAGGCAAGGGAGTGTCCATAAAGTGTCGGTTAAAGCCCTAAGCGATAGAACAAGGGCACTGACGTCGATGTCAGAAAAGAGTGACGTAAAACTGACAAAAAGACGTTTGAAGGGAACCCCGCTCTAGGGGCGCTCCGTATACAGAGACATCAACGCTTCGCTCCCTAGCGAAAAAAGTTACTTGCCAGGAACGTCTGTGGCGCTGGCTTCGATTTGGGCAAGCGTAGGCTCATCTCCACCATTAACGTCGCTCACAGGAGCGTTTGGAGTGGTTACGGAGCCATCTGAGCCATGCGTGTGCTTCGCATAGTCCATGTACAACATGACGATGATAACGAGAGTACCGAAGAAGAGACACGCCAGAGCAATTGCGATGAAGTAAGCCATACCCCAATAATAATCCCCCAGTTTGGAAAACGGGGTTCCTGAAAAATGATGCAATCGTCTTGACTAAATGGCAATTTTGAAAAAAGGGGGAAAATGAAAATATTTTTTTGGGGGTCTTGGGATAAATCAATGGGGAAGATTGAGTCAACATGGCTAAAAGTTTTTAAGTTCCGCCCCGGGTGCTTGACGGGGCTCTAGTCAAGGGAGTACACTTGATTCCGTGTTGCAAGAAAAATGGTTGGACTACAAGCCATCACTTAGCGACACACCTATTAAGGAGGCTTAATGTCAGAAGAAGTAAACGTTCTACCACTCGCACTAGAGCGAAAGATGAACGAGATTCTAGGCGGGTTCATCGGTTACTGGTTGAGCGAAAATCCCACAATGTCGCCAGTCGATGTCATTGAGCAAGTCGTCAACGGCGTCGTCAACGAAGGGTTGAACGTCAACGAGGATAAGAGCGAGTTCATGCGATTCCACTCCGACCTAACGGAGTCGGGTCACACCATTTGGATTTCACGTCCCTACAGTCGCAACATTATCTTCGGCGAAGACATCCCCCAGAAAGAAGTTGAGCGCATCCTAAGTGTGGGCGGATTCAATCTCGGTGGCGAGGGATGGACGCTAGGCATCGATTCAATGTACGAGGGCTCGCCTGTCACCTCCGTCATCTCTGAGAATCTGACCTTTGAGGTAGCGGTTCTTGCTTGCATGACCCTGTTCATGGAGAACTCAACGCCAGCGGAATTGGAAGCAAAGGCTGAGGCCATGTTTGAAGAACACGCCGAACTCCAGGACGAGATGGAGCGTATGAAGTCGTTCTTAGAGGATGAAAATGAATAGGCCAACCCACGTCTGTATCCACGATAAGTGCGCCAACGAGATTTACTACTCGCAGAGCCTTCTCACCTGGGTTCACTACCAGGACGAAGACCCAGCATGCCCGGAAGTGGGCGCCAACGGAAAGACAACGTATGCCAAGCCCGATTGGGCGGATGGGATTGATGACTAATGGCGAACAGTTACGTATGGGTCTCGGACATAATCGGCGAGAACCGATTCGACACGCTCGTCATTAACGACCAGGAAGAGTTTTACGTCCCCGAAGATTGGCACAGTTGGGGCGTTAGTGTTAAGGCTTGGTACCGTAAGGGCGAAGTTGAGATTGAACTACCCCATAACTTCGTCACCTTTGAAGAAGCCCGGGCGTATTGTGAGCAGATTGCCGAAGTTATGTACCGTGGACTTGATTGCCAGTCTCGTTTCGTGGCGCCCGAGGCGTTTTGCGCCCACACCAAGAACGGCTACGAGTGCCAACGTCCTATCAATCACGCTGGAGAGCATTACCACGAGGACGGAAGAGGCATGCAAGTCTCTTGGCTGGGTAGGAAAATGAAGATGAAGAAGGTTGGAGCCAATGAATCCTAGTTTTTTCAATCTGAGTGAGCGTAAGTAACGTGGAACCCTTCTTCAGCGCCGACCGAAAACTTCCAAAGTACATCGAAGAGGAAATTCTTACGAGGATTAACGACTACGTCGATAGTCGTCGTAAGGAATACTTTGACAAAGACCCAGATTCAATTCCGTCCATCAACGAACTCGTCGAGCAGTTCATCGAGAAGTCGATAAGTGAAAACTTTATTGATTCCAAAATGCCAATTAGCGACGAACTGGGCGATAGCAACGCCGTCTTCATGACCACATCACGAGATGCGGGTTGCGTCTACATGGTTGTCCAGAGAGATGTGAAGCCTGACGACATCATGGATGAGACGTTCTACGGTTTTGGAAGCAACTGGGGAGTCACGGTCTATCGAAAGTTCGAAATGGAACAACCCCTAGACCCAGGCATGCTCCTTTACAGGAAAGATGATTCCTTCTTCGTCGAAGACGTTAAGATGCAAGAAGCAGTACTGGTCGCAATGATTCTTCGGGACGAGCGCAACGCCGTTTCCGAAATAGAGAACTACCTGCGGGAGCAGTGAGTACCGCTAGTTGCAGTGGGCGCCGTTAAAAAAATCTCCGCAGATTGGCGCTCACTGCGATTGGTTGTTTAGTAAGAACCTTCGCAACAACCATCGCAACCGTGGACACCATCAATCTCGCCACTGAGTAGTCGATACTCATCTGGGTCTGGATGTCCAACACCATGAGGGCAGATTCGCTCCATCTTGCCTAGTCTCCACGCTTGCGCAAATGAACGCATCGGGTGGTCGGTCATATTGTGGATAGTGCAACGCTCGGGATTGACGCAATTGTCTGGAGAATGAACACCAATCAGAACCTGTTCAGAGTTTTCCAATTGGACACGAAGTTTTTCCGCCATTAGATTTCAAACTTGAATCGATTGCATGCGGGCGTCCATGTACGGACATGCTTTCGAACGTAGTGTTGCCTCTCATTGCATCCGCACCGAGAGCAAAGTTTTGGATTGTTGTGCGAATCCGCCAGTGCCTTACGACGAAGCCATTCTTTGTCCGCCCTGCTCTGCTTCCAATTCTCAATAAATCCCATTAGCGATTTCTCTTCCATTGGGCGACCAGATAAACGTACTGCTCGTACAAATCTTCGATGGTTCCGTTGTTGTGCAGAATGATGTCCTGAACCTGGAGTGCGCTTTCTGATACATGCTGGTTTGTTGCTACGACGCCATCACGAACCACACGGACGAGCACGCCACCCTTTGAGCGGATAGCGTCGGCTTCGTTTGGAAAGCGGACATCGGGGATAACCAACTTGCCCGTCTTGGCTAGTTTGAAGAGCGTGTCGACCCAGATTGTGTCACCAAGTACGTCTCTTCCGCCCTCGGTTCCGAGTCGTTGAAGAAGTTGTCGAATCTCAGGGTGGGTTCGCTTGGCCTTTTCCCATCCATGCTCATCAATAAGTTCCCTGACACGAACGGAGCCCATGTACGAGTCGACGCCGACGATTGGGTTCATCGCATAAAGGACTCGCCTCATCGGGTCAGCAAAGGAGCATCGCTCGTAGCCGTCGTTGGCAAGGAGTTGTGAAGCAAGAGCGTCTTTTCCTGCCCCGGCGTATCCGCAAATACCGACAATGTTCATTCTTTAATCCCTAGTGTGCTTTCTGAAGGTATGTAATTTTTGCAAGTGCAATTCTCTGCGGTGCAATGTCCAAAAGGCTCCATTACAAAATGTTGCCCATAGGAATGTCCGCAGAAGCAGTTTTCATCGGCTTGCATATTCGCTCCTCGGCTCTAGGTCGTAAATGTACGTTTCGAAGTTGCCGAGTTCTTCGTCGATGATTTTGGAAACTTCGTCCCATGAACCACCGCCGATTCCGCAACCAATTCGTGGAGCGTGGAAAGTAAAGTCCTCTGGCATTTCCGCAAGGCTCTGCAAGCAATCACGAAGTACTTCGTAGTCGACTGCGACTGGCTTCTCTGAAGTGGGGAAACCATCCTGTGCGACCATGTTGGCCACGTAGGTCTTTTCGTCTACCTTGACAATGTGTACGTCACCAAGTTCCGCACCGCCTTGTGCGTGGAACTGGCGATAGACATCTTCCGGTGCAGACCACTTGTCACTGACAGCGAGTACGAAGCCACCGCCCCAAGCGCCAAGGTTGTTACAGATGTGCATGATGAGACGGTTCCCATCTTCGACCTGTGGCTCTGTTGCGTCACCAATTACATAATTAATCATTAATTTTCCTTTAGTCCCTGTCTATGTAGAAAACTATTGATGACAGAAAAGCAATCGCCGTTAAAAAAATAAAAAGAACAAAACCGATAAGTCCGCCGGACAGTTTGTAAAACCTTTTCATAAGTAGCCTCGTTTCACTTTGGATATTTACTCGGCCAAAACCGAACCAGCACCGGCGTAAACGTCGATAGCCACATCGGGTAAAGCCAAGTCCGCAAAATAAAGAGCATCGTCTTCATTGTCGGCCATTACCTGAACGTCGACCATGTATCGGACTGTCATCCAATTGGTTCCGTCAGCGTCCTTACCCATTAGTCCTCTTTCAGGATTTGGTCTAGGGCGTAGTTCAATTCGTCCTGTTGGTTCTTCCCGGTTGTTATGCCGTCGGTAACGATTTGATTCAGTCGATTTATGTTTACGTCGAATGAAATCTTTAATTGGTCGTTAGCGTCGCTCGTCTCTTCGGCGAGAACTGCCTGAAGTTCCGATGCTTGCTCGTCATTTAGTTCACCGTCAATCCATCGGCGCTCAATGCGGATGCTTTCCAATCCATGTTGAATGAGAATCTGCTTGCGCTCGTGACGGACACGATTCTTGAACATCTCTTCGACTTGTGCAACGAGGTATCCCAACTTCTCTGCCTCGTGTTGGATTGAGGCGATGAGTGAGGGGTCTGGAGTTTCGTATGGGCGGTCGCTCACGGACGAACGCCAGTCGCTCGCCAAATCATCTTTGGGTTCATGTGGCACTCTGGCCTGTTGCTACGTCGGTAGTTCCCGGTAGGGACAATCAACTTTAAAGACTTAGCGTTGCGGATAACGGCACCAAGGGCACGAGGCTCCCGTGTTGCATCGATGTTGCGATTGGTTAGAACTTCCCAAACGTCGTCGGTCGTAAACTCGCCAAGTGTAAGGGCGCAATGCTTAACAGCGTCAAGCGCCTCCTTGAACCAAGTCGGGTCAGCGTTGTCTCCTGCCTTCTTAATCGCACGAGTCGTAATAACATCATTCGATTCAGGGATAACGTCAAACAATGTATCCATAATTCCTCCTAATTACTTCATGAAAACGAAAGACCCAGTGCCTGTTCGCCGTACTTCTTTGCGCTCTCTTCGGCTCCGGCCTTTGCTTCCTCAATCGAGTCAGCAGTTCCAACCTCGCCATAACGAGTTCCTTCAAATCCCGCTTCATAAGACCACTTGCCGTCATGCGGGTAAGCGTAAAGCGTTCCAAAATAAGAACCAGCATTGAAGTCCGCATAAAAACCACGCCCAACCTCCTCCCAGTCCTCAACAGTCCACTTGGTTTCTTGCATTTGATTCCTCTCGATGTTTAATAACAAGAGTAATGCAAATTGGGCTTTTTAGCAAGGATTTTTTAGGCTGGTTCATGCCTTAGTAGACACGAACCGAGCCGTAGTAGCGAACATCAAAATAGTCAGTCATTGGGTCTGAGTTGTTGTGGTTGTAAGAGTCGTAGAACTCCTGAAGGATTGCACGGACTCGCTCACCCATCGGGCTCATCTTCACGTCACCATCGCATCGTGGCGAGTGGAACCCAAGCGACGTGTTAATCATGTCGCAGAATTCGTGGCACTTGCTCAAATCCTCGGGGAGCCAAGCCTCGCCGTTGCTCTCTGCACTGATGTTGATTGACTGACCCATTGAGTAGTACTCGCTTCGCACTGAGTACTTCCAGTGCTTTGGAAGAAGACCCAATTCCTTGGCTTCTTTGATGTCGGCACGGATTGCCTTTGCAATCGTTACAGCCGAGTTGTCAGTCACTTCGTGATACTTCGTTCCTACAGTCATTCTGACCTCCCTAGTCGTTTATTTTACCTACTAACTATACCACAGTTTAGTCAACTATGTGGCCACCGAAATTTATATTCACGTACATTCCTGCTTCGTAAACGTGGTCTTTCAGGTCGTCGCAATAAATCCCCTTGACTTCGCCCTTCACCTTGTTGCGCCAGACTCGCTGGACTGTGTAGGTGTCTGTGGCATCCAACAGGACACGAACTCGGTATCCGTTGCTCACCGGAAGGTCGACGCCAACGAGGTCTCCATCGGCGTTGTAGACGCCTTCAGTGCGAAGACCCGAGACCTGGAGGTGCGTACCCATTCCAATCTGCTGGAGTGTCTGTCGGTAGTCGCAAGGACGGTATGCACCTTCAACGACTGTTGGCATTTTGATTTTTCCCATTTTTATTCTCCCTATTTCTTTGACTTTGGTGGCTTGTGAGCCTTGATTACTCCGGCTTTTGTGACTGGCGGGAACTGCCCGCAATCGCACTTGATGTAACTGCGCCCACGGAATTCGTTTTCCAGGGGAGCCGTGCCCGAACGTGGGCAACGCTCTGCGAGACGCTCTTGCTCGTCCCTTGAAATTCCGTTTGTGTACTCGACTGGTGCCGTGGGGAAGCAGACCGTGCAAAGAATTGCACCCTGAGACTCGACAGCATCGCTCTCGCTGAGACCGCTGAGGTTTGGAAGCCAGCAGAACTGCGTGTAGTTCTTTCCGTTGTTGCACGTTGAGCAGTCCATGGAGTTGTGGATGTGTCCACCGACTACCAAGTAAAACCGACTCCAACCCGTGTACTTCTTCTGCACTTCTTTTAGTTCGCCAAGAATCTTGCGGAACTCGTCAAGGCAAGTGTCGTACTCAACGAGGCGCTCTTCGACCTTGCTCTGCACACCTTCGTAGAGTCGCCCCTCGCTTAATACTTTGACGAACTTGCGCTCGCTTGTCCACTGGCGCACGAGGTCGATGCTGTACTTGAATCGCTCGTCGCCACTAAAAAGGTAGTAGTCACGACGTGCGTAGAGACCGCCCTCCTCGGGGTTGACCTTTACTTCCCTGGCTCCCGAAGTGTAGCGAACCCGTCGCTCTTTTACCTCAACGTCGACCTGAGCCTCGTGCAACAATCCGTACAGGCGAACAATCTCGGTGTCGATGACAACCTCTGGGCGCTCACTCATACTCGAATACCCCCTCGGATTTCATCGATGAGTTCCAGGACAATTCGTCCGCTTTCCTCGTCGTGCATGACCAGGTTTTCAATCATTCCCCCGCAGTCGATGCACTTCAGGTTTTCCCAGTACTTGCATCCGCACTCGCAACGAACAAGACCTTGCAATCCCTCGTTCAGCATCTCAACATTCGTCATCTCGACCTCCCTTGTCGATTTCCTTACTTAACCAGTGTACAGGGGTTTAGTGCATAAGTCAAGAATTCATGAAAATCTCTGTGAGCATAAAAATAGAACCTTTTCAAAAGTGTACTTGACAACGGTTTAGTAAATCTGTACAATTTTTCCATACCAAAAGGAGAAAAAATGGGAACACAAGTAATCGGGAGAATTACTGACACCCTCGCAATTGAAGCATGGGGGCGTGAAGACGGTAAGTGGGAAGTAGTTATCTGCACGGTTGACGCCGATGGGGAATTTACTGGCGACTGGTCTGTTCTTCGTGTTTTTGATGCGGAAGAAGATGCTTGTTCATGGGCAACTTCACGACGAGAAAGTCTTTTGACGTGAGTAGGTTCGTAACAGCGGACGGCGAAGTCGTGATTGCGGTGAGCGAGGAGGAATTCTACCCAGGGGCGTATCAAGTCACCTTGACAGCCCTTGACAGCGATTCCCCAATTAACGAAATGAAAAACCTTGTGAAGAATCTGGGGGTTTTTGAATTTGAAGTTGATGCCATCGAACACGCAAAACGTGTGGCATCGGTTTTGGAAGTGGATTGCTTCTAGTGGGCTGGTTCTTTGTTTTTGTGATGGGAATCTTCATGCGAGCGAAGAAGTAAACGTTGCGCCAAACCCTGTAGGGGGCTACAATTTTCCTCGAACTCAAACGAGAGGAAAACAATGCAAGTTTTTACCACCAACGAAATTGTCGCTACAACGTCAGCGGGCGCTCGAATTAGCCTGGGCGTTCGTCAGTTGGAAGATGGCTGGATTGTATTCAGTGGCGAAACAGTGCTTTCGAAGTTTGCAGACGCAGACTCAGCCGACGCATACGCTCAGGCAATCATCACGGCTTTCGAGGACAAGACAAACGCAGTAACTGACGCCCCAGAGGTTGTAGTTCCTGACGAAGTGACTCCACCAGAAAACAACTAATTAGAAAAACTGGCTATCGTGAATCTGCGATAGCCAGTTTTCCAATTTAGAAGTAATATTTGTTCAGGAGATAATGATGACGAGCCCAATCCACCACATACTGTTCAATTCAGAACTTGTTGGCATCGGCCTCATCGCTGGCTTTTTTATTGCCATGCTCATCTCCTTCTTCCGCAAGAACTAATGAACCCACTCATTAAAAAACTTGCCGCTGCTACGCCGGAGCAGAGAAACGCAATTCTTTCCAAACTTTCGACGGAAGAATTAACATCCGTTTTCAAGCAACTCGAATCCATCGAGAACGCTCCGATGCGCCACTGGTATTGCACCCGTGCGACGTGCGATGGCAACCCTCACGCAGGTTTCCATTGGTGCGAACACCCAGTCGACGGTAAGCACACCCCGTTCTGCAAACACGCAAGAACACCACAGCGACCTCCGCACAGCGACCCAGATGACCCATGGCTTGTTTGGTTCTTCTCGGGCGGACGTGGCACGGGTAAGGCTCTTGCTCTTGATACGCCTATTCCCACGCCATTTGGTTGGGCAAAGATGGGTGAACTGAAAGAAGGGGACGTTGTATTTGACGAGCGGGGGCGTATGTGCAACGTCACTGCCATTTACGACGTAATGCCAGAGCGTGCGTACCGATTGACCTTCTCTGACGGAAGCGAAATCGTGGCGTGCGACGAACACCAGTGGGCGACACTCACCGCCCAAGAACGAAAGCAACTAAATCGCAAGGGGCTTCCAATCCCCGACGACTGGGCTAACAAAGCGCCAATCACTACCGCCGACATTGTGGCGACGTTGAAGTATGGCAAGCGTGGCGACACCAACCACGCCATTCCCGTTTCCAAACCGTTGGAACTTCCCAACGCCAACCTTCCTATTGACCCGTACATTTTGGGGGTGTGGCTTGGCGACGGTTCATCTGGCGGTGCAGACATAACTTGTCATGACGACGACATTGCGCACTATCGCCAGAAGTTTGACGGGGTTGGTGAAATCTTTGGAGAGGGTCGCTACCGAGACGCCGACAAGCCCACCGCAACGTATCGTTTTGGAAACAAGCCCGAACAACTTAATGCTTTGGGGCAAATGACAGCCAATGGCTCAATGCACTCAAAACTACGAGAACTTGGTTTGATAAATAACAAGCACGTTCCCGTTGTGTACTTCCGTGGCTCCGTAAGCCAGCGCATTTCACTGCTTCATGGCTTGATGGACACGGACGGGTACATTGACGAGCGTGGTATGGCAGAGTTCACGTCTACAAAGCGTGTTCTTGCCGAAGCCGTAGTTGAACTTGCTCGCTCACTTGGTCAAAAGCCAGTCATGTCAGTTGGGCGCTCAACCTTGTATGGCAAGGACTGTGGCGAAAAGTATCGTGTGCACTGGCGACCCACCATTGAAGTGGTTTCTTTGCCTCGTAAGTTGGAGCGACAGAAGCCCTACGGCGCACAGTCAATGCGCAATCACCACCTCATGGTCGTATCCGCCACAGAGGAACTGCTCCAACCTATGCGCTGCATTACGGTGGACAGTCCTAACTCCATGTACCTTGCGGGCGAGGCAATGATACCGACCCACAACACCCGAGCCGGGGCTGAGTGGGTTTTGGACTTGGTTTGGAATCAAGGGTACAAGCGCATCGCCCTCGTTGGTCGAACACCAGCGGACGTTCGAGACGTAATGATTTACGGAGACTCGGGAATTATGTCCGTGTCCGACCCAAACCCAAGGCCGATTCACGAGCCAACCAAGAGACGACTGATTTGGGAAAACGGCGCTCAGGCTTTCACGTACTCGGCTGCTGCGCCGAGTCAGTTGCGTGGTCCTCAGCACGACGCTGCTTGGTGCGATGAGTTAGCGGCGTGGACAGACGCACCAAAGGGTGACTCCCTCGATACGAGTTGGAACAACTTGATGCTTGGTCTCCGTTTGGGAACTGACCCGAAGTGCCTTGTCACCACGACACCAAAGCGTGTCAAATTGGTTCGACAAGTTATGGAGCGACGCACAACCGTAATCACTAACGGTACGACGTATGAAAACCTCGACAACCTTGCTCCGTCGTTTAAAGACCAGGTTCTAACGTCCTACGCAGGAACAAGAATCGGACGACAGGAGTTGGATGGCGTCGTCCTCTCCGACGTCGAAGGCGCTCTATGGTCTCTGGAAATGATTGATTCTCTTCGTGGGGAGTTGGTCGAATGATTACCGTAAAGGCAGAAGAATTTTTGAGAATTGTTGTTGGCGTCGACCCCGCAATTACTTCGGGAGAAGATGCGGACGAAACGGGAATCGTTGTCGTCGCAAGCGGACCGCACCAGCCGGATACTTGCTCTATTGAACACTGCACTCTTCACGCCTATGTTTTGGAAGATGCGACACTGCCAAAGGGCTCAAAGGCAAGTCCCGAAAAATGGGGACGACGTGTAGTCGATGCGTTCGACGAATGGAACGCTGGAATCGTTGTCGTTGAAGGTAACGCTGGGCGTGAACTTCTTCGAAGCGTTCTTCATAACATCAGGCCGACCATGCCCGTGGACATCCCAAATGCGAAGTACAACAAAGCGAGTCGAGCGGAGCCGGTCGTGTCTTTGTATGAGCAGGGTCGTGTTCACCACATTGGAGACCCGGCGAAGTTTGCTCTTTTGGAAGACCAAATGACAACGTGGGTTCCAACTGGTTCACGTGGCCGGGGCAAGTCCTCGCCAGACCGAATGGACGCCCTGGTTTGGGCAATAAGCGAGTTGGACATTAACACCGGGGTGCGCCGTCGTCGGTGGGAAGTCGAAGACGGCATCGCCCCATTGGGGTTTGGCCAGTCAAACCACTGGCAAATTTAAACAGCAGGGTTTTCTAGCCAAACGTTCATGTTGAGGCGGATGAAAGAATCCTTCAAAACTTCCAACGCAAACAAAGCCTCGTCAAAACTTTCGTAGATAGCCATCGTCCTAGGGCTTCCGTATCCCTCAAAAACAACAGCCGTTCTTTCCATACCATCGATGGATTCCAAAACTACGTCAAACATGGTTCCATTGTCTCCGTTAACGTGAAGAACCGGAAGTTCAGTTTCGCTTGTAAACATTTATCCTCTACTTCTGTAAGTTTGGCTTAAAAACTTTTCCTGACCATTCCGCATAATCTTCTAATGCAGAAAAGCAATGTTGGTTTCATCGTCAAGGTCTTCATCTTCGATAACAGCGTGAACGCATCCTTGGTCATGAAGGTAGTCAGACCAAACCTCTGGGTAGCGGTCGTACTCACCTGACTCACACCAATCGATATAGGAATCGCAACACATTTCGTATCCGTCCTGAAGGGACGCATAGACGTTGTATCCACCAGTGGACAAAAGCGTTGAGTAATTCCACGAAACCGGGTTATTAATTCTTACGCCATCTTTGGTTTCCGTTGGGTCGCACCCGACCTCCAAAATAATTTTGTATGTAGCCATGATTTTCTCCTTTGACTAAAGAATAGGGAGTGGGTGTGACATCGGCAGGGAGTACCTAGTCACACCCACAGGGGTTGCTACCGATTTGACTTTTCGGTCATGCGATTGATTGTGAACTGCTTCATTAGATAATTTCCTCGCCAGAAGAGTCGACACGAACCAGACTTGGGAATGATGGAGGCATCGAAAACATATCGGCAAGGTAGATGTCGCCAACTGCTTCAAAAGCAACCTCGACTTCTTCAGCATCATCCGTTCCAGTTGTGTATTCGCTCTGAGAGAGGTCAACGATGTCGGTGAGGTTCAGAACAACGTCGATTCCTCCAACTTCGCTAATCTGGGCAAGACGTGTCTTAATTGACTTTCGGACAAGCCAAAAAAGTGACTCATAAGTCGAGAGCAGAATACTTTGGACTGCTCCATTCGCATCAGCAAAGTTCGTGTAGTGGGACGATGAGTAAAGGTTGTTCAGGAAGTTTGGAGATGCGCTTCGTGCGAAGTGACGAATAACGTTGTTAAGCAAGTTCGCACCCTCGGTGCTTCCATTTCCGTAGCGCACCTTCTCAGAGTGCTTGACCTGGTAGATGCTTCCAATCGAGCCATCAAACAAGATTCCAAACTTCTGGGAAATGAAAGCATAGGTATCGGAGTTGTGGTCCGAGCGGTTCGATGGGCCGTACTTAACAAACTTCTCTGAGTCAGAGACGGTCGAAACAAGTTCCAGGTTGTTGATTCGCACAACCAGTTCGTTCCACAGATTTACAAGGAAAACCAATCCAAGTTCATCAAGAGATTCGGTCTCTGGGTTGTATACCCAGTTTGGGCCGTACAGAAGAGAACGAACATCTCGTGAGACTTCGTTGACGAGTTCGTCGTGACCCTCAATCTCACTGGTTGCAAGTTCACTCAAAAACTTAGAGAGTTTGCGACGAACACTCTGGTTTTCCAGATTGCGTCGAGCGGAATCAACTTCCGAACGAATTGATTCAGGGTTTTCAACACGGAGGAAAACCGAAGAGCCGTTGTCTCCCCTTACGTCGAGGTCGAACATGTCTCCGACGAGGTACCCAATCGTTGGGGTTGTCTTGACCTTGACTGGGCGATTCTCAACGTCTACTGCGCTGAGGCGCTCTTGTGCCCGTGCATAAATAGATGCGTTGATTGCATCCATGTCGATTGACACCCTCTTGGTGCTTGATAACTTGCTCATGTAAATCTCCCTTTTGTCTACATAACCATTGTACAGATACTACGGTTTAGTTTCAAGTCAATTTGAAACTATTTTTTGACCACTTCGCCATTGTTGTACCAGGACTCCGTGAAGTCGATTGCCATCTGAAGTTCATCCAACGGCGGAGTCCCAGATACCTTCAATTCAATAATCCCAAACTCGGCGAGCCGATTCAAAAACAACTCATCGCTAAGTTCGTCGTCTATGAGAATTCGATACTGAACAAAAACACGGTATGCAATTCCTCGCTTTGGGAACTTGTGGTCTAGTGGCGCCCAGGAACGTTCTCCAATTGTTTGAAGTACGTCAAATGCCGAAGGCGCAATGATGACTTCGTTGCCCCACTTGATTTCCCACTTTGCGTCGGTTGGTACAAGGTTTGGGATGTTCATTTTTTTTACCTCTCGTTATCCGCTGTTGCCAGTATGACGGTTATCGTCTTCCAATTCAAATCAACTTACGCAATCTGCTTCAGGCTTTCGCCAATCTCTCGGGTCTCAACAATTTCGCCATTGCGAACTCGGATGTAGGTGTACGGTTCAAGGTCTTCGTACCAAAGAATGTCAACACCAGCCTTGTCGCAAGCACGAAGAAGAAGGTCTTCCGTCGAAGCAAAGAACAAGGAGCCCTTCTCCGTCGAGCCGACCGTCAAAGGTGAGCCGTCGCATCGTGCAAGGTGCAAGTCACGCTTTTCACGAGCATCAAGCCAAGCCAGCGCAGCACGTCCCTGCAACGAACGCAATACGTCGGCTGGGTGATGACGAGTTAAGTTCAAAAGCGCAAAAGCAGCCTCACTATCAACCTGCGCCTGGCGCTCTTCGTTTAGGTACTCAAAGATGTTGTCGTCGTTGTTTAGAACGCCGTTGTGGACGCCGATAATCTTCCCTGAAACGATTGGGTGGTTGTTTAGATTGTCATCGGGTGAGCCCTTGGTTGCCCATCGGGTGTGAAGGATTGCTCGCTTCGTGTTCGTGGACATCTTCGTTAGATACTGGTCGAAAAGAGACGCTGGCACTGGAGCCTTGCTAACAGCAATGGTTGAGCGCTTACTCTTTTCGGTTGGAGCCACGACCCATGATGCGCCAGTGGCGTCTTTGCCACGAGATGCAATCTCTTTTAGCAAGCAACTTGAAACCTTACGTGCATTAATCTTCTCGTTTGGGCTTAGGCAAAATCCTGCAATTCCACACATGTGGTTCTCCTTAGTTTCGAGTGCTGGCAAGTCGCTCGGCACGGTTGGTTAGATACTGCTTGACGGTGGGCTTGATGTCGAGGCTGTCCAGGAGGCTGGACAGGTTTCCAAGTTCTGTTCGGGCGTCATCGAGGGTGACAGCCTTTTCGACCATCGCAAGAATGAACTGAATCCAAGATGTCAACTTTTCGGGGCTGAGCGTTCCCTGGTGCTGGCGGAACTCCAAGGTTCCGTACTTGGAATAGGACTGGATATTGATGACACGGTACCGTGAGCCAGTGTTGAAGACATTCTTCTGTTGCTTGGTCTGCTCCACGTCTGTCATGCGTCGGATTAAACCCCACGTGTGGTCTTCCGTACGAATGGCTTGCTGGGTGTACGGAGCGCAGTACTGGTTGCTGTGACGACTGCTGGCAACCAGAGTGTTGATGCTCTTCTGGTTAGCAATGTAGAAGTCAATCACCTTCATGAGGTCGTAGCCAGTGAGGTTGTCCATGCCAACGTGAACGTGGATTCCGCAAGTGCGGTCAACTGAAGCGCCAGCGTCCATCAGAGCCTTGATTGCAGTGGCCATCTTTTCCAATCCTTCGACGCCCTGAAGAACAGGGGAGACCAATTCAAGTCCGTTTCGAACACCAGTGCCACGCTTTGTAACGGAAGCATCCGTCACAATCTTCCAAGCAGAGGTCACTTCGTGGGTGTACCCACGGAACTCAACGTCGATGCCGACGTTACGCAATGCGCCAACTGCGACGGTGGGCGAGATTCCAAAGAACTCAGCCTCGACGCCGAATGTGCGCTGTGAGGGAATTTCCGAAAACCCTTCGGGGCGGACGCCCTCGTTCTCGGGAACACCACCGTTGCTCTCCAGCCGACGCTTAGCAGCACGTACCGCCTCTGCTGCGGACTGAGGGCGTGGGACGCCGTTGGGCGTGAAGCCGAGTTGACGAGCGATGTCGATGTATGACATGCCACCATTGCGCAGACGAAGTGCTTCGTCCTGGCGAGCGATGGTTGCGGAGCGGTCACGATTGATTGATGACCTGTTGTACTGCACTGGTCGGTTACTTGGCATACTGTCTCCCTTGGTTGGCCAATTTTCCTACACACCAATAGTACAGGGGTTTAGTACCGATTGCAAATCCTACAGCCCATGAAAATAAAGGCTTTCCAAAAGAACTTTTAAAAACATCCGTCAACCAGCAAAATAAAACTATTGCTTTTACCACCCGATGACTGTACCATGGTTGAGTACCTCAAACAAGGGAGAAAATTATGAGCAAGCCAAAGCGTCGTCGTCACGTCAAGCGTGGTCGACCCGAGACCGAGACGGTGCGTCTAGCAGGTCTGCTCCTTGGTGCTTTGACGTGGTTCTATGCAGGTGCTTTCATCACACCGCTGGGGAACGAAGAACAGAGCGGAACTCGATTCGGCGTCTTGTGCGCCTTCTGTTGGATGCCACTTTTCATCTTTCTGTGGCAGTTGATAGTCGCAATTGGTTTCGTCATTCGGGAAGATTTTCGTAAGCGCTAAACACCACATGAGTTAGCCCCGTTTGGTAATGTTGGGTTCATGACTCATCTTGAAATAGAAATCAAAACAGGAACGGTTAACGTCTGCAAGCGAAATGCCATTAACGGCATTGTCACCCGTGAGGTTTGCATCGGCTCCGTTAGTTCGGATGAGTCATCAGAGGAACGTTGCAAGAGCGCCGAAGAAATCGCAAAAAACTTTGGTTGGATTGCCGTTGATGAATGGGTGAGCGGAGAGACCCACCAATGGGTCGAGTGCCAGGCGAAGCCGGTCTCTGTTTCGTTCGTAAGCGAGTCAGCCCCTGACAATGCGGTATCTCTTGCAAAATCAGCGGGCGTTGACGCCGAAAAACTTCTTTACGAGGAGCCCTACGACGCCGAAAGCGGAAAAATCCGTGTTTGGTTTGAGGTCGCCGAGCCCAAGGGCTGGACGTGGGAAGAAAACTTGCCATGGGGAAACTGGTTTGACGAGGAGTAAGAAGTGATTGACCACAAATGGATTGAAGATAGCGAATTTCTGTACATTTTGGATAGCGTTCTTTATCCCAAAGAGATGAAGAGTCGTTTCGTGGTTAATCACCACTGGCAAGAAGGTTGGCAGACCTGTATCCAAAACGAAAATGAAGAAATCATTGTTTTGAAAAACAACGCCACCCGAGAAATGGCAAAGGTTTACGCCTACCGTCTTTTGCGTGAACTAGAACGCTCGTAAAATGGAGCGACTTCCCCTCTATCGCCGGATAATCATCCTCGCCACTGGCATCATTTCCAAAGATGATGCGAAGATGTTTGGTTTCAGCGCTTCATCTGCGTTGCCCGAGGAAGTTCAAATCCAAATTGCAACGCAAGAAGCCCTAGCAGCGGCCATCGAAATGATTGGACTCCAAAGCGAAGTCTGGGAAGATTTATCCGACACCATTCGTGACATGGGCATATACGTTGAACTAGAGTTTTCAACGGCACGTCGTTTGGATGAAGTCGCCAAAAGGCTGGAGGCTTCGTTGGACGTAGTTAAAGAGCCGATAGGTCTCGAAATGGATTGGAACATTGAATAACATGACCGAAGAAAACACATCACCAGAGCCAACGGAGTCTGAACTCAAAGACATTGAGTTTGATGAGCGAATTCAAAGCCTGATGAAGGTTCACGAAATTGAGCGCAAGATGCTCAGCCGTGCAATTTACGTGCTTTGCGACATGAGTGGCAAGTCACCAGAAGAGACAGTAAAACTTCTTTCGCAAGACCTCGATGAAGAGTACGTGGAAGCAGTTAAGCAAGCGGAGGAACAAGAGAAGGCCGAGAAAAACAAGCCAAAACTCTACATTCCAAACCGCAAACTCAACCTGTAATTCGAACTACTTGATTATTTGAAAGTAGTGCTTAATAACCCTCTTCTTTGTCTTCTTTGACATAGGCGAGGGAGTTTTGTACTCGTCCGAATGGAACAAACTACCTTGCGCTTGTTTTTTAGCAGAGGTTATTGGAACGACCGGCGCTTTACGAAGACCCTGAATGTATGAATCAGGAACCGTTATTTCTGGTAGGTCGAACATGATTTCATCATCCGTCTCTTCAAAGAGATAGTACGGAAGGTCTTTCAGGGTGCAACCAATGAAGTGGCACCACTCGAAGTCGTCCATCCCACGAACGTGGTCTTCTCGCAGGTCATACCTCCTTGCAAGATAGAAGATGTCGTCCTCGTTAAGAGAGTTTGATACTTGTCTCACCACCACACCGACCTTTCTGCCGATAGCCAATTATTGTCAGGAACCGCTCCGCCGTGGGTTTCTTCCCAGGTGCAAATGAGTGCCATCTCTCGGCGCCCATCGGCCAACTCAACTTCGCCTTCGCTCATTCGGTACCCCGAATTTGTTTCCATGCGTAGAAGGTCTACAAACTCTGAACACACTCGAACTTCGTATAGTTCACCGACTGCTTCGTCATCAAACTTTTTAGTCCAGACGCAATAGGGGTAGGACTTGTGATTGACTCCGTAAAAGAGTCGTGCGTATCGCAACTTCGCTTCACCCACTTCGTTTACAATGATGTTCTTCAGCCACTGTTCGTGCAATGGCTCTCCCTTTCGGAGGGTTCCATACGCAAAAAACATAAGCGTCTCGGTCGGTGCTATTACTTCATTTTCCATATAGCCCACTATAGCATTTTTTAGCACCCACCGCAAACACCCTCGACCCGTTCGTCTCTTTAACGAGTAGTGTTTCATGTCAATGAGCGACAGCCCCGTGCCAATCAAAAGACAGTTCTTTCTATCACAAAAAGAGAGCAGAAGGCATGCGGATAAAGTGAGCGCCTACATGGTTGAGCGATTCCAAAACTCCAAGGTAATCGCACGAATCACCCCGGTCGGTTTATTGAAGACAACCATTTCCGAGCATCAAGTAACTGCTTTTGCAATAAGCCAGGGACTGAAGACAAGTGGCACCTGGGAAACAAAAAAGAGTCGACTACACAAATCTATTGACGCAGTTGAAAATGAGGGGTATCGCTTTGAATAAGTACTGGACTGACGAGGCAGAGTGCAAGGACATGCCGAAGAACGACTTCTTCCCCTTAAAGGGAGAGAAGCAGAATCAGAGCGCAATTGACGCTTGCGCAAGATGCACGGTCAGAGAAGAGTGCGCTAACTGGGCGGTACTTCATGAGGTGCATGGCTACTGGGGAGGACTGACTGCCAAGGAGCGAGCAAAGATTCGAGTTCAGATGAGCATCTACCCAGACATCCCCGAAAGCAGGTACGGACGCTCATCGCTAATCGTGAAGCGACGCCCACGACCACCGTGTGGAACGCAAGCGGGATACAAGAGCCATCGCCTCTACAACGAGATTGTCATCCCCCTCAGAGATGGCGGGTGCGGTTGCATGGAAGCAAACTCGGAAAAAGTAAAAATGTACCAAAAGAACTGGTTGGCCAAGAAAGCGCAGAAGTAAAAAAGGGAAAGGCTGTTGTACCCTTTTTGTATGGGTTCAACGACAAAAAACATCTTTTCTCGTGCATTTTTTGCGGTGGCAATCGCACTGGGTTCACTTATTTTTACCACCGGAGCAGGCGCTTCGCCCAGCGAAGGGGCATGTAGCACCTGGGTTCGGATGATTGACATTTCATCGAACCAGCCACACCCAATCAATTGGACGAAGGTTGTAGAGTCTGGCGTCGCTGGTGTCTACATCAAGACAACGCAGAACACCAACTATGTAAACCCATTCTTCAGTGGAGACGCAAAGCAAGCCGTCGCAAACGGTATCCCCTACGGCGGATACGACTTCGCAGAGCCAAGCGACAACCCCATTTCTGACGCTAAATTCTTCGTCGCTAACGGAGGAGCGGATGGACAGTTGCCACCCGTCCTCGACCTTGAAACCGCAGGAACGTCGACCGTAGAGACTCTTCGATGGACGTTCGCATGGCTTAACGAAATCGGCGCACTCACCGGACGCTTCCCCGTTATCTACACGGGCGCATACTACGAATGGTCTTCGTTCTCCTCGCTGGGCTCGTGGAACCTCTGGCTCGCAGCCTACCCACACGGGTACCAACAAACAGAATCAGCATGCAAACTTCCATTGCCAGTTGTTTCTTCCCCATGGGCAGGAAAAGGCTGGTCGATTTGGCAGTTCTCTAGTCGTGGCTCGGTTCCTGGAATCGAGTTCAGCGTTGACCTTGACGTTGCGACGAGTGCATGGTTCCAATTCGTGACAAACGTAAAACTTTCAGCGCCAACAAGCAGTGGCATTACAACGCCAATCTACGCATACGGCTCGGAAGGAACAGCGGTTACGTACATTCAACGAGTTCTCTACAATGAGGGTCTACTCCCTTACGTCGAAATCACTGGAGTCTTTGACATCTACACAAAGATTGCTTTGGAAAAGTATCAGGCTCTTATGGGTGTGCCAGTAACGGGACAATGGGACCCAACGTCTGTATCCGCAAACATTTGGTACCAGGCGAATCACCGCCCAGTTGAGAATGTCGCAAACTACCCAACGACCTACTACCGAAACCACGCAAACGTAAAGTCAAAGGTTCTTTGGATTCAAAAGCGTCTTAACTCTGCTGGCTTTTACTCGCCTGCAACCGGAACGTTCACAAAGCAAACTCGCAAAGAAGTTGAGGAGTTCCAAAAGAGGCACCACATCGCTGTATCTGGAGTAGTTAACCTTGCAACCTGGAGGGCTCTATGGTCCATCTAGTTCTCGCCCTGAACTCACCGACCCCATCCGTCTCATCGTCGCAGGGTCTTCACCTAACTGTGTCGAGCAACACCTACTTGCTCGTGAGTTTTATTTCGATGATTCTGACAATGACATCAACGGTCATCCTCATCTACAAAAACGCAAAGAGCGCAGACAAGAAGGGCATGTCGGATTTCGAGAAAAAAATCCTGTCGGCTATACGAGATGTCAAGGGAGACGTTGCGGATGTGAAGAAAGACGTTTGGGACACAACAATTCGACTCGAATCTCACATCGACAGGGACACAGACGAGGGCGCAGAAAAGCCGCCTAAGCCAGTACGCAAAACCACAAAGCGTGTTGCGAAGCGCAAGCCTTCCGTGGAGGAATAATGACTGAAGCACACATTCAGAAAGTTACGCACTCATACGCAGTGCGATTCCCTGACCACGAGCCCCGTGAAAACGACCCGCACTACGTCGACTTCAATCACATTCACCGTGAATGGAAAAAAGACCCCGATAAGTGGCAATGCCACATTGGAAAGAAGCGCAACGACTTCTCAGAGTGCGACCTTGTTAATCCCCTTGAACTTCACCACGCTCACGTTGAGTTTGCGTTGATGAACGCCGTGGACTTGAAGTGGCTTGCTGCCGATTATCCGGGGATTGATGACCCTGAAAAGTTGGGCGCTTGGATTGAGGGCGCAGAAAACCTTTGGGTTCTTTGTCGGTTCCACCACCGTGGTCACGGAGGAGCGCACGTAGCATCGAGTAGCGACTTCGAGGGATTGAAGTACGTTAGAGGTCTAATTCAGTAATGGTTGAGACCGCCCTTGTAACGTTTGTTTGCTTCATCTTCGCAAACATCGCATCGACCCTTATGGTTCAGGCAGAAGCCCGAAACCGTGCATACGTCGCTGGAGTTTTCGAAGCACTGTACGCTCTGTTTTGGATTTTCGCAGCCAAGTATGCCCTTGATACGAAGCCAATTGAAATCATTGCACTCATCGCAGGAAACTTCCTTGGCGCTGTAATTGGAACCAAGTTCGGCGAACGATTTGTGACCGACCACGAAGACGTGGCAATGAAGGAACGCCTGGCAAAAACCGAAGCAGACCTAGATATGGCTCACAAAACGCTCGAAGAACTTGAAGACGAAATAGAACTTCACCACGACCATGGTGAGAGTCACGATTAACGTCGCTTGAAAAGGTTCTTTCGATAGAAACGTGCCTCTTCAATTGAGTAGTGGATGTCATCAAGCGCACGATGAGCGACACCATTGTTTGGCATCTTCTTCTTACGCTTTGCCTGGGTCCGCTTGTTCCATCGGTTGGCAAGTTCTTTAACTGAAGAAACATCAATAGTCCGGTACGAGACAAGTCCTTCAAAAATAGGCATCTGCTTCTTCAGGAAAGAACGGTCAAACCCAACTGATGAACCAGCCAGTGGCGCTCGCTTCAATTCCTCGTACCCGAATGAAGCAACCAAGAAGTCTCTGAGGATGTCCTCAATCTGATTCGCAGTCAACTCGGCGCTTTTTAGGTCTTCGAGCAATCCTGACTCAGTGTGCATGTTCAGTACATAGGGGTCGAGAGAATCGGGGTCAAAGGAATCCTGCTTCAAGACGGACTGAAGAGAAAACACCTCGTTCAGTTGGTCGTCCGTAACAACCACCGCAATCTCCAACAACTTGTCATTCTCTGGGTCAAGCCCAGTCGTTTCCGTGTCTACCCAAACAATCACTGTGCAACCTCCTCTGGTTGATAAATAACGTAAAGCGTGAAATCTGTTGCACTACCATTTCTTACCACACGAGCCTTATAGGGTGAGTCGTAGATGGAAAACTTTTCATCCTGTCTCTTCCCGAGCAGTTGCCCAATTACCTTGCGAACATACGATGGGTTTTTAGCATTGGTCTGCCAAACAAACCATGTATTTGGGTTCTCGATTAATTGATTGCGACGAACGATAACCTTCTCGTCAGGGCCAACAGACCTGCCCCTTTTAACAACTGGCGGTTCTTTGCTTTCCATTAAAAATTCATCTGACATTTTATTCTCCTTTTATACGTTAATTACTCGGCCAAGGTCAAGTATTTGATTCATTATGTTTTTCCAAGAGCAGTAGTAGTGTGCGCCCACAACTGTCTTCTTCTTTGGGTTGAAACTACAACGGTTGCTTCCCGGGCGGTCATTGTTTGGGGATGATTCGCTCAACTTGTTTCCGCAAACCTGACAACGAATTTTCTTCAAGTCTGGTGAGCCATCAACAAGAATGAAGTCTTGAACGTTGCGACAACGCTTCAACCCCTCAACGGCACTCTTCAAATTGTCGGCATAGGAATATGGATAGCGCCCATTCTCTCTAAAGAATCCATTACGCCCGGGTTCATAAACACTGTTGCGATTAATCTTCGGCATTACTTCACCTCATTTATAAATTGACGTGATTCTCTAAGCGTCTTGAAGTCAGCAATGTGTGTCCCAGGTACTTCGCCAACTGACCACCAGCCGTTGTCGTCCATGCGAACCGCATAATATTTTCCGTCTGATGACAGGTAACTTCCAGCGCAGATTCTTTTTAGTTTCATTAGTTCAACTCCTTGCAATCAACGCACCCTGGAACAGACCACTCACGCTCGTTGACATTCTGCAAGCAGAAAGACTTTGCGTCACGCAGGGTTGAGAAGTAAGCGTAGAAATCTTGGTGGTCTTCATTTTCGCAACGAACGTACCAACCGCACTTTGGGTCAGTGTCTCGAACGTCCAATATCTGCAAACCATTAATTACTGTC
>Ga0316226_1001286_pt1 | contig 27640 bp, 24 predicted proteins | sample TBH18017metaG_FD_206009 | JGI IMG/M metagenome (GOLD analysis project Ga0316226, IMG submission 206009) | Freshwater microbial communities from Trout Bog Lake, Wisconsin, USA - TBH18017 | ecosystem: Environmental > Aquatic > Freshwater > Lake > Hypolimnion/Profundal zone | place: USA: Wisconsin...
ATAGAGCGCGCCAAAGCCCATGCCGTGGATGAGAGTCCAAAGGCTGCGTACGGTGATTTCCATTGACTGACCTCGCGTGCGGTTGAGCTGCTGTTTGCTTAGAAGCCGTTCTTATTTGGCTGCAAGGATAACAAGGGGCTGGCGGCGGCTTTCTTGTCGTCTTTTCCCCAGGTCCAGTACATACCGAGATAGGCGTAGTTCTCAGTTTGCCCGGCGATGGAGTGGCCGTAGGCAAAGAGCAGTTGGTGGTCGGGATTCTTGAAGTGGTAGTAGCCGCCCATGTCGACCATGGTGGAGGACTCAATTTGTGCGGGGGCAGAGCCCTCACGGCCATGGGAGAAGAGTTCCGCGGCCAGTTCCCAGCGCTCGCTGAACTCGCGCTTCAAGAGGAAGCCACCGTAGGGGAAGTTGGTGAAGCCGGTTTGAGGAACGACCTGGTAACCTGCGCCGCCGTCGAGGGTCCACTTGCCGATGTTCTTCTGGGCCCAGAGGGGGAGCTTGTACCAGACTTTGCCGACGCCGAGGCCCTTGGTGTCGTCACCGGTGGGCATCTCAAACATGGTAAAGCTGCCGATTTGCGGGAAGCGCCTGGACTCTTTGATGAAGGCGATTTTTGCGCCGAGTTCCATGTCTGTTCGGCCATAGGTAATGGGGCCGGTGCCCTCGGGGAGATAGGCTCGGTCGTTCATAGGAGCCACGGTCCCGATCGGCAGGATGGCGTGAATCTGAACCCTGGGAATTGCGCCCCAGTTGAACTCAAAGCCTGGGCCGGTGGAATCAACTTCCTTGGGGGTTCCGTCTACCGCGCCGAAGATATAGAACTCATAGTGATGCAGGTCGACAGGGACTGGGTCGTCGATCTGGAAGGGTGGTCCCTGTGCCCAGAGTCGTGGTGCAGCGAATGCCGAGAACAGGACCATGGCCAAGGCTGCGTATCTGCGGTGAAGTTTCATCGACGCTCCTGGATCGAATGACGGCGAAATCGAAGACCGAGTGCAGGCGTCATGCTGGCGGTCTGGTTGATATCGCAATAAAAACCATACGGCTCTGAACTGACAGGGGAATGCGCTGAGATCTGAAATTTGCCAGCCCTAGACGTTTCCAATTTGCCTTATCGTGCGGCAGGGGCTGCATTGCCGGTCTCATGCAGATAGATAGTAGAGACTTCGCGCGAGTCCGTCTACTGGCTTCGCGGATATTCATCTGGAGTTAACCTGTAGGCGGTTCTCATACGTTCAAAAGGGGACGTGTTAGCCTTGCATACCAAGTCGGTTTCAGCTTGGATTGGCGGAGCGAAAACAAGGCCGGCCGGAGTACGAATGACTCTTTATGAAAGCTTGTATCTCGCTCTTGTAACTGGGACGCTGATATTCATTTGCTATCAGAGCCTGCTGATGCGGAAGGCGCTACAGCAGCAGCACAGGCTCGCGCGAGTGCAGTCCTACCTGCAGGTGTGGATGAACCACATCCAGACTTGCCATCTTTCCATTGCTACAGCTGAGAAATCCAGTGCGGAACAGATGAATTCGATGTCCCCATACGGCAGTTTGCCTTTGGAGGAGGCAAGGCGATGCCATTTTGCGGATGCTGTGCTGGATTTCTATGAGTGCATTTACCTGCTTTCAAAGAACGAAATCCTCGAAAAGGAAGCCGTTCGCGTCTGGCGCGATAGCGTGCCCTATGAAATTGTCAATCCGGAATTGCGCGCTCATTGGCGCCGCTATCATCACGATGGCGGCCCGGAGGTTCCCGAGGTCGGGATGTTGGGGATCTACCATCGCGACTTCATGGAAATGGTCGAGGACTCCATTGAACGCCTGGAAGGCGAACGAACTCCCCCTGAAAAACACAAGCACCGGGAGATGCAAAGCCGCTAGGTCCCGGCAAATAGGTGCGCCATCCATTGACGAATGGAGATCATCCAGCCGGTACTATCCGGCCAGCGCCTTCTTCACAAGGTCGCTGACGAGGCGGCCCTCGGCGCGGAGACCGGAGGCTTGGAGCTTGGCCTGGACGGCCTTCATGACGAGGCCCATCTCTTTGGGAGTGGGCTTGTTGCCGGTGGCGGCGGTAACTTCCGCGATGGCCTGAGCGACAAGTGTGGCGAGGCCGGCTTCATCGAGGGCCTTGGGGAGGAACTCCTCGATGACGAGGATTTCTGCAGCTTCCTTGGCGGCGAGGTCGGGACGGTTGCCATTGGTGAACTGGTCAATGGAGTCGCGGCGCTGCTTGATCATGGTGGCGAGGGCCTGCTCGGACTCGGCGGGAGTGAGCGGGGTGCGCTTCTCGATAGCCTTGTTCTTGAGGGCGTTCTTGATGAGGCGCAGGGTGGTGGTGCGGACCGCGTCATGGGCCTTCATGGCGGTAATGACCTGCTGGCTTATGAGGGCTTCGAGTGCTCCTGCGTCCATGGTGTTTATCTCCTGAAACACTGATTTTAAATGAGGGGGCCGGATTGCCGGCGTTTGGGCCTAGACAGCTTGCAGGCTGAGCGGAGCTTCGATAATTTAGGGGCGAGGGTTGGAGGTGCGCATGAGGGAATCTGCTGCGGTGGAATCAGCCTCTTTGTTGATCGATGAAAAGATCAAAGAACTTGGGGATTGGCGCGGGGAGATGCTGGCGCATGTGCGCGCAATTGTCCGCGCGGCTGATCCCGAAATCCAAGAGGAGTGGAAGTGGAGGGGGACTCCGGTTTGGTCTCACCGCGGCATTGTCTGCACGGGTGAGACATACAAGAGCGTGGTGAAGCTGACGTTTGCGCAGGGCGCGCGGTTGATGGACCCGGCAGGGCTGTTCAACTCCAGCCTGGAAGGGAATGTGCGGCGCGCCATCGACATCCACGAAGGCGATAAGGTGGATGACAGGGCGCTGCAGGAACTGATCCGAGCTGCGGTGGCGCTGAACCTTGAAGGCAAGCCGAAGGCGGGGCGAGCGGGCAGGAAGCCACTTGCGGAAGGCCGTCTGAAGTAAACCTGCTTTCTCATTGCTCTTAGATCACCGAAGATAGCTGCAATTTTTAGGCAAAGGGCGAGCAAGTTCCCCAAAATGAGCAATCGAGTTGTGGAGGCCTGATATTTTTCGGCACTATAATCCACAAAATCCACAGAATTGTGTATTCTGTGATTGATGACCGGTTTGTAAATACGGGATTTTTACGGTATCCGGTCCGAAACGAGGAGAAGAATGATTCGGAAGACGCGCTTGTTTACACCCGGTCCGACGCCGCTGTTGCCGGCGGCTCAGTTTGCGATGGCGGCAGCGGATATTCACCACCGTACGCCTGAGTTCCGCGCACTGTTCCAGAAGGTTCTGGCGCAGTTGAAGATTTTTGTGGGCACGCAGAACGACGTATTGCTGCTTTCGAGTTCAGGAACGGGAGCGATGGAGGCATCGGTTTCGAATCTGACCTCACCGGGCGACAAGGTTCTGGTGCTGACGGCAGGCAAGTTTGGCGAGCGCTGGGTGGACCTGGTGAAGGCTTTCGGCTGCCAAGTGGATGTGCTGGAGAAGCCTTACGGTGAGACGTTTGATATTGCCGAGGTGAAGGCGGCTTTGAAGCCGGAGCATCGCGCGGTGTTCATGCAGGCGTCAGAGACCTCGACGGCGGTGAGCCACGATGTAGAAGCGGTGGCCAAGCTGGTGAAGGGCACCGATACTCTGCTGATTGTGGATGGAATCACCGGGCTGGGCACGCAGACGTTTGATGTGGACGGCTGGGGGATCGACATTCTGATTGGCGGATCGCAGAAGGCGGTGATGATTCCGCCGGGCCTGGCTTACCTGAGCGTGAGCGAGCGGGCGTGGAAGGCGATGGATGCGGCGAAGAGTCCGCGCTACTACTTTGACCTTCGCAAGGAACGCAAGAACCAGGTGAAGGGCGAGACAGCTTATACGCCAGCGGTGGCGCTGGTGGCCGGGCTGGGCGCGGCGCTGGACTACATTGCCGGGCAGGCGGGCGGAGACCTGGAAAAGGGCCGCATTGCACTGATCGACAACGCGCAGGTGAATGCCAAGGCGACGCGCGCGGGACTGGTGGCGCTGGGCTTTACGCTGTTTGCTCCGACATCGCCCTCAGCGGCGGCGACGGCGGTTGCTGTTCCTGAGGGCATGAACTCAGGGGACGTGGTGAAGGCGCTGAAGGCGAAGTTCAGCCTGGTGACGGCGAACGGACAGGGGAGCATGCAGGGGAAGATCTTCCGCGTGGCGCACCTGGGGTTCTTCGACTACCTGGATACGGTGGCCTTTCTGGGGGCGATGGAGCACATTGCGAAGGACGTGCTGGGTCTGCCGGTGACGTATGGGCAGGCTGTGGCGGCTGCGCAGCAGGTGTATGCGGACGCAGCGAAAGGCTAGTTGGCTGATTGTTGTGCGTGGTACCCCACCCTTGCGCCAAAAACACGGCGCAAGGATGGGGTAGGGCGTTTTTGCTTCCAACGAGTGTGGTGGGTCTGAAGTTTGTTGAAGAATGACAGTATCTGTTTTGTGGTGAGTTGTTGGAGAAAGAATGATGGTCTCTGTTTAGTCATGAATTTTAGAGGCGGGACACTAGAGGCTTGAAGCTAAGAGCCAGGAGTTGGTTTCAATGTCTGAACTTAGTTTTGGGGAGAAGTTGCTGATTGCCCGAAAGCAGCTTGACCTTTTTCAATACCAAATGGCGGAGCGTCTGGGCGTGCATGCCAACTCGCTTACCAAGTACGAGCGGGGCGAGGGCAAGCCGCATGCCGCGGTGGTGCGCATGTTCGATCTGCTGTGCGAGCAGGAGGGCATCCGTTTTGACGAGTACGAAAGCAGCCAGAAGGCTAAGGGAGACAGGATGAAGATCGTACTGGCGGAGAAGGTATCCCCGGCAACGCTGGCCGTGTTTGCGGCCGAGCCAGGCTGGGAAGTGCTGACACACGATCAATTGCCGCAGGGACTGCCGGCGGCGCTGGCGGATGCGGATGCGCTGGTGGTGCGGAGCGCCGTGCAGGCGGATGATGCGCTGATGCATCATGCGCCGAAGCTGCGCGTGATTGGCCGGGCGGGCGTGGGCGTGGACAATATTGACGCTGAAGCAGCGACGCGGCGGGGCATTGTGGTGATGAATACGCCGGGGGCAAATGCGGTGGCGGTGGCGGAACTTGCCATTGGACTGATGCTTGCGCTGGCGCGCAAGCTGCCGGCGGCGAATGCGACGATGCATGCGGGAAAGTGGGAGAAGAAGAGCCTGCAGGGCGCGGAGCTGCGCGGCAAGACACTGGGCATTCTTGGACTGGGGCGGATTGGCTTGGAAGTGGCGAAGCGGGCGCGCGGTTTTGGCCTGGAGCTTTTGGGCAGCGATCCGTTTGTGTCGGCCGCGGTGGCGCGGGAGAACGGCATCAAGGTGGTGACGCTGGATGAGCTGATTGCGGGCTCAGACTACCTGACGCTGCACGTGGGACTGACCCCGCAGACGATGGGCGTGGTGAATGCCAAGACGATTGCGAAGATGAAGAAGGGCGTGCGGATTATCAACTGCGCGCGCGGCGAACTGATTGAAGACGCGGCGCTGGTAGAGGGCTTGAAGAGCGGGCAGGTGGGCGGAGCGGCGCTGGATGTGTTTGCCGTTGAGCCGCCGAAGGAGTCAGCCTATTTTGGATTGGAGAACGTGATTCTGACGCCGCATATTGCCGGTTCAACGGCCGAGGCGCAGGAGGCGGTGGGCATCCAGATTGCACGGCAGGTGCGCGACTACCTGAAGCTCGGGGTGGTGCAGAATGCGGTGAATCTGCCTTCGCTGAGCCACGAGGAGTACGTGGTGCTGGCGCCATATATTGATTTGGCGGGACGATTGGGGTCGTTTCTGGCGCAGGCGGGGAAGGGCGGCATCGAGTCAATTGACCTGGTGTATGGCGGCACGCTGGCGGAGTCGAAGACAGAACTTATTCGCAATGCGGCGATTGCCGGGCTGCTGCAGGGATCAGAAAATGTGAACCGGATTAACGCGGCGACGGTGGCGGAGGAGCGCGGGATTCGCGTGCATGAGGAAAAGCAGGAGAGCCATCGCGGTGGAGCGGCAAGCGTGCTGACGGTGCAACTGCACACAGGCAAGGGCACAAGCCGGGCGAGCGCGACGGTGATCCACGGGGAGCAGCCGAGGCTGCTGGAGTTTGACGGGATTGATATCGAGACGCCCCTGGAAGGGAACCTGCTGGTTTGCAGGAATCTGGATGTACCGGGCGTGATCGGCAAGATCGGGTCAATTCTGGGCGAGCAGGGCGTGAACATTGCCAACTTTGCGCTGGGGCGCGAGCGGGCTGGGGAGAAGCCGGTGAAGGCATTGGCCGTGGTGCAGGTGGACGCGCCGGTTTCAGAAAAAGTGCTGGAGGCGCTGGGGACGATTGAGGCGCTGCTGGAGGCGAAGGCTGTGACGCTGCCGGAGTAAGGGCGGATTTCAGCTTTTGGCTTCTGGCGCCTGGAAGTTTTGGGTGGTGTTGAGTCTGAACTTTCCCCGGTCTCAAAAGCGAGACCTTCCATCCGTTTGATTACCAGTCAGGATGGATGCGGCATCAGCAAATGAAAAACCACCGCCGAGCAGCGGTGGTTTTTCATTGAGGGACTTGCGCGAATTATGCGCGGCTGAGGTAGGCGCCTTCACTGGTGTCGACGCGGATTTTTTCGCCTTCGTTGATGAAGGAGGGGACCTGGACGACGAGGCCGGTCTCAGTCTTGGCGGGCTTGGTGACGCTGGAGGCGGTGGCGGACTTGAGGCCGGGTTCGGTCTCAACGACGGTGAGCTCGACAGCCGCGGGCAGATCAATGCCGACGGCGTTGCCGTCGTGGTAGCTGACCTTGATCTGGAGGTTGGGCGTGAGGTACTCGACGGCATCGCCGAGGGTGGAGCCCTTGAGGACGGTCTGCTCGTAGTCGACGGGATTCATGAAGTAGTAGTCGTCGCCGTCGTTGTAGAGGAACTCCATGGAGATTTCGTCGACCATTACTTTTTCAATGGCGTCGGCGGAGCGGAAGCGCTCTTCAAACATGGCACCGGACTTGAGGTTGCGCAGCTTTGCCTGGATGAAGGCGCGCAGGTTGCCGGGGGTGCGGTGTTCGACTTTGAAGACCAGATGCAGTTGGTCTCTGTGCTTGATGATCATGCCGGGACGCATTTGAGTGGCGGGAATCGCCATAAGAGGTAAAGCTCCTTGCTATGTTTGCGCACGCTGCGCGAAAAAAATCGGCCTTGGCCCAATCATTATTGTAGCTTAGGGGCGCAGAACGCGGTTTGCGGGCGGGCATTAGATTTCTGGATAGAAGTCAAAGAAGGCATCGAGGGAGCGTTTGAGCTGGGCTTCAATCTCTTCACGGGAGCCGTCAATGACGTGCATGGCAACGTGTGCCTGGTGGCCGTTGGCGAGTTTGAGGGTAGCGTCCTGGATTTCAGTAACTTCGCCCTCGGGGAGCAAACGAAGGCCGTAGATGAGAGTCAAGTTTGCCATATGCGACATGATAGACAAGGACGCGATAGGCTTGCAGATGCGTTTCAGATTGGGAGCGGGTGTGCGATGGCCGGAATGAGCAGGCGGGACGTGTTGAAGGGTGCCGGGGCGGCGTTGGCGCTGGCGCAGGGCGGGTGGAACCGTGCGGCGGCGCAGGGTGCGGATTTGCCGCATGGAAGGCCGACGGCCGCGGATCGGCATTTCAGAAGCGAGGCTGTAGAGGCGCTGATTCCGCGGGTGCAGCGCGGAATTGCGGATCGCGGGCTGGCGACGATGTTTGAGAACTGCTTTCCGAACACGCTGGACACGACAGTATGGCCGGGCAGCTATGGGGGGAAACCGGACACGTACGTGGTGACGGGGGATATTGACGCGATGTGGCTGCGCGACTCATCAGCGCAGGTGTGGCCCTATCTGCCGCTGGCGAAGGAAGACGCGAAGCTGCGGGAGTTGCTGGAAGGGGTTATCCGGCGACAGGCGCGGATGATCCTGATTGATCCTTATGCGAATGCTTTCATGCGGGATGAGAAGGCTGCGCCGCTGAGCTGGTCAGTACATGACCGGACGGAGATGCGGCCGGGCGTTGGGGAGCGGAAGTGGGAGCTGGATTCGCTTTGCTACACGATCCGGCTGGCCTATGGATACTGGCGGGCGACGGGGGATACGCGGCCGTTTGACGCGCAGTGGAGCGAAGCAGCGTGGACGATTGTGCGAACGCTGCGGACGCAGCAGCGCAAGGATGGGCGAGGGCCGTATTCGTTCGGGCGGGATTCGACGGTGCCGTACGACACGGTGGCGCTGGGCGGGTTTGGGAATCCGGCGCGGCCGGTGGGGATGATCTTCTCAATGTTCAGGCCGTCGGACGATGCGTGCATCTATCCGTTGTTTGTGCCGGCGAATCTGTTTGCAGTGGTGAGCTTGCGGCAGTTGGCGGAGATGGCGGCAAGTGTGGCGAATGACGCCAAGCTGGCTGCCGAGGCTACAGCCCTTGCCGGTGAGGTGGAGAGGGCGCTGCAGCAGCACGGGAAAGCAGTGCATCCGACGCACGGGAACATCTGGGCGTATGAGGTGGACGGCTTTGGCAACGCGCTGATGATGGACGACTCCAATGCGCCGGGGCTGTTGAGCCAGGCTTACCTTGGTTGCTGCCCGCTGACTGATGCGCTCTATCAGCGGACGCGGGGGTTTGTGCTGAGCCCTTCGAACCCTTATTTCTTCAAGGGAAGGGCGGCGGAGGGCGGGGGAAGTCCGCATACGGGTGTGAATGTGGTTTGGCCGATGGCGATTGTTTACCGGGCACTGACCACGACGGACGAGGGGGAGATTCGGCAGTGCCTGCGCTGGCTGCGGGATACGACGGCGGGGACGGGATTTGTGCACGAATCCTTCGAAATGGACGATCCCACGAAGTTCACGCGGCCGTGGTTTGCATGGGTGAATACGCTGTTTGGTGAACTGGTGGTGAAGCTGGCCAAGGAGCATCCGGGGGTGCTGGGGTAGGGGCCACTTCCGGCTTGCATTTTGTGTTCTTTGCAAGAATCATCCGGAGGGCGGAGGTGGCGTGTGCCGCCCTTCCCGGACGGGGGTGGTTGGTCTGGCCCAACCACCCATTTAAATGCAGGGTGACTTGCCGTTGACGGCATGGAACTCGGCGGCCGATCAGGGCGGGCTGGGAACGATACTAAATTCTGAATTTTCAGTAGAAAGTTCCACAGATATTAAAATATCGAAAATTCGCCGGCGAATCCTATGTTGTTTATTTTCATGCATATAAGAGAGCTGTCAGAATGGCCATTGAAATGCTAATAGATACACAATACAAACGGGTTCAATTGATCTCAAGGAAACCAGGGACCCGTTCATCGTTGCTGTTTGTTTCATTTTTGTCATTCTCATCCACGCGGCACAGGGCAGTCCAAGCCGAAACTGTTGATTGCACGCATCCTGTTTGCATCCCCCAATGCGTTTGACAGCCATGCGGGCCAAAGTAACAAGTCAATCTGAACCGGTAAATCTCTCGAGGAGAAAGCTTTCAATGAAGAGAACACTGTGGGTTTTTGCATTTCTGCTAGCTGTATCCAGTTTTGCGTTGGGTCAATCGCAAAACGGCAGCATATCGGGCATCGTATCTGATCCAACGGGTGCGGTAATTCCCAACGCCAAAGTCACGGTTACCAGCGTGCAAACCAACGCTGTCAGAACCACCCTTTCGGGCGGTTCCGGAGCCTATACGGTTCAAGGCCTGATTCCGCAGGACTATACAGTCAAGGTAGAGGCGGCAGGCTTCTCTTCCACAACTTCAAAGCTGAATGTCGCGGTAGGTTCCGCCAACACCATCAACGTGAAGCTGGGTATCAGCGGCGCGTCCACGGTGGTTGAGGTGGCGGCGAACGCGCTGGTGGGGATCGATCTGGAGAATGCAGAAAATTCCCAGGTGATCTCGACGCAGCAGATCACGGAGTTCCCGACCGAATCGCGTAACCCTTATGATCTGGTTTCGCTTTCCGGCAGCGTATCGAGCGATCCGAGCGCGGCATCACGCGGTGTTGGCTTCAACATCAGCGGCGCCCGCAGCTCCTCGACAGAAATTCTGCTCGACGGTATTGAAAACACCTATCTCTTCTCGGTCAATGTTGCGACGACGGTTCCCCTGGATTCAGTTCAGGAATATCGCGTCATCACATCGAACTATTCTCCTCAGTATGGCCGCGCCTCAGGCGGCGTTGTGAATGTGGTCACGAAGTCCGGCTCGAACGCCTTCCACGGAACGGGCTACGAGTTCTATCGTCCCTCGACCTTTGCGTCCGGCTCGTACTACAACAATGCCAACGGCATTCCGCAGCACCGTTTTGTGCGCAACAACTATGGATTCTCACTGGGCGGCCCGATCAAGCGGGACAAGCTCTTCTTCTTCTCGAACGTAGAGTGGCTCAAGGTTCGCAGCAGCAACGTACAGCAGTATTATGTGCCGACCGCGCAGTTCATCGCGGCGTCGAATGCCAACACACAAGCGTTTTTCAGCAAGTTCGGCAAGATCTCTGGTACGCCTAGCGGCAAGGTACTGACGCTCGGTCAAATCGGCGGCGCAACCGGAGCAGTGAGCAGCGCCTTCGCAACAGATCGCACAGCACTTGAAACGAATTTCCCGTCTGTATTCAATGACAATTTCGCGATGCTGCAGCAGATCAACGTAACCGCGTTTCTGGATGCAGGCGGCGGCAATCCTCAGGACCTGTACAACATCGTAGGCCGCGGGGATTACACGATCTCCGATCGCACCCAGGCTTATGGCCGTTATGTGATCTATAACCTGGCACAGCCCTTGGGCGCCGGCAACCTGAGCCCGTACGCCGGCTTCAGCACGCCCGCAACCAACAAAGCCCAGAACCTGGTTGTAGGCCTCACGCACAACTTCTCAAACAATCTGACCTCACAGATCCAGGCGGGCGGAATGCGCGCCAACGTGAACCAGCCGCTGGGCGCCAACCCGGCCGGCCCCACGCTGTTTATCAATTCCGGCGCAGCGCCTAGTGTTGGCGGCAACTCGCTGGTCTTCCCTGGCTATAACGAAGGCAACGCCGGCAATGGCTTGCCCTCCGGCGGCCCGCAGAACAACATTGTGATCAGCCCGGTTGCTACCTGGACCAAAGGCCGGCACACTTACACCTTCGGCGGCCAGTACACGTACATCCGCGACAACCACACATTCGCCATCTACGAGAATGCGCAAGAGTCGCTGCTGAGCTCAGGAACGGGCGGCGCGCTTGTGAACTTCCAGGCGGGCGTATTCAACTTCTTCCAGGCCAACCTCGATCCGCAGGGCAAGTTCCCCTGCACGAAGGATCTGGTTACTGGAGTGGTGAATGTAACAACGGGTTGCTCGATTACGACTCCGGTAAGCCAGCCCAACTTCAGCCGTTCAAACCGCTACAACGAAGGCGCGGGATACTTCAACGACTCCTGGAAGGCGACTCCTCGCCTGACCCTCGACTTGGGCATGCGGTATGACATCTATGGAACCCAGCACAACAAGCACCACGAACTGGACTCCAACTTCTACTTTGGTTCCACCGGGTCCCTTGCCGACAGATTGCGCGCCGGCAAAATTCTGCGCGCAGTTGATCAGGCACCGGCAGGCGTACAGAGCCCGAACGGCAAGCTCTGGCACACCAACATGAAGCAGTTTGGCCCCCGCATCGGATTTGCCTATGACCTTACGGGCGACGGCAAGACCAGCGTCCGCGGCGGCTATGGCATCAGCTACGAGCGTAACTTTGGCAACGTGACCTACAACGTGGCTCTTAACCCCCCGGCGCAATTGGCCATCAGCTTTACCAATGTGGACGTAGGCGCGCAGATTCCGATCAGCACGGGCGTCCTTGGATCGTTCAGCTCCGGCTCGGGCGTAACCAAGGCCATTCCTCCGGGAACGGTTCGCGCGGTTGATCCCAACATCAAGCCTGCATACGGCCAGTTCTACACGCTGGCTCTCGAGCGTGTATTCAGCCAGTCCATCTCGGCCGGCGCCTCCTATACTGGAACGCGCGGTATTCACAACTACTCGATCGCCAACTACAACCGCAGCTACTATGGTCCGGTGTACGAGAACGATGCGCTGAAGTATTCACCTTCAGGTGCAACGAACTCAAACAGGCTGAATCCTCAGTTCACGTCAATCAACGTGCGCGGCGCGGACGGCGACAGCTATTACAACGGCCTCAATCTGTACATGCGCGGCAGCAACCTCTTCCAAGCGGGTCTTACTGTTACGGCCAACTACACGTTCTCTCACTCGACTGACAACACCAGTTCCGCATTTACGGATGGCCAGTCGAATGGCGATGTGGGCGGCGTTGCTTACTTTGACCCGTTCAACCACGCGATTGACCATGGCAACTCTGATTTCGACGTGAAGGACCGCGTGTCGGTTTCTGCACTGTGGGACATCAAGGCAGCAGACCATCTCTCCTCGTACGTTGCACGCGAGGTTCTGAGCGGATGGGAAGTGGGCGCCCTGTTCAGCGGGAGCACCGGCACACCTTTCACGATGTATGACTGCAACCTGCCCCACGTTACGGCATGCGCTCGCGCACGCTTCCTGCAGACTCCGAGCTATCAGCGGACGGGAGGGGAAGTTCCGACCGGGACCCCCGATCTGTTCAAATACATCACCTTCCCAGCCTACAGTTCCACGGCTTATGGCACTTACGGCGATCCCAAAGAGGGCGCAGCCGATCTGCCTACAGTCGTAGGCGGCGTCGATATGTTCCCTGGCGGCATGTCAGCACGCAATGCTTTCCGTGGACCGGGCGCAGTCAAGTTTGACATGAACGTGAACAAGACCATCAAGCTCAACGAGCGGTTCACCTTCCAGCTTCGCGGTGAGGCTTACAACATCCTGAACCATGCCAACAGCTACCTGAACCTGAGCGGTGCGAACGACGTGTCCAACACGACCTACGCACAGACCTACAAGACAGGCCCCGGCGCTGGCGGCAACCGCCAACTGCAGCTCGCAGGCAAGATCGTTTTCTAACTTGTAACTATCAACCGAGAGGGCCGTTCCGCTTATGCGGAGCGGCCCTTTTGCTTTTGGTGTGACAGCAGCGAACAGGGGAGTAGCTGCCGGCAGAGGCTGTTGGAATGACAAAACACCCGGTAAAGCCCCTTTGAATGGGCGCGAACGCCAAGGCTCCAGGACTGGCCGGGGCGAACGCACGGGACTTTGCGACGCCGTTTCGCGAGGTTGAGTCGGAGGGCGGGCTTGAGCATCTAAAATCGAGACGGGAAACCTTATGACTGAGATTCGCGACACAGTAATTCTGGGCTCGGGATGCGCCGGGCTTACGGCGGCCATCTACACGGGCCGGGCTGGATTGAACCCGCTGGTTCTGGAGGGCCATGAGCCCGGAGGACAGCTATCCATGACGACGCTTGTGGAGAACTTTCCGGGATGGCCGGAGGGTATCCAGGGGCCTGAACTGATCGACAACATGAAGAAGCAGGCGGCGCGGTTTGGCACGACGTTTCAACTGGCGCACCTGAACAAGGTTGACTTGGGGGCGCGGCCGATCAAGCTGGAGACATCGGCGGGAGAGATCTGCACGCGGACGCTGATTGTGGCCTCAGGCGCAACTGCACGGTGGCTGGGCTTGCCGAGCGAGCAGGCGCTGATTGGGCATGGAGTTTCAAGCTGCGCCACCTGTGACGGGTTCTTCTTCCGCGGCAAGGAGATTGCAGTGGTGGGCGGGGGCGACTCGGCCATGGAAGAGGCGCTGTTTTTGACGCGCTTTGCCAGCAAGGTGACGCTGCTGCACCGCCGGGATGCCTTCCGCGCCTCGAAGATCATGCTGGACCGGGCGATGGCGCATCCGAATGTTGAGCTGCGCACCAACACGATTGTGGAAGAAGTGCTGGGCGTGGAAGAGAAGGATGTGAAGGGGCTGAGGCTGAAGGATGTGAAGACGGGCGTTGAGTCCATACTGCCGGTCAGCGGGCTGTTTCTGGGGATAGGCCACGAGCCGAACGCCAAGATGTTTGCCGGGCAGATGGACCTGGACGAGGACGGCTACATCCGGACGTCGGGCAATGTGCTGACGACGAACAAGGGCGTGGTGATTCCGGGCGTGTTTGCGTGCGGGGATGTGCAGGACCGCCGTTACCGGCAGGCGATTACAGCGGCGGGCTCAGGCTGCATGGCTGCGCTGGAGGCGGAGAAGTTTTTGGAGGAGCACGGGCACTGAGGTGGCAGCCAGCAAATGAGGCCGGGGTGGAAGCCCCGGCTTGCTCGTCTGCGGACTACCAGGAGTGGAAGACGAAGAAGACCGCTCCGACGAGGCAGAGGGCGGCAGCTGCGTGGTTCCAGCGCAGGTGCTGACCGAAGTAGAAGGTGACAAAGACGCCGAAGATGATCAGGGTGATGACTTCCTGAATGACTTTGAGCTGGATGGGCGAGAACCGATCTGCGCCGAGGCGGTTAGCCGGTACCTGAAAGCAGTACTCGAAGAAGGCAATGCACCAACTGACGAGGATGACCTTCCAGAGGGCTTCCTGGCGAAAGCGAAGATGGCCGTACCAGGCGAAGGTCATGAAGATGTTGGAGAAGATGAGAAGAACGATTGTCCACATTAGTGGATTAGATGCGGCGGCTAGAGGCTGGGTTGCGGGGCCTGCGGCAGTGCGGGCGGGGACGCGATGACGGTGCTGGCAGAGAATTTGGAGCGGCTGGAAGAGATGATAGCGCAGGCTTGCCGCGCTGCGGGGCGGGCGCCCGGCGAAGTGGAATTGATGGCGGTGTCAAAGACCTATCCGGCAGAGAAGATAGCCGAGGCCGCTGGGTTGGGACTGCGGTTGTTTGGCGAGAACCGCGTGCAGGAGTTTGGCGGCAAGGCTGGCGACCTGGAAGGGTTGCGATCGGGCGCTATGGCGACGCCGATGCGGGTGCATCTGATCGGGCATTTGCAGTCAAACAAGGCGGCGCGCGCGGTGGAGCTTTTTGACGGCATCGACTCGCTGGATTCCCTGCGTCTGGCGGAGCGTCTGAACGAGGCCGCCGGTAGGCTTGGCAAGCGACTGCCGGTACTGATTGAGGTAAAGCTGAGCAACGAGGAGACGAAGGCAGGGCTGGAACCGGAGTCCGCCGATGCCGCGGGGCTGCTGGAGCGATTGCCGGACTTGGCGAACCTTGAGGCGCGGGGACTGATGACAATTGCGCCCTGGGGCGTGGCAGAGGATGTGACGCGCGCATGCTTCAGGAACTTGCGGGAGTGGCGGGAAAGATGGGCCGCGGCGCATCCGAAGTTAAGTCTGGACGTTCTGTCGATGGGGATGAGCGGGGACTTTGCACTGGCGATTGCCGAGGGCGCGACGCGTATCCGCGTGGGGACGGCGCTGTTTGGAAAGCGCGCGCCGTGGACGGGGGCGGAGTGATGCTGAAGAGCGTTGAAGGCGGAGTAACATTGGCGGTTCGCGCATTACCGGGCGCGAAGAAGAAGACGGCGGTTTTGGGAGTGTATTGCGAAGGGGAGAAGGCACGGCTGAAGATTGCGGTGCAGGCTCCGCCGATTGATGGGCGGGCTAACTCGGCGCTGATCGAGTTTCTGGCGGATATGTTCGGGTTGCCAAAGAGTTATGTTGAGTTAGTGAATGGAGAGTTATCGCGGAGCAAGGTTTTTCTGCTGAGGGGAGTTACAGCGGGCAAGGCTGAGGCGCTGCTCGCCAAGTGGCGTTAGCGGCCGTGGAAAAGATCGTGGACTATATTTGCATTTACTTTGATTGAGGTGTTTGTGGCAACTGGGCCTGATTTGGTTCTATTTGATTTCTCTCTTTCTTCCTGTTTGCTGCCTTTGATCCTAATGGTGCTGACTGCAGGCGCCACTGCACCGGCATGCGGGGCGCAGGATGCGAGTGGGGCTGCTGCCAATGCAAGCGCACCCACGGCACAATCGTCCACCGACGTTGACAAGAAGATCGCGGGTTTCGGCGTGATTGACAGGGTGATTTTGCCTGGACCGGAGCCAGTGTTTCAGGCAGACGGCTACCGGATTCGAATCGATTCGAGTACGGTGGTCGCTTTCTCCGGGGAGTTGAAGTCGCTGGCTGAAGTGGGTACCAATACCTGGGTGAAGTACGAGGGGAAACGTGACGCGGGAGGCGTGCTGGTGGCCTCTCAAGCAGCATTTGCCGCTGCCAGGAAGGTGAAGATCCCTGCGTCTCAACTTTCCACGGATCAAGAGGCAGCGCCAAGCCAGGAAAGCCGCATCGACGCAAAGGGAAACTTTGTGAGCATGCACACCAAGGTGAGGATGAGCGATGCGGGAGGCTGGTGCGGCTGGCACAAAGTTCCGGCTGACAGGGCGCTGCAGGAGCGAGTTCACCGTGTTGGCTTGAGCGTGGTTCCGGCGTACCAGAAGCAGTTAGCGACCGATGACTCGGCGAAGATTCACTATCGGTTTTACGCTGTTGATGAAAAGCAGATTCGCTCCGACATGTTTTGTGTCGCAGGGCTCATCCTGGTGCCAGTGCAGGTGGTGAAGCGGCTGAAGAATGACGACCAGTTGGCCGCAGTATTGGCCGACGGCGTGGCGTTCAATATCCAAATTCAGTCGGCAAGACTGCTTACGGAGCGCCGCGAACTCATGGGAGTGGAGATTGCTGGGGAGATAGCAGGGGCGTTTATTCCAGGAGTCAATTTGGCAACGAAGGCCGGCGCAGCAGTTTTTGTGCATGAGATGGATTTGCACATGGAGGAGCAGCGGGGTCGGATGGCGCTGGCGATCTTGTCCGATGCCGGTTATGACCCATGGCAGGCTCCGGAGGCGTGGCGATTGCTGGCTCCGAAGAAGATGCCGGGCAATGCGAATTCCCTGAAGTATCCGGCTCGCAGTGAGTACCAGTTTGGTTTCTTGAACTCGCAGTATGGAGCGCGAGCGGGTGCGGGACGATAAGGTCCGCACAGTTTTGCGCTGCCGCGCTATCGCCAGAAGTGAGGCGGAAGGATGAGCCACGGGAAGCATCCTGGCGTACTACTCACTGCGTTATCGGGCGTGGTGGGCGAAGGCGGCAGCGAGGACTTCTTCAGGCTCGGGGCGGACGCGGAAGTCGGCGTGAGCCTCGGCGAAGAGTATGCGGCGGTCTTTTGCGATCACATAGGTGGCGGGGATGGGGAGACGCCAGCTTGATTCGCCGTTGACGAAGGGGATGTTGACGAGGACGGATTGATAGTGGGAACGGTGGTACTCGGGGACGGTGTAGACGAGGCCGAATTTTTCAGCGAGCAGGTTGTTGGTATCGGAGAGGACGGGGAAGGGCAAGCCGTGCTGGCCGCACATGAAGTCGCTTTGCCGTTCGGTTTGGGGGCTGACGGCGACCATAAGGGCGTTGCGCTCGCGGAGTGTTCCGTAGAGGTCGCGCCAGGCTTCAAGCTCGGTGACGCAGTAGGGGCACCAGCGGCCACGAAAGAACTTGATGACGAGTGGCCCGCCAAGGGCGAGCATGTCGTCGGAGCGGACGAGGCGGCCGGTAGCGTCATTGAGAGCAAAGTCCGGGGCGACTGCGCCGACGGGGAGGATGCGGTCTTCAATGCCGGAGAGGAAGAGATCTGCGACAGCCTGCTCGCCGACGGCCAGGCGCTCGGCCTGCACGAGGTGGCGGGTGTTGGCGGTGATCTCGTCGAGTTGGTCTTGAAGGGTTGTGGTGGTCATTACAATCTTCCCGAAAGTTTTCTGAAGTTGAACTTCTGAGTTGCGTTCTTTCGAATCCACAGGAGAGTATTGTGCTGATCAAGAAATTCCCGTTCCAGCACACCAAGCTTGGAACTCATCCGCGGGAAGGTGTGACCGAAGACAATAAGGCATACGATTCCGGGATAATGATTTGCATCCTCTCTCCATCGGACCAAGGTATCTGTGACTTGCACCAATGCGTGCTTCAGGTCGGACCCTTTGAGTTCAAGAACGACGTCTAATGAGCGATCAAATCCGATGACGAAATCGGCTCTTCCCTCTTTGGCAACATTGCAATAACATCCGTCGTACTTGATCTTTCGTAACTCCCTGCGTTGACGGTTTATGAATGTTGCTCCGATTCCGTTTTCGTTAACATGAAGGCTGGACCCGTTGCTGAAATCGATGCACTCGTTGTCTTGCGCGGGTGCAACTGGCTTACGAGGCTTTCTTCTTGCCATATTCAAGCCTCAAGAGTTCATCGAATTCTCTTCCAATCGCTTCAGAAACGCCATCAAGGTACTCTCCGTCGATAAGGCCGGAATCGGAAAGGATCGGTTCGGATTTGCCATCGTGGACGCTGTACGCCCGGAAGGTCCCTGGCTCAACCCAATACCGCTCGTCGATTTTGATTCTCTTTTTGAGGCGCTTGTCCTGTCCAACTTGACCGGCGTAAATGAGGTTATTGAAAGACGAGAGGATATACGGGCTGTGGGTGGTGATGGCGTAGCACTTCCAAAGCATGTCGGACTTTGCCAGCGATGCAATCAGTTTAGCAATTTGATATTGCGTCTCCGGGAACACACTTAGTTCAGGCTCCTCCGCGAAGACCATTCCAATCGAGGGGGATGGCATGTTCGAATGAATTGGATCGCCTGTCTTCTTCGCAACCTGAGCGAGAATGTTAAAAATAGGCAGCAGTTCCAAAGTGCCAGAAGAGAGTATCTCAAACGGCCGCTTCTTTGCGTCCTGAGTGGATTCGAAGAGAAGCCGGCTATCTTCCTTTACTACTTTTCCTTTCAGAATTTCCACGGAAGAGAAACCAATGTCGCGCAACTGCACGCGGTTTGTTTGATAGGATTCGCGTAAATCACGATAATCGGCGTCGAATTCGGTAGCGAAGCGATTAGTAATCCAATCCAGATTCTTTGTGGATAGAGCGGCGAATCCCTTATTTGGAGTTGAATAGAAAGCTCTTCCCGTGGGGATATATACGGAGTCGCTCTCGATCGGCAAGGGCCCAATATCATCGCCAGACATAAACGCGCGTCTTCGGTCGCTGCTAAAGCTCGGTGGCCTCTCTGGATCGTTTAACTGCCAGTTCTTAAAGAAATCAATAAAGTCATCTCTCCATTTCAGATAAGGCGTCGGAAAAACATCGTTCATCCCAATGCAGATGGAATACGACGGCTCTATTTCATACTTGATTTGAAATCTCTGCTTCTGAATATTTTCTTCAGGGAAGTAGGAGAGAAAACTCTTGATGATCTGCTCTTCCGTTTGATAGAGAGATGCTTGATTTCTCGCGCCGTCGAAGACGAGTTCAGAGACGCGCTGCTCGAAGAAATATGCCAGCTTACACAGGAGGCTCTTCCCGCTGGCTTGCGGTCCGATGATGACGGTGATTTTGCCGAACTCCAGTTCGGCTTCTTTGATGACCGAGAAGTTCTTGACCGTTAGCTTGCGCATCGCGTCCTCCTTCCAGCTTGGGATTGATCTTACATCGTCTGGACATTCCCTCGGGGGCTAATGCACTTTGCCGAATGAGGGGTTCAATTCGGCACGGCCAAAACCGTGCCCTTTCAATACATTTTCACCGAACTCTACCGCCCGAAGCGCTGTTTGCCGCCCATGCCCATGGCTCCCATGCCGCCGCGCATCATTTTGGCTGCCAAGCCGCCTTTGCCCATTTGCTTGAACATTTTGGCCATCTGGGCGTATTGACGGAGGAGATTGTTTACGTCTGAAACCTCAGTGCCGCTGCCCTTGGCGATGCGCTTGCGCCGGGTTCCGGAGATGATCTCGTGGTTGCGGCGCTCCAGGGGGGTCATGGAGTTGATGATGGCCTCAAGGCGCGTGAACTGCTTCTCGTCGATGTTTTGCGAGGCCTGCTGGAGGCCTGCGAAGGGGCCAACGGAGGGGAGCATTTTGAGGATGCTCTCCATGGAGCCCATTTTTTTGATCTGGCGGAGCTGGTCGCGGAAGTCCTCGAGGGTGAAGCCGTCGCCGAGGAGGGCTTTCTTGGCGAACTCCTCTGACTTTTTGCGGTCGAGGGTGGACTCGGCTTTTTCGATGAGGGACATCATGTCGCCCATGCCGAGGATGCGGCCGACGATGCGATCGGGATGGAAGGGCTCGAAGGCGTCCGGCTTTTCGCCGACGCCGAGGAACTTGATGGGCTGGCCGGTGACGTGACGGATGGAGAGGGCAGCGCCGCCGCGGGCGTCGCCGTCCATCTTGGTGAGGACTACTCCGGTGAGGCCGAGGCGGGTGTGGAAGTCCTGGGCCGAGTTGACTGCGTCCTGGCCGGTCATGGCGTCGGCGATGAAGAGTATCTCAGAGGGATTGAGAAGCTTTTTGAGGCGGGACATTTCGTCCATCAAGGCTTCGTCGATGTGAAGGCGGCCGGCGGTATCAACGATCAGGGTGTCGCAGCCCATGATTTTGGCTTCGCGCAAGGCTTCTTTGGCGAGGCGAACGACGAGATCCGGACCGGCGGTTTCATCCTTCTGGTCGCCTTCATAGAGGCGGACTTCAACAGATTTGGCAACCACTTTGAGCTGCTCGCGGGCGGCGGGACGGTAGACGTCCACGGAGACCAGCATGGGGCGATGACCGCCCTTCTTGAGCCAGGCTGCGAGCTTGCCGGAGGTGGTAGTTTTGCCTGAACCCTGGAGGCCCGCCATGAGGATGACGGTGGGGGGCTGGGAGGCGAACTTGAAGCGGGCCGTGTCTTTGCCGAGCAGTGTGATCAACTCGTCGCGAACAATCTTGATGACCTGCTCAGAGGGCGAGAGGGCGGTGAGGACCTCAGTCCCGACTGCCTTGACGCGGATTTGCTCGATCAGGTCGCGAACAACATTGAGGTTAACGTCAGCTTCGAGGAGGGCTACGCGGATTTCGCGCAGTGCCTCGGCGATGTTTTCCTCAGTGAGAGTGCCCTGGCCGCGGAGAGATTTGAAGGCGCGCTGGAGTTTGTCAGTAAGGTTTTCAAACATGGTCTCTTCAAGTGTATCGCGGGGGCGGGAGAGGCAGTGCAGTGGGGATGGAAAGAATGGTTTGACGGGAGAGGCCGGGGGCCTGCAATGAGTGAGCGAGGTGGAGGGGAAGTGCCGGGGCTGGTTACAAGGGCAGCTCTGGGCAGTTAAGGGGGCGTTAGTGGCTCAGCAGGCTCTCATTACCCAGAATGCGGTAGAGGGTGGAGCGGCTGATGCGGAGCTGGCGAGCGGCGCGGAGCTTGTTGCCACGATTCAAGTCGAGTACGTACTGGACGTGATGGTGAATGACATCGTCGAGGCAAAGATTGTCGAGGCGGACGGCAGGTTGGAGGCTGGCCTGGGGCTCGATATCGGATGGCAGGGCAAGGTCGCTGATACGAATGACGCCGTTGTCGGCTTCAAGCAGGGCGGTCTCAAGGATGCTTGCGAGCTCGCGCACGTTTCCAGGCCAGTTGTGCTGGAGCAGGCGGGCGAGCGCGCCGGGGCCGAGCACGGCGGGGCGCTGCTGGTAGCGGTTGCAGAGTCGGTCAAGCAGGGACTGGGCGAGCGGAGCCACATCTTCTCTGCGTTGGCGCAGGGGCGGGATGGCGAAGCGGATGGCGGTGAGGCGGAAGGCGAGGTCAGGGAGAAGCAGGCCCTGGCCGGCCATCTGTCGCAGCGAAGTTTGCGAGGAGGCGAGGAGGACGGCGCGGCCAGCCGGCCGGTCTTGCAGTGCCTTGAGGACGCCGAGCAGGAGCCCTTGCCCGGGAGGGGCTAGCAGGTCAATTCGATCGAGATAGGTAAATCCGGCAAGTGTGGCAGGGTCTCCGTCTGTGGCCAGCCACTCGCGCGCATCGCGGCGTTGAAAGTTGGATTGAGACAGGGGAGAGCGGTTGAAGAGATAACGCGCCAAGGTGTATTTGCCTGTGCCGTGCTCGCCTTCAATGGTGGCAACCTGCAGATGGGGCGCGGCCATCTCCGCTTGCATGAGCAGCTTGCGCCAGGCGGCGCTTACGCCGACAACCTGGGTTGCGGGCGGAGAATCCAGTTCCACCAGCGTGAGGCCGGAGACGGAAGTCTGAGTCTGGTATTGAGCGGCGCTATGCATGGACCTCAACGTGCCTCGCCTCCGTGGCCCCGAATGGAGATGTACCAGGCCGACAAAGGACTCATCGGCGCAGCGTGGGAAAACATGAACAGGGAGATGTGCAAATGGGTGGAGGATGGGACTCGGGCAGATTTCGCAGAAGATTTGCGTCGAGGCAAATTCTTTGACGGGAGAACTCCTGACATTGCCGTGAGGCAGCAAGAGTTCGACAGCTACGGGAGCCGCTCTCACGCATTTTGAAGAGCAAATGGAATCGAAGGTTTACACAGCGCTGTGCCTTCGGCTGGGTAGTGGCTTTGGCCACTATATACTTGGGATATCCCCCGCCGAGGCTTGTTTTGCTTTGCCCCTTTGCAGATTCTCAAGAGTATGGGAACCGGCAAGGAACTATCTCACCGAGGGTATATCTGGTGGAGAATCCGTTCTTGACGAATCAATCGAAGCGCTGGTGCTATGGGTTATGGCTGTTGCTGATTGGCATCTATGCCATGGTGCACGCGTTGCATTTGAGCGCGGATTTTCCTAACCACACGCGCTGGTTTTCTGACTGGGCCAAGTACACGGACGAGGGCTGGTATGGGAACGCGGCAGTTCGTTCGCACCTGTTTGGGAGCTGGTATTTGAAGGGGGACTTCAATCCAGCGGTAGCGCTGCCGGTGTGGCCGTTTTTGGAGTGGATGCTGTTTTTCATTACCGGGGTTACCTTGCAGGCAGCGCGCGGATTGGCAGTGAGTTTTTTCTTTGTGAATCTGCTGCTGAGTTACCTTTTGCTGAAGTCGAGAGGACCACGGTGGGTAGGGCTGCTGGCGGTGACTCTGCTGGTGACGAGCCCATTTCTTTATTGCTTTAGCCGGCTGGCAATTCTTGAGCCGATGTTGACGGCGCTTACGCTGGCGGCGATGAACCTGGCGGTACGGTTGCCTCGGCTGCGGCGTCCAATGGTTGCCTCGGTGGGGATCGGGTTGCTTTTTACGCTCATGATGCTGACGAAGACGACCGCGGTTTTTTTGCTGCCGGCTTTGGGTTGGGCGTTGCTGCTGCCGCTATGGCACAGGCGCAAACTGGCACTGCGCTGCGGAGTTGCTGCGCTCGGCGCCGCAGCTATCAGCTTTGGCGCGTGGATAACGGTGGTGGCGCGGCTGGGCCTGCTAGGCGATTACAGTTACCTGTTTTTCATCAACAAATATCCCAAGCCGACGGAGTTTTATTGGCCGCTGTTGAGCGCCAAGTGGTCTTTCAACGGGGGGCTTTGGGTAGATCACATTCTGATTCCGCTGGCGGGACTGGTGGTGGCCGGCGCGGCGCTGGCATGGCAGAGGACCTGGGGCCGTAGGCTGCTGCTGGATCCGGTGTTCGGCGCATCGGTGTGGGCGGTGGCAGGCTATCTGCTGTTCATGACGTACCAGAACCATCCGCAGCCGCGCTACTATGCCGTGGTTGCATTGTTTTGCTTCATCCTGGTGGCGCAGGGGGCCGAGGCGCTGGCTGGTTATCTGGCGGCAGTGGAGAAGCCGGCCCGACACCGGCACAAGGCGCGGATTGCGGGCTGGGCGGTGGTGGGCCTTGGCGTAGCGGCGGTAGGCATTAATTGCGCGCAGACAATGAGGTATGTGCTTCATCCGCAGTACACGTTTATTAATGCGGCCCGGGGATTGACGCGCTATATCGATGCGCATCCCAACGGGAAGCGGCTGCTGGTTTCGATCAGCGGCGACCAGATAACGATGGCGACCCACCTGCCGACGCTGTGCGATGACTTTGGCACGGAGGAACTGCACTCGAAGCTGGCCGATTACGATCCGGGCTGGTATGCAGCCTGGAATGATCTTGATCCTGGGACGCTGGAGGATATTCATACGCACTTCAGGCTTGAGCAGGTGGCCAGTTTTTCGGCTTTCGACGATCCGGAACGGGACCAACTGGTGCTGTTTAAACTGCACCGTTTGCCCAGCGGGCGGGTTCGCGACCCCGGCGAACAGGAGCTTAAGGTGGTGCTTGACGACGACAGGGTGGTTATTCCGGTTGAGTAACGGAACTGGCTGCCATGCGACTCTAAACTTGAGCCGCGGCGGTGGAGAATGAACAGAGTAGCGTTTCTGCTGGTGCTGACGGTGGGAATTGCTTGCCAGGCAATGGCGGCAACGCGGGTGAGCGTGGAGCAACTGGAGCAGTTGCTTGGTTCTGTTCATGGGCAGTCTGATGGCAAGATCGCAAGGCAGCTTTCTGGCCTGGAATTGACGGAGCGGGCTAGTTCGCTGCGTGTGGCGCGGTGGGAGGCGGACTTCTCTGGGCGGCAGACGCGCGAGGCGTTGATCGAACTGGCTGACGCGTCGGCGTTTCTGGATCTTCCTGCAGCGGAGATGTTGGCGAAGGCGCCGCCGGACCGGGAAGGGCGAGTGGCGCTACTTCTGAAGACGGTCAATTCACTGAATATGACGGTTACGAAGCTGCCGAATTTTTATGCCAAGCGGACGACAGAGCACTTTGAAGACACTCCGGCGATAGAACGCTGGGGGCGGCCAGGCAGGGCGGGGGGCGTATCAGCGTACGTACCGCTGCACGGCATAGGGAAGTCAACCGTAACGGTGAGCTACCACGATGGCTACGAACTGGTGAACGCAAAGAAGACTTCCCTTGGCACTGGGGGTCCAGCGGTGACAGGGCTGACCACTTCAGGTGAGTTTGGGCCTATCCTACTGGTAGTTTTTGATAACGCCATCCGAGGCAAGATGGCGTGGGGCCACTGGGAGCAGGGCGCCAACGGGATTTAGGCAGTATTTCGCTACTGGGTGGCGCAAGGGCAGTCCAGCTATCTGGTGGCGATACCGCAACCGCGAGGGAAGCCCGCGGAGAAAGTCTTTCCGGCTTATCATGGCGAACTGGCGTTGGATCCAGCGACGGGCGATATTCTGCGCATCACGGCAGTAGGGGATTTCGTTGAGCCCTATGTGATGGTGAAGGCGTCGATAGTGGTGGAATATGGGAGCGTCCCGATTGGAGGGGCGAACTACATTTGCCCGGTGAAGGGCGTGGCACTTTCGAGGACGCCTTTCATCAGCGCCGATGATGGATTGCAAGGCGGTGCAAGGCCCATGCAGACCCAGTTGAATGACATCACTTTCAGCGAGTATCACCTGTTTCGCGGGGATGCGCGCATCCTTCCAGGAGAGGCGTGGGATGCCGATCAGCCGGGCGCACCCAAATAGCGCGACCGATGGTTGGATGGTTGTAGGATGGGCGCATAAAGCGTTTTCAGGTTCCATGGAGAGCGAGTGAAGATGGCGAACAAGTGGAAGGCACGTATTTGCGGAGTGGTACTGGCAGGAGTTTTGGCCGGAGTGGGTTGCGAGGGAGCTCTTGGGCAGTTGCCGGAGCCGGGGACGCAGTCAAGCGCACCCAATCCATTTGCCGATACGACTGTGAATCCGGGGAAGATATTGCTTTTCGAACTGGAGGCGCGGTTTGCCAAAGACGTGGCGGCGCGCGGAGGGGCGGCCTTCGCTGATTGGTTTGCCGGGGATGGCGTGGCGCTGGGCAATGGCGCGGCTCCGTTGATAGGGCGGGTGGCAATCATGAAATCCGCCAACTGGCTTGCGAAGGATTACATGCTGACCTGGACGCCGACGGACGCGATGATGGGGCCGTCAGGGGACATGGGATATACGTGGGGGCACTTCGAAGGGCGCAGCAAGGACGCTGCCGGAAATCCTGTTGTTACTACCGGACGGTACATTACGATGTGGCGGAAGGAACTGGATGGGAACTGGAAGGTGGTGCTGGATGCGGGAAGTAATGAGCCAGCCGCGGGCGGGGACTGCTGCAAGCTGCCGGCAGGGAATTAGGGCGGTGAACGGTGGTCAACCGGCTTATGTCACGTGGTTGCAATCCCCAGGTCCCAGGAGCGGGACCTGGAGCCCGCGAAATGCATTCAGAGTGGATTGGATCTGTAGTACATAATTTGTGGGATTTATGGGTTGGTTTGATGGTTGATATGTTTTAGTGGCTTTTCAGCGTAGCCCCATCTTTGCGCGCGTCACGGAAAAATCCGGGCGATTCGGGTGGGATTACAAGCGATCGGTGGTTCCTTAAGTAACATCTGTGAGAACCTTTATCCTGGAAATCGAATTACTTGGGTTGTAGCTGGAATTCCCCTAAATTCCCCTATTTGTGTGAGAGTCATTTTCTTCCCATTGCTCGATACTGATAATCGGGTGAGTGTATCTTATGTGCGCAATGCAGACGCTACAACTCGGTGATATCACTGATCCGAATCTGCGTCCGGAATTCAGCATCTTCGACCACAATCCTGACCCCGCGCTGGACGAATTGACGGAACTTGCCGCTGTGTTGGGCAACGCGGAATATGCCTATCTGGGCTGGATGGATTTCAACCGGCTTTGGTTCAAGGCACGGTTCGGCTTCAAGGGGACAGATCAGCCGCGCGGGTCGACTGCCTGCCAGTGGATGCTGGAGTCAGGACGTCCGCTGCTGATCGCGGATGCCGCAGCGGACTCGCGGTTTCCGCCGGAAGGAATACACCTGGCAGGTGGCAGGCCTTGCCGTTCTTACGCCGCAACGCCGCTGATTACGAGCGACCAGCAAGTGGTGGGAACGCTGGCAGTGCTCTCGCGCAATCCCAACCAGTTCAAGCAGGAACACCTTACACTTTTGGAGATTCTGGCGCGGCAGGCAGTAACGCGGCTGGAACTCTACAACCGTATTCACTTGCAAGAGCAGGCGCAGCGAGCGCGGCAGCGCAGCGAGCGGGCCCTGGCGATTGAACGGTGCTTTGTTTCCGCGACGCTTGATTCAATTCCGGCGCTGGTGGCGGTGCTGGACACAGCGGGGCGGCTTGTCCGCATGAATCAGCCATGCTCGCAGTTGACGGGGCTGAGCCTTGCAGGCACGGCAGGGCGTCCATTTGTGGAAGAAGTGCTGGAGCCTGAAGACAGGGGCTGGGTAGCCGGGAAGCTGCGCGAGGCAGCGGCTGGGCAAGACTCCGGTCCGCACGAGACAGCCTGGCGGATTACCGCGATCCCTGGGACAGCGACGAAGAGCCGGCGGGTGAGCTGGACGCTGAGGCCGCTGCCGGGACCGAACGGCGAGATTCAGTACTTGATTGTCAGCGGGCAGGACGTTACGGACCAGCGACAGATGGAGATGGCGCTGCTGTCAAGCGAGGCACGCTACCGCGAGGTGGTGGAGAACTCTCTGGGCTTTGTGTTTACGTGTTCGATGGAAGGCCGGTTGACTTCACTGAACGCCTTTACGGCGGAGACACTTGGCTACCGTGCCGAGGCTCTGACGGGGCGCTCGGTGACGGAGTTGATGGATCCAAACGGGGCGGCAGCATTTCAAGATTGCCTGCGGACGCTGGAGACACAGGAAGAATGGCAGGGCGCATTGCCGCTGCGGCGCAGCGATGGAATGTACCGGCGCATAGCATTCCGCAGCCGGCGCATGCATCTGCCTGGGGAACGGCCCTTTGTGCTGAATCACGGCATGGACGTGACCGAGCAGCATGAGGCCGAAGAGGCTCTGCACCTAGCCACGCGCCAGCGCGAGCTGATTCTGGAATCAGTGGGCGATGGCATTTACGGAATTGATCTGGATGGCAAGCTGACCTTTATCAACCAGGCGGGCGCGCGCGCGCTG
>Ga0316226_1001293_pt1 | contig 27542 bp, 25 predicted proteins | sample TBH18017metaG_FD_206009 | JGI IMG/M metagenome (GOLD analysis project Ga0316226, IMG submission 206009) | Freshwater microbial communities from Trout Bog Lake, Wisconsin, USA - TBH18017 | ecosystem: Environmental > Aquatic > Freshwater > Lake > Hypolimnion/Profundal zone | place: USA: Wisconsin...
CCGTAGGAACGGTAGGCGACGCGGCCGGAAGGGAGGTTGGTCTGGCCGGCCATGCTGCGTTCGGGGGCGTAGATGAAACCGCCCTTGTTCTGGGGATCGTCGGAAGCCCACGGCTGGGAGTTGGAGCCGGGAAGGTTCTGGCAGTTTTGCACAAAGCGAAGAGCGGCCTTCCAATTCAAATCGGGGGCCTTGATTCCGTTGGTGTCCTGGGTGAGCGGGCGGCTGTTGTAAAGAGCTTCGAGCGCCAGGACGGTGTCGGAGAGATCGGGGCGTTTGTCGCTGCCGCCGTAACCGATGCCGCCGGTGAAAGGGCTGTTGGTCCCGCCCGGTTCGGCGTCGCCGACTTGCAGTCCGATGAGGAACCGGCGCGCGTTCTGGATGACTGGCTGATCCTGGGGCCGGTTGCGCAGGACGATCGCCGTGAGGGCGACCGCCGTGTTGTAGGATTGCAGGTCCTTGATGTAAATGCCCCCGTCCGGCTGGACGCAATTGAAAAGGTAGGCGTAGCCCTTCCCCATGGCGGGCGAGGCGGACGCGGCGGGCGACGGCCCGACCAGCGCGGTCAAGACCAGCGCGGTGACGGCGGGATGCTCCTGCGAGGACCATGAGCCGTTGGTATTCTGTTTGGTTTCCATCCAGGCGCAGCCTTTTTCGATGGCGTGCCGCGTTTCGTGGCGGAGGGAGACGTTGCCGGGAAGCGGCGCGGAGGGCCGGGCGGCGTCTTGAGCGGGGGCGGACATTCCGACGGCCAGGAGCGCGACGGCCAGACACCCACAGCTTTTGGAGTGATTGAAAATGGACCGGATTGTCATAAGAATTATTTTTTAATTTGAATGATCGTGTCCGCCGTCACTCTATTCCGCCGCGGGGCGGAGTCAAGATGGATTTCAGGGCTGCCATGTGTCCACCCGATAGAATCGCCGGGCATTGGTGAGGGGGCTGTCCGAATAGCCGGCCGCGCCATTCGTGCCGGCGAAGGCATTGCCCAGGGCGCTCCAGTTGGTTTGGGTGAGATCGGTGGCGGCCTGCAATTGATACCATTGGCCTGAAACCGTGCTCCAGGAGAACGAGACCGACCCGGCGGCTTGGGAGATGGAGGTGAAGTGAGGGGCCACCAGCGCGGGAAAGGCGAGACGGAAGGCCGAGCCGTATCCCGACACGCCGCCGCTGGAAGCGGCGCCGTAGAAATTGGCGTCCGCGCCGAGCACCAAGGCCGCCACCGGAAACTTGCCGTCAGGGTCGCCGACAAAGGAGTAGAGGGGGGTAAAAGCGCCGGCGGATGTTATTTTGAAAAGGGAGCCGTAGAAATTGGAGCCGCCGCCGCGGGTTGTGCCGTAGAAATTGCCATCGTGGCCGAGCGCCAGCCCCGCCGCGGGCATGGCGCCGTCCACTCCGTTGGTGAAGGCATAGAGTCGTGTGAAGGCTCCGGCGGAGGTGATTTTGAAGACGACGCCGGAGTTGTAAGTTCCGCCGCCGTTGGTGGCGGTGCCGTAGAAATTGCCATCGGGACCCTGCGCCAGCTGGCACTGGGGCGTCGCGCCATCCACTCCGTTGGTGAAGGAATACAAGGGGGTCAGCGCGCCGGCGGAGGTGATTTTGAAGACCGCGCCATGATGGTTGGTTCCGCCCAGGGTCGTCGTGCCGTAGAAATTGCCATCGGAGCCTTGCGTCAGGCTGGCGTAAGGATAGGAGCCGTCAACCCCGTTGGTGAACGCATGGAGCAGGGTGACGGCTCCCGCCGGGGTCATTTGGAACACGGAGCCGTTGCCGCTGGCGGAGCCGCCTGAATAGGCTGTGCCGTAGAAATTGCCGTCCGTTCCCAGTGTCAACGCGGCTTGCGGGTGTCCTCCTTCGCTCGCGTTGACCAACGAATGGAGGGCGGTCAGCGCGCCATTGGTGGTTATCTTGAACAAAACGCCAAGATGGTTCGCGCCGCCGGAATAGGTCGCGCCGTAAAGATTGCCATCGGTCCCCAATGCCAGCCCGGCCACGGGATACCCGCCGTCGGTCCCATTGGTGAACGAGTAGATGGGAGTCTGCGCGCCGGCGGGGGTCAATTGAAAGACGACGCCATAGTTGGATGCGCCGCCGTAATAAGTCGTGCCGTAGAAGTTGCCGTTGGTGTGCTGGACCAACGGGGCCAGAGGGTTCTCGCCATCATAGCCGCCGACAAACGACATGACCTTGCTCAACGCGCCCAGGGAGTTGATTTTGAAGACCGCGCCCGCGCCATTGCTTCCGCCCGAGGAGGCTGTCCCGTAAAAAATGCCGGGAGACGCCTGGAACAGGGCCGCCTGGGGAGTGGCGCCGTCGGTTCCGCCGGTGAAGGAATAGAGCGGAGTCACGGCGCCGCCGGCCGACATTTTGAAAACGGCGCCAAAACTGGTTCCCCCGATGGTGGTGGCGCCGTAGAAATAGCCATCGGCGCCCTGCGCCAGGGGAGAGACCGGATTGCCTCCGTCCGTCCCGCCAGTGAAGGAATATAACGGGGTGAACGCGCCGCCGCTGGTGATCTGGAACAACGCGCCGACCGAGTTGGCGCCGCCATACGCGGTCGTGCCGTAAAAAATGCCATTCGTTCCCTGAACCAGCGCGGCGTACGGGTTGGCGCCATCGTTTCCGCCGGTGAAGGAATACAAGGGCGACATGGCGCTTGATGTTAAAATATATTTGAAGACGGCGCCACAGCCATTGGAGCCGCCGGATGAGGCCGTGCCGCAGAGGCTGCCATCCGCGCCCTGAACCAGCGCGGCCTGGGGAGAGGCGCCTTCATTATTGTATCCGTTGACATCGAGCGCGGTGAACGCATAGACGAGGCTGAACGCGCCGCCGACGCTGATTTTGAAGATCGTGCCGGAGCCGTTGGCCCCGCCCTGGGATGTCGTGCCGTATAAATTGCCATCGGTTGCCGGGACCAGGCTGGCAAAGGGAATCGCGCCGTCGCTATTAACCCCGGTGTATTCGTTGACGGAGTGGAACGAGTAAAGGGGAGTGAAGACGCCCGCCTGGGTGATCCTGAAGACAACGCCGGTGTTATTGGAGCCGCCGTCCGAAGTGGCGCCGTAGAAATTGCCGTCGTTGCCCAGGGCCAATCCCGCCTCGGGACCGCCGCCGTCCACGCCGTTGGTGAAGGAGTAGAGGGTGGTGATCGCGCCGGTGGCGGACACCTCAAAGACGACGCCATAGCCGGCAACGCCGCCCATGTAAGTCGTGCCGTAAAAGAGGCCGTTGGTCCCCTGCACCAGGCTTCCGTAAGGCGCTTCCCCGTTGGAGAAAAGGCCGAAAGAATGGAGATTGGTCACGGAAAATCCGGCAGCCAGGGAGGGAGCGGAAAGAAAGGCGAGAGAAGCAGCCGCCAGCAACGGCATCAGAGGCTGGCGGACCTTTTGATATGGGGTCCATTTTTTCATGCGAACAGGTTTTTAAATTTTCCTTGCCGACATTTTGCCATTGTCACCATTGCACACGCATCCCCATGAAGTCAAGTTCAGACGAAAGGGACGGATGGGACAAATAGGACGTAGGGGACGGATTTCCGGGCCGGGATTTTTTTCCATAAAAGCGGAGGCGTGTTTTAGCGTGTTTTGGTGTGTTTGGCCGTGTTTTGGCGTGTTTTGGCGTGTTTTTTGAGGGTTGTTCTGCCGCCGAAACACGCCTTCCCCGGCCCGCCGCTTTCCCGCTTTCGGAGAAAGGGACGTAGGGGACCCATAGGACGAATGGGACTGATTTCTGAGCCGGGACTTTTTTCCATAACAGCGGAGGCGTGTTTTACCGTGTTTAAGCGTGTTTTGGTGTGTTTGGCCGTGTTTTGGCGTGTTTTTTGAGGGTTGTTTTGCCGCCGAAACACGCCTTTGAAAGGCTGAAGGCTGAAGGCGAAACAAAGGATAGGCCTGAGCCGGGATTGCCGGCTTTGACTTTTCATTTTTATTCTCATCAGGCGAGTTTAGCGCAACTGGAAAAAACCATAAAACCTACGGGAGTGTTTTTGGGCGGATTTGTTTGGAGGAGCTTTATTGGCATAAGTTCCTGAAACGCAACGTGATGCGCGGGAAAAAATCCCGCGAAAACAAAAAAACGCGAAAATGGGCCACAGATGAACACAGATTAACACAGATGAGTTGCGGGCGTTAAATTTCCAAAACCTGGTCGCGCTGGCGGCATTGGAGTGTCGGGTGATTTTGGCCAGGGCCTCAATGGCCGCCTAATTCCTTCCAATCCGGGGTTTGGCCCGGCCCGGTCTCTTGGGGCCGATCACTTGCGGTATTGTTCGTCGCTGACTTTTTCCATCCAGTCAACGGCTTTGCCGTCAAGTTGCTCCTGAATGGCAATGTGCGTCATGGCCGTGGCCGGCGTCGCGCCGTGCCAATGCTTTTCGCCCGGCGGAAACCAAATCACGTCGCCGGGATGAATTTCCTCGATTGGGCCGCCTTCGCGTTGGACCCAGCCGCAGCCGGCGGTGACAAGCAGGGTCTGCCCCAGCGGATGCGTGTGCCACGCGGTTCGAGCGCCAGGCTCAAACGTGACGGTTGCGCCGCTGACACGGGCGGGTTCGCTCCCCTTGAACGGCGAGTCAATGCGCACCGTGCCGGTAAACCAATCGGACGGTCCTTGAATGGATGGCAGCGAGCCAATTTTTTTGATTTCCATATATGACTTTAACATAACCCCGCTCAGGAATCTGTCACTGGCAGAACGCGCCAATCCACTTGTCAAACGCGCCACGGAAAGTTCCGGCAATTCGAGCCATTTCTGAGCCAACCAGGGCGGCATCGTCCCTGGCCGCCAAAACTTCTTGCTTCGCTCGGAAAACCCCATTAACGTTTTGATTGATGCGCGCTTAGCTCAGCGGCAGAGCATTACCTTCACACGGTAGGGGTCGCAGGTTCAAACCCTGCAGCGCGCACCATTCCCCAAACTTCAACAGGTTGTGACCGATTGTGACAGGAAGCGACTTATCTCCCTTGCCCGCCATTGACATTCCCCTTGGAAAACGAGATATTGAGGCGGTTATGAAACAGCAGCAGCGCGCCGCGCAAAGGAAACTCGACTATCCGACCAACACCATCGGCAGCCGCTTGGCCGCAAAGGCTCGGAAAATTGCCAGCAAACACACCGCTGAAGAACGCCGGGAGCATATTAATGCGGCATTGGCGATGATTTATGCCGGGGCCAAAGAAACAACTCTCTCTCGACGCTAATTTCGTCTTCGATTTGGCCGCCGAGAAGGAGTTCGCACACGATTTCCTTGAGGTCTTTCAGAGGAAGGGCTACGCGCTTCTTCTGCCGCCGACCGCCTTTCACGAGTTGCACACAATTCTTATCGAGGGAGACATTGAAGCCGAAAGGAAGCTTGCGGGCATCGCCCTGAGGTGTGTGACGCAATGGAGCATCCGGCCCTTTGATCTGGACTCCACAGCGGAGGCTATATGCATGCAGTTCGTTCGCAGCCTCGTTCACCAACGTCTCATCCCCGAAGAGGAATTCAACGACGGTTTGATCCTGGCTGAGACCTCGTTTGAGCAAATTCCGTTGTTGGTAACGTCCGACAAGCACTTGCTGGAAATCGACGAAGATGCGTTGCTCTTGGCGTTCAACGAAGCCGATCTTTCGCCGGTTCATGCGGTCCACCCGAAACGCCTGCTGCGTGCTTTGCGTTGAATCGCCGGCGTAAATTCGGCGGGATTCCCTTTTCACCGGCCCTCCCTTCTCGTTACGGCATGGACGATGGCCAGGATTGCGTCCTTGAGCGGCTGACTCAGGTTTGGCCAGGAGTCAATGACCCGCTGCAAATACCCGGGCTATTGCCCGGACGTTTCCTTGCCCAGGTACTTCTTTTCGGCAGTGTCAACGCGGATGATGTCGCCGTTGACGATGAACAGCGGGACCATGATTTGGAGGCCGGTTTCGAGCTTCGCCTCCTTCCAAGCCGTGTTCAAGCCGATGCGGGCAGGCGGAGGGGTATCCACAACTTTGAGCGGTATTTGAGCCGGCAAGACGATGTCCAGGAGTCTGCCATCGAGTCGCAGGGCTTTATATTCCTCGTTCTCCTTGAGAAACAAGCGGCGATCCCCGAGTTGTTGGTTGCTGAACTCGAACTCATCGAAAGTTTCGATATCAATGAAAACCTGCATGTCACCCTGGGCGTAGCTGTAAGTAACGCGGCGGGTTTCCAGCGGCGCCACGGGGACGCGCTCGTTTTCGGCGAAAACGCGGTCAATGAGGCGGCCTGTGGTGAGGTGGCGCAGGCGGGTGTGGAGTCTGTGTCTGGTCTGGGCTGTGCCGCTGGTATGCAAATCTTCGATGACATGAGGGGCGCCTTCCAGCATCAGAACCATCTGGCGTTTGAACTCGGATGGGAGAATCGTTTGCATATTGGCGCCCCCCGCAAATGCCGGGATATTCCGGCCGCGGCGAAGGCTGTTACAGCCAGGATTGTAGCGTGAGCCATGCGTGGCGTCAACTTCTTCTTCCCATTCTTGTCCCTTGAACCGCGCCGCCGACTTTTCGTCATTTCGGCGGACGGCCGTAGACTTCGATCTCCGTGTATTCGTTCAGGCGTGCGACGGTGCTGCCGTCGGAGTAGAGCCGGACGCAGCGGGCAACGGCGCCCCGGGCTTCGATCAGTTTGCCTTCGTTGGATTCAAAGTACTCACGGTTGGTTCCGACGCCCAAGCCGTCCAGGTTTTTGATATCGTTGTTGAAAAGGGTGCGGATGTTTTTCGTGAATTGCGGGTCGTCGGCCACCTGGGCGACGACGGCGTGATAGACCTTCGGCTCGTCAAACCCGTGCCAGACGACAAGGGCGTAGATTTCACAAGGCTTTTCCAAATCAATTTGCACCCATTGCGGCCCTTTGCGCAACAGCACCACGTTCGCTTCGTCGGATTCCTTCTGGCCGTCGGTGATTTTGAGGAGTTCTTCGGCCGGTTTGTTGGTGTCGCCGGTGGTGACGATTTTGTGGAGGGCGACGTTGACGACTTCCGGGGGCACCAAGAGCGCCGGGCGCGGTTTGTCGCTGGGGACTTCCACGGCGGGGTCCACTTTTGCATTGGAGGGAGTGCCGACCCATTTCGCGGCGGGCAATTTAATATCCAAAGGAACCAGGTCCTCGGCTTGGGAACAACCGGACGCCAAGACAAAACCAGCCGCGCCAATCACCAGCAAAAGATGACGGCGGCACGCAAAATCTATTTTCATTAATTTCATGCGCTCATAAATATCCCGGACGCCGCCCCGTGCCAAGAAAAAGTCGCGACATGTTGTTTTTGCCATTGGACAAAGGGGGGAAGTTGACCTAAGCTTCATGCGTGAGGGGCTGTGTACCCGAGCCAACAAATCTTGCTACAAGAAACGCAAATTTTGGTTGGTCTGTTTTCTCCGCTGCTTCCATATTATCGGCAAGGAGCAGGCCTCGCCTGCGGATGACGGATTGAGTATTGAATATGAAACCGGTTTTATTTAACAACACGGTGCTGCGCGATGGACATCAGTCCATGGCGGCCACGCGGATGAGCACCCGGCAAATGCTCCCGGCCGCCCCCATTCTCGACGAGATGGGTTTTAACGGGCTGGAAACCTGGGGCGGCGCGACGATTGATTCCTGTCTGCGTTTTCTGGACGAAAATCCCTTCGACCGTCTGCGGACGCTCAAAAAAGCCGCGCCCAAGACGCCGCAAATCATGCTGCTGCGCGGCCAAAACATCGTCCAATACACCAGTTTTCCCGATGACGTGGTGGAGAGCTTCGTCAAGTGCATGTGCGACAACGGGATGGATGTCATCCGCATATTCGACGCGTTGAACGACGTGCGGAACCTGCGGACGGCGATCAAGGCGGTGAAGAAATGCGGGCGGCACGCGCGGGGGGAGCTTTGCTACACGATCAGCCCGGTGCATACGGTAGAGAACTTTGTGAAGATGGGGGTGGAGTTGGAGAAAATGGGGGTGGACTCCCTGGCCATCAAGGACATGTCGGGCATCATCCAGCCGCAAATCGCGTATCGGATGGTCAAGGAACTCAAGCGCCAGACGAGCCTCTTCGTCACCTTGCACACGCACGACACGGCGGGTTTGGGCGCGGCCAGCTATCTGGCGGCCATTGAAGCCGGGGTTGATTGCGTGGAGGTTTCGATCACGCCCTTCGCCAATGGGACGTCGCAGCCGGACACGCAGCGGATGCTGGCGTTGCTGGAGGGGCATCCGCGCTGCCCGCATTTTGACATGCAAAAGCTGAAGGAGTTGCGGAACTATTTTGAGGGCGTTTACAAGGAACTGTCCAAATTCACCAGCCCCGCCAACGAGCGGATAGACAGCGACATACTCATTTACCAGGTGCCTGGCGGGATGTTGTCCAACTTCCGCACGCAATTGAAGGAGCAGGGGATGAGCGAGCGGTTCGACGAGGTGGTGCGCGAGATTCCCGTGGTGCGGGAGGCGCTGGGGTGGATTCCGCTCGTGACCCCCACTTCGCAGATCGTCGGCACGCAGGCGATGATGAACGTGAAATTCGGGCGGTGGAAAATGATTTGCCAGCCGGCGCAGGACATTGCGCTGGGCCGGTACGGGAAAACGCCGGGGCCGATTGATCCGGGCGTGCTGGCCCAGGTCGAAAAGCAATCCGGCAAGAAAGCCACGATTGAGCGGCCGGCCGATTTGCTGGAACCAGGGATGGAGAAGTACCGCAAGCAATGCGCGGCCAAGGGCCTGCCGGAGACGGACGAAATCGCGGTGCTCTTCGCCATGTTCCCGCAGCAGGTGGAGGCGTTGCTCAAACCGAAGGCCGCGGAGACAAAACCCGCGCCGGCGCCGGCCCCGGTGCGCGAGACTTCCGCCCCCGCCGCGACGCGGCCTGGAAACGGGGATGGCGCGCGAACATTGTATGTAACGCTTGGAGGCAGGCGCCACGAGGTGTTTGTGGAAACCCTCCCTTCCTGACCGGACGCCATGAGCACACCCAAGACAACAGCCAAACCAGCCAAATCGGCCAAACCAGCGAAACCGGGCCATTTGCTGGACGAATTTCCGGTCCAGGGTTACGACGCCTGGCACAAGCTTGTCGAAACCGAGTTGAAAGGGGCGCCGTTTGACAAGCGGATGTTCACTTCGACCTTCGAGGGCATCACGCTCAAGCCGATTTATCGGAGCGAAGACGCCGCGAACCTGCCGCATGTCGGCTCCTTTCCGGGATTCGAGCCTTATGCGCGCGGTTACTCGGCGGAGGGCTACCTCCGGCATCCGTGGGACATCTCACAGGAAATCCATTGTTCCAGTCCGGCGGAGTTCAACCAGGCGGCGCGCGATTCCTTGAGCCGGGGGCTGATGGCGCTGAACATGGTCTTGGACAAGGCGACGCGCGACGGCAACGATCCGGATTGGGCGCAGGCGGAGGACGTTGGGTGCGGCGGATTGTCCATTGCGACGGTGGAAGATTTGGGAAAAGCCCTGGAAGGGATTGACCTGGAAAAAGTTTCGCTGTTAGTCCGGTCGGGGGCGTCGGCCATGCCGTTCGGGGTGTTGCTGGCGGCGCTGTTGCGGAAACGGAAACAAGCGTCGTCCGGCTTGCGGGGCTGCGTGGAGATGGACCCGCTGGGGGTTCTTACGCATGAAGGCAGCCTGCCGCAATCGCTGGCCGGGGCGTATCGGGAAATGGCGGCGTTGACCCGCTGGGCGGCGGCGCAAGCGCCGAACCTGCAAACCATTTGCGTGCATAGCCGCGCCTGGCACGAATCGGGGGCCAACGCGGCGCAGGAGCTTGCGTTCACGCTCGCCACTGGGGTCGAGTATCTCCGCGAAATGAGCGAGCGCGAATTGGAGGCCGATGTCGTGGGGCCGCGCGTTCGCTTCGCCATCACCGTCGGGGAGAATTTTTTCATGGAGATCGCCAAACTGCGGGCCATGCGGCTGATATGGTCGCGCGCGGTGGAGGCGTTTGGAGGGGGCGAAAAAGCGCAACGGGCATGTTTGCATGTCCGCACCTCGCACTGGAATAAAACCATTTATGACGCGCACAACAATTTGTTGAGGGCGACAGTGGAAGCGTTCGCCGGGGCGGCAGGCGGGTGCGACAGCATGCAGGTCGGCGCGTTTGACGAAGTGTTCCGGCAGCCCGATGATTTCAGCCAGCGTCTGGCGCGCAACACGCAACTGGTGCTGCAAAAGGAATGCGAGCTGGCCCATGTGATGGATCCGGCGGGCGGTTCGTGGTACGTGGAAAGCCTCACCGCCGAACTGGCCGGGCGCGCCTGGAGTATGTTTCAGGAGATCGAGAAACGCGGCGGGATGGCGGCGGCGCTGGCGGCCGGTTATCCGCAACAGGCCGTTGCCGCCACGGCGGCGGAAAAAATCAAGGCTGCCCGGCAGCGGCGCCAGTCCATTGTCGGCGTCAATCAATACGCCAACCCGAAGGAGAAGGCGCCGGAGATTTCAGCCGCCCAGCCGGAGCCATTTCACCAAAGGCGTGTGCGGCAAATCGCCTCGTATCGAACCTCGCTGGAAGACGCCGAAAACGAAGGCGTTCTGGCCAGACTGTCCCAAATCATCGGCCTTCAAGGCGTTGAGCTTTTCGACGCGGCGGTGGAGGCGGCGGCGGCCGGGGCCACATTGGGGGAGATCGTCCGGGCTTTGCGCATTCACGACCGCCCGTGCGAGCCGGTGCAGCCGGTGCGGCTGACGCGTCCGGCGCTGGCGTTTGAAAATTTGCGCGGGGCGTCCGAACGCCACGCCGCCGCCAAAGGCGGCCCTCCGCGGGTGTTTCTCTGCAACATGGGGGAATTGAAAGAATACAAGGCGCGGGCCGATTTCGCGCGCGGCTTTTTTGCCGCCGGCGGTTTCGAGGTTGTTTCCAGGGGAGGCTTCGCGACGCCCGCCGCCGCGGCGCAGGCGTTCGCGCAATCCGGGGCGCCCGTGGCGGTGATCTGTTCGACGGACGAGCGCTACCCGGCCCTTGTCGCATTGTTAATAGACGCGATCCGCGCGGAAAACCCGAAGGCGATTTTCATTCTGGCCGGCTATCCGAAGGAACAAGTGGAAGCCCACAAAAAGGCCGGCGTGGACGAGTTCATCCATGTCCGCGCCGACGCGGTTGAATTGCTGGAAAAAATCCAGCGCCGGCTGGGAATTGAAGCATGAAAACGAAACCCGATTTTACAACGATTTCCTTCCAGGGCAAAGCCCCCGCGGCGACTTACAAGGATTGGAGCAGGGAATTGAAGGCCCGGACCGGACGGGGACCCGAGGAATGGGCGCTCAAGACGCTGGAACAAATTGATCTCAAGCCGCTCTACGGCCCGGCGGACACCGCCCGGTGCGAGGGTTTGGACAGCATGCCCGGGCTGCCGCCGTTCCGGCGCGGTCCGTATGGCTCGATGTATGTGTTGCGGCCCTGGACGGTGCGGCAGTACGCCGGATTTTCCACCGCCGAGGAGAGCAACGCGTTCTACCGGCGCAACATTGCGGCGGGACAGCAGGGATTGTCGGTGGCTTTTGACCTGCCCACGCATCGCGGGTATGATTCGGATCATCCGCGCGCCTTTGCGGACGTTGGGAAGGCGGGCGTGGCGGTGGATTCCGTGGAAGACATGAAGATACTCTTTCAGGAGATTCCGCTGGACCGCATTTCCGTTTCGATGACGATGAACGGCGCGGTTCTGCCGGTGATGGCCTTTTACATCGTCGCCGCCGAGGAGCAGGGAGTCAAACCCGCGCAGCTTTCCGGGACGATTCAGAACGACATTCTCAAGGAGTACATGGTGCGGAACACTTACATATATCCGCCGGCGGCTTCGATGAGGATCATCGCGGACATTTTTTCGTTTGCCTCGAAGAACATGCCCAAGTTCAACTCCATTTCCATTTCCGGCTATCACATGCAGGAAGCCGGCGCGCCGGCGGACCTGGAGATGGCTTACACGCTGGCCGACGGGCTGGAGTACGTCCGCGCGGGACTGAAGGCGGGAATTGATATTGACTCATTCGCGCCCCGGCTTTCGTTTTTCTGGGCGCAAGGCAAGCACTTCTTCATGGAAGTCGCCAAGATGCGCGCCGCCCGGACGCTATGGGCCAAGCTGATCCTGCTCTTTCATCCCAAGAATCCCAAGTCCATGGCGTTGCGCACGCATTCGCAGACTTCGGGCTGGTCGCTCACGGAACAGGACCCCTTCAACAACGTGGCGCGGACATGCGTGGAAGCGATGGCGGCCGCCTGCGGCCACACGCAATCCCTGCACACCAACGCGCTGGACGAAGCCATCGCGCTGCCGACCGATTTTTCCGCGCGCATCGCGCGCAACACCCAGTTGCTATTGCAGGAGGAGACCGGCCTCTGCAAAGTGATTGACCCGTGGGGCGGCTCCTTCTTTGTCGAATCCCTGACCCAATCGCTCATGGAACGCGCCTGGGCGCACATCCAGGAGGTGGAGGAAATGGGGGGCATGGCCAAGGCGATTGAAACCGGGCTGCCGAAGCTGCGGATCGAAGAGGCGGCGGCCCGCCGCCAGGCCCACATTGATTCCGGCCAGGAGGCCATCATTGGCATCAATCTTTTCCGCCTGGAAAAGGCCGAAAAACTCGATATTCGCGAAGTGGACAACACGCTCGTTCGCGACTCCCAAATCCAACGCCTGCAAAAAATCAAGGCCGGGCGCGACAATGGGAAAGTCCAGGCCGCCCTGGACGCCTTGACCCATTGCGCCGAAACAGAATCGGGGAACCTTCTGGCCCTTTCCATTGACGCGGCGCGGGTTCGCGCCACGCTGGGGGAAATTTCCTTCGCGCTGGAAAAAGTTTTCCATCGGCACAAGGCCGCCGTCCGTTCCGTTTCGGGCATTTACCGGGCGGAATACGAAACAGCCACCCAGCTCGACCAGGTGCGCCGTCCGGCGGACGAATTCGCCGCCGCGCATGGCCGGCGTCCGCGCATTCTCATCGCCAAGATGGGGCAGGACGGCCACGACCGCGGGGCCAAAGTGGTGGCCAGCGCCTGCGCGGACCTTGGATTTGACGTTGACATCGGCCCGTTATTCCAGCAACCGGATGAGGTGGCGCGGATGGCCGCCGAGAACGACGTGCATGTCATCGGCATCAGTTCCCTGGCTGGCGGCCACAAAACACTGCTGGTGCAACTCATCCAGGAATTGAAGAAAATCGGGCGCGAGGACATCATGGTGGTGGTGGGCGGGGTGATTCCGCCGCAGGATCATGACTTTTTGAAGAACAACGGCGCCGCGGCGGTGTTCGGGCCGGGCACTTTCATACCGGACGCGGTGAGGGAAATGCTGGTTCAATTAAACAAGCGGATGGAGGCGTAATGACGCAGGCGTTGATGCTGGCCTTCGCGAACGCGTGTCTGGCGACGCCGGCCCGCGCCTTCAATTTTATGAGCGCGACGGAACAAAACGCAAGCCACGAGGGGAAAACGCCTGCCAGGCGGTCTCTCCTCGCGGCGGATGACTACGTTGCCGGCATTGTCGCCGGCGACCGCAGCATCCTTGCCCGCGCCATAACCATCATTGAAAGCCAGGCGCCCCGGCACGAAAAGCTGGCGCGGGAAATCCTGCAAAAACTGCCGCCCCGGGCCGGTTACGCCCGGCGCATCGGCGTCACCGGCATTCCGGGCGTTGGCAAGAGCACCTTCATCGAAGCTTTCGGCTGCCATATTGTCCAGCAGGGCCATCAACTTGCCGTGTTGACCATTGACCCCTCCAGCAGCCGCTCTGGCGGCAGCATCCTGGGCGACAAGACGCGGATGGAGCGCCTTTCCCAGGAACCGCGCGCCTACATCCGCCCCTCTCCGGCCGGAGGGCAGCTTGGCGGCGTGGCGCGGCGGACCCGTGAAACGATGTTGCTTTGCGAAGCCGCCGGCTTTGACGTCGTCATTGTCGAAAGCGTGGGAGTGGGCCAGGGGGAGATTGCGCTGCGTTCGATGGTGGATTTTTATTTGCTGCTCCAATTGCCTGGGGCGGGCGACGAATTGCAAGGGTTCAAAAAAGGGATCATGGAGCTGGCCGACTTGATCCTGATCAACAAGGCCGAGGGAGAAAACCGCCTGAGCGCCGAACAAGCCCGGATGGAGCAGGAAACCGCTTTGCACTACACCCAGCCGCCCACCGCCGCGTGGAAAACCGAGGTCGCCCTCTGCTCGGCCAAAACCGGCGAAGGCATCTCCAGCGCCTGGGAACGGATTGAGCATTTTTACCAGCAACTTGAACCCCGGGGCATCCTTGCCGCCCGCCGCCGCCAGCAATTGCTGGAGTGGCTGAACGAATCGGTGCAGGACGGCCTGCGCCAGCGCTTTTACCAAAATCCCCGCGTTCAGGCGGAGTTGCCCGCGGTGCGGGACGCCGTCCTGCGGGGAGAATTGACCGTGCCGGGCGCGACAGAAACGCTGCTGGCGGCCGAAGCCGGAACCATGTCTGAAACATCGAAAGAAAGTCCGCGATATGATCAAAAAAATTGACCACCTGGGCATTGCCGTCCGCTCTCTGGACGAGGCGGTGCCGTATTATGAAAAGGCCCTGGGGCTTAAATGCGAGCACCGCGAGGAAGTGCCCTCGCAAAAAGTGCGCACCGCCTTCTTTGCCGTTGGCGAAGTGCATCTGGAACTGCTGGAGCCAACCGATCCCCAGAGTCCCATCGCCAAGTTTTTGGAGAAAAATCCCTCCGGCGGCATTCATCACATCGCTTTTGCCACCGACAGCGTGGAAGCACAGCTCAAGCAAGCCTCCGGCGCGGGCATCAGGCTCATCCATGACAAACCCTTTGAGGGCGCGGCGGGAAAACTCGTCGCCTTCCTCCACCCGAAATCCACCTTTGGCGTCCTGACCGAGTTTTGCCAAAACCGTGGGGCCAGTGACTAGTGGCCAGTGGCCAGTGGCTAGTGCAGAGTGGAACCATATGAAAATCAACAGCTACAAAGATTTGATTGTTTGGCAGAAGGCGATGGACTTGGCTGCGGAAGTGCATCTCCTGAGCAAGGCGTTTCCGAAGGAGGAACTTTACGGCCTTGCCAGTCAAGTGCGCCGGGCGGCCGTTTCAGTGCCATCGAACATTGCCGAGGGGCAAGCGCGGCAGTCCACGGCGGAATTCTTGAACTTTCTCTCCATAGCTCAAGGCTCCTTGGCTGAAGTGGAGACACAAATCATGCTCGCGCAGCGATTTCATTATGTCATCGCAGAAGCAACCGCCAAGGCCAACTCTCTCGCAGTCGAAATCTCCAAAATGCTCGTCTCCCTCCGGGTCAAACTAACCACTAACACTAACCACTAACCACTCATCACTTACCACTTTCTTATGGCTATTTCCAAAGGATTACTGGACGAACTGGACAAGCGTCGCGTCACCGCGCGCGCCGGCGGCGGCGCGGACAAACTGGAGGCCCGCCGGAAAAAAGGCGTGATGACGGCCCGCGACCGGTTGAATGAACTTTATCAAGCCGGCACCTTCCAGGAATGGGGGCTTCACGCCAACCATGACTGCCATAATTTTGGCATGGAAGAAAAATCCCTGCCCGGAGACGGCGTTGTCACCGGCACAGGCATCGTGGATGGACGGGTGGTCGCCGCTTTCAGCCAGGACTTTACCACCGGCGGCGGGGCCTTGGGGCGGATTCATTCGGAGAAGATTTGCCACATCATGGAGTTTGCCTTGAAAACCGGCTGTCCCGTCATCGGTTTCAATGACTCGGGCGGCGCCCGCATTCAAGAGGGCGTCGGTTCGCTGGCCGCCTATGGCCAGGTTTTTTTCCGCAACGTCCTCCTCTCCGGCGTGGTGCCGCAAATCGCCATCATAGCCGGGCCGTGCGCGGGCGGGGCCGCTTACTCCCCCGCTTTGATGGATTTCCTCATCATGGTCAAGGGCACTGCCAACATGTTCATCTGCGGCCCCGAAGTGATTCAAGCGGTCACCGGCCAGAAATGCACCATGGACGAGATCGGCAGCCCGGCCACCAATGCCGGCGTCAGCGGCAACGTTCATTTTCTGGCGGAGAACGACGCCGACGCCGTTCGCATCGCGCGACGGCTCCTCTCGTTTATTCCGTCGAACAATGTCATGGACCCGCCCCACCATCCGCCCGCCAATCTGGATTTGAGCCAGGATCCTGGCATGGATCAACTGGTGCCGGCGGACGCCAAACTCGCCCTGGACATCGGCGCGGTCATCAAGCGGCTGGTGGACAAGGGTGATTTCTTCGAGGTGTCCGCGGCATTCGCAAAAAACATCGTCATAGGCTTCGCGCGCATCCAGGGGATCGTCGTGGGCATCGTGGCGAATAATCCGGCGGTCAAGGCGGGCACGCTCGACATTGATTCTTCGGACAAGGCGGCGCGGTTCATCCGTTTTTGCAACGTGTTCAACATTCCGCTGGTGACGCTGGTGGATATTCCCGGTTTCATGCCCGGCGTGCAGCAGGAACGCGGGGGCATCATCCGGCACGGGGCCAAAATGCTCTTTGCTTACGCCTCCGCGACGGTGCCCAAGATCACCGTCATCCTTCGCAAAGCCTACGGCGGCGCTTACCTGGCCATGTGCAGCACGGACATGGGGGCCGATTACGTCTATGCGTGGCCGACGGCGGAAATCGCGGTCATGGGCGCTGAAGGCGCGGTGAAGATTCTCTATCGCCGCGAAATCGCCGCCGCGAAGAATCCCAAAGTCCGGGAGGCGGAATTGGCGGCCGAGTATCGCGCCAGATTCTGTTCGCCCTACGAAGCCGCCCGCACCGCCATGATTACCGATGTCATCGCGCCTTCGGAGACGCGTGCCGCGGTTTCGATGGCCTTGCGCAGCGCCCTGAGCAAACGTGAAACCCGGCCGCCGAAGAAACACGGGACGATTCCGCTCTAATCTGGAATGCCACCCACTGATGCCATGTCCCAACCCCAGACATATCCGGTTGCCGAAACATCCGACGGCCTGACCGCCAGCGAATCCAATCTCGGCAAGGCCCTTGCCCTCATTCATCGCGCTCTGCCGTTGCTCCGGCAACCGGAGCGCGCCGCGGATGTTCAGAAGGCCCTCCGCAACGCGGCGGCGGTCATCGAAGCCGCCCGCCAGGCCCATGCCGGCGAACTCAGCCTCAAGCCCGCCGCCGCCCCCGCCGATCTCGTCGAGGCGGAAAGGGTCGCCGTCGTCGCCGCCGCCATCGCGGTCATGCTTGACAGGCCCCATCGGCTCATCTCCGTTGTCCCTGTCGAAATTTCCGTGCCGCACCTGAACGTGTGGGCCTTCGAGGGCCGCTCCCAATTGTTCGTCTCTCACAAAGTCCGGTAACTGTTTCATTTCTATGATTAAAAAATTGCGCGTGACCGTGGATGGGAAATCTTACGACGTGACCGTTGAAGTGCCCGAGGAATCGGCTGCTTCGGCGGTTTCACAACCGCCGCCGGTCTCACAATCCCCGCCGCCACCATCTGCCGCGCCGGAGCCGGCGCCCGCCGCGTCCGCCGCGTCGGCAGCCCCGGCAGCCCCGGCAACGCCGGGTTCGGGCGATGTTCCAAGCCCGCTGGCAGGCAGGGTGATTGCCGTCATCGTGCAAGCCGGCCAGGCTGTCAAAGAAAACGACCACTTGCTGACCATTGAAGCCATGAAGATGAACACGTTTGTCATGGCTCCCAAGGCCGGGAAAGTGGCTGAAATCAAAGTCGCCGTCGGAGACGCGGTCGGAGAGGGCCAGGTCCTGGCCCGCATCGAATAGCCGCCGCCGCCCGTGAACGCTGTCGCTCCCAGCCCCGAAAAGTTGGAAGGCCAAAGACGGATTATTTCCGTCCAGGACTGGACGCTCTGGGATTTGGATTCCGTCTCGTCCACCAATCTGGTCGCGGCGGAGCTTCCCGCCTGGAGCGCGGTGCGCGCCCGGACCCAGACAGCCGGACGCGGACGATTCCAGCGCAAGTGGGTTTCTGACGAGGGCGGATTATGGCTTTCAGCCGTCGTTCCAACCCAGCCTCCCACCGCCCGCATGCTTCCCTTGCTGGCCGGCCTGGCGGTTTGCGACGTGGTGCGCGCCTTGGGCGTCGGGAATGCGCGCTTGCGCTGGCCCAACGACGTCATGCTTTTGGAACGCAAACTGGCGGGGGTGCTTATTGACCAGTTCAAGCCCGGCCTGGCCGTCATTGGAATTGGCCTCAACGTGGACAACCAGCCGGCTTGTTGCGATCCCGCCTTGCAAAATCACGCCGCCCGCCTGGCCGACTTGCTGCCCGCGCCGGCGTCCATTGAAAATTTGACAGCCCTCCTCCTCGCCCGCGTCCGTGTCCTCGTCCAGGCATGGAACGCCGGGGACTCGCCGCCGCTGCTTTCCCGTGTCAATGCATTGTGGAGCAAGGGCCGCCGGGTCGAACTCGATCTCGACGGCGACATCCGCCGCGGCCAGTTCGCCGGCGTTGACGGCGACGGGCGGCTCCTTTTATTGGACGACCTGGGCGCGACCACGGCGTTCGACCCCGCGCAGGTTCGACATTTAAACGAAATCCATGAATAAATCATTCCCCCGCGTGACCGCTTCCGAAGCCGCCGCGCTCATTAAAAACGGACAAACAGTGGCCTTCAGCGGTTTCACCCCCGCCGGGGCGCCCAAGGAAATTCCCAAGGCCATCGCCGCTTCCGCCACCGCCCTTCACGCCGCCGGCCAGCCCTTCCGCATCGGCGTCATGACCGGCGCGTCCACGGGCAAGTCCCTCGACGGCTCCCTGGCCCGGGCCGACGCGATGCTGTTCCGCACCCCGTATCAGAACGATCCGGACCTGCGCAAAAGCATCAATGAAGGCCGCACCCAATTCTTCGATTTGCACCTGTCCATGATGCCCCAGGCGGTCCGCTACGGCTTTCTTGGACCCGTTCATTGGGCCGTCATCGAAGCATGCGACGTCACCCCCGACGGCGAAATCACCCTGACTTCCTCCGTGGGGGCCGCGCCCACGTATTGCCGCGTCGCTGAAAAAATCCTCATCGAACTCAATCACTACCACCCCGCCGCCCTTCGCGGGTTCCACGACATCTACGAACCGCTCGACCCGCCCCATCGCAAGCCGCTCCCCCTTTGCCACCCGAATGACCGCATCGGCGCGCTTACCATCAAAGTGGATCCGTCGAAAATTGCCGGCGTGGTCGAGACCAACACGCCCGACGAATGCGGCTCCTTCGGCCAGGTTTCCGAAACGACCTCGCGCATCGGGGACAACGTGGCCTCCTTCCTGGCCGGCGAGTTGAAAAAGGGCCTCATCCCCAAGTCCTTCCTGCCCATTCAGTCCGGCGTTGGCGACACGGCCAACGCCGTCCTCAAGTCCATGGGCGAATGCCGCGATATTCCGCCCTTTGACATGTACACCGAGGTCATCCAGGACGCGGTCGTGGCTCTGATGAAGTCCGGCAAGGTTCGTTTTGCCAGCGGTTGCTCCCTGACCGTCAGCCAGCCGGTCTTGCAGGACGTTTACAAGGACCTCGAATTTTTCCGGCCCAAATTCCTCCTGCGTCCGCAGGAAATATCCAACAGTCCCGAATTGATCCGCCGCCTGGGCATCATTTCCATCAACACCGCCATCGAGATTGATGTCGCGGGCGATGTTAACAGCACCCACGTGCTGGGGCGTCAAATCGTCAGCGGCATCGGCGGTTCTGGGGATTTTGCGCGCAACGCCTTTCTATCCATCTTCACCTGCCCCTCCACGGCCAAGGGCGGCAAGATCAGCACGATCGTTCCCATGGTCAGCCATTTGGACAGCAGCGAACACTCCGTCCAGATCGTCGTCACCGAGCAGGGCATTGCGGATTTGCGCGGCAAAAGCCCGGCCCAGCGCGCGCATGCCATCATTGAGAACTGCGCCCATCCCGATTACCGCGGACTCTTGCGCGATTACGTGGCGCTGGCGGGCAACAGTCATTCTCCGCAAACCCTCAGCGCGGCTTTTGGCATGCACCTCGCCTTTTCCAAAGCCGGCGACATGCGCTCGGCGACATTCAAGACTTGACCGCAATGGAGCGGACGTCCGCGCTTTTCGCGTCGTGATTCAGGGGGAAGGCGTTCTGAAGCAGGATCAGTGGGTGAGGCGGGAGGCCATGGCGTAGATGATGAGGATGAGAAGGAGGATGCCAAGTCCGAAGAAAAGGTAGCCGAAGGCGCGGGCGATGCCTTTCCAGCGTTCCCATTCGTCCACGACGCGGGTTTCGTTGATGCGGCCTTCGGAGGAAAGGCGGTCAAACCAGCGCTTGCGCTCGTGAAGCATTTCGGTGCGGGAAATGCGGCCGGAGAAGATGACGGTGTCCATGGGGAATTTTTCCAGTCGGAAATGGGTGTTGAAGAAATGGATGGTGAAGATGAATCCCGCGGCCAGGAGGGCTTCGTCGGAGTGAACGATCAAGGCGATGTTGATGGCCCAGCCGGGCAGGAAGCGGCAGAAGAATTCCGGGAACCACATCACCAGGCCGGACAGGCCAATGGCGAACACGCCCCAAAAGACGGCGAAGTAGTCGAATTTTTCCCAGTAGGTCCAGCGGTCGAACTGGGGTTTTGGGCCTTTGCCAAAGAACCATTTTTGATGGGCAAGAAAATCGCGCCAGTCACGCAGGGTGGGGATCATGGAGTCGGGGCCGAAGATGATGGATGCGAGGCGCCGGATGGTGAATCGGCCCGTGGCGGGATCGCGGAGGGAGGCGCGTTTTTTCCAGGAGTTGGCGAGGAGGCGGCCCAGATGCAGGGCGAAATAGAGGAAGGTGATCAAGGCGCCGAAATGGTGGAGGCTGCGGGCGACCTCCGGTCCGCCGAGGGCGTGGAAAATGACCCTGGCCCAGTGGGTGTAGTAAAACTTGAGAGGCATGCCGGTGACGACCAGGAGCAGGAAGCTGGTGACGACCAGGAAGTGAAGGAATCGCTCGTAAGGTGCAAAGCGGGTGAACCATTCGTCACCCTGTTGCGCGCGGATTTTGGTTTCACGAAAGGTCTTGGAATCGTGCGCCCACAAGTAGCCGGAGCGAAAGAGCCACAAACCGGTGTGCGCGCCGAACAGGCCAAAGACGCCGATGAGCAGGACGGTCATGGCGACGAAGGTGTAATGAAGTTGCGGATAATGTCTGGCGTCCAGGGGGTTGGCGTGGGGGACGTATTCGGCAAAGCGGGCGTTGGCGTCCGGGTGGCATTTCTGGCAGGTGGCGACGATATTGGCTTTGGAAAGGCGGGAGGCCGGATTGGAAGGGGGCAGGACGTCGTGGGAGCCGTGGCAATCGTAACAAGCGGCGACTTCCGAGGCGACGTTGGGGCGGCCCAGGACCATGGCTTTGCCGTGGTAGGTGTCGCGGTAATGGGCCAGGCGGTCCTGGTGGCAGCGTCCGCAACGCTCATCGCTCAAGGCTTTGAAATTGTTTTTATCGGGAGACTGGATTTGATGCGGGGAATGGCAATCGGTGCAGACAGGGCCGGAGGGGTCGCCTTTGGCGAGGATTTGGCCGTGGATGCTGGCGTTGTAGGTGTTTTCGATGCCGAGGTGGCATTTGCCGCAGGTGGAAGCGACGTTGGCGTGGTTGATGGGGGAACTGCGGTCCACGCTGCGTTTGATGTCGTGGACGCCGTGGCAGTCATTGCAGGAGGGGGCGACGATGAGACCCATTTTGAGCAAGGCCTGGCCATGAATGCTGTCGGTGTATTGAGAGGCGACCTGCGGGTATTTCATGCGGTACTCGGTTGTAATGCCGGAGTTGCCGTGGCATTTGGCGCAGGTGCGGGGGAGGTTGAGTTTGAAGACGGGGGAGTCCGCTTGTTTGACAGGCACGATGTCGTGGGAGCCGTGGCAATCCACGCAGGAGGCGGCGCCGGAGGCGCCCATGGCTTTGCTCATGCCATGAATGCTGTCGGCGTAAAGTCCGGCTTCGGGTTTGTGGCAGGAAGCGCATTGGGCCGGGGGGAGGCCGCTGGGATGGACCATTTCCTTGACGCTTTCGTGGCAATCGGTGCAGTTGAGCTTGGCGTGGACGGAAGAGAGGAAGGCGTTGGTTGGGAAAAGGGCCATGGGGGTTTGTTTTCCATGAACCATGCGGGAAGTCGCGGGGTCGGAGTGGCAGTCGAGACAATCCTGATTGGCGAGAGGTTCGGCCGCGAGAGGGACAGCCAGAGAGAGTCCGAAGACGGCTGCGAGAAAGAAAAGAAGGCGTCTTTTACATGCCGCCGTTATGGCAGTCGGTGCATTGGTATGCGGGATCATATTCGTCAATCGGATGCGCAAACTTCAGACCTTGGGGGCTGAGTTGGTTGATCTGGTCGCCGCTGCCTTGGGCGAGGATTAAATGGCAGGCATTGCAGTCGTTGGCTTTGATCGTCCTGTTGCCGGCGGTGGAGACGTGTTTGCCGTCATGGCATCGGAAACAGCCGGGCCAGTCCTTGTGGCCGATATTGTCGGGGTAGGCGCGCCAATCGGCCTTCATGTCGGGGAAGAAATTGTCGTTGTAAATCTGCTGGACGGTGGCGATGGCCTGGCTGGCGCGGGGGTCATGGGGATAGTTGTCAGCCAGAGAGGTGGCGATGGCCAGCCTGGCGGCGGCATCGCTTTTGTAAGCGCGGCACAAGACAGCGACGGCGTTGGATTTGATGAAAGGGAGGGCGGGACTGATTTGACCGAGGGACATGGCGAGATTGACGGCGCTTTCGGGCGACTGGAACTTGTGGGCGGGGCGGTTGTGGCAATCCATGCAATCCATGGTGCGAGTGGAAAAGGCGCTGGCGTCATTGGTGAAGCCGGGCGAGCGGAACTCGGTGACGACGCCCTGGGGGTCGGTCATGCGGACCCAGGGGATTTTTTGGCGGGCGGGATCGGTGGCGATGTATTCGATTTTATTGGCGACGTTCATGTGCCAATGGATGCCGCCGACGGGGCCGTGGGTGGGGTCGTCGCCGCCGACTTTGAGGAGCAAACGGATGGAATAGAGAGAGTTGGTCGAGTCAGGCAGGTAATAGGAGATGGTGCGGTCGAGATTGCCGACGAATTTTTTTGGCCAATGGCATTGTTCGCAAGTTTCCTGGGCGGGGCGGAGATTTTTGATCGGGGTGGGAATGGGCGTGGGATATTTGTCGGCGAGCGTGGCGTAAACCTGGTAGGTGCCGGACAACTTGGAGCGGACATACCATTCGGCGCCCTTGCCGATGTGACACTCGGCGCAGGCAACGCGGGCGTGAGGCGAGTGCTTGTAGGTGGTCAACTCCGGTTTCATCACGGTGTGACAGGCTTCCCCGCAAAACTCGACGGATTCGGTAAAGTGGTAGGTGTGGTAACTGCCCATGGCGGTGAGGAGGAAAAAGCCGACGGTGGAGGGGATGAAGAAGGCGAGGAGGCGGCGATCATGAGCGCGGGCGAAGTCCACATTGATGCGCAAAGAGGGGATGGCGCCATCCGCTTTGGCCAGCCGCCGTCGCCACCGCCAGGCGCCAAAGAGAAAGATGACAAGACCCGCCGCGAGAAAAGCCGGCGCGACCAGGAACGTCAAAATGCCGACGTACGGGTTGGAGGAATAGACGAAGGCATCGAGGAAAAAGAGGAGGAGGAAGGCAAAGACACTGGATGCCATGAGCACCAACCCCGCGAGGGAAATCCAGTTGCGGAACAGGGAGGGCTTGGGGACTGGGCCAATGGGTGATGGAGCGCTCATAAGGCGGGCGGCGGAGCGTTGGAGCGGCCTTTTTTTGGGCCGCTCCAACACATCGTGACGCCGCTGGCGTATTTATTTTTTGAAGGCGCGCATGAAGGCGACAAGCCCCTTGATTTGGTCGTCGGCAATGCCTTCCGCGGGCTTCATCAGGGTTTTGTCATCCTTCTTGAGACCTTCCTTAATGGCTTTGAAGGCGGCGTCATCCTTCAACTCATCCTGGACTTTGGGGTCGGAGTAATCCTTGGCGCCGAGTTTGGCGCCCATTTTAGTCTGGCCCTTGCCGTCCATGCCGTGGCACTTGGCGCACTGCTTTTCGTAGAGCGCCCTGGCGTCGTCCGCCCGGGCGGCGCAGACCGCCAGGACGGAGATAACTGCTGCAACAATAATGCGTTTCTTCATGTTTCCTTTGGGCGTTCTCGATTCCACACCGCGTCTCCGGCGGCGAACGCCAGTCCGCCGGAAAATTGCATGCATCCGAGCCGGGTCAATGGGGCGCCTCCCGCGGATCGGGATGAGGGGAGGCGCCCGGGACGACGTTTTCGATGGTTGGGAGGTCCAGCGCGAGAAAGTATTTAATGAGCACGGTGAGAATGAAAAAAGGCAAGGCGAGCAAGGCGAGGGAAAGCCACCAGCCTTCGTGGCCGGCGAATTCCATTTTGTAACTCATGAAGCCGCGGAGGCTTTTGGAGAAAAGCTGGCCGCCAATGACGACATTCCAGCGCATGGCCAGGACACCGAGCAAAATGAGGGTGGAACTGGAGAAATAGAGGCGGCGCCGGTTCAGATCTGAGACCCACTTGCGGACCAGTTGGAGGGACCCCAGCATGAGCAGCGGCACGAGAGTGCCCATGAGAGCCTGGCCGATCAACAAGGTGTAGAATAATTTGCTGGCGGCCAGCGATCTCAGAACGTCAATTCCCTCCTCGGCGGAATAAAGGCGGTGGAGCCAATCGAGACCTTCAATGGAGGCGTCCAAGAGCACCGCGTAGAACAGAAAGGAGGCCATCAAATCCAGACAGCGCATGTCGGCGGTGACGCGGCGCGCCCAGCAGAGGAACAAGTAGGCGAAGACGCAGAGAGCCATGCCGGAGGCGACAGCGGAGAGAATAAAGATGATGGGCATCAGGACGTTGCCCCACCAGGGATTGGCCTTGATGGAGCCGAAAATAAAGCCCACGTATCCGTGGAGGAGGAAGGCCGAGGGGATGCCGACAATGGAAATGATCCGGCCCAGGCGGGCATCCAGACGGAGGGCCGGCTCGGAGAGGTCGGTGACGCCCAGAGTGAAAGCGCGGTAGAGGATGCCGCGGAAGCCGGACTGTGTTCTGGACCACTCGACGAAGTCGCGGCGGTAGTCGAACCAAAGTTCGAGGAGCAAGACAGCCATGAGGTACCAGGCATAGACAAAGCCGAACATGGCCATGGGGGAGGTGAAGTGGGGGGTGAGGAGGATTTCATAGCAGCGTTCAGGATGGCCGAGGTGAAAGAGAAGGGGGAGGGTGGCGCACAACATGAAAGCCAGGGCAGTCAGGAGAGCCAGGCGGTAAATGGGTTCGAGGGCCTTGACGTTAAGGACGCGGACCAGGGAAGCCATGATAAAGGCGCCCGCCACCAGCCCGGTGATGTAGGGATAGACGACGATGAGGACGCTCCAAAGGGGTTGCAAGGTGCGTTCGTTGGGGTAGGCGTATCCCTGGAGTTGGGGGAGCATTTCAACGGCGTTAGTGAGAATGCCAGTGTTCATGGGAATCTATCTGACCTCCTCATCCAGACCGGCGTAGCGAACGCGGGGCTTGGTGCCCAGGTGAGCTTTAAGCCCCTGGGTTTTGTTGTTTTCGATGAAACGTTGAAGCGGATCGTCCTGGACGGGATGGTTCAGGTCGCCGAAAATGCGCGCCTGGGAGGGGCAAATCTCGACGCAGGCCGGGCGGAGACCGCGGGTGACGCGGTGATAGCAGAGGGTGCATTTGTCGGCGGTGTGGGAGGCCGGGTTCAAAAAGCGGCAGCCGTAGGGACAGGCTTGGATGCAAAAGCCGCAGCCGATGCAATAATTTTTGTCCACCAGGACAACGCCGTCCGGGGATTCAAAGGTGGCGCCGACGGGGCAGACCTGGGAGCAGGGGGAGTTTTCGCACTGATTGCACAGTTTGGGGACAAAGAACGACTTAAGGATGTCGTCCCTGGGGATGAGGGAGGGTTTGAAGCCGCCCATTCCGCCGTTGGGAGAATCAACAAAAGTGTCGCCGCGACTTTCGCCGGAGCCGGCTTTGGGGCGGGTGATGACATAACGTTCAATCCAGGTGCGGAAATTATTGTCGGGCACGCTGTTCTCGGCTTTGCAGGCTTCCACGCAGAGGCCGCAGCCGATGCAGCGGTCAACGTCCAGGGCCATGAGCCATTTGTGTTTGGAGGGGTCGTAACCCGCGGGGGCCGGGGAAATGACGAAGGCATTTTTGACAGCGGCCTTGCAGGCGCGGCCGGCGGGCAGAGCGAGGATGCCGCCGAGGAATCCCGCCAGATTTTTGAGCGCGTTGCGCCGGGTGAAGCTTCCGGTCATGGGACCTCGTTGGGTTGATGGGGGACGTGGCACTCGGTGCAAACACTTCCGGTGTAATGTTTGACAGGGTTGATTTGATGGAGCCAGGCGGGCCGGGAGGGGCTGGCCTCGTGGCAGCGGACGCATTGGCCGTAACTGAGCCTGGGCAGTTTTACCTCGGGATTTTCGACGTGGGCCCTGGACGGGCCGTGGCAGGTTTCGCAGGAAAGGCCTTTATGTTCGGCCCCGGCCAGTTTCCGCACGATTTCGCCGTGGCAGGCGTCGCAGGTTTTTCGTCCTGCCCAGAAGGGATCGCGGGCGGCGATTTCCTGGAGGGCGTTGCCGCGATAGTGGCCGTATTGGCCAAAAGATTGCGGGACCAGCAAAAAGCGCGCGCTGAAATAAATGCAGAGGATCGCCAGGGTCAGCAAGACAAGCCTGACGATCTGAGGCGGCATGTTCAGCAAGCGCTTCATTGCCATGTCTATTTCTTGAAGCCGCGGACTTTGGCCACCAGGGCTTTGATGTCGTCGTCGGAAAGGCCCTCGGCGGCTTTCATTTTGGTCTTGTCGCCGTCTTTGATGCCCTCCTTGATGGCCTTGGTCGCCTGCTCGTCGGTGAAGGAAGCCTGGTATTTGGCATCGGTCATGTCCTTGATTTCCATTTTTTTGCCCATTTTGGTGTCGCCTTTGCCATCGGCGCCGTGACATTTCTGGCAGGATTTCTCCCAGATTGGGCCGGCATCCGAGGCGATCAGGGCCGTGGAGCTTGCCGCGAGGGCAAGAATGATCAGACAGATTTTTGTTTGTTTCATAAACATCAGCTTATTATTTGCATTATGGCCGTGCCGGATGGCCGCGGGCCAGACACGGCCCCGTTTCCAACAAATTCCCACACAATCCAGCGGCCACGGGCACGACACGTTTTGCTTCGCAAACACGATGGCCGGGGGGCGTTGACCGCGCTCGCCTGGAATTGTGATTTGCTTCGCATTTTTTGGCATTGGACTGATGGGAAATAGATAAGCCGCGCTGGCGTCCTAGATGGAAGACGTTTCCAAGGCGGCGCGGAGTAACCATAGAATGGCGTGGCGGGAGCAATTGTTGGCTTGCCCGCATCCACGGTTGCATCATTTTTGTAAATCACGAAGCGCATCATCCTCCTTCAAAAGCGATACCGCAGGGAGGCGTAGACAAGATTCACGCCATAGTCGGCGTTTCCGCCCGAAGCCGGGTCGAGATAGCGGAAATATCCATATTTTACGGACAGGCGGATTCTTTCGGTGACGCGGCGGGTGAGGGTTGCGGTGATGGAATGCTCCTGGCCGCCGGCGCCGTAAGGAACGCCTTCGAGAGAGTTGTTACAGTAGTCATCCGCCTGGTAGT